>Ga0182024_10014770_pt1 | contig 15050 bp, 15 predicted proteins | sample P32metaG_FD_120480 | JGI IMG/M metagenome (GOLD analysis project Ga0182024, IMG submission 120480) | Permafrost microbial communities from Stordalen Mire, Sweden - P3-2 metaG (Illumina Assembly) | ecosystem: Environmental > Terrestrial > Soil > Wetlands > Permafrost | place: Sweden: Stordalen... | reverse complement strand
CCTGAAGCTGCGAGGCCACGATCCCACCACAACAATCGTCGCCGCCTTGCGGGAGATGCTTCAAACAGGGAAATTACCCCCGTTGCCAGCGAAAGCTGCTGCACGCGGCTGAAGTGTCACGAACGTGCGAAGGGCGCGGCTGAGGCGGCAAATGAAAAGGAAGTCCGTCGTCTGAAACGACGCCTCGATGAACTGTCGGCGCCGTATAGCGAGAACGTCGCCTACCACGCGTTCCTGGAAATGAAGCGGGAGGCGGCCGGCCTGGGCGGAGGCGGCGGAGGAAACGGGGCAGGGAAAAAGGGAGGCTGCGGTGAGACCGGTTGAACGCGGGCCTTGGCCGAAGGACGCCAAGGGCCGAAGGACCCTGTTTTCCAGGTACGAAAACGCGAGACACGACCTGATCTCGCGGATCGGCCCGTACTGCTCGTATTGCGAGGCGCGGTTGCCCGCCTCGCTGGCGGTCGAGCATTGCCAGCCCAAGAAACACAAGAAGCACCTGGAACTCGACTGGGGAAACTTTTTGCTGGCCTGCGTGAACTGCAATTCGATCAAGGGCCGCGATCCGATTCGGCTGGGCGATCATCTCTGGCCTGACCTGCACAACACGTTTCGGGCGTTCAGCTACGGCCCGGGGGCACTGGTAGCGCCGGCCGCCGCCCTGTCGCCTCAGCTCCGCGCGCGAGCGCGTCGGATGATGGACCTTGTGGGTCTGGACCGTAACCCGGGCAACGATCCGTCGGCATCGGACCGTCGCTGGCAGGAACGGGAAGACGTCTGGGGCATTGCAGAGGAATCGCTTGCCGGCCTACACGCGAACAATACGCCGCAGATGCAGGAGCAAATCGTCAAGACGGCGCTGGGGCACGGGCGGTGGAGCATCTGGATGACAGTGTTCGGCAGCGAGTCGCAAATGCTCGGGCTGTTTATCGAAGCGTTCCGGGGCACGAGCCGGTCCTGCTTCGATAAGGCCGGTCGGCCCGTGGTGCGGCCGGGGGCGGTTATGTGATGCGTCCGGTGTCGACTTTGGAGCGATCGATTGTGACGGCGCTAGCCCAGCAAGGGAAAGCTTCCGCTGGGCGCTCGACGTGGGCACCGCCAGCTTCGATTTGATGTGAGGAAGGACAAAACTGGCTCTGAAGCCCTGGTACGACGTGGTGAAGCCCCGGGAAGACCTGCGTGACGGGAAGCCGCTGGATGCCTCGGAGTTTGCGGTCCACCTGGACCAGGTACGGGATGGCCGCGCCCATGACGACTACCAGAAGCCCGAGCGATTCTTCGCCAAGACGGTGCTGACGGTCAATCTGGTGTCGATGGCCGGCGAGGTCGTGCGGCGGCTGAGCGGGATCAAGACGCAGGCGAATGCCGTCTTCAACATGACGACGCAGTTCGGCGGCGGTAAGACCCGCGCGCTGACCCTGCTCTACCACCTGGCATAGGACGGGGACAAAGCCAAAAAGTGGCAAGGGGCCGACAAGATCCTGGCCAAGGGGGAAGTCGGCGACGTGCCGGCGGCAGAAGTCGCGGTCTTTGTCGGGACGGAATTCGATTCGATCACCGGGCGCGGGAGAAAGGAAGGAGAACTGCTGCGCAAGACGCCGTGGGGGGAACTGGCATGGCAGCTTGGCGGCATGGAACCCGAGCCGGGGCTGACCGTGCAACACGTGGACGAGATACGAGTTGCACTCCGAGAGCTGGATATTAGCGGAAACGTAATAATCTTCCGCATTACCCATGTTCCCGGAGGCAGTGTCTCCCTGACCGGCGTTTTCGTCGACCCGGCGAGTTGACTCGTCGACGGTGGCTGGCGATTATTCTGAGGGATTTTTCCGTTGTAAACCTGCATCCCCCGCAATATCTTGTCGCCACGGGGGCAGTCAGTCATATCAGGAGACGCTTATGAATCGTTTCAATCGGTCGTTGCTGGCGGCGGCTGTCGCCGGCGCACTTAGCGGCGGAGTTGGTCTGGTTCAAGCCGGGCCGTCAATCGATACCCACCAGGGAGCGCGAAACCTGGCCCGGTTCGAACACATGCACAAAGCCCTTGAGCACCTGCGCGAAGCGCGGAAGCAGATGGAAGACGCTGAAGACATCTTCCACGGGCACAAAGGTGAGGCCATCGGGCACGTGGACAATGCCATCGGTCACGTCGAGGCAGGATTGAAGGAGCAAGGCGAATCCGCCATGCCGGCCCGTTTGGAGCCGGCCCGGAAACTCGGGTTCGAGCACGTCCACCACGCGCTGGACCGTATGCGCGACGCCCGCGCCGAGCTTGACGCGGCCGATAAGATCTTCGGCGGCCACCGGGAAAAGGCAATCGAAGAAACCGATCGTGCCATCCATCAGCTCGAAGAAGGCATCCACGATGCCGAGAAGTAGGCGTGAAGACGTGAAGCGTGAAGACGTGATGCGTGAGAACGTGAAGACGTGAAGACGAGAGAACTCGCATCCACGAGACCGCGGGGCTAAGGCCCCGCGGTCGTCTATTTGAAAGCCGGTGCGCAGGACGCAGTAAGCCCGGAACATTCAGGGATTCATGGCTCGGGAGTGGGGTCGTCGCCTTCGCCTGCGTGGACGGGACGTACCTGAGTTTCCTGTACGTGGACCCGGACTTCCACCGCCGGGGCGTGGGACGCGCCCTGTTGCGGCACGTCACGGCGTGGATGGGTGCCGAGGGCTATACATCGGTCGCCGCGACCAACGCGCCGGCGATCGCGCTGTACCGGTCGGCGGGGATGGAGGTGGCTTGCCGGTTCCCCGGCGAGGCCGAGGGTATCGGGGGCGAGTGCGTGAGGCTGGCATTCCCCACGAGTGGCCATCGCCGCCGGCCGGGACGCCCCACCCCGTTGGCACTGCGATTGGAAGCCGAGCGGCGCGGCGTAGCGGTCACGGCGCTGCCGCGGGAGTGGCCCGCCGAACCGTAGCAGGAGCAGTGATGAATGACCCGAAATCGGTTTTGCGGCGCGGCTGGGTGAGCGCAGGGCATACTGAGCTCTGGAACTGCCAGGGCACCTATTGCACTGTGCCGTATAAATTGCTGCCGCGGGTGGATGGGGCGACGGACGATCTCGGATTGCTGGACGATGTCAGTCCGGAGCTGGCCGAAGCGATCGCCGGTACCTCGACTCTGGATAGCGGCGACAACGAAGTTTCCCATCTGGAGGGACTTGTCGCGAACGGGAAAGCGCTTGGGCTGAACCTGCCTGAGCCCTTCCTGCATTTCATGCGCAACGCCAGTTTGCAGGCCAAGGTGCCCACTTGCACGGCTTGCTTTCTGGCATTGTCGCAGGACTATACCCATTTCCGGATCGGAGGGTCATTTTCTCCTTCGCTTTCTGAACGACTCCCAGAGTTGCGTCATGTGGTATCTCTGCCTGGGCCGCGACGGCGAGGCCAGTGTTGTTGCTTCCCACTACTTTTTCGAGCCTGAAATCTTCGAAGTGATGGAATACGAAGACGTGAAACGCGAAGATCTTTTCCAGGAAGCCTTGCTGTGCGCCGACACATTTACCGAGTTCCTGTACCGCTTTTGGGTTGAGAACACGATCTGGTACTCCATGCACGAGCACCTTCCGTTCACTCGAATTCAGCAGGAATACAAAAGCCGAATAACGAGGAAGGTTTAGCAGGCGTGGCAAAGTCAGCCGCGGTGGCTAACCCGGATGATCCACCGCAGAGACGCCGAGATCGCGGAGAAGATTGGATCCCAATGACCTACATGCGGTTGACTTCCCTTTTCTCCGCGTACTCTGCGTCTCTGCGGTGAATCCCTGAATGTTCCGGGCTAAGGACCTCCTCCAGGAGGCATTCACATGAGCAGCACCGATCAGCTTCCATATCGCGCCAACCTGGAGGAATACGAGCTTCAGGCCAAAGCGCTGTTCGACGCCGTCAAGTCGGGCGACGAATCGGCGGAATGGCGTTTCAAGTGGGAGCACCCGCGCTTCCGGGGGCAGCCGGTGACTGACGTGAGAAACGCAACGCTCGAATTGGCCGACGCGCAAGTGGTCCTCGCGCGTGAATATGGCTTCGAGAGTTGGGGCGACCTCGCGGAGTTCACGCGTGCTGTCGGCCGCGACGGCGCGGTAGCGAGATTCGAGGCCGCTGTGGAGGCGGTCGTCTGCGGTGACATCGCGGCGCTCCGGTCCCTGTTGCGCGAGGACCCGGAGCTGGTGCGGGCACGCTCGACGCGTCGACACCACGCGACGTTGCTGCATTATGTCGGCGCCAATGGCGTCGAGCACGGGCGACAGAAGACGCCGGTGAATGCCGTCGAGATCGCGAAGGTCCTGCTGGACGCGGGCGCCGAGGTGGATGCGCTGGCGGACATGTACGATAAGAAGTGCACCACCATGAGCATGTTGGTGTCGAGTTGTCACCCGGCCAAGGCGGGTCTGCAAGCCGCCCTGGCGGAAACATTGGTCGATTACGGGGCATCACTCGATGGGCCCGGCTCGGCGTGGCAGTCGGCGGTGATGACCGCGCTGGCGTTCGGGTACCTGAACACCGCCGAGGCGCTCGCCCGGCGCGGCCCGCCGCCGGACAACTTGGCGGCGGCGGCGGGACTGGGCCGGCTCGAGGCTGCGGCTCGGCTTCTCCCGGCCGCCGACAGCCCCAGCAGGCACATCGCCCTGGCGCTGGCCGCCCAGCACGGGCACGCAGAGGTTGTGCGGCTGCTCCTCGACGCCGGCGCGGACCCGAGCCGATACAATCCGGACGGGTTCCATGCTCATTCGACGCCGCTGCATCAAGCTGCGTTGGCCGGGCATGCAGAGGTGGTGCGGCTGCTCGTCGAACGCGGCGCGCGGCTGGACATTCGGGACACGGTTTATCGCGGCACACCACTCAATTGGGCGGTCCACGGCGGACGGACAGAGATCGCCGAGTATCTTCGCGATCGGATGTCGCCGGCAGGGTGAGTCAACTCCCGGATCGTTCACCGCAGGGGCGCAGAGATCGCCGAGAAGATCTTGCTGTCGAGGTTGAGGTTGTCGAGCATCAGGCCGTAATCGCCGCCCGCGGCCAGGCCGATCCGGGTGCGAACCGCGCGGCCGTTGGGGCCGTCGGTCTCGATCTGGAAGTACCGCACGCCGTTCGCGGCAGTCGTCAACTTGAACTGAAAGTCGTCGGCCTTCGGTGGATAGTCGCCGATACGGACACGCATGCTGCCCTTCCCGGCGTCTGCTTTCAACGGGTCATCGGCGAAGTTGAAAAGATACTCCTCCACGTGAGCCACTTTCCCCTGCTTGTCGGACTCGGCGGCGGCATAGTACCAGGTTCGTTCCCCCGCCGGTGCAAGGGCGTTCATCACCAACAGTTTGCCTTCCACGACCACGAATGTCTGCGGCCGTCCGTCGCAGCGGAGGACGGGCCCTTGCACGTCGCACGTGGTTGTTCCAACTATGCCGGGTGGAATGCCGTCGGCCTTTTTCTGCTCCTTGAACCCCGTGACCCGTTGATTGTCCGACTCCAACTTCATCCCGCCGCCGGGTTGGCGCGTGAAGCGGAGGGTCTGGGTTGAACCTTCGCCCAGGATGTTGACCAGCCCATGCCAAGTCCAGGCGTTGGCGCAAACGGCGGCAAGGATGGAGTCATCAGGCGCCGCGGCCGATGGCGCGAGCTTCAACTCCACCGGGGCGGCAATTGCGGCATCCTTGGCATCGTCCGACTTCTTCCACGCGATGTCGGCGACAACCCCGCGGACGGCCATCTCGAACGCCCATAGCCTGGGATCGATTCCAGGGCACCAATCCGTGATCTCCTCAGCTTTCCCCTCCCGGACCACGCGCCAGGTGATGGCGGTTAATGTTTCGTCGGGCTTGCCCGTGGACCCGGGCTGGGCGTGTATCGCCTCGTACATTGCGGCCAGCAATGGGTAGGAGGCACTGAAGCCGTGCTGGGGGATGGCGCCTGTAAACGAGCCGATCCGCTCGACGTTTTTCCTGCCAATATAGAGGGCCGAATTATCGGCGCGGAGCGTCAGCACGTCCTCCGGGCCGGCCCCGGTTCTGTCACCCGAACGCGTCAGTGTGATCTCGGTGATGGTCGGTGGAGAGGCCTCATCGGCGCCGGCCGCAAAATGAACCAATGGTCCGAGGACTACCAGAACGCACATCATTCGCAAGTTCATCGCTCGATCCTTTCGTTGGCGGGCCATTTCCGGCCAGAGGTATCTCCGTATTACCATGATGCCGCTGCGAAGCGAAAGTCGCATGAATCATTGCACTTCCACCATCGCCTTGATCACGCCGGTTTCGGGCTTGGTGTAGCTGTCGAAGACGCCGGCCAGCTCCTCGAAGTTGGTGCGGTGGGTGATCCAGGGCTGCGTGTCGATTTTGCCGGTTTCGATCAGGCCGATGATTTTGGTGAAGTCCCTGGGCAGGGCGTTGCGGCTGCACAGGAGCGTGCCCTCGGGCTTGTGGAAGACCGGGTGCTTAAAGGTCACGTCTTTGGTGGTGATGCCGACGTAGACCAGCCGGCCAGTGGGGGCGACGTAGCCGAAGGCGTTGGACATGGAGACGTTGCTGCCGGTGGCGTCGATCACGACATCGGGGAGGTCGCCGTTGGTCACCCGCCGCAGGTCGGCGTCAAGCTGGTCGGAGGCGACGATCGTTTCGTGGACGCCCATGACCTTGCGGCAGAATTCGAGGCGATGGGCGTTCACATCGAGAACAATCACTTTCGCCCCGGCGATTTTGGCGAAGACGATGGCCGACAGCCCGATCGGACCGGCGCCGATGATGAGGCAATTCTCTCCGGCGGCCAGGGCCGGGCGGTCGACGGCATGGCAGCCGATGGCCAGCGTTTCCACCAGTGCGAGCTGATCGAAGCTGAGGCGGGTCGAGGGGTGGAGCTTACGCGCGGGGACGATGAAGCGGTCGCGCAGGCCACCGTCGGTCATGACGCCCAGGACCTTGAGGGTCGCGCAGCAGTTGCTGGCGCCCTTGCGGCAGGCGATGCAGTGGCCGCAGTTCATGTAGGGCTCGACGGAGCATTTGTCGCCGGGGGCGACGTTGGTGACGGCGGGGCCGACTTTCAGGACCTGCACGCCGAGCTCGTGGCCGGGGATGCGGGGGTAGCTGTAGAAGGGCATTTTGCCGAGGTAGCCGCTGGTGTCGGAGCCGCAGATGCCGATGCGGTGGACGGCGACCAGCGCCTCGCCGGGGGCGGGCTTGGCGGGTTCGTCCATCTCGATCCGTTCGAAATGGCCGGGTTGTTGTAAGACAATTGCTTTCATGGTTGTTACTCCCCGATAAACACCCGCTTCAAATGCCGGTCGAACATATTCTGCGTGACGTTGGCGGCGACGCTCGCCTCGTAGGTCTTCAACGCATCGGTGTATCGCGCGCCCAACTGGGCCGCGACCTTGAACCCGACATGCAGCAGTTGGCGGAAGTGCTGGTTGTACTGCGGCCGGCTCTGATCGTGGCGAAGCGCGTTGGCGTATTGATCGCCGGTCCAGGCCGAGACCTCTGCCGGGCTGGGGAGTTTAGCCGTGTCGATATCGATCACCGTCGCATACGGCCCGCACAACTCGTCGAACCGGCCCAGGGCCTGCGTGTAAACGTCCTTGGCGATCTGCAACCCTTCTCCGCCGGATGAGGCCAGGCCGATCAGCTCTTCGAGCCAGGTGGTGCCGGCGGTCTTGATGTGCAGGCCTGCGCCGGTCCTGCGGATGGCCCGGCGGATGGCGGGGTAGATGGAGAACTTGTCGCTGCCGGAGTGGACGCTGAGTTTGAGGTCGGCCTGAAGCCCGAACTCCTTCACCGCGAACGCGATTACCGCCAGGTCGTCGTTGAATTCCTTTTCGAATTGGGCCAGGTTACCGACGTAATCGACGCCTTTGTTGAAGCGGCCGGTGAACTTGGGGGCGATCGTCTGCACCGGGACCTTCTCGGCCGCCAGGGCGGCCAGGATAAACAGCAGTTCGACCGGCGTCTGCGGCTGGTCGGTCTCGTCCATGGAGACTTCCGGCACAAACCCGGCCTTGCCCTTGGCCTGCTCGATGTAGCGGTAGACCTTGCCGGCCTCCTGCACCGCATAGAGGTACTTGCGGGCGATCGATTCGATGCGCGCGGCGGTCACGTCGAGCGTGCCGTCGATCCCCGGCACCTTCAGCGACCCGGCATAGCGGGCGTGGGCGGCGACAAACGCCTGGATGCCGGCATCGTCGGCCGGCTTGCCGATGAAATCGGCCACGTCGATCGTGAAGAAGTCACTGGGGGCCAGGAAGCGGTCCACGGTCTTGAGGCCGATGTGGTCGGCATCGACGAAGTACGCGCCCTGCCAGCCGAGCGCCTTGACGGCGGAATCGGCCTCCTCGCGGACGCTGGTTGGTTCGCTATGCACGATGTTGTGCTCGCGGTTGCTCTTGTTCCAGACGGGAGCGACTTCGACGCCCAGTTGTTTCGCCTTGACGAAGGCCGCGAGCTGGGCCTTGCCCTGGTGTGCGAAACGGTCGCCGATGCCCATGCTGTATTTTGGTAGGTTCATATACTCGATTCCATTCCCCCTCCCGGAGTACCGGGAGGGGGAATGCAATGAAATTGTTCGAGAGAACGTCGTCAAGGCCGGTGGGGAATAAGCGACCAGCGGCGGCAACGCGCCGCGGCCCGGCTGCCCCTTCTATTCTATCTCGGATGCGGCGAAGGCCAAACCAGTGCCGGTCGCCGGGTCGCGGGTTAAGATTCCGTTCGGTCGGCGGATTTGCCGTTTGCTCCAAGGGGGCAGGGATGCTAAAGTTCCGTAAGCAAAATACATGCCCCGGTTGATGGCATGCGGTGGGCCGCCGGCTGTGGGACGGGCGTTATAATTGCTAAGATTGGTTTAGATATGCAGTTAAGTCAGTCACTCTATCAGCGGCCGGAGATGCGTCAGATCCTGACGCCCCGGATGATCCAGAGCATGGAGATCCTCCAGCTCCCGCTGCAGGAGTTGGAAGAGCGAATTGAGCAGGAGCTCCAGAGCAACCCGGTCCTCGAGATGCGCGAGGGGGAGAGCGAGGCCGACGTCATCGTCGATGCCCCCGATGGGAAGGGCCCGACCCAGGACTATTCCGAAGATGAGCGGGCCCTGGTGGTCAAGGAGAACTCCGACCATGCCGAGGACTTCGACCGGCTCGCCAAGCTCAGCGAATACCTCGAGAACGAAGAGTTCTCCACCAACGGCTCCAACTACCGCCAGGCCTCCAGCTACGACGGCGAGCGCGACAAAAAGCTCGACGCGATGAACAACACCGCCGCCCGCAGTGGGACGCTGGCCGAACACCTGATGGGACAATGGGCGTTCATCGAGTGCACGCCGGGCGTCCGCAAGGCGGGCGAGGCGCTGATCAACTACATCGACCCCGAAGGGTACTTCCGCGGGGACTTCGAGAGCGTCCAGAAGGAATCCAAGACCCCGCTCACCCTTGACGATCTGGCCGCTGCTTTGCGCCTGGTGCAGACCCTGGAGCCGGCGGGCGTTGGGGCGCGGAACCTGCGCGAGTGTTTGCTGATCCAGTTGCAGGCGCTGGAAGAGGACGAGGAATCATCCGAAGGCCATGATTTCGATATGGAACGGGCCCTGATCACGGACCATCTCAAGGACCTGGAGATGAACCGTTACCCGCAGATCGCCAAGAAGCTTGGCCGGGAAATGGAGGACGTCAAGGCCGCCGTCAAGCGAATGAGCCGGCTGCACCCCTATCCGGGTAAGCAGGTCGGCGGCGAAGATGCACCGCTGGTCACCCCCGACGCGATCATTTATTACGACGAGGAGAAAGACGCGTACGAGATCGAGATGACCAACGATCCCGCGCCGAACCTCTTCATCAGCGGCATGTACCGCAAATGGCTCAAGGACAAGAGCAAGGACAAGGCGACTCGGGAGTTCCTGGCCAACAACGTCCGCAACGCCCGCTGGCTGCTGGAGAGCATCGAGCAGCGCAAGAGCACGATCATGCGGGTGATCCGGGTGGTGGTGGACGCGCAGCGCGAGTTCTTCGACAAGGGCCCGGAGTTCCTCCGGCCGCTGCCGATGATCCAGGTGGCCGCCCAGCTCGATATCCATGTGGCGACGGTGAGCCGGGCGGTGCACGAAAAATGGATCCAGACGCCTCGCGGCGTTTTCCCGCTGCGGCGTTTCTTTTCCCAGGGCACGACCAGCGCCGAAGGCGAGGACATGAGCTGGGACGCGGTCAAGGAGAAGCTGCGGGTCATCATCGACAACGAAGACAAGCTCAAACCGCTCAACGACGACGAGATCGTCGAGAAGCTGAAGGACCAGGGGCTCACCCTGGCCCGCCGCACGGTGGCCAAGTACCGCAAAATCCTCAAAATAGCGACGGCCCGGCAGCGGAAGCAGTTTTAGCACATTACGCGGCATTGACGGGACCCAGCATCTACGCGCGCGGGAAGGACGTGCCGAATGGAAAGCAATACTCAAACATCTGCGGCCCCGCCTCGAGCGAATTATTTTCTCTCTGTGAACTTTTGCAACATAAGATGCTTTGGACCGGAAACGCAGACGTTGAGCTTGTCCAACCGTGACGGGAGTCCAGCGCGATGGACCATTTTACTCGGAGAAAACGGTGCCGGTAAGACAACAGTGTTGCAAGTAATCGCCGGCGTACAGGGCATTCCGCATCAGCCGGCCGATCCGGATGAATATTATGACGCTCCAAGGTTCCTGGGCTACGCTCAGACCGGCGATTCGATGAGTTTGCTCAGGGAGCCCTCTATCGACGCGGTCGTTCGCGCCAGAATTAGCTCCTGCGAGAGAATTGAGTGCGGCATGGGGGGCAGGCCCACCGCAGAGTGTGGATTTGCACTAAACTCTATGTCGTTTCGGATCCTTGGGTTCCACATGCTGCCGCCAATCTGCTACGGATATGGTGCCGCTAGGCGCCCCGGCGCGGCATCTATATCCGAGGATGATCGTGCCGACCCAGCGGCAACGCTGTACAGGGACCATGCCAGCATGCGGAGCGCCGAAGAATGGCTGCTTCGCGCCGATTATTCCGCGAGCAAGCCATCGGCCGTCCAAGAGCGTCAGCAGGCCCGATTGGAGCAGGCAAAAGAGCTCTTGACCTCAATTCTTCCCGGCGTCAGCGAGATTCGTTTCACCCAGCCGACGGGCACCCGACCAATCCCGGCCGTCGAATTCAAGACCCACTACGGGTGGGTATCGATCAAGTCGCTGGGGTATGGATACCAGACGATGATTGGTTGGACGGTCGATCTTGCAAGCCGTCTCGTAGAGCGCTACCCCGACAGCGCGAATCCGCTGGCCGAGCGTGCCGTGGTGCTTGTTGACGAAATCGACCTTCACTTGCATCCGGCTTGGCAACGGCAACTGATTGACCATCTAACCCGTGTTTTTGCAAATACCCAGTTCATTGTCACGGCGCACAGTCCGCTCATCGTCCAGGGTGCGACTAACGCCAACATTGCCGTTCTGCGCCGAGACGGCGACCATGTCGTCATCGACAACGAGGTGGAGTCCATTCGCGGTTGGCGCGTCGACCAAATCCTCACCAGCGACCTTTTTGACCTTCCATCAGCAAGACCTCCGGATCTCGATGAGAAGCTGAGACGGCGGATTGAACTGCTCGGTCAACCGGTATTGACCGATGCCGACAAGCGAGAAGTGGAAAAGCTGGACACCGAAATTGGTGACCTTCCATCGGGCGAGTCGTCAGACGATGCCCGGCGGATGCTCAAGCTCGCCGAGCAAACCAGAGATCTGCTGCAGAAGTATGGGGGGTGAGCTTGATCCGGATCATTAAGTCACCCGAGCCGCCGGCGGTCCTGCTGGAACGTGGAGTCCCGGCAACGGCCCGACTTTGCGAAGAATATGATCGGGCCCCCGCCGATTATCAGTCCGGGACCAAGCGGCTGGTCATCAGCGACGCCATTTACGCGCATCGTTCAGTCGTCGACGCGTTGATATCAGTTCAGCACCGCAAATGCTGTTTCTGCGACCGCAAGACTCTGGGTGACGTCGAGCACTTTCGGCCCAAGCAGGGATTTCGACAGCGTCTATCCGACCCACTCACACGTCCCGGTTATTACTGGCTCGCCTACGAATGGAACAACTTGTTCATGGCTTGCGGCCCATGCAACCAACGATTGAAAGGCAACCTATTCCCGCTGTTGCAGCCGGAGCGCCGCGCTCGTTCTCACAGGGATGACATCGGCCACGAAGAGCCGCTGCTGCTTCATCCGCGCGATGACGAGCCATCCCACCACATTGGGTTTCGCCAAGAAGTCGCATTTGCGGTCGATGGCAGCGTTCGGGGCCAGGCAACTCGACGTTGCGGAACGCCGTGGAGGATGCTGCGGAATTCGCGAGCATGTCCAGGGCAGCGTTGGGATGAATGGAGAGCATTGTCTTCGAGTCTCGGAGCAACATTAAAGCGGGGCACTCCACTGCGCCGATAAGGACGATGGGCGTAGGTACTACTTGGCAGTGTTGTGCAAGCGTCGCTCCGCGTCGTGAAAGGGAGTCAAACATGGCCTCGATGAGCCGGCATCTGTTGTTGCAATCCGTCCTTGGTCACATGGCTTTGCTCGCGGAAAAGCACCCTGACAAAGCAGGTTCCCCCGTCGCCCGGCGGGCAAAACTCTCGATTGACGCGTGGCTCCGCCCCTCACGCAAGCGCAGCCATAAGGCTGCGTGATTGTGAGTTGTCCGTGGTCAGTTGTCTGCGGTCAGTTGTCCGTGGTCAGTTGTTATCCCCGAAGCCTCGCGTGGTCACTCGGCGTTTACAACGGACCACTGACGACTGACGACTAACCAAGTCCCCTCACTTCATCGCTTCTTCCACCGCCTTGGTCAGTTCTTCGGGCGGGCCGAAGCCGACGATGACTTTCTTGACGATTCCGTCTTTGCCGATCACGACGGTTTGGGGGATGCCGTTGACGAGGTATTTCTCTCCGACTTTGCTCTCAGAGTCGAGCAGGACGGGGATGGTCAGCTTCAATTCCGTGATGCCCTGCTGCACGTCGTCCTTGTCTTCCTTCTGGTCCAGGGCGTAGACCTTCAGGCCATCGGCCTTCTTCTTTTCGTAGAGTTTGTTCAGGTGTGGCAGGGCTGCCCGGCATGGTCCGCACCATGTCGCCCAGAAGTCCAGGACGACCACGTTCCCTTTCAGGTCGGACAAGGAGACTTCCTTGTCGTCCATTCCCTTGAGCTTGAAATCGGGGGCGGTCTTCCCAACCAGACTGTCGGCCGGAGCGCCGCCGCCGGGCAGCGGCCCGGTCTCGGTCATGGCGACCTCGCGCGTGCCTTCGGTCGGCTTAAAGGCAAACTGGTCCTGCTTGACCGCCGCGCCGGGCTCTACTTGGGTGTAGTCGATCGTGACCAGGACCTTGTTCACGTCTGACTGGCCCTGCTTCTTGTAGCTGTCGCGCTGGTCGGAAATGGACCGGCGCAGCAGGTGGGTCTTCGGGTCGATGACGAAGTCGGTCGCCTGCCCGCTCTTGTCGACCAACCGCAGGGTCGGGCAGGCATCGTCGCCGATCTTCACATCATCGACCTTCTTGACGGAGACGAGGCCGTCAAGGATCTCGGCCTGTGCGTCAGCTACCACCGCCAGCAGCAGCGAGGGGTCCTGCATGATGAGCAGGTCGTAGTACGGCTCGGGCATTTTGCCGGCTTGGAATTTCTGTTTCGGGGCATCTGCGGTTTGCATCTCCTGCATGAAGGGGTCGAAGACGTAGAGCTTTTCACCGGTGGAGCCGACGATCGGGTCCGGGGCCCCCGATTTGTCGGCATCGTCGTGGGTGGTTTGGCGGAAACGCGGCGCGCCGTCGGCCTGCGCCTCAAAGTCGGCCTGGAAACTGCCATGGGGAGTGGTCTGCTGGCCGTTCATGTCCAGATCGGCCGAGATCGTGCCGGCGAGGTGCAGGGAGGTGAGCGCCTTGTAGGCGTCGCGAATCGCGTCCAACTCCGGCTGGGCCTCGGGGGCGATGGCGACGGCGGGCTGAGTCGCCGGTTGGGTTGCCGGCTGCGTCGAAGGCCCGGTGGTGGGAGTGGAGGGAAGCGTGGCGGGAGTCAGGACATGAAGCAACCCCCCATCAACCGCGACGTCCTGCTGGATGAGCACGGCGGGCCGGGTGGCGGGCCCGGTGGTCGGCGCGGCGCGGCCCGCATCGCCTGGTTCATCGGCACGGCAGGGGGCCGCCGACGGCACGAAGCAGGCCATTGAAAGTGCCAGCATGCAGAACGCGGAGATCCATGGCCGACAGATAAGACGCGTCATATTCGACTCCCGATTCTTCAATTCAGCGCGGGGCGCGGCACGGACAGTCTAACCTGGATATCCGGATCCAGGGAGAAAGTTTCCCGTTTCGCAAGAATTGTATCTTAGGACCCGCGCGGGTGGAAGCCGCTCTACTGCGGCGGCCGGACGCCCTGTTGGCCGGGAGTCTTGACAGCGGGGTTGCCCGGTGCGGCCGCGGGTCGCGCCGGCGCGGCGGCCGGCATAGCGCCGGGGGCGATTCCCGGTTTGGCCGACGCCAGGGGAGGCCTGGCGCCCGGAGGTCGTGCTGGTGCGGCCGCGGGGTGGGCAGGCGCGATCGCCGGGCGTATTGGCGCGGTGGCGGGGGCAGCCGGCAATCGCGGCAGGGCGGCCGCGGGACGTGCCGGGGCGGCAGCCTGTCTTACCGGGGCGAGGGCTGGGCCTCTCGGCGCCGAGGCGATCTTGACCGGCGCCGAGGCGGCCGTGTGATTCAGACGGGCGGCCTGTGCTGAGCTTGCCCGCGGTGAGCTTGTCGAATCCGGCGACGGCGGCGCTGGCTCGTCGAACTCGTCGCCGCGGAACAGGTTCCCGGTGTACGCGCTGCGGACCCCGGGGTCATTGATGACCTCGCGCGGCGTGCCCTCGAACTTGACCCGGCCCTCTTCGATAATCAACGCCCTATCGCAAACCTTCAGCGTCTGGGCTACGTTGTGGTCGGTGATCAGCACGCTCTTGCCGAACTCCTGCTTCAAACGGATGACCTCGCGCTGCAGGTCTTCCACGGCGATGGGATCGACGCCGCTGAACGGCTCATCGAGCAGGATGAGCT
>Ga0182024_10014769_pt1 | contig 15050 bp, 19 predicted proteins | sample P32metaG_FD_120480 | JGI IMG/M metagenome (GOLD analysis project Ga0182024, IMG submission 120480) | Permafrost microbial communities from Stordalen Mire, Sweden - P3-2 metaG (Illumina Assembly) | ecosystem: Environmental > Terrestrial > Soil > Wetlands > Permafrost | place: Sweden: Stordalen... | reverse complement strand
TCACGTCGCGCGGCGTCGGCCGCGGGACCCTCCTATGCACTACGTGGATAAGCCCAAATCCATCGCCGTCAGGGGGTCACTTTTGGACGCGAAACTGGGGTCACGATTGGAAGCGATTTGACACACCTGGATTGGAGCCCACCCTTGCAGTAGTCTCTATCGCGCTGGTACAAAAACTCCGTTAGGCCACAGAAACGATGCCGCCGCCCCATCACTGTCGTCAGGCGTTTCATGCGGCTCTCCACCGGGTAACGGAAAGAAACCCATGACCGGCCGGATTTATTGCGCGGTATACGACTTTGGGTTGTTTCCATATGCACTCGGGGATGTTCTTACATGGAATGTGCAGACGGCAATCCGCTGCGAAGAACTGGGCCGCGAGCAAGTGGACGCCTATATTTGCGTGGATGAACGTCATCCGCCCAACATTTTCCAGAGAGATCTCATCACCGCTGATAACTGCAGGCTATTTTTCAATGATCTTTTCGGCGCGTTCGGGACGCATCCAAAACCCGGCAACGTCTTCTTTTATCGCCGACGCGATGAAATGCTGGAGCGACTGCGCGAGGCACTGAGGGGCGATGCGGCAAACGCGGAGGACTTGGCCGAGTATCAGCGGGCATTAACAACCCGCGGGGATGGGCCGGCCTTGATGATCGAGTATTTCAACAAGAGCATCCATTCCCATGAGCGGATAAACGCCTACGCGGCGGCACATGGCAGGATCCCCCTTTTGCGCCCAAGCATGGGATGCGAGCCCGACGTGACCGGACTGCTCACGAAACGGTTCGCCGGCAACAGGATCGTGGCAATTCAGATGCGGCTCCGCCGGCTCGATGCTGGATATGGCGCGGAGCATACCTACTGGCGGGATTCGGATTTCCTGGAATGGTACGAGTTTCTCAAAAAGGTGGAGAAAGCGCATCCGGACGTGCGGTTCGTGGTAATGGGGCGCCTGCAGGAGAAGCCACTCGAGCTGCTGAGACTGCCAAACGTGATCAGCCTTCGCACCCTGGGCCTGGGGCTCGGGCATGAACTGAGCCTGCTATTGAGAAGCGACCTGTTTATGGGCACGTCCAGCGGTTTCGCCGCGCTGGCCAACTTCTCCGAGGTGCCCTATTTCATCACCAAGATGAACCCCGAGGCCTGCCGCGCTTTTGCGATTGCACCGGGGAGCGAGCGCCTGCCGTTCGCGGGTGAGCGCCAGATTCTGGTTTATGAGCCCGAAACCCGCGACCTGTTGATGCAGCTGCTGGAGCGGGGATTGAAGAGCGTGCCGCCGCGCAGCGGCACCTCGGGTCCTCCATCAGAAGAAACAATCGACGCTCGAAGCTGGGAATGGGAACAGTCTCAGTGGCTGCAACCCGGAGCGACCACCTATCGGTTTTTTACCGACGACTGCTACAGTGACAAGGAGACCGCGTTCATCCTCTGGCCCAAGATCAAGGAGGCAAGTGCCGCTTGGCGCAAGGAGACGAAGGATCAGGCCTGGGCAGTTTTGCATTGTGTCGAAACCAGTTTTCCGCGCTTGTGCGAGAAGTTTCCGGCGTTCCTTCGGCTCCGAGTAAAACTTGCGGCTGAGAAAAACGAGTGGGAAATTCTGACGAGCTGCAAGGCAAACCTAAAAAAGTTGACCATTCAGCGCAAGGGGGTCGCCGGTATCCCGACCATTCTGATGCGGCGCTGGCATTGGAGCTACCCGCTCAGAATGCGCGTGTGGAAGCAGCTCATTTATATCTGGAAACGCAAGCACAGGATTCCGTGGAAACTGGCAAGTATTTTGATGAACCTGGCCGCGAGGCGAACCGGGACATGAGCCAGTTTATTTGCGATTCGGCTCCATTGGCCGCTGGAGGACATGGAGGAGCTTCTTTGTTGCCCATGTGGCCGTGGGCGGCCTTCTGCAGCGAAAGACTTCAAGCACATATGCGCGGTGAGCATATAGCCTTTGGAATAGAAATCGCTTAGATTTCTATCGTCTCGCTGATCGAAGGCGGCCATAATCTCATGGAAGCGTCGTGCGAAGCGGACGTGAAGCCAAACGGCACAGGCCCGTCTATGTTATTGCTTGGCGCTTCGAGTTTTCTCGGACCGGCGCTGCTCGACGCCTTCGGTGGTGGCCGCGCCGCTAACACTCATTGCAAACATCCGGTCAACGGAAGTCTCTTCTTCGACACGCGCTCCACTCGTGTATCGGACGTTTTGGCGGGCCTTCCCGTCAAGCCGGCTGCCGCCATTGTTCTGCTGGGAATTTTACCGGTATCGATGGCTGCGCGCGATCCGGCCGACTCCGCCGAGGTCAACGTGCGCGGCATCATTCGGGTGATCGACGACGCGCGCGCGCTCGGTATTACGCCGGTGTTCGTTTCCAGCGACGCGGTCTTCGGCGGCAGCCACGCGTACTGGTCCGAGGACGACGAACCGATCTCCATCCTGACTTACGACAGGCAGAAGCTCGAGGTCGAACGCCACCTAGCAGCGCTTCTTCCGCCGTGGATTATCGTTCGCCTGCCGAAGCTGATCTCTCCGGAGCGCAATGCGCGCTGCTTTCTTAGCAGCTGGGTAGAGGGGTTCTGGCGCAGGGAACGGATCCTCTACGCGACCGGCCAGTATTTCACCCCGGCGGCGGTGCCGGATGCAGCACGGGCCATTGCGCAACTGGTGCAGGCACGGGCGCAGGGCCTGTATCACCTTGGAGGACCCGAGCGCCTGAGCCGGCGCGCCCTGCTCCGCGCCGTGCTCAAGGAATACCGAAAATTCGAGACGGCCATGACCGAGGTCGTCGAGTGTTCGCTGCGCGATATTCGAGTGCTGGAGCCGCAGCCCCTCGATACCTCGTTTCGCTCGGACCGGTTCAAGGCCGATTTCGGGACATCCTTTCGCGCCGCCGGCGAACTGGCCCCGGCCGCGGTCCAGTCGTATTTCGCCGCCCAGGACGGCGGAAAGTGATGCGCGCTATGAATCCGACTGCGCCACGGCGACCGCCCGATACGGCAACGCCCAGAATCACAGTGATCGTGCCGAATCGAAACGACTCGCGCTATCTTCTGCGCTGCATCCGCTCAATACTCGAACAACAGGACTCTTCCGACGAGCTGATCGTGGTGGACGATCAGTCCACGGACAACAGCGTCGCGGTCATCCGCTCGCTCATTGCCGGACAGCAGGGTGCGCGGCTGATCGAGAACCCGATCAATCTCGGCACCTATGGCGCGCTGGATGAAGGTCTGAAGATCGCGCGCAGCGAGTATGTCACTTTCCTGGCGTCAAACGATTTTATGCTGCAGGGATTCCTCGCGAATGCGAGGTCATGCCTAGCACGGCACCCAGGCGCGGGAATCTGGTCTGCGAGGGGGTGCCTGGTGGACGAAGAAGACCAGCTCATTCGCGTTTCGTTTTCGCCTGTGCTCGCGCTGCGCGACGCGTATTTTTCCCCGGAGCAATGCGTGCGGCTTGCGCACCGCTTCGTCAGCTGGTTCGGGGGCGCGGCGACCATCTATCGCCGGGATACGCTGGAGCTGGCCGGCAGATTCGACCCCGCCTACATGGGTCTGTCCGACCTGGTGACCACGCTTATCGTCGCGAGTCAGCGCGGCGCGGCGTACTCCCCGGCTCTCTTGAGCGCATACCGCATTCATTCCGGAGGCAACTTCTCCAGAACCATGGCCGACAGCGCGAACGTCGAGGCGATCATCGACCGGCTGCACGAGCGCGGGCCGGCGCTGGCCCCCGGTCTTTTCACCAGCGGGTTCCTTGAACGCATCGCGTTGCGTTTTCGCTTTGAATTGGTGCGCGCTTCCAAAGGCGGCAATATCCCTAATATAGCGACCAAGTATTCGGGTTTCCGGCGCTTTGCACTTAATCGAATTGATCGGATGCTGCCGTCGACTTTTCATCGGGCGCGCGTTGCATTGACGTTTTTCGTTCTGCTTCCGTTCGATATACTTCCGGCGCTCTGGAACCGGCTGCTCGGCGGCGCTGTTATCTCGCTTTGGCTACGATTGCAGGGACGCGGGGCGTACACGAACCCGACGGGCTCAACCGCGGCGGGTGAGAAACCTTAGGGCTCTTCTATAAATAACTCAGGCAGTTTTTCTTCGCTGCGTTGAAGCTGTTTGTTTTGGCGCGATCCCACATTGTTGGTGATGTCGTAGACGCCATAAGGCACTGCACGGGCATGCGTTCATCGACCGCGCGCTTTACCTGCCGAAAAGCTGGACCGACGATCCGGCGCGTATGAAGGCGGCGCATGTGCCGGCCGATATCGGTTTCGCGACGAAGCCGCAGATCGCTGCCGGGATGATCGCCCGTGGGATCGCGGCGGACGTGCCCTTCAGCTGGGTTGCAGCCGACACTGTCTACGGTGTGGGCGATATCGAGAGGGATCTGCGTAGCGCTGGTAAAGGCTACGTGCATGGCGTGAGTTCGACGCACTGGTTTGGATCGTGGAGCAAGAAGCGGCCGATTGCCGGCACTGCGGCGCAGATCGCCGAAGCTCTGAAACCTGTCGATTGGAAACGCTTATCGGCAGGAGTCGGGACAAAAGAGCCGCGGCGGCACGATTGGGCCTATCTCGAACTGGCCAATCTCCAAGCAGATGGGTTCAATGATGCAAATCACGGTCTGTGGACGCGCGGTCTGCTGGTGCGTCGTCACATCACCAATGGCGAGCTGGCGTTCTTCTCGACCTGGTGCCCGGCCGGGACGCCGATCAACAGGCTGGTCGCAGTGGAAGGGCACCGATGGTCAATCGAGGACAGCTTTGAGGCCGCCAAGAACGAACTCGGCCTTGATCACAACGAGACCCGCTCTTGGCACGGCTGGCACCGCCCCGTGTCTCTGGTGATGCTGGCCTTCGCCATGATGGCGACAATCCGCCAGCGGGCTAATCAGCCAATGCCCAAAAAAACGAAGCCGCAGTCGGCAAGAAAGCGTCCAACCTCATCTGCTGGTCGGTCCAGGAAATCCGCCGCGTAGCAAACCGTCTCGCACAAAGACGCATTCAACCCGCACACGTCATCGCTTGGTCACTCTGGCGACGCGCTCATCAAGCCGCATCACAAAAAGCCCATATCAAACGAACAGTGCAACTGTAATGCTAGGGTCCAGACTCATAAAACGTAACCGCTTGATATGACTCATGCATTATAAATCGCATTACACAGCTCGAAGCTCTAAATCGATTCAGTTTCAATGAGTTACTGGTTTTATGAGTTTTGACCTTAGTAGTTCAGAATTTCGTATCCTGTGACCAGACAAGTTTTGGGATTAGTCAAAAGACGATATCGCGGAAGGATCGTCAAACCGGCTACGTCCATCCCGGTAGCTATTTCAATGCGATCGATAGAGCCTGACGATCCGTCGACGGCTCCTACTTCGATTGGAACGTCCCAATAGCGAAACTCATCTTGAGTTGTGTTGATGTCCTTAAATGGACCAAACTTCCTTTTGACTTCTGTCAATGGGTCGCCAAGCCCGACTGAGGCGAACTTGTAGGGAAACGCTTTCCTTTCCGAATCCGTTGTGACGAGTGATCCTGTATTATGCGACGGCCCCCCACACCGCACCATAGAATTGGCAAAAGCAATTCCTACACTGATCGAAACAACCCGACCGTTCTCATAAATGACCTCCAAAGTGACGGGCGCGAACTGCTCTTCCGAAGTAGGCGCCCGCTTCAACGAAGTTTGCAGGTCGCGAGGAAACGCGTACAGCGCATATTCCAGATTTTTGGAAGGAATCGTACGGGTGAATGTCTTATCGGGCTGCTTCAAGACAGCAGTCGTTTCGGCGCGTGACATCCCGAGCGCGATAGGTCCGATGGACCAACACTGCCGGATTACGCCGGCAGTGTTGCCTGAGTTCACTGCATTTCGAATTTGATGCACGCAATCCACGGACGATGTGCCGGAGGCTGCCATCGCCGTGCCCGCCATTCCGGCGAATAGCAAAGTCAGGGAAAGGAACGTCCTAATTTGCACCTTGTCTGTCAAACCTTCCTGCCTCTCATAAGCATCTTAAGGTCAATTAACGGTGATGCGCGGTTTTCCATTTGGCGAATACAGAAATATACGAATACCAAAGGGCGCAGCGGCGGAGATAAAACGCGCTTTTGGTCCCGGTGCACTAGCTCGCGCCAAAAATCTCTGTAAAGGATCGAGCCCCTTATATCGTTTCGCGACTTCATCCGGATGTGCTTTGTCGTATTTGGCTGCTTCCGTCAGCCAGACAAGCTCGTCATCTGTTGGTGTAGTCGCAAGGCCATGACTATCAGCGTCACCATAATGTGCAAATAAATCTGCCCTGACCTCATCTGCGCATGATTTGGGAACGCTTCCTTGTTGAAATATATTCACTTCGTCGAGGGATTCTTTATCTGGGGATTGGTCAGCCGAGGGCTCGGAAAAATAAAAAAGCACTTCAAAGGTGCAACTTTTCCAGTTGTAGGGCGCAATTCTCTTCGCCATTTGGTTCGAAGCGGGCTGGTCCGGTGGCAAAGGAGTTTCCGGGGCAAGCAGTCGATATTCCCGTTCAGCCTCGGTCTTAGTCATTCCCCATCGCAATTTCTCCAATCCAATTGGCAAATCCATTGCTGTAGCTTGAGCAACAGCGATCGTCGGGAGGAGGCTAGCAGTCAACGTTACTATTGCAGCAACAAAATGCCTCATTCAGATTTTCCGCTTTCCTAATTTGCGCAGTCGGTTCGTTCGCCCGGCAATTGGCTTAGGTTGGCTGTGAAGACGTAATGCGCGCCCTCGGGGAAGTCTTTCAGGGTTTCGGTAACGCCCAGCAAGTATGATGTTCCCTTCCAGCCCACGCCCTTGGAGGTCTTCTTCATTTCACAGGCCGAAAGAGGAATGGAGAATTTTCCGTAATCGCTGTTTGGCTTCGCGTCTTTCGGCACTTTCCAGCCCAAGGTTTCCGGACCTTGGAAGAGTACAAAATCCACCGGCACTGAGGTCTCACCATTGGCGCCCACTAACAGCGTGAAACGTCCGCAAATATTCGCGTCGTCGTCACCGCTGACACCACATTCTCCTCCGCCGTTATAGGTCAGGACCATTTGCACTCGTATCTGCCCTCCTGACAATAGGCTCCATTCTCCCAACCTTCTGGCCGTCCCCATGATTTGTGCGAGCGGTATGCCGTCCAGCGTATTGCCAGTGACGGGAGACAGGGGCGCAGCCTCAGCCGCCGCACCCATCGTCATTGCCAATGCAAATACCAGCCATTTCATTTGGGAGTCCGTTCCCGCAGTGCCCAAGCCTCCAGCCTATCAGAAAAACCCGCCGCCATGACAGGGGGAATTCCACTGTCGGGAGAACGTGATATTGTGAGGGCGGTCGAGGAGTGGGATAGCGGCCATGCGGCAGTTGAAAAATACCAGAATGAAACTGCTGATTCTTTCCATTCTTTGCATAATGCTTAGGGCGTTTGCGGTAACAAAGCTGAGTGCAGACCTCGTCGGTGGAGGTAAGCCAAACATCATCCGAGCGACGCTCGGAGATCATGTATATGACATCCCTTCCAACTACGGTTCATACTCTACAAGCGGCATGGACGCGCCGAAGGTGGGCTATGGCGAATTCACATTTGAAGTTCTTCTGCCTGATTTTGAACCGCGCACCGCAGCGAACAGTCCGCAGCTTGACGTAGTGGGCTGGCATGATCAGGTTCGAGGGGTAATCGAAGCCTTTTCTAAGAGTTATAAACTCGACGACAACAAGGCTGCGTTGTCTCGGTTCCTTGCACAGCCATGGTATAGCGGCGTCGTTCCTATAACTATAAATGGATATCGCATCTACACCCCCCGTCTTAAACCTCAGCCTGATCTCCGCACCAAAAGTCTTCCAGATGGTGATGTTCTCGTCATGCTGTGCGTGCAGAACTGGGGTCCTGTCGTTTTTCCCAGTTGCACCGTGTATGAGCACTGGCAGGGTCTCAGAATGACTTTAAACTTTAGTAGAAACTATGCAGAACAGGCGGAAAACATCGACCGAAAGGTCAAAACAATGATGCTTTCGTTTCGAGAAAAATGAATCTGGTGGGATTTTCGTGAACTGACACTGTGCTTAGGCGGGAAACCCCGTCCGCTTGCCCACAGGCTCGTCGCTCAGGCCCTCCCGGTGTCCGGAGATCGTGATATTATGAGCGCTGGAAGGAGTGGGAAGACGGCATGGTCGAGGCCATCGAGCGGCTATTTTTCATAGTCCTATACGGCGGTGTAGCGTTGTGGCTTGCAAATGACGTGTGGCGTAACCTCCAATCAGGATCATTTCCCGCCGGTGGATGGTGGCGATGGAATCTCAGAACTACTCGGGCGCGCGAGCCGCTTAATTATTGGTCGGCCATTGTTACGAAAGTGGTTGGGGTAATCGCGGCGGCCATTATGGCGGCGGCGTATCTTTATGTCTCCGCCATCACTTGAAAATCAGAAGGGGGGCTTGGGTGCTTCCGAGAGAAAGATAACTGTTTCCGTGTTGACCTATGGGGGCGCTAATGCGGCGGATTATATTCATGGCGATAGTTTGGTTTGGCGGATTACTTTTCTGCGCAAATCCTTCATTTGCGGAATACAAAACGACGCGAGACTATGTGCGCGATTGCGGCGGCCCAACCGTTTCTTTAATTCCTTGCATGACTAGCTTTGGGGCGGTGCAAACCAGAGCACCGAGAAACTGTGCTCCAGATACTCACACAGCGGACCCATCGGAAGGATCGCGCAGATATACGGCGTTGATAATCAGTTTGGTTACTTGGCTTAAGAAGCACCCGGAATATTCGGACCGGCCATATGCAGAGGGATTAACCGCTGCATTAGTATCTGCATATCCATGTAAATGACGGAAAAAGTCACGCGGCATTGACATGCCGCCGCCACGCCGCTCCTTGGGCGAAGCGGAGCAGATAGCCCAATCGATGACGCCCGCTCTTGGAGGCAGTCCTCAATGAAGGCGTCATAGGCAGAATTTGGCATCCGAGGCCTCTCTTACTACGCAACAAGCACGTCTATCCCGGTCTCGATTGTTAAAGCAGATGGTGCGCTCTGAGAGTCGCGAAAAGTGCCGGGGCAACGATAATAAACCCGCGAATTTCGTTAAGCACCATGAACAATATGGTCGCCCGGGTCAGCCTTAGTTTCATACAACCGCTCCGCCTTGATCTGCCAGCCTATCAGAAACGCCTGCCGCCGTGACAGGACCAATGCAATCGGCGTGACGGACCACGTTTGGAACGTCGGGGAGCTTGTCGATGCGGCACTAATCGCGTTGTGCCTGAACTGCAAGGGCGTAAAGTGGGCCGGTTCACCGTCATCTACGGAGGAAACAAATAAATGCCCTACAGAGTGAGCCTGACCAGGAAAGGCGGGCGTCGAATAGATCTACCTGAGATTCATCGTCTAAAAACACCGTGGAAAGATGAACAGGTGACGGTCGAAATTGATGGCCAGCCTATCCGAGCCACCGTGACGGCTGTCAGGACGTCTCCCGCAAAATCACAAAGAACGTCTGTCGAGACAATTGATGACGTGGATGCGTTGGAAGTATGAGTGGCCTAATTTGAAATCAGAGTGGCTAATTCGGCCAATACCGAAAATCCCCGCCGCTTGCAAACACGCTCGTCGCCATGTCTCCCACCTTGATGTTGCGCTGAAGGCTGCGGCATGTTCAAACTATCCGATCATTTGATGGTCATTTCGCGAAAGGAACTGTTATGGACACAATCCTGATCATTATCCTCCTGCTGATCTTGTTCGGCGGTTTTGGCGGAGGTTATTACGGATATTCCCACTACGGTATGGGCGGCGGGATTGGCATATTCGGCGTAGTCTTGATCATCGCCGTGGTGATGTTCCTATTTGGCCGTGGGCGCGGATAGGAACAATCGCAGCCCACGCCTTCCCCTCCGCTTACCAACACACTCGTCGATCAGGCAGCAGCATCCTAGTCGGGTTGCACCCATCCGCACTTATCGCAAACGATTTCGGGAAGCTCAGTCAGGTTTGTCCGAACACGGTGAGAGAAGCCAGCAGGAAGGCTTAAGAGCGTCGGCTGTAGCCCGTGATGATTGGATAGCGCATCCTTTTCCCATATAGCCGGGCCTTTGTGGCCGCACTTGGGGCACTTGATCTCGACCGTAAATTGCGCGCGCTTGTCCGGCAGTTCGTCCGACATCACTTCCCCTTCTTCGCCTTCGGTTCCTTTGGTTTGCCCGTTATGCCATGGGGATGACGGACATCGCCTCGCTTATTCTGCCTTCGGATGTAGGTGATGGTCGCCGCCGGATTTTGATGCTTGGCTTTTAGCCCCGCAATAAGCGCGTCTTCGGCTTCGACGGTCACGCTTTGGTGTCTGTCGCCCATATGTACGCCGACCACGTATTTGAAGACCATCGCAGCATTTCCTCGCGTTGCCTGCCGCCGGGACAGGCTATTCCCCGGCAAGCGCCTTTGCCAGCCGCTCCAAAATCTCAGACTTTGCTCTGCATCTGCCTTGCAAGCTCGGTCTTGTCGGTCGCGCTGAGGTCACGCGCAAAACGAAACCGGCGGCACGATGGCCGCCGTCCCCGCTGTTACTGGTTACTTCAGAAACACAGAATAAAGAACCACCGCATTCTTACCTGTGTTCTTTATGACGGCGTTAGGAGTCGGGTCGGCGTACTTCACCTCTCCTGACTTGAACTTCACCTTTTCCTTTTTACCGTCAGCGAATATCCGCGTCAGAGTCCCACCCTTCAGCGCACGCGTTACGCGCGCCGGCAGTTCCATGCCCGTGCTTTCCGAACCCGGCTTCCACGTGGCCTCGACAACTCGTACTTTGCTGTTTTCAAAAATGTCCTTGATTATTGGTTCTGATGTTTTGGTTGGCTTTAGCTTTGCGACTTGAGTCTTTTTCTTCATCACTATTCCCTCCTTGTGATCGAACCGCGCTTCGACCGATACAGTTGCAAAGCCTGGCGACGCGATCTGCGCCAGGAAATTAGAATGCGGTAGCTGCCTTTGCGCCGGTATCTTGACCCTCCGCTTCCTCAGCCATGGCTCACCTTCGCCAGTTCAGCCTTGTCCGCGCTAGACAGGTCCAGCCCAGCAGCCACCGCATACTGCTTCTGCGCCTCATCCTTGCGCCCGGCATACCCCAGCGCCTCACCCCATTTGAGGTGCAGGCGGCCCCAATTAGGTGCGTATTTCTCCGCTTCCTCGAACTTCGCCAGAGCCTGATCCGGCTGCTTCTTGGCGATCAGTGCCTCGCCCCACATCTCTAAGGGGTCGGCAAACTTGGGACCCTTTTGGTTGGCGATGGTGAACTTAGCGATGGCACCATCGGGGTCACCGTGTTCCAGCAGTGCCTCACCCCAGTAGTAATAAGCAAACGGGATCGATTTCTGCCCATCAATGGCGCGGGCAAACCAATAGTCTGCTCCTCCATGCTGGCCTTCAACCTCCGCAATGCGGGCGCGTGTGATGAGACAGTCGTAACAGTCTGCCGGTGTAGCAGCGATATGCTTTTCGGCATCTGCGATCCTGCCAAGCCGTGCTTCCGCATAAGCCATGAGGGGTGACGTCATCCTAGGCAAGAAGGAGCGCATACCAGGATATTTTTGTAGCGTGGGTGCGATTGCATCTGCTTCCGACAGAACGCCCGCCCAATTCTGAGCTTCACTATCGATCTGCATGCGTGCCCTGGCGCTTTGAACAGCGGTGTGGCCAACCTGATAATCAGTCCGGTAGTTTTCAGCATCGAGCATTGTAATGCGCGCAGCTGCAAGGTCATGATTGACTGCCTCTGTTTCCGCCAAGATGGCGGAGGCGAAGGGAGCAATCGATGTTCCGGCTTGAACAAACTCCGTAACTTTCCGGGCTGCATCATGGAAGTCACCTAATCGCAGTTCGCTATACGCTTGAAAGTTTCTAACGAATATAGAAGCCACGTCTGCGTTGAACATTCCCAGTTTATTGCTCAACAGAAATGACACCGCTTTCTTATTCTCGCGAATGAATTGTTCGGGTAGACTTTCATTTCCAAGCGTATCCACGACAAACAGTTCGGCAACCATATTATCTGGATCGACGGCCAGAGCCCGTTGCAGCAGCCGCAGGGATGTATCAATCCCGTCTTGCTCCCCCGACAAGCGTGCCCAAAGTGCGTAGCCATAGTCACGATCCAGACGCGTGGCACCGGTTTCAGCGAGGGCTTTGAAGATTGGGGCGGCCTCGTCAACGCGGCCATGTTCGCCCAGATACATAGCGTAGCGATATGGCTGGGTGGCGCGATAAACATTTTCGCTCAGCTGCTGCTCAAGCCCGTCCAAGTCGGTATCGGAGCCCGCGACGCTTTCGGCCACCTCTGCGCCTGCGCGAGCCGTTAAGTTAACGCCAGTAGCGGTGCGGACGATTTCTCCTGTGACATGAGTGTCATGGCCCAGCTTCTCACGCAGGAAATCATCCAACTCGGTCAGCGACACGCCGGTGTTCGGAATGTCCAACTTAATCCCTTGCTGACCCCAGTCATTGACGTAGGACTTGATCGCGCGAGTAGAGTTTGTTTGCGCCTGCATTTGAGATAGATGGTCGAGCAACTTGGCGGCCATCACCTGTCCGGTCACGCCGCGCTGGGCAAGATCGGGCGGAACGGAAAATGGCTCGATCAAGAGGCCGCTGCTTTGCGAGGCATCCCAGATCATGAAGGCTGCGCCAGCAGCGACGGCGAGGCCGACAAATCCTGTCGCTATCCGCAGCAGTACACCAAGGCGCTGTTGCCAAATGCTTAAACCAAGCTGCGTGTATTGCCTGTGCAGGTGATGGCGCTGGTCCTCGATCAACGCGCCCTGTTTTTGCAGAACGGCTCGCTGGTCATCGAGGAAGGCATCCGCTTTCTCGCGACTGGCCCCGCCCAACGCCAAAGCCACGGCGGCCGGGTCAACGCCCGCGCCAGACGCCTCCGCACCGGTCTCTTGGCCGTCCGTTTCCTCAGCCACGTAGCCCCCTAGGCCCGTCTGTATGGGCTATTGAGGCATATGAAAGTGCCAGGGGCGATAACGCGTAGGTGTGCTTCGACATGGGCTTCATCGGATCGAAGATCGAGGGACATACATAAGGAGAGTTCTTTGCGCGCGGAGCGTTCTCCAGCAGGATCATCGCCTCGGCGCTGACCGGCTTGGAGATATTGCCGGTCTTGCTGTCCGGCCACACAACGCGCCGGTCGCTGAAGTCAATCCAGGACCATTCGAGATTGATGATTTCCGACATTCGTGCCGCAAACTCGAACTGAAGTCGGATCGCTAACGTGACGAAGGGATGCTCAAGGCCCTGTGCGTCAGCGCGGTTCAGATAACCGTAGAGCGCCTTCAATTCCCCGTCCTTGATGAACCTGGTCGATCCGTTCTCACGATATTTCTGCACGCGGCGGCAAGGATTGGTGCCGTCCGGCCTCAGCTCCCAATCTTCAGCCTTGTTGAACATCTTCCGCAGGAGGCAGAGGACGCGATTGGCATTGGTCGGGGCCTTCGCCCCCTTGGTCATCAGATCATTGATGTCGGCGCGGGTAATATCGACAAGTTTCTTATCGCCGAGGGCCGGGTGAATGTGGACCCGCCAGAGACCGCGGTTGCCTTTAATGGTTGAGGGCTTGTTGTGGGCCTCCGAATGTTCGGCCATGAAGCGGTCGAAGAACTCCTGCATGGTGGGCGACTGGCGCATGGTATTGCGGGTGACACTGGGGTCCTTGCCATGGCGGACTTCGGCCAGCCAGTCCTTGGCAAGGTCTCGCGCCTGTTCGACGGTGAGTTCGCCGAACCGGCCGAGCACCGGCTTGCGGCGGACGCCGTTGCTGGCCTTGTACGCCACCATGAAGATCTTCTTTCCGGCGGGCGTGACCTTGACCAGGAAACCGGGGACATCGGTGTCGCGCAGTTCGTAGTCCTTCTTCTTCTTCTCGGCGGACTTGACGACGGAGAGCGTAAGCTTGATCTTGGGCATCCAGACCTCCGTTCGGGGTCCGATTTCTAGGTGTCAAATAGGAGTCACCAGAAAGCGAACCGTGGCGAAAAACCGGATACAGCAGAAAATACAGAAAGCACTGGAAAGCTAGACAGATCAGGCTTTTATGGTGTAGTTTCGCAGTACCGGTGAGAGATAGGATAGACCGTCTCGGCCTGCTCAAAATCCAGTACCGCAAGGTGTGTCGGTTCGATTCCGACCTCGGGCACCATTCCTTATCGCGCCCTTTGGGCGCGATAAGGAATGACAAGCCCGCCCACGCGTCAGCGTCTTTGGGCGGGCGCGTCAGGCGAAAACACAGACAGGGCCGAACTGCCTCTGGGCCGGATATGAATGCCAAGCGCTTGTTAGGCGCGCCAGCGGCCCTAGCGCCAGCGTCGTGGGCCGCGCAGCGCGCCGTTACAAGCGCGCGGCAGGGGAATACTCCGGCCCGATGTCCATCGGCATAGCTGTTATTCCCGATATGATCTGGTTTGCATTTCTGCGCCCATCATCATGCGCGTCACGGAGACAGGCATGCTCGAACTGCGACCCAATTGCGAATGCTGCAACCGCGACCTGCCGCCCGAAAGCGGCGAGGCGCGTATTTGCACATACGAATGCACCTTCTGCACGGATTGCGCGGACCACAAACTGAATGGTGTCTGTCCCAATTGCGGCGGCAATCTCCAGCCTCGTCCCATCCGTCCCGCGATCAAGCTGCTGAAGGACCCGCCATCGACGCGGCGTGTGTTCAGGCCGGAAGGTTGCGCCTAGACAGATTTGCGCGGACGTCTGGCGAAAACTCGCGGCCCGATTACGGCCGTTTCAGCCGGAGCATGAAGCGGTCGGTGACGAAGTGCCCGGCTTCCGAATTGCCGGTCGCCCGGTTGTCGGACGGATTGCGCAACAGATTGCTCTCGGCATCCAGCTTGAAGCCGGCGGCGGTCAGCTCGCTCTTGGCCACCGCCTCGTCCATGCGGTGATACTTGGAGGCGGCGGCCACGCCCGCGCCTTCGGCCGCGCTGTGATCCTCGACATAGAAGATGCCGCCCGGCTTCAGATTGTTGAACAC
>Ga0182024_10014768_pt1 | contig 15051 bp, 16 predicted proteins | sample P32metaG_FD_120480 | JGI IMG/M metagenome (GOLD analysis project Ga0182024, IMG submission 120480) | Permafrost microbial communities from Stordalen Mire, Sweden - P3-2 metaG (Illumina Assembly) | ecosystem: Environmental > Terrestrial > Soil > Wetlands > Permafrost | place: Sweden: Stordalen... | reverse complement strand
GATGCCCCTTGGCGAGACCACCGATCGCCGGGTTGCACGACATCTCGCCGATGGTCTCAACCTTGTGGGTAAGCAGGAGGGTACCCGCGCCGATCCGCGCGGATGCCGCCGCTGCCTCACAGCCGGCATGTCCCCCGCCGATCACCACGACGTCGAAACGCTCCATCGGCCCAGTCTATCTGTGTGGCGGCAAAGACGCCACGCACAATCCGGTAGAGACTAGCAGCAATGTTTCACGTGAAATAGATTTCAATGACTCTAAAATGCAAATATCTTATAACATTAGGAAAGATTGCTGCGCAGCATTTGAAATAATATTATCCTAATTCACTTCCCGATGCAGAATTCAAGGAAGATTATGTCGAGCATGTCCTCGACATCGACGCGTCCGGTAATGCGGCCGAGCGCCCGCACCGCCTGACGCAGATCCTCCACCGCCAGCTCGGGCAGCGAAGCCAGCGAAAATCGCGCCAGCGCCTCCCCGCAGCGCGTAAGTGCGGTCCGGTGCCGCGCGCGGGTGATGACCGGCGCGCCCGGCGCCCCGATCCGCTTCGCCACTTCCGCCGTGAGGCGCTCGATCAGCTCCGCCATGCCGACCCCAGTCGCCACCGACAAACGGAGCGCCAGGCCGGCTCCAATCTCTGCCGCGACCCGGTCAGCCCATGCCAGATTGGCGTCCGGCATCACGTCGATCTTGTTGACGACCACGATCGCGGCGGCATCGGCTAGCCCTCCGGCGGGACTGTCGGGCAGAGCCGCGACAAGGCCACCGCTGGCCATGGGCTGTTGCGGCCGGCTCGCATCGAGCACGATCAGGCGCAGATCGGCCGCGGCCGCGCGCGCCCTCGCCCGGCGCACGCCCTCGGCCTCGATCGAATCGTCGCTGTCGCGCAGGCCCGCCGTATCGGCCACGAGGACCGGATAGCCGCCGAGATCGAGCCGCGCCTCGATCACGTCGCGCGTCGTGCCCGCGATCGCCGAGGTGATCGCGACGTCGCGCCGCGCCAACGCGTTGAGGAGGCTCGATTTGCCGACATTGGGCGCGCCGATAATCGCTACCGAGACGCCGTCATGGAGCCGCTCGCCGCGACGGCCGTCGGCGAGATGCGCCGCGATTTCGGCCGCGAGCGCCGCCACCTCGCGCCGCACGCCCGACCAGATTTCCGGCGGCAGGCCTTCTTCCGGAAAATCGATCTCGGCCTCGACCCGCGCCAGCGCGCGCAGGAGCCGCGCCCGCCAATCCTCATAGAGCCGGCCGAGCGCGCCTTCGAGCTGACGCAACGCCTGCCGGCGTTGTGCCGAGGTCTCGGCCTCGACGAGATCGGCGACGGCTTCCGCCTCGGTCAAGTCGAGCTTGCCGTTCTCGAAGGCGCGGCGCGTAAATTCGCCCGCCTCGGCGAGACGATGATGGGGGCGGCGGCCCAGCGCTTCCAAAAGCGCGGCGACGATCGCACGGCCGCCATGGATGTGGAATTCGGCGACATCCTCGCCGGTATAGGAGTGGGGCGCGGGGAAAAAGAGCGCGATCCCGTCATCGATTGTCTCTCCCGTCGCGGGATCGCGAAAGCGGACGCGCGCGGCGTAACGCGGCGCCGGCACCTGGCCGACGATGGCGTCGAGCGTCTCGCGCACGCCCGGACCGGAAAGACGCAGCATCGCGATCCCGGCGCGCCCGGGCGCCGACGCGAGGGCGAAGATGGTGTCGTCGTGCCCCATGACCATGGCGCCATGATAGCGTATCATGCCGAAGCGAGCGCGATTCGCGACGCTTGACTCGCGTGAACCTTTCAGTTAATTAACAGAATTGTGAACTACCGAGAGAGCCCGTGACCGCCGTGCAGGCTCCGCCACTCGACATCGTGTTCCAGGCCCTGGCCGATCCGACGCGGCGCGCGATCGTCGAGCGTCTGGTCGCGCGCGGCGAATTGTCCGTCGGCGACATCGCCAAGCCCTTCGCCATTTCGACGCCCGCGATCTCGCGGCATTTGAGCGTGCTGGAGCGCGCCGGTTTGATCGAACGCCGTGTCGAGCGTCAATGGCGGATGGTCCGGGTCAAGGCCGAGGCGCTTGCGCCGGTCGAATCCTGGCTCGAACGTCAACGCCGGCACTGGACCGGCGCGCTCGACCGGCTTGAAGCGGTCGCGGCGGCGCACACGCCGAAACGGAGGAAATCGTGAGCGACATCGCGGCCAACGATACGGTTTTGCGGCTCGAGCGGCTGATCGCCGTGCCGCCGGAGCGCGTCTTCGATCTGTGGACCGAACCGGATTTGCTGGTCCGATGGTGGGGACCGGAAGGTTTCGAAATACCCGCCCATGCGCTCGATGTGCGGGTTGGCGGACGCTGGCGTACCACCATGCGCGGGCCGGACGGCAACGCACTCCATGTCAGCGGTGTCTATCGCGCGATCGAGCGGCCGCGGCGGCTGGTGCTGACCTGGGCCTGGGAAGATTCGGACGGCGCGCGCGGCCATGAGAGCGAGATCACCGTCACCTTCGAGCCGGCGCCCGGCGGCACGCGCCTGGTGCTCGTCCAGCAGCCCTTCGAAAGCAAGGACAGCCGCGACCGCCACGGCGAAGGCTGGTCGTCATCGTTCAACAAGCTGGCCGGCATCGCCGGCTGAATTCAATCAAACACCGAGAAGGAGGAGCCATCATGGCCACTGTCGAGATCTTTGGAATCGCACCGTCGACCTACACCCGCGCCGTGCTGATGGCCTGCCAGGAAAAGGGCGTCGATCACACCCTCAAGGTCGCGCCGCCCCATTCCCCGGACATCAACGCCATCCATCCCTTCGGGAAAGTCCCGGCAATGCGCCATGGCGATGTCGAATTGTGCGAATCGAAGGCGATCGCGAGCTATCTCGACCGTTCCTTCCCCGGCCCGAAGCTCCTGCCGGAAAATCCCATCGACGCCGCGCTGGCCGAACAATGGATCTCTCTGGTCAGTTCCGTAATCGACCCGGTTCTCGTCCGGACTTATCTATTCCAATACGTTTTTCCCAAGGGCGCGGACGGCAAACCCGACCGCGCGGCGATCGATGCCGTCGTGCCGAAAATGCGCGAGCATATTACGCTTCTCGAGAAGGCCGTCGCCAAGACCGGCCATCTCGCCGGCGAAAGCTTCAGTTTCGCCGACATGAATTTGATGCCGATCCTCGCTTATCTGACTCAATTTCCCGAAAGCGCGCAGGCCATCAAGGACGCCAAGCATCTGAGCGCCTATTTCGAGCGGCACTCCGCGCGGCCGAGCTTCAAGAACACGGTGCCCCCCATGCCGGGGCAACAGGCGGCACCGCGTTGATTGGCCCGCGGATGAGGAGGATTCCATGACCGATCACAAGATCGTCTCGCCGGCGAAATGGCTGGAGGCCCGCAAGCTGTTGCTGGCCGAGGAGAAGGAATTCACCGCGGCACGCGACCGGCTCAGCCGGCGCCGCCGCGACCTGCCATGGGAGCGCGTCGAAAAAGCTTATGTCTTCGACGGACCCGACGGCAAGGAGACCCTTGCCGATTTGTTTAAGGGACGTCATCAGCTCATCGTCCAGCATTTCATGTTCGATCCCGGCTGGGAATCCGCCTGCAAGAGCTGCTCGTTCTGGGCCGACGGCTATGACGGCTTCGCCGCGCATCTGGGGCAGCGCGACCTTACCTTCGTCGCCGTGTCGCTCGCGCCGCCCGCCAAGCTCGAAGCGTTTAAGCGACGTATGGGCTGGCATTTCAAATGGGTCTCCTCGCAGGGGAGCGACTTCAACCGCGACTACCAGGTCAGCGAAACTCCGGAAGAAAAAGCAACGGGGCATGCCTATTATAATTATCGCGAGGGGAACACGTTCGGCGGCGAGCGGCCGGGCATCAGCGTGTTCTATCGCGATTCGGACGGCGCGATCTATCACACCTATTCCTGCTACGCGCGCGGCCTCGACATGATGAACGCCGCTTACCACTATCTCGATCTGGCGCCGAAGGGCCGCGACGAGGACGCGCTGCCGTACCCGATGGCCTGGGTGCGTCTGCACGACGAATACCGGAGCTAATCGCGCCGCGGGCGCGCCGTCGGTATCGGCCGGGTCGTTACGGCGGCGAGCCCTGGCGTTCGCGCGCCGCGCGGCCCAGCGCCGTCAGCCCGTAGAGCGCGTTGCGGGTCAACACGGATTTGACCCGGTAGGCGAGACCCTGCTGCTCAAGCCGCGCCAGGATTCCCGGGACGGCATCCTCGGCGAGTTCCGAATCGAGGGCGAGGCTCGCCAAGGTCCGGCGCTTGTACGGCTCCTTCGCCAAGGCGTTGAGGATCGCGATTTCATCGGCATCGAGCGGCCTTAGCGGTTCGAGACGGAGTTCGGGTTCGGGCGCCGGCGCGGGCGGCTCGCCGTTGCGGTTGGCGAGATCCTCGGCGACGTTCTCGGCCACCACGGCTTTTTCGCGCGCCTCGGTGGCGGCTTGAGTGCCGCGATCCGCTGCCGATTTCGCTTCGCCGGAGCGCCGGTGCGCCTCACGGGCGACGCTCAGCGCCTCCTTGGCGACGGTCTGCGCGAACCAGCGCGCGGCAAACCCCGCCAACACGCAAAAGCCCGCCAACACATAGAGATCGAAGTCGAACGCCGAGGCGGCGGTGTCGGCAGCAAGAAGCTCCTTCATGAGCGAGCTCTGCGCCAGGCTGAGGACGAGCGGCACGATGAGGGCGGCGGCGGCGCCGACAAACATGCGCCGCAGCGCAAAATAAATATCCGCCTGAAGCTCGCTGCCCGGCGACCGGGCGCGGCCCGGCGCGTCGCGGTCGAGAAAGAATCCGGCAAGACCGCCGCACCCGCCACCCAGCACGATAATCAACAATACATCGATCGGAGCCGCCACGGACCTCCCCTCGGCGCGCATCCGGTCGCCCGCCCGCGCGAATCCTAGTGTTTCGGCGCCCCGCGCGCCACCGAAAAGCCGCTTCGCTCAGCCCTTGGCCGCGATCTCCGGCGGCATTAAGAGGCGCTCGACCCGGCCGCCCTCAATGACATGCCTTTGCAGAATCTCGTCGATATCGGCCGTGTTGTCATACCGATACCAGACCCCTTCGGGATAGATCACCATCGAAGGCCCGAGCTCGCAGCGATCGAGGCAGCCGGCGGAATTGATGCGCGTGCCCTTGAGGCCCAGCTCCTTCGCACGCACTTTCATGTAGTTGCGCAGCTTCTCGCTGTCCCTGGCCGCGCAGGAGCCGCGCGGATGCCCGTCGGGCCGCCGGTTGGTGCAGCAGAACACATGCTCGGCGAAATAAAGCGGCGGATCGCTCGGAACGCGGTCGGACATGGCGGTTTCGGAGATCCTCTAATGCGATATATCGAAACGGATATGTAGGCGATGCGCCCAACGATACAACGGCCAAGAGCCGATTGGCAGCGATGGCTCGCGGCACTATCTGTCGAAATGTCCTATCATCGATCCCATGAACGCCCCCGCCGACCGCAACGCCCTCGCTTACGAGACCAGCCCCTATTTGCTGCAGCACAAGGACAATCCGGTGCATTGGCAGCCCTGGGGCGAAGCGGCGCTGGCGGCGGCGCGCGCCGCCGACAAACCGATTCTGCTCTCGATCGGCTATGCCGCCTGCCATTGGTGCCACGTCATGGCCCATGAAAGCTTCGAGCGGCCGGAAACCGCCGCGCTGATGAACGCGCTCTTCGTCAACATCAAGGTCGATCGCGAGGAGCGTCCGGACATCGACACGATCTATATGCATGCGCTCGGCGCGCTGGGCCAGCAAGGCGGCTGGCCTCTGACCATGTTCCTGACGCCAGCGGGCGAGCCGTTCTGGGGCGGGACCTATTTCCCGCCGGATGCGCGCTATGGGCGCCCGGGCTTTCCCGACGTGCTCCGCGCCATCGCCAAGGCCTATCGCGACGAGCCGGAAACGGTGGCGCAAAACGCTACCGCCCTGAAGCAGGCGGTCGCGCGCCTCGGCGCGCCGCAAGGCGGCGAGGCGCTCTCAATGGCGCTCACCGACGCGGCGGCGAGGCAGCTGACCAATGCGATCGATGCGGTTCATGGCGGCTTCGGCGGCGCGCCAAAATTCCCGCAAGTCCCTCTCTTGGAGACGATCTGGCGCGGCTGGAAGCGCACGCGCGAGACCGCGATGCGCGACGCGGTGGTGCGGACGCTCGATCATATCGGCCAGGGCGGAATCTACGATCATCTCGGCGGCGGCTTCGCACGCTACGCCGTCGATGCGCGCTGGCTCGCGCCGCATTTCGAGAAAATGCTCTACGACAATGCGTTGCTGATCGATCTCCTGACCTCGGTCTGGCAAGAAACCAAGAACCCGCTCTACGCCGAGCGGGTGGCCGAAACGATCGGCTGGCTCGGGCGCGAGATGCGCCATGAGTCCGGCGGATTTTTCTCGAGCCTCGATGCCGACAGCGAGCATGAAGAAGGCAAGTTCTACGTCTGGAGCGAAGCCGAAATCGACGCCGCGCTCGGCCATACCGCCGCGCGCTTCAAGCAATTCTACGATGTCAGCGCCGGTGGGAATTGGGAAGGCCACAATATCCTGAATCGCCTCCACCATCTCGCTCGCTCCGACCAGGCGACCGAGGCGGAGCTGGCCGCGGATCGCCGCGCGCTGTTCGCGCGCCGCGCGCCGCGCGTGCGGCCCGGTCTCGACGACAAGGTGCTCGCCGACTGGAACGGGTTGATGATCGCCGCGCTTGCGCATGCCGGTCGCGTCTTCGCCCGACCCGATTGGCTGGCGCTGGCGCGGGACGCTTTCGCATTCGCGCGGCACGACATGCAGCAGGACGGGCGCCTCCTCCACAGCTGGCGGGATGGCGCGGCAAAAAACGCGGCGTTGCTCGACGATTACGCCAATATGGCGCGCGCGGCGCTGGCGCTGCATGAAACCCTCGGCGATGACGCGTATCTGGAGCAGGCCGAACGCTGGGTCGCGGTCGCCGACCAATTCTATTGGGATGGCGACGCGGGCGGCTATTTCTTCACCGCGTCCGATGCCGAGGCGCTGATCGCGCGCGTCAAGCAGGCACACGATGCGCCAAACCCTTCCGGCAACGGCATGATGACGGGCGTGCTGGCTCGGCTCTTCTATTTGACCGGCAACGCCGAATATCGCGACCGGGCGGAAGCCATTGTGCGCACCTTCGCAGGCGAGGTCGAACGCAATGTCTTTGGCCACGGCGCGTTGTTGAACGGCAATGAGCTGCTGCAGCGCGGCCTACAGATCGTGATCCGCGGCCGGCGCGATGCCCCCGATACGCAGGCGCTCCGTAACGCGGCCGATACCCTCTCGCTTCCGAACCTCATTCTGGCGATCGTCGCTCCGGAGCGGGAATTGCCACCCGACCATCCCGCCTTCGGCAAGGGCCAAATCCAAGGCCGAGCGACGGCCTATGTCTGCGAGGGACCGGTGTGCTCGCTGCCCATCACCGAGGCGGAAACCCTGAAGGCCGCTCTGGATAGGCGCTGAGATGCCCCGCTTGGTCGTCGAAAGTCCGATCGGTCCGTTCGCCCTGGTCGAAGAGGACGAAGCCATCGTCGCGATTGACTGGGGCGGCGCCAGTGCCGGCGCGCCGACGCGGCTGCTGGTCGAGGCGAAACGTCAGCTCGGCGCCTATTTCACAGGCAAGCGCCAGCGCTTCGACCTTCCGGTCCAGCCGCGCGGCGCCGCCTCCGACCTCAAAGTCTGGCACGCCATGGCCGATATTCCCTTCGGCGGGACCAAGACTTATGGCGAGCTTGCAAAGATGCTGGAGCTGACCCCGCTCTTCGTCGGCCAGGCCTGCGGCCGCAACCCGGTGCCGATCCTGCTGCCGTGCCACCGCGTGGTGAGCGCCACCGGGTTGGGTGGGTTCAGCGCGCCGGGCGGCGTCGAATGGAAGCGCCGCCTCCTCTTGCACGAAGGCGCGCTATTGCTGTGACGGCGAATGCAGGATGGGCGGCGAGGTTATTGATCCGGCGGCGCCGGATTCAAGGTCTGGAGTAAGCGGAAGAGCGGCACGGTGACCGTGGTGCCGCGGTTGCGCTCCCAATCATGGATCGAGGCGCTGGAAGTGGGCGTGTCCGAGCTTTGCGAGGCCGCATAATCGGGGTCGCGTCCGCCGCCGATACCGGAGGGCAAGCCTAGGTTCAGGTTCGTACTCGCGAAGCGGTTTGACCGGGAATCGCCGATTCCCGGCTCGCCGGGAGGCGGCGGGGTCGTTGTGTCTTCATCCGGCGGGGAGCGCGCGGCACCGGCCCCGTTCAGATCGATATCGAGGCTGGACCTTGGCATTGGCTTGGCCGCGGTGGAACGCTTCTTGGCGCCGTGATGGCTCGACTTCTTGGTGGCATCGCGGTGCTCTGTCGTCGCGGCCCGGCCGGGCGCCGGCGTTGCCCCAACTTCGAGACTTGTGGCCGCTGTCTCGGTGGGTGGACGCGCTTGATCGCTCACGACTTGCGCCGCGACAGGCAAGGCGAAGAGCATACCAAAGCTCCCCGCGAGAAGGGCAATCGCCACACGCATAATCCGATACCGTGCTGCCCCAATTTCGCCATCTTAGCAAATCGCCGCCCCGATGGCGAGTCTCCCGCGACTCGCGCAATTCCCTGGGGTTCTCGCCTTCTGTCCCGCCATGCGTCCAGCATGGTATCGTTTGCCCACGATCCAAGAATGCTGTGAGGCGCGCGTGTCGAAGCTGGGGCTGATACCGGACAATCTGCGGATCGATGTCAGGCCTGAACAAACGGTTCTCGCCGCGATCCAGGGCGCGGGCGTGCCGATCGCGTCGGCGTGCGGCGGCAATGGGCGGTGCTCGACCTGCCGTGTCTGGGTGGTGAATGGTGGGGATTCCTGCTCGCCGCGCACCGAGATTGAAGAAAGGCTCGCACAACGGCTGCGCTTCCAAAGCAATATCCGGCTTGCCTGCCAGCTCCACCTTCATGGCGACGCGACGCTGCGCCGCCTCGTGCTCGACGACACCGACCTGCACGTCGCGAGCCTCCTCGGCAAGGACGCGCAATCGCATGTCGGCGAGCAGAAGGATATCGCGGTGCTGTTCTCCGACATCGCCGGCTTCACCGCGATCTCGGAGCGGCTGTCGCCCTATGACGTGCTGTTCCTGCTCAACAAATACTACGCCGCGATGGGCGCCATCGTGGATGCCAACCGGGGCTATATCGACAATTTCATCGGCGACGGTCTGATGGCCCTGTTCGGCGTCGAGAACGAGGAATCGTTCGCGCTCCGCGGCATCAAGACCGGCCTCGACATGCTGGCCGCGGTGGACCGTCTCAAGCCGCAATTCGCCAGCACCTACGAAATCGATTTCGATATTCGAATCGGCATTCATTATGGCGAGGCGGTGATCGGCTCGCTCGGCTCGGGGACCCGCCAGCGCCTGACCGCGATCGGAGACGTCGTCAACATCGCGAGCCGGATCGAGACCGCGAACAAGGAAGCCGGCACGCGTCTGCTGATATCGGAACGTCTCCGCGAGGTGGTTGGCGACCAGGTCGCGGTGGAAGATTACGTCCGTCTTCGCCCGCGCGGCAGCACCGACCGCATGACGCTTTATGCGATTGCCGGGCTGACACCGGAGGCCGAGGCCATCTTGGCTGCGACCGCGGCGGCGGCGGGTGAGGCGCGCGCCGGAGACACGCCGGTGGTGGCGTCGCGAATTCCGCTCAAGGTCACGGTGATCGCGGGTGAAACTTATTATTGGTGCGCCTGCGGCCGTTCCGCCAACCAGCCTTTTTGCGATGGCAGCCATCGCGCGACCAGCATCCTGCCCCTACCCTGGATTCCAGCCGAAACCGGCGAGGCGTTGCTCTGCGTCTGCAAACAAACCGCGCAACCGCCGCTCTGTGACGGCAGCCATCGTAAGCTTCGCTTCCCCGCCTCGGCATTGTGATTTTGACCCTGGCGAGGCGTCTCGCGGCGGCCAATATCTTGCGCTAAGATCGCGACCTGGACCGAGGAGAATTCCGATGCCGGTGAATTTCACGCCGCTGCACCCGCATTTCGCCGCCGAGGCGGGCGGTATCGATTTGCGCCAAGGGATCGACGAGGACAACGCCGCCGCGATCGAGCGCGCGATGGAGAAATACGCCGTGCTGGTCTGGCGCGACCAGAATCTGGACGAGGACCAGCAGATGGATTTCACACGCTGGTTCGGCCCGTTCCAGCTCGGCTTCGGCAAGATCGCGGCGGGGATCAAGAAGACCCGCTTCAAGCACGAGACCTTGGCCGACATGTCCAATGTCGACGAGGACGGCGTGGTCGTGAGCCGCGGTCATCGCCGCATTTTCACCACCATCGGCAACATGGTCTGGCACAGCGATAGCTCGTTCCAGGCGCCGGCGGCGAAATTTTCGATTCTGACCGGCCACACGATTCCGTCCTGGGGCGGCGAGACCGAGTTCGCCGATATGCGCGCCGCCTATGACGCGCTGCCACGGCGCATGAAGGACTATATCGCGCCGATGATCTGCGAGCATTGGGCGCTGCATTCGCGCGCAATGTTGGGCGACACCAATTACAGCGAGGAACAGAAAGCGGCTATCCCGCCCGTGCGCTGGCCGTTGGTGCGGATTCATCCGGGCTCGGAGCGCAAGACCTTGTTCATCGGCGCCCATGCCCGCGAGATTCTCGGCATGACCTTGCCCGAGGGCCGGTTGCTGCTCGCCGAACTTCTCGAACATGCGACACAGCCGGAATTCGTCTACCGTCATCATTGGCGCGTCGGCGATGTGGTGATGTGGGACAATCGCTGCACGCTCCATCGCGGCAAGCGTTTCGATTTTTCCGAGAAGCGCGAGTTGCGCCGCAGCACCACCGAGGATTCGGCTTCAATCCTCGACGCGGTGACGTGAACCGCATGTCCGGCTTCGAGACGCTTGAACGCTTGCTGGCGATCGGCAAGGACATGGACGCGGCCATCGGGGCGCCGGAGCGCGCGCCCTTGACCTATGCGGAGTTGCGCACGCTCACGCGCGACACCGTGGCGCGCCTCAACGCCCTCGGCATCGGCCGCAACGACCGTGTCGCCATCGTCTGCTCGAACGGGCCGGAAATGGCGGCCGCGTTCGCCGCCATCGCGGCCGGCGCCGCGACCGCGCCGCTCAACCCCGCGTATCGCGCGGACGAATATGAATTCTACCTCTCCGACCTAAAGGCGAAGGCGCTGGCGATCGAGCGCGGCCTCGACAATCCGGCGGTCGAGGTGGCGCAACGACTTGGCGTGCCGATCGTCGATCTTGTTCCCTTGCGCGACGGACCAGCCGGCATGTTCGCGCTCGAACCGCGCGGCGTCACGCCGGTGGCGGCGGCGCGCGCCGGCGGCTTCGCCGAAGCCGGCGACGTTGCGCTGGTGCTTCATACATCGGGCACGACCTCGCGGCCCAAGATCGTGCCGCTGAGCCAGGCCAATATCCGCGCCTCGGCGCGGCATATCGGCGCGACGCTTCGGCTCACGCCCGAGGATCGCTGTCTCAACATCATGCCGCTGTTCCATATTCACGGACTGATCGCGGCCGTGCTCTCGTCCTTGGCCGCCGGCGCCAGCGTGGTGTGCACGCCAGGCTTCAACGCGCTCAAATTCTTCGCCTGGCTCGACGAGGCGAAGCCGTCCTGGTACACGGCCGTGCCGACCATGCACCAGGCGATCCTGCAGCGCGCGCCGCGCAATGCCGAGATCATCGCCCGCAACAGGCTGCGCTTCATCCGCTCGTCCTCGTCGTCGCTGCCCCCGCAGGTGCTGACGCAATTGGAGGAGACATTCGGCGCGCCGGTGATCGAAGCCTACGGCATGACCGAGGCGGCCCATCAGATGGCGAGCAATCCGCTGCCGCCCGCCCCTCGCAAGCCCGGCAGCGTCGGCATCGCCGCCGGACCCGAGATCGCGATCATGGCCGAAGGCGACGCGCTTGCGGCGCCGGGCGCCATCGGCGAGATCGTGATCCGCGGCCCGAACGTCACCAGCGGCTACGACAACAACCCGGCCGCCAATCAAGGCGCTTTCACGGCGGGCTGGTTCCGCACCGGCGATCAGGGGGCGATCGACGAAGCCGGCTATCTGACGCTGACCGGCCGGCTGAAGGAGCTGATCAATCGCGGCGGCGAGAAAATCTCGCCGCGCGAAGTGGACGAAGTCCTGATGGACCATCCCGCCGTGGCGCAGGTCGTGACCTTCGCCATGCCGCATGCCATGCTCGGCGAGGACGTCGCCGCGGCCGCGGTGCTGCGCGATGGCGCGCAGGCGAGCGAGCGCGAGTTGCGTGATTTCTGCTCCCAGCGGCTCGCCGATTTCAAGGTGCCGCGCAAGATCGTGTTTCTCGACGAGATTCCGAAAGGCGCCACCGGCAAGCTCATGCGCATCGGCCTCGCGGAGAAATTGGGTTTAGTGTGACGATGCATCAGACACTCTCGCCCTAAACCTCACCAATTACCCGAAACGTGAAAATCTGCGTCTATGGTGCCGGGGCGATTGGCGGCTATGTGGCGGTCCAGCTCGCGCGATCCGGCGTCGAGACTTCGGTGGTGGCGCGCGGACCGCATCTCGCCGCGATTCGGGCGAACGGACTGACGCTCAAAATTGGCGGCGAGACCCACACCGTAAGGGTCGCCGCGAGCGACGATCCCGCGACCCTCGGTCCGCAGGACTACGTGATCGTCACTTTGAAGGCGCATCAGATTTCCGCCGCCGCGCCGCAGATCGAGTCGCTCTGCGGAACCGAGACCGCGATCCTCTTCGCGGTCAATGGCGTGCCGTGGTGGTATTTCTACCAGCTCGCCGGTCCATACGAGAACCGTCGTGTCGAATCGGTCGATCCCGGCGGCGCGATCTGGAACACGCTCGGACCGGAGCGCGCGATCGGCTGCGTCGTGCTACCCGCCGCGGAAATCGTGGCGCCGGGCGTGATCGAACATCATGACGGCGACCGATTCCCGCTGGGTGAGCCGGACGGATCGAAGAGCGCGCGTATCGCGGGGCTGTCGCAGGCCATGATCGCCGCCGGGCTGCGCGCGCCGATCCGCACTCGCATCCGCGACGATATCTGGGTCAAGCTCTGGGGCAACGTCGCCTTCAACCCGGTGAGCGCGCTTACCGGCGCGAGCCTGAAGGCGATGTGCGACGATCCCGACGTCCGCGCGCTGATCCGAAGGGCGATGGTCGAGGCGAAGAGCGTGGCGGAGGCGCTAGGCGTGACATTCGCCATCGATGTCGACCGCCGCATCGAGGGCGCCGCCGCGGTGGGCGAGCACAAGACCTCGATGCTGCAGGATTTGGAGCGCGGCCGCCCGCTGGAAATCGACCCGATGGTCGGGGCGGTCGCGGAACTGGGCGATCTGACCGGCATCGACACGCCGACGATCGATCTGATCCTCGGCCTGATCCGTCAGCGCGCGCGCCTCGCGGGGTGTTACCAAAAGTGATCAGAAGGCCTTCGGCAAGCCCGCTTGTTTCAGAATCGCATTTGCCGTGTGACGGCTGGCAAGGCCGGCGGGAATTGGGAAATGCCTGTTAGTAATTGGGCTGAACCAAATTTCGTGACTGCCCTTGCCGTGGCGAACGAATTGACACCGAGCATCGGTCAATAGCTTTTTCAGCCGTCGTTCTAGATCGGCCGGCATCAGGAGCGGAGGCGCACCTGTTCAACGCGATCCGCCATGACGTGGACGGGCAATTCGCCGGTACTCTTCACGCCATTCAGGCTCAGAAGCTCAGGGGCAATCGCGACCACACGCTCAACGAGGGCATCGAAAGTCTCGGCTTCTGTCACCAAGCCGGGAATATCGTCGCTGTCGGCCCACCAAACCTTGGCGTCCGCGTCCCAGTGGGCCTGAACGATAAATTCTTTTTTGCTCATGCTACAAAATAGGGTGGCGGGAGGCCCATTGGCAATGCCGGTACGCAGCGCCGGCGCCTCGTTAATAAGCGCATCACCCCTGCCGAAGCGGCGCTTGCCCCCGTATCGCCGCTCTCGGTAAATTCGCCATCAAGATCATAAGAGGGAGAGCGCTGTGCCCGATATCACGATCCATGCCGCGGATGGCGGCGGTTTTTCCGCCTATCTCGCCACGCCAAAATCCGGCAAGGGGCCCGGCATCGTCGTCATCCAGGAAATTTTCGGCGTCAACCCGTGGATCCGCCAGATCGCCGACCGCTATGCCGCCGCGGGCTATGTCGCGATGGCGCCCGATCTGTTCTGGCGCATTCAGCCCGGCATTCAACTCACCGATAAAGGCGAGGATTTCCAAAAGGCGCTCGGCCTGATGCAGAAATTGGACGGGGCCAAGGCGGTCGAGGACATTCAGGCCACCATCGCCGCGCTGCGCCGGAATCCCGCTTGCACCGGCAGGGTCGGCGCCGTGGGCTACTGCCTCGGTGGCAGCCTCGCTTATCGGACGGCGGCGCGGACCGATGTCGACGCCTCCGTCGGGTATTATGGCGTCGGCATCGAAGGCATTCTGGCGGACGCGGCCACCATCAAGAAGCCGCTGATGCTCCATATCGCCGAGAAGGACCAGTTCGTGCCGCCCGAAGCCCAGGCCAAGATCAAGGGCGCGCTCAAGGACAACCCGCACGTCACGCTCCATTCCTATGCTGGCGCGGACCACGCCTTCGCGCGCGACGGCGGCGATCATTTCGATGCGGCCAAGGCCGAGCTTGCCAACCGCCGGACCGCCGAATTCTTCCACCAGAATTTGAATTAGGAGAAGGCACCATGGTGCACGCGATACGCTTTCACGAGACCGGCGGACCGGAAGTCCTGCGCTGGGAAGAAATTCAGCTCGGCAAACCGGGGCGCGGCGAGGTTCGTATCCGCCACACCGCCGTTGGGCTCAATTACGTCGATACCTATCAGCGCAGCGGACTTTACCCGATGCCGTTGCCCAGCCCGCTCGGCGGCGAGGCGGCGGGGGTCGTCGAGGAGGTCGGCGAGGGCGTGACCGAATTCAAGCACGGCGACCGCGTCGCCTATGGCAGCGCGCCGCTTGGCGCCTATGCCGAGGCGCGACTCATCCCGGCGGAGCGGCTGCTTAAGCTCCCCGACGGTATCTCCGACCATACCG
>Ga0182024_10014767_pt1 | contig 15053 bp, 15 predicted proteins | sample P32metaG_FD_120480 | JGI IMG/M metagenome (GOLD analysis project Ga0182024, IMG submission 120480) | Permafrost microbial communities from Stordalen Mire, Sweden - P3-2 metaG (Illumina Assembly) | ecosystem: Environmental > Terrestrial > Soil > Wetlands > Permafrost | place: Sweden: Stordalen... | reverse complement strand
GGACCGGCCGACCCGTGACGGTTGACGCGGGTCGGTGACCCCTACTACTTGGCCGCGTCGGCGCAGACCGTGGTCAACATAAGCCGGCTGACGACGTAGGGATCCATGTTGGCGTTGGGTCGGCGGTCTTCCAGCCAACCCTTCTTGTCCCTGGCGGTCCCCCACGGGATACGGATCGACGCCCCCCGGTCGGAGGTCCCGTAGCTGAACTTGGACCAGTGCGCCGTCTCGTGAGCACCGGTCAGCCGGAGGTCGAGCCCGACGCCGTAGTTGCTCACGTGCTCGTCGACGTTTCGTCCGAGTGCCTCGCAGCCGGCGATGATGGCGTCCCAGCCGCCGTCCTCACGCATTGCCTTCGTCGAGAAGTTGGTGTGGGCGCCGGCGCCGTTCCAGTCACCGAGGACCGGCTTCGGGTCCAGGGTCGCAAACACCCCGAAGTCCTCGGCCACTCGAAACAGGAGCCAACGAGCCACCCAGAGCTGGTCGCCGATCAGCGGCGGCGGCAGGATCCCGATCTGGAACTCCCACTGGGCCATCATCACCTCGGCGTTCGTTCCTTCGATACCAAGTCCGGCCTCCATGCAGGCCGCGGTGTGGCGCTCGACGATGTCGCGGCCGGGCATCTTGTCCCCGCCAACGCCGCAGTAATACGGACCCTGGGGCGCCGGGTAACCCTGCATCGGCCACCCGAGGGGACGCCCGCCCTGCAAGAACGTGTACTCCTGCTCGACCCCGAACCAGGGCTCTTGGTCGGCATACTTCTCGGCCGCCGCCACGCACGCTGCCCGGGTGTTGGTCGGGTGAGGGGTGAAGTCGGTGAGCAGCACCTCACACATGACGAGCAGGTCGCCCGGGCTACGGAGAGGGTCGGGACACGTGAAAACCGGCTGCAGCACACAGTCCGAGTCGTTCCCGGTGGCCTGGTTAGTGCTCGAGCCGTCAAAGCCCCAGATCCCGGGGTCCTTGCCATCGGCCACGATGCGGGTCTTGCTCCGCACCAACGGGGACGGCTCGGTCCCGTCGATCCAGATGTACTCGGCCTGGTAGCTCATGGCTCGGAAACCTCAGTTCCTGGATTGCCCCGCCCAGGTTCGGGCTGGGGCGGATTCGTCGTGGATCTTCTCAGCACCTTGTGTCCTGAACGTTGCTCGAGTGTGAACGTCGAGTAACGGCGCAGCTCGGACGGCTCATCATTGGGGTTCTAGCCCCCACGAGTCGAATTCGGATGTCTGGCCTGTTCAGCGACGGGCGCCCAAGAGCTCTGTCCCGAACCGAACCCGATCTGCCTCAGGCGAGGGTGGCGCGATGAACTCGGTCGGGCCGGGTTCAAAATAGTTCTTCAGCATCGATGGCCGGAGAGCCTCAGCTAGACCCCCTGATTCTGTTGCACATCGGGGGTAGGGGTGCGGCGCGCTCCTACTCCCCCCGCTTGGTGCAAAGCGTCTCGAGCTTCTCCAGGGTCTCGTTCATGCCCTCGACCCACACCTTGCCGTTGTCCATGGCTGCACGCAGCTGCTCGGGGGCGCGCGTGCAGTCGTAGATCTCGGTCACGTTCGTGGCATCAGGCCCATCGGGGGCCAGCTCGAATATCCATCGGTGCCCGAACCGAGTCCCGAAGGGAACCGACGTATCCGGCTGCCGTTCCGCCGCCCGCAGGGCCGGTTCCCAGCCGATTCGGCGGTTCAGCTCGAATTCGACGACATGGTTTTCCATCTCGTAGTCGCCGAGTCTCTCGTTGTGCATGTTCATGACGAAGGCGTCGCCGACCCCCGAAACCCTCGAAGCCGGTGCGCCCTGTAGCAGCATCCCGGAGCCGTCGAAGTCGGGGTGCATCTGCGAGGCTGTCAGGAGTTCGAATATGTCCTCGGCTGGCGCCTCGATGCGTCTCGATACCGAGACGGGCTGAATCTCAAGATCGTCCATTGGCGTGCCTCCCTTTGCTCGTCACGGTAGACCGCTTTCCGAGTTCAATGCCGGGCCGTTCCCGGGGTCCCGACGGCTGCGGTGGACTTCGATCTCCCCGATGACCCAACGACGCGAAGGGGTAGGGTTCGCTCGGGTCAAGTGGCATGTATGCAGTGCCGCGTACCCCGGGGGTGTGGATTGTGGGAACAGGTTTACGAAAGTTGGCCCAGCCGTGACCCAGGGGATCGTCGACTTCGACTTCTCGGCGCTGGAGGAATACGTCGACCCGTATCCGACCTATGCCGCGATGCGCGATGCCGGACGCGTCCTGCGCACGCCGATCGGCATGCTGATGGTCCACCGCTACGAGGACGTGCGGCGAACACACGGGGACCACGAGGCCTTCAGCTTGGGCGCGATCGACATGGGTGCCGCGGTTGCAAGACGGGACGGACAGGAAGGCGGGATGGCCGGCGGCGACTTCCTGCTGGCGCAGACCATGCTCACGACCGATCCGCCCGACCACGAGCGACTCCGGCGGGTGGTGAACCGTGCCTTTACCCCCAGATCCATCGACGCCATCGAACCGCGGGTCCGCGAGATCGCCCGGCAGCTCCTCGCTCCGCTGGCGGACGGTGAGCCGTTCGACATCGTCGCTGACTTTGCCGCACCGTTGCCCACCATCGTCATCTCCGAGCTTCTCGGCGTGCCCGCCGAGGACGCGAGCCAGTTCCGCCTCTGGAGCGAGGCCGTCACGGGAACCAACGTGCGAGCCCGCTTGGACCCCGAGACATCGCGTCGGTACAGCGCCCAGCTTCGGCTGTACCTGTCAGAACAGATCGAGCGCCGCAAGGAAGCGCCGACCGACGATCTCATCGGTCGCATGGTCGTAGCCAACAGCGAGCAGATCATGACCGATGCCGAGGTGGTGGCGGCGTGCGTGCTGCTACTCGTCGCAGGCAACGAAACGACGATGCGCCTCATCACAAACATGACTCTCGCCCTCGGGCGGTTCCCGGGTGAACTCGAGCGACTTGTCGAAGACCCGGACCTCATCGAGACGGGGGTCGAGGAGACACTTCGCTACGACAGCCCGGTGCAGACGTTGTTCCGAGCGGCCAAGAAGGACACGGTCATCGGTGATGCAGAGATCTCGAAGGGCCAGATGGTCCTGACGATGCTCGGCGCGGCCAATCGTGACCCCGACGCCTTCGCGGATCCCGACACCTTTGACGTAGGTCGCGAGCAGAACATGCACGTCGCGTTCGGACACGGCATTCACTACTGCCTCGGCGCCCCGCTCGCACGACGCGAGACCCGCGTCGCTTTCGAGGAGCTCCTCCAGATGGTGCCCCGGTTCAAGGTGTTGACCCGGGACGAGGACCTCAGGTATCCGCCCACCCTGATGCTGCGTAGCCCACGGTCGCTTGTCGTCCAAGGCTGAAGCTGAGGACACTTTGCGCATCGAGATCGACACTGCTCGTTGTCTTGGCAACGCTCTGTGTGTGGCAACCGCGCCCGAGGTGTTCGACGTCGACGACGACGGCACCGCCTTCTTGTTGCAAGACGAGCCAACAGCTGAGCTTGTGGATCGAGTCGAGTTGGCAGTGCGCCGGTGCCCAACGGGAGCATTGTCCATTCGGCGGTAACCGGAGCGAAGCCAAGCTTTGGCTTGAGCTTCAGATCCGTGGTCGGGATGGCCAGACCAACGAAGAGGTGACACGCGACCGGCCCCCGTCGAGGCTCGGGAGGTGTGAGGCGGGTACGATCGCCGACCCGATGACTAGTCCTATCCAGCGCGATCCGCACCCCGCATGAGCTTCGCCCCCTACGACCGCCCGGTGCGCGCGGCGTTCGTCGGTCTCGGACGCATCTACGACCTCAATGTGCGGGCCTACCTCGATAATCCCGATGTCGAGGTGATCGCGATCGTCGACCCGAACGAGGAGCGACGCAGCCAGCGCCAAGCGGACTGGCCCGAAGCACGGGCGTTCACCTCGGTCAGCGAGCTCGCGGCCAGCGGCCTCGAAGTCGACGCCGTGGAAGCGCTCCTGCCGATCCCGCTCCACTGCGACACGGTGATCGAGATGCTTTGCTCTGGCTGGCACGTCAACCTGCAAAAGCCGATGTGCAACGACCTGGCGGGCGCCCGGCGGATGCTCGAGGCTGCCGAGACCTCTGGCAGTCAGCTGCGGGTGATGGAGAACTACCTGTTCTACGAGCCGTTGCAGAAGCTCAAGGCAACCGTTGAGTCTGGTGAGCTCGGCGAGGTGAGCGGCTACCACCTGAAGATGGTGGCCAGTGGCCTCGGCGGCTGGGACGTCCCTGCGAGCACCTACGAGTGGCAGTTCGACCAGACGCGTGGCGGCCGAGGAACCCTCGTCTTCGACGACGGCTGGCACAAGCTCTCGACTGCGATCTGGTTGTTCGGTCCGATCAAGGAAGTCCGTGCGTGGATCGGGAACACCGAGGTGATTCCAGGCGTCGACGTCGACGCGCCGAGCACGCTGGTCTGGGAGCACGTCAACGGGATCCGCGGCACATGGGACATCACTCTTGCCGTCGACATGTATCTGCGGTCCGACTACTACACCAACGACGAGCGCTGGGAGGTCACCGGGCGAAAGGGCTTTGCGCGGGTCAACCGGTGCACCGGCCGTGGGATCCAACAGCCCAGCCTCGAGGTCTACGCCGACGGGGAGATGCGCTCCTACCATGCCCTGGACGATGACTGGGCCAGCAGTTTTCGCGACTCGGGCCGCCACTGGCTGCGCTGGTTACATACCGGCGAGGGACCGATGATATGGAGCGGGGTCGAAGCAGTCGACGTACTGCGGTTCGCACTCGCTGCTTACCAGAGCAGCGTCGCCGGCGGCACGGGGGTGGACCCGGCCTCGCTCGAGTAGTTGGAGGACGGGTGCGCGAACGCTCCAGACGTTGCGGCCGACCTTTGACCCGGCACGAACCCGGTGCCGCGAGGACGTTGAGCGGACCACGGGCGCGCTCGGTTTACGCTGCCCTTGCCGTTCTCGGTGCCCCTCGCGACGAATGACTAGCTGACTTCCGAACCCCACGGTTAACCCTGTGACCACCGACCCAGCCTCGACCAGCCCCATCGGATCCAACGGAACACTGTTCAGCGCGGCCACTGCCGTCCAGCCATCCGATGGTGGTGCTCCCCGTGCCGGCGCCGCCGCCGGCACTACCAGTCTGTGGTCGGGCGACATCGCCGAAGGCTGGGCTATCGCGGGCAATGCCAACGGGGGTTACGTTCTCGCGATCGCGGCGAGGGCGATGGCCGGAGCGCTGGGCCGCCCGGATCCGGTCACCGTGACGGCCCACTACCTCGCCCCGGGTCAGCCGGGTCCGGTCTCCGTCGTGGTGGATATCACCAAGCAGGGTCGGAAATTCGGGACGGCAACCGCAACGGTGGCAACCGAGGACCGGGTCGTCCTGCAGGTGCTCGGCACCTTCGGCGAGCTTGCCGACGTCGCCGGACCAGAGCTCATCGACATCGAACCCCCGCCGATGCCCCCGCCCGATCAGTGCGTTCCGATGCCCGTGCTTGACCCATCTCGACTACCGTTCATGGGCAACGTAGATCTCCAACTGCATCCCGAAGATGCCGGGTTCCTGCGTACGGAACCATCGGGCAACGCGCTGATGCGGGGATGGTTCCGCCTTCACAACGAGGAGCACGCCGATGCGATCGCCCTGCTTTGTGCAGCGGACTCGTTTCCACCGGCGATCTTCAACACAACACTACCCAGGGGTTGGACACCCACTATGGAGCTCACGGTTCATGTGCGCTCGCGTCCGCGGCAGGGCTGGCTTCGATGCCGGTTTTCGACCCATTTCGTGACAGGCGGCTTCCTCGAAGAGACCGGCGAACTTTGGGATGTTGCCGGCCGACTGGTCGCTCAGTCGCGCCAACTCGCGCTGGTCCCACGCGGCTGACGAGCGCGACGGCTCTGACTCCCAAGCGCGGCTAAGGAAAGAGCGCCGCCAAGGCGTCGGCCAGGACGCGATGGCGAAAGACATACCCCGACCGCTCGAGCGCGCTTGGGATGACCCGTTGACTCCCGAGCACCAGCTCTCGTGCACGCTCCCGGCCGAGTACCACCGAAACTGCGGGCACGGGGACCGGAACCACGGTCGGGCGGTGCAGTGCGCCGCCGAGCCCTTCTGTGAACTCGGCATTGGTCACGGGATTGGGAGCGGTCACGTTCGTCGGACCGCCAACCGTTTGGGCCTCGAGGCAGTGCATAATCGCTCGGACCTCGTCGTCGAGCGTGACCCAACTCCACCATTGGCGACCTCGACCGATCTTGCCGCCCAGTCCCGACCTGAAGAGCGGCACGAGCCGTCCCAAGGTGCCGCCGGTGGCCGACAGGACGAGACCGGTTCGGAGGTACACGGTGCGGATGCCGGCGGCGGATGCCGGGGCGGCCGCCGATTCCCATGCTTGCGCGACCTCGGCGAGAAAGCCGGTTCCGGGCGAGCTCTCCTCGGTCAGAACCTCATCTCCCCGGTCTCCGTAGAAGCCGACGGCCGATCCACTGACAAGGACCGACGGAGGAGCGTCCATCGTCGTCAGCGCCCGGACCAGGAGCGCAGTACCCGCGACCCGGCTGTCGAGGATCACTCGTTTGTATTCGTCGCTCCAGCGATGGTCGGCGATGCCGGCGCCGGCCAGGTGGACGACGGCGTCGATGCCCGTCAACGAGCCCGGGTCGAGCCGATTCGCATCGATGTCCCAAGTGATCGCGCCCGGAGGATCTGGCGGACCGCGTACCAACCGCACCGGTAGGTGCCCGGCCGCTCCGAGGGCCGACACGAGGGCGGTGCCGATGAGGCCAGACGAGCCCGACACGAGGACCTTCATCGTCTGATGCCTGCCACAGCCTCCGAGGCGACTCTCAGGAGGTCGATGCTCCTGGGTTCGGCTCGACCGGCCCGTTCGCTTCGGCTTCGGCCGCCGCGGCTGCATCCAGGGTGGCCATGTCGGCCGGTGTGGCGCCGAGCCGACGCTCGACGTCGGCCAGCCGATCGCTGATCACGGATAGTTGCTGACCGAGATCCATGTGCCCCTTCTTGATCTCTTCCTTGTTGGCGTCTGTGTGTTCCTTAATGAAGACGGAGGCAACGGTCGCGGTAAGCACGCCGATGAGGCCGATCCCGACCAGCATCAAAACCACCGCGACCGACCGGCCGCCCCCCGTCACCGGGAACCGGTCCCCGTACCCCACGGTGGTCACCGTGACAATCGCCCACCACAGCGCGTTGGGGTAGCTGTGGATGTTGCTCCCCTTTGCGTTCTCCTCGAAGAGCAGCACTAGCCAGGCCCCGATGAACAGCGTTGCCGTGGCCGCGATCAGGACGCGGAATAGGCTGTGGTGCCTGAGGACGGCCTCCACCCGGAGCTCGACTTCGCGGACCAGAAGGCTCATCCTCTCCATGCCGACCAGGTGCCAACCCTGGAACGCCGGGACGACAACGGTCGCTGGCTCGACCCACCGGCGCTTGAAGTAGCCGGGCGTGTCGGGCGTGACCACCAAACGGACCACGTACTCCACCAGCAGGATCGCCCAGAGCCCAAAGAGCACGCCGACCAAGATCTTGGACGCCGATCCGTTGGCGTCTGCCGTGAGAATGGCTATGGCGGTGACCAGCCACGCGACTCCGAGCGCAGCCATTGGGTACTTCGTGACCGCCTCGATGCGATCGACGAGATCGTGACGACCGCCAGAAGGCTTGACTCCAGCGATCGCCTGGCGCCGCCGTTCCTCTTTTTGTTCCTTTTCCCTGAGCCGTTCCTCCTCGAGTTTCTCAAGGCGTCTAATTCGCTCGATGGAAGACGGCTTCTTCTCCGGGCTGTCGCTCGACGCGGTCATGACTTCGGTGGAGTCCCCCACAGCTCTATGAAGGTAGTAGGTGGTGTGCCCGATCGGCTGATTCCCCCGAAAGGCGATTCCTTTGCCTCCGGAACCGCTCGGATTGGGGCGAGCACGACCACCGCCTCGACTGGAGGGATCCCACAGTCCCTCCCTGCACCCCACTGGCTCGGCTAACCCCCGTCCACTCGTCGACGACGGTCATGTCAACGAATTCCAGTGGCCCGCCGCTATGGCCACCGAGGGAGAAAGGAGACGGCCGCGACCCCAGCGTCGATGGCCGGCGGCGATCTGGGACAACCCTCGTACCTATCCCAGAGCACGCTCCAGCGGACCGGCGCAATGACGGAGACCGAATATCAGGCGCGCTTGCGAATCGCTTCACGGCGGTGCGCGGCACCCGCGAGCCAAATGGACAAGAGGAGGATGAGCATCCCGTCGAAGGCATGGAATCCGCCGACCCACTTGTTGGAGTCACCGCCGTTCGCGAGTGCCGGCTGCGCGGCGAGGGTGGCGGCGGCGAGCACGAAAGCCCCGATCACAGTCGAACGTGACGGCCGCGCGGCCAACACGACCAAGAAGAGAGCGAGGGCGACAAAGCCCAGAGCAGTTCCCAAATCACGATGCGGATTGAAGCTGCCTGCGTTGGCGACCTTTGTTGCGTGGTCGCCGAACACGCCGACACCAGCGAAGAAGACCTGCACCAGCACGGCGAGGACGAATAGACCAGCGAGGTTGGAATAGACGCGGTCCAACTTGAGCCGCCATCCGGTCAATTCACCGATGTCAGGTGGTGGTGTCGCTTCGGTACCTGTCACGGCCGTCTCACGTCCGAGATCGGCGCTCCGTCTAGACATGTTGAGGCGTAAACCAATACATCGGCTCGAAGTCCGCGTGTCACAGTCATCCCTCCAGGTGTGTCAGCGTCGTTTCGCCCAGTCCGCGGTCCACCCGCACCCTTGACCTATTGAGCCATACAGCTCTGGCGTTCGAAAGGGCACCTCCCACCCCTACGAAGGGATACAAACACCCCCGCCTCACTTGGCCAGCCACCGCTCGTCGAGATGTCTGAGCGCTCTCGTCGACCGTGCCCTTCGTGTCGCTATTCACGCCCTACTCGACCTGAGTGCGCCACCGCCGCAAGTCCCGGCTCCCTGCGGTCGCCTTGTGGCTGGCTCCCTCACCCGCGTCCGTGTCGCCCCACGCGTTCCGCGTCTGGTGTCACGCCTTTGGTCCGCGTGCCTTCGATGCCTGGTGGAGCTCCTGCGCCGTTACTCGGCGCACCGGGGCGCCGCCTGTCAGTGCCCGGCGATGGCGTGTGGCTCGTAGGGCTGCTCAAGGTGCTCGATCTCTTCGGAGCTCAGCTCGACTGCGATCGAGCCGAGCGCGTCCTCGAGCTGGGTGGCGTTTGTGACCCCGACGATCGGGGCGCTAACCACCGATTTTGCCTGCAGCCAGGCCAACGCCACTTGGGCCCGCTTGAGCCCGCGCTTGTCGGCCAGATCCGTCACAGCCTGCACTACGGCCCGGTCGTTGTCTGAGTAGAGCCGCTTGCCGAACTCGTCGGTCTGCGTTCGTTCGGTGACCTCGTCCCAGTCCCGGGTGAGCCGACCACGAGCGAGGGGGCTCCAGGGAATGACGCCAATCGCCTCATCGGCGCAGAGCGGAAGCATCTCCCGCTCCTCTTCGCGGTAGAGGAGGTTGTAGTGGTCCTGCATGGACACGAATCGGGTCCAACCGTGGCGCTCGGCGGTGTGAAGCATCTTGGCGAATTGCCAGGCGTACATCGACGAGGCACCCACGTAGCGGGCCTTGCCCATCTTCACCACGTCGTGAAGGGCCTCCAGGGTCTCTTCGACCGGGGTCGAACTGTCGAAACGGTGGATCTGGTAGAGGTCAACGTAGTCGGTGCCCAGTCGGCGAAGACTGTTGTCGATCTCGCTCAAGATCGCCTTGCGGGACAGCCCGCTGCCGTTCGGCCCCCTGAACATGCGCCCGTGCACCTTGGTGGCCAAGACGATCTCGTCACGCTTGGAGTGCTCGGCCAACGCCCGGCCGACGATCTCCTCGCTGCTCCCGTCCGAGTAGACGTTGGCCGTGTCAAAGAAGTTGATGCCCCCTTCGAGCGCCTGGCGGATGATCGGTCGGGCCGCATCCTCACTCAAACTCCATGGATGGCCACCCCGCTGCGGATCGCCGAAGCTCATGCAGCCCAGACAGATTCTTGACACGTCGAGCCCCGTCGAACCCAGCTTGCGATACTCCATGGGAATTCCTCTCGTTGCCGGCCGACAATCTTCGAACCCACCTTACGAGCGGTCGGGGCAACCGCCCAAACCTGGGAAGAGTGCCGGGATGACTTGCCCGGACGCCTCCACGAGTCGTTCCGGCACAAACAGGCAGTGAGCAACAGCCAGCTCCGGACCGTGCTCGGAGCTGGCTGATTGCGCCCAGGCACTCTTTGCCGGACAGCGCGATGCTTATTTCGATGACCTGCCGCGCAACCGTCCGGTCGGTCGTATTGAAAGGCACGTACCGAGTTGGTGTTACCTCGACGAAGCGAAACCATCTCGTCGACATCGGCTGATCCAGAAGGAGGAGCAATGAACGAACGACGCGAACACCGTCCGCCGACCACCACCGACGCCGGGATCCCGGTTGCGAGCCAGGAGCATTCCCTAACCGTCGGTCCCGACGGTCCCATCCTCCTTCAGGACTTCTACCTGATCGAGCAGATGGCAAACTTCAACCGAGAGCGCATCCCCGAGCGCCAGCCCCACGCCAAGGGCGGCGGTGCCTTCGGCGTCTTCGAGGTCACCAACGACGTAAGCGCCTACACCAAGGCCGCCGTGTTCGCGCCTGGCACCAAGACCGACCTGATGATCCGCTTCTCGACGGTGGCCGGTGAGCGCGGGTCCCCTGACACCTGGCGCGACCCGCGCGGCTTCGCCGTAAAGTTCTACACGAGCGAGGGCAACCTCGACATCGTAGGAAACAACACGCCGATCTTCTTCATTCGCGATCCCATCAAGTTCCAGAACTTCATCCGTTCGCAGAAGCGGCTCGCCACCAACAATCTGCGCGACCCCGACATGCAGTGGGACTTCTGGACCCTCTCACCCGAGTCGGCCCATCAGGTGACTTATCTCATGGGCGACCGTGGCATCCCGAGCTCGTGGCGTCACATGAACGGCTACTCCTCGCACACCTACATGTGGATCCACGCGTCGGGCAAGCGCTTCTGGGTCAAGTACCACTTCAAGACCGACCAGGGGGTGGACTTCCTGACCCAGGCCGACGCCGATCGGATCGCCGGCGAGGACGCGGACTACCACCAACGCGATCTCTACGAGGCCATCGAGCGGAGCGACTTCCCGAGCTGGTCCCTCAAGATGCAGATCATGCCCTTCGACGAGGCCAAGACCTACCGGTTCAACCCCTTCGACCTGACCAAGATCTGGTCGCACGGGGACTACCCGCTGATCGACGTGGGCACGCTCACGCTGAATCGCAACGTCACCGACTACCACGCCCAGATGGAGCAGGCGGCTTTCCAGCCCAACAACACGGTGCCCGGGACTGGGCTCTCCCCGGACAAGATGCTGCTCGCCCGCGGCTTCTCCTACGCGGACGCCCACCGGGCCCGGCTCGGCGTCAACTACCAGCAGATCCCGGTGAACCGGCCCAAGGCACCCGTGCGCAGCTACTCAAAAGACGGGGCCATGCGGATCGACAACGTCACCGACCCGGTGTACTACCCGAACTCGTTCGAGGGTGCCCCTGCGGCGGACACCGACACCTATGCCGAGCAGGCGGTCTGGGCGACCGACGGTGAGATGGTGCGGGCCGCATACACCCTCCACGCTGAGGACGACGACTTCGGGCAGGCTCGGACCCTACTCACTGAGGTCATGGACGACGCCGCCCGCGGGCGGCTGGTGGACACGGTCTCGGGCGTGCTCGCGGGCCTGCGCCGTGACGAAGTGCTCCAGCGGGCCTTCGAGTACTGGCGCAATATCGACAAGGCGGTCGGCGATCGGATCGAGGCTGCGGCGCTGGAGCGGACCCGCAGCTGACCTTTCTTGGCAGATCGGAACGCGAACAGCTGGCTACCAAGGATTACGGAGCTGGACAATGCGACTTGGAGCAGTCGGTCGAGGCAGTCCCCTCGGGCGGCACAAACCCGCTGACACCCTGATCCTAAGTAGCAGTACCTTTTAACGCATAAGCACTCAATGGAAATACAGCATCGAACAATTCGGGGGCCCTGACCACACTTACAAAAACACGGCCGGCAAGAGTGGCCTTCAGATGTTGCTCAACGACAAGGCTAAGGAGGGTTGGGAACTCGTGGAGCAACAGGCCGCGTTCGACGGTAACGGTCGTCTCTACATTTTCAGGCAGGAGATCTCGACTTAGGTCGCCGATCGACCCGAAGTGCCGTCGTTTCGTTGCTGGGCGTTGCGGTGCTGGAGCAGCCGGTGGCAGCCGGAGCTGAAACTCACGCACCCGTCTGGGCGGAGCAGGCTGAAGTACGACCATGAGATAGCCACTGCAAGCTGCGATTACTGGTGGGGCTGGCAGGGATCGAACCTGCGACCGAGGGATTATGAGTCCCCTGCTCTGACCACTGAGCTACAGCCCCCAACTGGGCGCGAATCTTTCCTACCGGTCCATTTTGGTGCCGTCCAACATCTCCCGGGTCGAGTCGGCGTGGCCGGCGTGGTGGGCCGTCTCCTCGATGAGATGCAGGATCGCCCACCTGAGGTCGATCGGCCCGCTCAGCTCGAGCAGGACATGGACGGGCTCGCCGGTCCCCTCCCGGCCCAGACATGGCGCGTCCAGGCTCGGTGCCGCCCTTACCACCTGCTCGGTGCGGCGCGACCGCTCCCAGTACGCACCAACCACCTCGTCGATCGAGCGGTCCGGACCGACGATGAACTCCTCGCCCCGCTTCGGGAAGCGCGCACCGACGTAGCGGCCGTCGATCCAGCGCCACTCGACATGGGTGAGGTGGTTGATCACGCCGATGATCGGCAGCAATTTCCCGTCGGGGGTCCGCCGGACCTGTTCCTCGCTCAAGCCTTCCGAGGTCGCGACGACCGCCTCGCGCTTGAACTGCAGGTACCCGAGCAACAGCTCGCGCTCGTCGGATGTGGGGGCGGGAGCGCTCACGGGCGGCCGTGAAATCATGGCGATTGACCGGACTGATCAGGCAGGGATGGACGTCAGCGGGCCGCGTCGATCTCTTTCTCGTCGAGGCCGCACAGCTTCACCAGCTTCAAGGACGCCAAGAGCCCGCCGAGCGCGATGGCCGCGTAGGCAACGGAGAACGTGTCGTTGGCGTAGGACTGCCACCGGGTGCTCGACGTGACCCCGGCGACCGTGTTCACCAGGATGTCGCCGATCAAAAAGGCGATGGCTCCGAGCGCCGCGACGGTGAACAGGCCGGCGGACCAGCGCGCCAACGAACCGAGGCGCTGGACTTGGATCGCCTCTGCCGGGAGCCCCCCGTCATGGCCGCCGTCGGCCGTGGAGCGGCGAACCCGCTCGGTCCAATGCTCCGCCCGCCACCACAAGAGAGCGAGGCTCACGAGCAGGAGCACGATGCCGGGTCCGTCGGCGAAGTTCGCCGCCCGTTGCATCGCGCTTCCGACGAGGAGTTGCTGGCTGCTCGTGCCTAGGTGGGTCGACGCGCCGTCGATGATGCCCGAGACGACGGAACCGACGATCCGGAGCGCCTCGGCGACCAGGATGACGACCGCCAGGATCTCCAAGAACTCCCAGCCCGCCGTGTCCGGTCCCGGGTTGGATTGGCCGCCCGGCGCCGACGTGGCCTCGCCCGCCGCTGCCGATTCTTCATCCGCCATGCCGGGAGGGTAACCGCGCCCGTGGGTCACCGCTCGCCCGACCTGGTTGCTCGCCTTACGGCTTGGCGCCACGGGGATGGAACGCACCCGGGGCGGGACCACCGGCCTTGCTGGCCGGTGCCTTCACCCTCCACGCGGTCTTGAACCGGGGGTTGAAGCTCGACTCGCCGTGGAACCCGATGGAGAAGGGGCCGGGATCGATCGCCTTGTAGAACTTCGGGTCCGGCGGGAGCGTGAACGGCTCCTGGTTCCCGGGCTGGGTGACCGCCACGAGCGGCTTCACGGCCGATACCGGGCCCACGAACTCGACGTGCTCGTCGTGGCCGTCGGGGTGGACATACGTGACCTTGACCAGCAGGTAGTGACCAATCATGTCGGCGAGGTTCAACACCCCGGGCACCACCGTTCGGTCAACGACGACGCCGATCGCGGTTCAGTCGTCGTCGCCGCCGTCATCCCCGCCATCGTCGCCGCCGTCATCCCCGCCATCGTCGCCGTCGGAGTCGTCGTCGGAGTCATCCCCCGAGTCGTCATCACTCGAGTCGTCACCACTCGAGTCATCGGCGCCGGCCGCATCGGGGTCCTCGCTCGAGTCCCCGTCCCAACTGTTCCCGTCCTGGTCCACCCACTGACCGTCGGACTCGTCGTCGGCGATCATCGAGCTGTTGTTGGCCGCGAAGTTGCCCAGAGCCTGCGCGTACTGGTCCTCGTCTTCTGGAGGAACCTGCATCGCGTAGCTCGTGCTCGCGTAGTAGGGCCAGTAGGTGGCCAGCCACAGCGGCGGCATCGGGGTCGGGACACCGGGCGCAGCCTGGTTGGTGCACTCGGTCGGCGAGGTGACGTAGTAGCACTCCCCCGGCGGACCAAGGGTCTTGGGTCTCACAATCGGGTTCTGGACCACCGGGCCCGAGTGGCCGCCGCCGCTCGAGCAACCGCTCGCGATCAACCCGAACCCGAACACCGCACTGATCAACCAGAACGAACGGATCACCGACATCGCGATCCGGCCGGCCGGCCGGACGCTCGTCACCCGTCGGCGTTTCGAAGGCACCGAAGGACCGTCGTTGCACGCGGTGCTCGCGAGCCTCGCCTGGTCTTGCCCCCGCATCGGGCACTCTCCAATCGACCGATCAAACAGGTCTGCGCACCATATGCCGTCCGGGGGCCGGAAGGCGGCGGAAAAGAAGCTCCGGGGGAGAGACTCGAACTCTCAACCTAGCGGTTAACAGCCGCTTGCTCTGCCGTTGAGCTACCCCGGAAGGAGCGTCAAGAACGCACGACGATAGCAGCCGACCCCGACTCGTTGGCCGGGTCGAGGACCTCGGTTCAGGCTTCCTCGAGATAGTCGCGAAGCAGGTATGCGGCGTCGGGTCGGCGCAGCTTG
>Ga0182024_10014766_pt1 | contig 15053 bp, 10 predicted proteins | sample P32metaG_FD_120480 | JGI IMG/M metagenome (GOLD analysis project Ga0182024, IMG submission 120480) | Permafrost microbial communities from Stordalen Mire, Sweden - P3-2 metaG (Illumina Assembly) | ecosystem: Environmental > Terrestrial > Soil > Wetlands > Permafrost | place: Sweden: Stordalen... | reverse complement strand
GCCTGGCCGTAACTTTGATCGTCGGTCGTTGGGCCCAAATCACTTTTCGAATAATCAAAATTGAAGGCGCCAGTTATGCCGTGCCGCAAATGGTCCAGCGCTCCATCCAGTGTGAACCAGTAATACGCCTCCGCATCAGCTTTAGGCGCATGTTCGATATACAGTGCGTTGAGCCATCCGTCCAGTTCCTGGTTCTGCGCGAGGCCTCGGTAGGCGCTTTGCCACAGGTGGCTATGCGCGGAAATAAATCCGGGGATGATCCATTTTCCCGCGGCGTCGAAAGTGGTGGTGGCGGAGAGGCCTGAGGGTGGCGCGCCCGGGCCGATGGCGGTGATGGTCTCATCTCTGCCAACCACCACGTATCCCATGAAGGGTGTTTCCTCGCCAGGGACCATGGTCATGAGGTAGGCATTCGTGATGATTAACTTTGCCGGTGGGGCTTGCGCTGCATTGGGTTTTACGAAGGACAGGCAAAATACGAGGACGAAGACAAATCGCGCTGGGGCTTTCATCAAGATTATTTTCCTTTCACGAGCAATCTCTCAGAATTCACCCTTCCCGCCGGTTCCCTCCTCCCGTACCACTCCGAGCGAAAACTTTTGAGCAGAACCGTGCGCCTTCATTCCCCCGACGTGCTCATAATTTATACTTCGCTGCCGCGGGGCGCAACGTCTCATCCGCATGCATGACCGGATGCAATTCCCGCCATTCCAGTGATACATTCCATTCATAATCCGAGTTGGATTTTTCAAAGGCCGCTGACAAAATGAATTGCAGTTCCCTGCACCACAAAGGCAAGCGAATGACAGAGCACGGTTTTTACAATCGCCGTAATTTTCTGGCGGGAAGCCTGGTGTACGGGCTGAGCGCGTGCGCCGGCGCACGCATATTGCGCGCGGCGGATGCCGGACGTCAACTGACCATGGCATTCGGATGGGTGCCCAACAGCGAATACGCAGACATTTTTGTGGGCATGGAGAAGCAGCACTTTGCGAGCGCCGGGCTGACCATCAAATACATCGGGGGAGGCCCGAACGCGCCGGTTTCCCTGGTGACGCTGGCCGCGGGGCAGGCCGATATCGCCGGAACCAGCTGGCTGCAATTGCTGGATGCCTCGGCGCATGGCAACGACTTCGTGATTATTGCCGCCATGGTTCCGGTCACTCCCGAGGGACTTATGTCGCTGCCCAAGCGTCCGGTGCTGAAGCCTGCCGATCTGCCGGGCGCGCGTTTCTTGGTGCAGGGACCGAACGAGCGCAACATCATGGATGCCGTATTCAAGCTCAACCATCTTGCTCCCGAGCGGCGCTATGTTCCCGCCGGATTTTCGCCGGACGCGCTTCTGGCCGGAGCGGGCGACGCATACTTTTGCTATGTTACTAATCAGCCAGTTATATTTGAAGATATGCATCTCACGCAGGGCAAGGATTTCCTGGTGGCGCGCATGGACCAGTTCGGCTTCCGCGTTCCTTCGCAACTGCTGGTGGTCGATCGCAAACGTCTCATTTCCGAACGCGCTACCTTCGTGGCCTTTTTGCATGCACTGTTGCAGGGCTATATCGACAACAAAAAAGATCCGGGCTACGGCGGCGCGCTGGTCGTCAATAAGTACGGGCGTGATATCGGATTTTCCCTGCATCAACAAACTCGCTTGAATGAGTTGCAGCTGGAGCTTGAGAAAGCACCGGGCACGCGCGGACCATACTGGATCAGCGACGAGCAGCGCGCTTCGATGTACGACGCGGCGCGCGCCTCAGGAAGAGACAATCTTCCCGATCCCGCAAAGATTATGGATTTGAGCCTTCTCGCGGAAGCCTACAAAGGTTTGCCGCTGTAATTTCCGAGTGGCGCAGGCGGCACACACAAGAGAAACGAAATCGATATCGAAAAGGCAGAGAGGCGCAATGGAACAGCGCAGCGTTGACCTGCTCATTACCAATGTGGATGTGCTGACGTTTGACGACGCGAGCACGGTGCTGCGCGACGGCGCCATCGCCATTGCGGGCAACGCCATCGCGTGGCTGGGAAAGTCCAGCGAAGCCGCGCAATTGTTCCGGGCAAAAGAAACGCTGCGCGTCGGCGGCATGATCGCCATGCCGGGTCTGGTGGATTGCCACGTGCACACGGCGCAGCAATTTTTGCGCGGCAAGCTTGCCTCCCTGGGCTACAAGGGAAGCCTGCGCGAGCCCATGTGGAAGCGCTACCTGATTCCATTCGAGAGCGCTCTCGAACCCGAGGACGTCTACTGCAGCGGACTGAGCGCCTACTCTTCCATGATCAGTTGCGGCACTACCTGCTTTCTGGAAGCCGGCGGACCGTGCCCCGATGAAATGGGCCGCGCCGCGGACGAGATCGGCATTCGCGGCCGCATTGCCATGTCTACCATGGACCAGGATGATAGCCTGCCGCATGGTTTTCGCTTGAGCACGGAAGAGGCGCTGCAGCGCAGCGAATCGCTGGTGAAGCGCTGGGAAAAACATCCGCGAGTAAATGCATGGCTGGCGCTGCGCCAGATTATTGTAAATTCCGAAAAGTTGCGAGTGGAAATGAGCGCTCTCGCGGGGCAACTCAATACGCGCATCCACACCCATTTGTGCGAAGGCATGTACGAGGTGGAATACACCATCGATCGATTTGGCGGGCGGCCGGCGGAATATCTCGACCGCATCGGCGTGTTGAACGACCGGCTGCACTGCGCGCATTCAGTGCTGATGAGCCACAAAGAAATCGATCTCTACGCCGCGAACGATGTAAGCTCCTGCCACTGCGCCATGAATAATTTTTTTATTGGCGCGCCGCACATTTTTGAATTGGTGCGCCGCAACGTTCGCCTCGGCCTGGGCACCGATGGCGCGGCCACGCGCGGCACGCTGGATCTTTTTCAGGTGGCGCACTACGCTGTGGTTGGCCAGCAGATTCTGGATGGCACGCCCATGCACGGATCGGGTCCCATGAACTACGTGGATATGCTGCACCAAGTGGTGCGCGGCGGCGCGCGTGCGGCGCATCTGGAAGATCAAATTGGCAGCCTGGAACCCGGCAAGCGCGCGGATCTAATCCTGATCGGTTGCGGCGATTACGATCAATTTCCTGTGTACGATCCGGTCATCACGGCCGCGGAACATACGGTGGGGCGTGATGTACAAACAGTAATCATTGACGGGCGCATAGTCATGAAAAACCGGCGGCTGCTCACGGTTGACCTGGGGCCGATGCGCGAGCGCGTGAAAAAGCAATATGCGCAAATCATGCAGCGATTCGACAACGCAATTGCATAAGCAACTATATCGCGGGCATGGTCGGTTGCCGTGAGCGGCGCGGCCATTGAAATCCGCGACTTGGCGAAAAGTTTTTCTCCGCGCCGCGGCGTAACTGTGGAAGCCATTCACCGCATCAGCCTCGCCGTAGCCGCCGGAGAATTTCTGGCCATCGTTGGTCCTTCGGGTTGCGGCAAGAGCACTCTGCTGCATCTGGTGGCGGGGCTCGAGCGGCCGTCGAGCGGCACGGTTCTGATCGGGGGATCGCAGCCTGAAGACTTAGTTCGGCAGCATCGTCTGGGCATGGCGTTTCAAGATTCCGCACTCTTGCCGTGGCTTTCGGTGCAGGCCAATCTGGCGCTGCCATTCAAACTCGCGGGGCGCGACGTGGATCATGAACGCGTGCGCAGTTTGCTTGAACTGGTGGGCCTTTCTGGAAATGAACTCGCCCGCCCCAGTCATCTTTCCGGGGGCATGAGGCAACGTGCCGCAATCGCGCGTTCTCTTTGCTTGAAGCCGGAAGTTCTTCTGCTCGATGAACCGTTCGGCGCGCTGGACGCCGTAACGCGGCGCAGACTGAACATCGAGTTGGAACGAATTTGGCGCGACAATGCCATCACAACGCTGCTAGTTACGCACTCGGTGGAAGAGGCCGTATTTCTTTCCGATCGAATTGTGGTGATGCACAGTCCCGGCGCAATCGCACAGGAAGTCCCGATTTCATTTCCCCGTCCGCGCACGCCCGATCTTTTGCGGCACGAGGAATTTCATCGCCTGACGGATCAAATCACGGATTGGCTGGAGCCATAGCAAGCTGGACAGTCCGCGGAAAAGTGCTCCAGACTTTTGTCATTCCGAGCGGAGCGAGGAATCTCTCTTCGGTTTTAGGCCTAGAGAAGAAAGAGAGATTCCTCGCTTCGCTCGGAATGACAAAATAAGCTGCTTATTCCGCAGGCTGTAGGGCACACGAGCGAAAACCAATGGAACGAACACAAAACCAATCCGCTGAAAATGTTGCCTACGCAATCTTAGGGCTGGGGATTTTTTTCGCCCTGTGGCAGTGGGCGGGCAAGTCTGGCGCAGTCGGGCCCACATTGCCGCCGCTCAGCGACGTGGTGAGCACACTGCGCGATCCGGAAATATTTGCGTTGCTGGCGCGATCCGCGCGGTACACGCTGGCTTCCGCAGCCAAAGGATTATTTTTCGGAGGAACGCTCGCAATCGCTCTGGCAATGGTGATGCATTTGCTGCCGCCCCTGCGCCCCGGCTTAGATCGTCTCGCAGTGCTGGTGAATGCCGCGCCACCCATCGCGATCGGACCGATTCTGATCGTGGTTTTCAGCCGCAGTGAGACACCCGCGGCGCTTGCGGGCATCCAGGTATTTTTTATTTTCTACGTGGCGGCTTCCTCGGGGCTTACGGCCGCCTCTCCGGCGCTGCGCCGGGTGATGGCCGGCTTTGGAGCAAACACCTGGAAGCGCATGATGCATCTCGAATTGCCTGCGGCATTGCCGCATCTGGCCAGTGGATTGAAGGCAGCCGTCTCAGCCTCGTTCCTCGGTGCGATTCTGGGCGAATGGTTTGGAGCGCCGCAAGGACTCGGCCTGACGATTTTGAATGCCATGCAAAATTTTCAGATTCGCCTGATGTGGGCCGCGGTTGCGTTTGCTGCGGCCATGTCCCTGGCGGCGTTTCTCGCGGCGGACGCGCTGGAAAAATTTATTTCGCGCAGGTTCCAGACATGAAGCGTTTCCTTTCGCAAACATGGGCAGTCCTGCTGCTCCTGGCGGGCTGGAGTTTTTGGGTTCTGCACAGCGGATTAAATGGCATCGTGATCGTCACGCCGCAAGCGGTCGTGCGCGCGCTGATTCACAATCCTTCGCAATATCTTCAGCCGGCGCTGCACACTCTGGCGGTCGCCCTGTTTGGAATTTTCGCGGGCCTGCTGTGCGGATTGCTTCTGGCTATTCTCACTTGGATGTCCAAACTTTTCGCCGGGCTCAGTATCCCGCTGGCCCTGCTTCTCACTTCCGTGCCGGTCGTTTGCCTTATTCCTTTGTTGACGCGCATTTTCGGCTATGACGACCGCACGGTATTCGTCACGGTCATCATCCTGTGCTTCCTGCCGGGATTCGTTTTCGCCAGCGCGGGACTGAAAGCTTTGCCGCGCATGGCCGAGGAATATTTTTTCGTGCAGGGCGCGGGGCGCTGGAATCGACTGTGGCGCCTGGCGCTGCCGGCCGCGGTGCCGCATCTGGCTATCGCGCTTCGTGTGCTCGCGGTGCAGAGCGTGCTCTCCGCACTCGTGGCCGAATTTCTGATGCAGACCGGCGGCCTTGGCTTTTTGATCGCCAATTCCACGGCCGACCTGGCCATGGACCAGGCGCTGGCCGCATCCTTTGTCAGCGTGGCCATCGCTCTTACGCTGTACGCCGCCGCATCGTCCGTGGAGCGCGCGGTTCTCAAACATTATCGGTAAATCCATGCGCAATTAAAAAGGAGCCTCATGCCGCCACAACACAAAGAAGAACCGAATTATCAGAGCCAGGACATCTGGAGCCGCACCACCAGCGCCAACGGCTACGGAGTGGACGAGTTGCGCTCGGTGCTGCAGAAATCCATTCGCCGCGGGTGGGTGGAAGAGGCGGCGCTGGCGGCCTACGAACTTTTCTGCAGCGGCCCGGACACGGAAGAAGTGCTTTGGCGGCGGCTGGAAATTATCGCCACGGAAGATGTGGGACTTGGCTTGCCCACCGCACCGGCCATCATTGAAGCCATGAATCAGCAGCGCCAGCGCATGGCCGACCGCGGCGACCGCTGGATCTACTGCGCGCACGCCGTGCGCCTCCTGGCCAGCGCGCCAAAAGACAACATGTCCATGGAGCTTTCCGCATGGACGCGCGAAGTGGTCGCTCGCGGCGAACGAAAAGTCGAAGTGCAGGATTTCATGCTCGATTTGCACACGCGTAAAGGTGTCCAGATGGGCCGCGACAAGGCCCACTGGTGGAACGAAGGCGCCAAACTCGAAAATCGCATCCCGGGCTATAACTCTAAGTGGGGCGATTATCTGCGCAAGCTCGACGGCGCGAAATAAATTGGGAATCGGTTGTGCAACCTTTACGCGCTGCGCAAAAAAAGCGCCGACATCCTACAAGGATGCCGGCGCTTTTCATTTGAAAGGCTAGTCCTAAAACGCCAAGCTCAGAGACATCTGAATCTGCCGCGAACTGCTGATGGTCTTGGTTACCTGACCGAGGCCACCGGGAGAATTGAAGAAACTGGTTTGACCCGCACATGCCGACAAGACCGGAGACTGGCATGATCCTTGTACCGGAAAGGCGCTGAAGGCCAGGTTTTGAGTAACGTTATCGACGGGGATATCGAAGCTGGGCGTGTTCGTCATGTTGAACACATCGAAAGAGTACTTCAAAGTAAACCGCTCCGTTATCTGAGTTGTCTTCAGGAGAGAAATGTCCGCATTGCGCTGCCACGATTGCCGGAAGATGTTCCGCTGGCCCGAGGTAAACCCGGTTTCGAACGTGTCGCCTGCCGGGACGCCGTTGCTGGCGCTGGGAGTCAGCAAAGGCAGCGTAAAGCATGCCGCGTTGAGGGCAGGTTTGCCGGGAGTGACTCCACTTGCACCGGTAAGCGCGCTCTTGGCCGTGCAGCCGGGAGCCAGCGGGTCGATGGGATTGGTGATTCCGTCGAAGATGCTGTAATAAGCGCTTCCAACGGCTCCTGAATAGTCGATCACGCTGTAAGGTTGGCCGCTCTGGATAATGATCAGGCCCTGGATTGCCCAGCCGTCAGCAAACTTGCCTTCCCAGGACGATGTCGGATAGAACTTCGGAAGTTCATAGTGATAATCGGCGTTGAACACATGGGTGCGATCGAAGTCCGACGGACCATATCCGTCCCGAACGTTCAGCGGGTTATTGCCGTTGTAGAAGAGGCCCAGTGCGCTCTGCTCGTCAAACGAGCGAGAGTACGTGTAGGAGACGCCGACCTGAAGCCCGTGGCTCAGCCGTTTCTCAACATGTACCTGGAGAGCGTTATAGGATGACGTCCCCAATGCGTTGTAGGACTCCGACTCTCCCGCGACCCCGATATAAGGGACACGCAAATCACCGTTGCCGCCTTCCGGAGTATTGACCATCGGCTGCCCGTTGGGAAGGTTAATGGGAGAAAAGTCCCCGAAGGAGTATCCGGCGCCGGGGAAAGCATTCTGGCCTACATTCTGAACCGTGAATCCATATGTGTAGGACTGGGCCCACGGCGCGCTGGGCGTCGGGCATACGGCTGACGGTCCGCACAGCGGGTTAGTTGGGGTAGCGAGCCTTGGCTGGTTGAATGGGATCGGAATGATCTCGTGCCGCCCAAGAGCATTCACGTATCCGATATCAATGGCCAAATCGCTGCGGGGTTGCCACTGAATGTCGAGCGTGGCGTTCATTGTGTATGGGAGCTTGTTGTTCCGCCCGTAGACGCCCAGATAGAGAGGTGTGGGATTGCCCGTATTTGCAGTGCAACCGGGGTTCGGAGCGGGATTAAACGCGTCCGTAGCGAGCGCGCAGGCATTTGGGAGAATGATACTGTTGGCCTTCCCTCCGGGTTGGATGAGCGTGGTGCCAAACGGGTTCTCGAGTGTCGACGTGCAGATGACCGTGACACCGCAGGATTGCGAGTTCACGAAAGGCTCCTGTGCGTTGACGCCGAACGGCCCACCCGTGGTGATGTTCTGTGTAACGCCGGGTGACAGGTAGCTGAAGAGTTCGCCGCGGTCGTAATACATTCCCCAACCGGCGCGGACTACTAATTTATTGCTGAACCACTTGGGGCTCCAGGCAACGCCGACTCTGGGAGCGAAACCCCATTGCCGCCCGGTCAGAGTTGTGTTGCTGACACCTGGCGTCCCGTTGGCATTGTTTCCTGCGATGATGATCCCGTTGCCGCCAAATGTGTCGGTCGCGGCGTTGTACGAATATTTCGTAGGATCGAAATTGAGCAAGTCTCCGTATTTCTCCGTAAGTCCGCCGTCCCAATCCCAGCGCAAGCCCGCGGTGATCGACAGGTTGGATCGCATTTGATACTTGTCTTGAAAATATTCACCGGATTCGTTTGCGCGCCAGTAGCGATTGGGGTTTCCAACCAGCAGCGCGGTAATATTGTAAACGTAATTCGGAGTGAGGTTGCCGACGACGAAGTTGGTGAAGTCCGGCGAGGCGATGGTGCCCAGCTGGTTTCTGTCATCCTTGGTGTTGAGCTGTGTGTACGAATAACTGCCGCCGAAGGTGATGGTGTGCTTGCCCAGCGTCCAGATGGCGTTGGCGGAAGGATTGAAGCGGTTCTGGAAGGCGCCGGTAAACGCCCCAAGTGAGCTCGCGCCGGCGCCGATATTGGTCGAGTAATCATAAGGAGTTGCCGTTGATCCACCAAACACCATACTGATGCCGGGAAAGTGGGTTGTACCGAGAGTATTGATGGTGCAATCAGCGGCGGATTGGCTGGTAAGTGTCTCGCAAGCGCTGGCAAACTGGGCCGTCGTGAATGGTTGGTCGACCGTGCTGTATGCCTTTTCGCGAATGAACCCGAAGGTTTCGGTGACGCTCAGGTTGGATTTCACGATCTGCGTGTGACTAAGAGAAATCACTTGGCTGCCGGCGTCGAGGTGTTGCGCAAAACCCGCAAACATGGAATAGGCGTAAGGGGCAACCGTGGGGTCATGCTGATAGTAATACTTGGCGGAGAAAGAATGCGTGGAATTGGGGTTCCAATCGAGGTTAGCCACGGCTTGATGGGCTCTGAATACGGCGGTCCCGGGAACCTCGGCGTCTTCCGGAAAATCGTTAATGAGAGCCGCTTGAACCAATGAATTTGAACTATAGAGGCCTGGCTGGCGAATAACTGAATTCGGGTTTGCGGTTGGAATCAGATATTGGCCGTTAGCGAATTTATAGTTGAACAAGGTGTACGCGATTGGATTGATCCCGCACGACGTGGAAGCGCCATTGCCGCAAGTAGCAGATGTGAAATTTGGGGTGACCGGCAACGCGCCGAAGCTGCTATTAAGCGGAGATGCGAAAGTGGTATCCAACATGGCGACGTTCGCCAAGCAAGCCGCCGACCGGGGATTGGCGGCAGTACAGCCGGCATTATACGCGAGCCCGGATGGGGCCGTGCCGGACAGCACTTGACCAAAATCCGGCGGCACAAACGCTCGCGAAATACCAATCTCATCGTCGGATGCGCGCGTGTGCTGGTAGCTCGCAAAGAAGAACAGCTTGTCTTTTATAATCGGCAAGCCAATGGTTCCCCCGGCGGTATACCGGTGCAGGCCCGGATTTTTTTCGCTGGCCGGAATGTTGGGATCGGCGTTATAGAAAAACGGATCGGCGTTCAGCCAGTTTGTTCCGCGATGCAGATAGGCGCTGCCGTGAATGTTGTTGGTGCCGGAAGCAGTGCTCATATCGATGTGCGCGCCGCTGGTCGACCCTTGCTGCGCGTCGTACATGGAGGTGTTCACGCGAACTTCCTGGATGGTCTCGGGTGCGGGCGATGGCATGGATTCGCCGATCGCCAGGTAAACCGAAGCGCTGCTCTGGATGGGGATGGAGCTGAGGCCGGACGACCCGCTGACGCCGGTGTTATTCACGACGCGAGCGGAAGAAACCTGGCTGGTGCTCTTGCCATTGAAAAGGCTGCGCGCATCGACGCCATTCAGCAGGAAATCGTTGCTGGTGTCGCGTTGTCCGTTGGCCCAAACCGGCGCGTTGCCCAAGCCTTCATTCGCCCCGGTGCCACCAGACAGTTCGGCGCTGACGCCGGGGGAAAGAACGGTCAGCCCGGTAAACGAGCCGGTCGGCAGGGGTACCGCGTCGATCTCCAGCTTATCCATCACGTAGCCGTTGGTGGTGTCCACCATGTTGATCAGCGGCGTCTCTTCAACAGTGATGGACTCACTCACGTTGCCGATTTTCAGCTCAGCGTTAACGGTCGCCGTGCGGTTGGCCTGCACCTGGATGGACGGTATATTCTGCGATTGAAAACCCTGCTGCGTGAAAGAAAGGTTGTAGGTTCCGAGGGGCAGATTCACAAACGAGTAGGAGCCCGTGGTGCTGGTGGTCTGCATGCGGCTCAACTTGGTCTCATTGCCGGTGAGGTTGACCGTTGCGCCCGAAATTACGGCGCCGGATGTGTCCGTAACGGTGCCTGTAATTCCTCCCAGTGTGGTTTGGGCATAAGCACGGGGAATCAATAGAGTCGCCATCGCAATTAACAGGGAAAAAACCATAGCGAAACGCCTGCTATTCAAGCTCATGAACATCTCTCCTAAAAAATCAATTTTGGAAAGTCTCCGACCTGTTTGATTATTGTCGCGCTGCAAAATTCGTTCCCCCAGTTTCCCTGCACACACAACCCTTCAATAGATTGCTGGAAATATACTCCTGTTCAGCGAGCGGGCGAAACGCATTCTTTCGATGAACAGCATTCATTAATTTCATCCGAAGTCGGAATCGATGCTACTTGCATATCTGATAAGGGTTTATGTTGCTTCGCAGGGTGCAGACCGTTTTGAAACTCCAAGTAGCGCCGGGGATTCCGGCAGGATCTATCCCTGAAAAAAAGTTGCCGGGGCCGCCCGGCACGGCAAAAGTAGAAGGATTCCTGTGCGGGAATTACTCTGGAATTCGGGCGAGCGGGCGCTTGCGTTTCCATTCATAGTCCTTGCGCAACAAGGACTGATGTTTCTTGCATTGCGTGATGATTTCGGCAAACGTTCTTTTCACGCTGGCGAGCACGTCCGATCCGTCCCCCGTGGCGTGCAGCGTACCCGAGGGCATCGAAAGCTTGACGGTGAAGGTGTAGTTCTCCTTGCGCGCATGTTTCTTGATATCCGCGTGCAGCAGCACAAGATCCGGTGGATAGTGCGTAAGCAGCTTGTCCAGTTTGGCCGCCTGGCGATGCGTTTCCTTTGCAACAGGCTCGCGCCACTCTTCATGCGCATTGCGAATCGTCAATTTCATAATAAGAAGACCTTTCCAGGATGAATTGTGAAGGGGGTGGCGATTCGCGGATCAAGGCCGAAGCGCATGGGCAAATTGAGGATAGCAATTCGGCAAGGCGCTGGCAAATTTGGGTTCAGCAGTCTGCGGAAAAGATAGTTTATTTTGTCATTCCGAGCGAAGCGAGGAATCCCTCATTCTTTGCGCGGGCTTAAAGCAAGGAGAGATTCCTCGCTTCGCTCGGAATGACAAAAAGGTCTAAGCGTGCTACTTCTTGAAGAGATTTTCAAAGGCCTGCCGGGCGTCGAGCGGCCGGGAAACGCGTTCCGGCGAAGCCGATGGGCCCGATGGGGGAGCCGACGGAGCGGTATCCTTCTCGATGGTCGTGCGAAATTCGTAGAGCGCGCACTCATTGCGCTGGTCTTTGCGTGCTACTCGCTCCAGAATGGGTTTCATGCACTCAAAGCGCGCGGCGGTATCGAAGTAGGCGCACTGCTTGCAGCAATGCAACTCAAACGCGCAGCGCGGGCATTTCCCCTTTGGGTCGAAGCCGGGCTGCAGCACGGCGCCGCAATTGGAGCAGCGCGCGCGTGTAATGGTGCCCACCATGCGCGGCGTGCGCGGTCCGATCTGCTCCTGCCGCGGATGTCCTTCGTGCGGACGTTTATCTTTCTTCTGGGGTTCGTCGGAACTCTGGTAGCCCCTGTGTTTATACTTCCGGTCCAAGTAGACCTCCGGGGGATGCGCACTCATACTCTGATTCAAAAAAGGTGTAGGTCGAGTATGGAGCGAACCTGGTAAAAGTTTTAGTCGTCGCTGATTGCGGGTCAAAAAACGTTCGCGCGTTCTTGCTCACGATTCGCGGGCCCACAGGCGGGCCAATCCTTCCGCGCGTAAATCCGGCTGCAAAAATTTCCGTGGCGTCCCAGCTTCGGAGAGAATAGCTTCGGCGGCCAGGTAACCGCTGCGAACCGCTCCCTCCATTGTGGACGGCCAGCCCGTGGATGTCCAGTCCCCAGCGAGAAATAATCGCGAAAGAGGACTTTTTTGCGCCGGGCGCCAACGGTCCGACCCGGGCGCGGGCGAAAATGTGGCGGACATTTCCTTCACCACGGTTCCCTTCACGAGAGTGGCTTCGCGAATCGCGGGCAGCACGCCACGCAGTTCCTCGAGGCACATGGCAATAATTTCCTGCCGCGAACGGGTGGCCAGACTGTACGACGCGCTGATCACAAGTTGCAGATATTGACCGCCGCCTTCCGCACCGCTGCCGTAGAGCTGCGTCTTGTTGAAAACCCACTGCGTTGTGCTGTCGAGCAGCGTAAGAAACGGCTCGCTCATCACCGCGCGATCGAACCACAGATGCACCCCAGTAATGGGCGATGCCTTCAAATTGCGCAAGTTTGAAAAGACAGGCTCGCGATCTACAATTTCCGCGGGCAATAATTCGGGCAAAACATCCTGCGGAACCGCGGCGAGATAATAGTCCGCTGTCTCCATCGAGCCGTCTTCCCTTTGCACGCCGTTCACGCTGCCATCGGCAACGCAAAATCCGCGCACTCCGGCTCGCAACTCCACTTCCCCGCCCTGCGTGGCCAGAGCCTTGCGGCAGCCTTCGTACAATTCGCCGAGAGGAACGCTTGGTATGCCGACTCGATATCCGCCGCGCGTGGAAAGAAACGCTTTCCAGAACACGTCGATCCCGTAGCGCGCATCGATGCGATCCAGTTCTTCATCCAGCGCGCTGACCAGGATGACTTCCCAGAAGCGGCGAATGGCTCGCTCCGTCTGCCCGTGCTTTCGCAGCCACGCGAGCATAGTCACGTTTTCGCCCGCGACGCTCGTCGCAAGATCCGCGGGACGTCCGCCGGTGCGCGCGATGGCCAAGAGCGTCAGCGCGATGCCGCGTTTGTCCGCGAGCCCCAGCAGCGGAAAAAATGCGAACGAAGGCGCCATGTGGAGCGGCGGCGGCAGTGAAACAGCAGCGATCACGCCGCGCCGCCCATCCGGTGCGGCAAACGTCAGCCGGTCAAAAAATCGAATCTGATTTGCAGCGCCCGCCCGGCGATAGAAATCCGCAAGATTGGTGCAGCATCCCAGTGTCACGTGCTGGCAGTTGTCGATGTGCTCGCCGCCAGGCAACACGTATGACGCCGCACGGCCCCCAAGGTGGGGCCGCTTTTCGAGCAAACGCACGCGCAGGCCGGCCTCAGCCAGCGCGACGGCCGAGGAAAGTCCCGCCAGGCCGCCGCCGATCACCATCACGCTCTTCGAGGACATTATTTTGGGAGTACCAGCCCAGCCGGGCGCGCAGCAGGATTCCCGTTTTTTCGGGAACGCTCAGCCGCACGCGTTCGGAGAAAACATCATACCCGCGCGCGTCGATTCGGCGGAGCAGGCTGCTGTAAATTCGCACCAGCGCCCACAACGCGGCGCGTGCATCCGCATGAACGTGCGGAATCAGCTTCACGCCTTCGCGGTAAAATTCCCAGGCGCGCGCGGCTTCAAATTCCAGCAGGCCGCGCATTTCCTCCGTGAGCGGACCGCGGCCCAGCATTTCCGCGCTGACGCCGAATTGCGCCAGATCTTCCTGCGGCAGGTACACGCGGCCCATTTCGTAATCGGCGCGCACATCGCGCAGGATGTTGGTCAACTGAAAAGCGATGCCCAATTTTTCGGCCAGGTCCGGCGCATGCGGATCGTCAAACCCAAACACGTGCAGGCAAGTGAGGCCCACGGTTCCCGCGACGCGATAGCAATATTCGCGCAAACGGTCAAACGTCGGGTAGTCGCCGACCGTCAAATCCATTTCCGCGCCGGAAATTAAATCGTGAAAATAGCGCGGTGGAATATGGAAACGCTCGATGGTATCCGCGAATGCGGGAAGAATAGCGTGGCCGGAAACATCGCCTGCCGCGGCTGCATCCAGTGCGGCACGCCAGCGCGCCAGGCCGCGTTGCTTGTCCGCCGCGCCGCCCACGGTATCGGAGACATCGTCGACCAGCCGCATGAAGGCGTACAACGCGCATAGCGCATCGCGCTTGGGCTGCGGCAGCATGAAGAACGCGTAGTAGAAATTGCTGGCCGATGCTCGTGCAACGCGCCGGCACTCGGCATACGAGCGCGCAACTTCGGTCATATTCCCTTGCCGTTGCTTTTGTATATCGGCAGTACCGCTGCCGCCCTCAACAACAATCAGTTTTCCAACACTGGATGGTGCGGCGGCCGCAACGGGCTCCGCGGGCTGCGCGAATGAAATCAACCGCAACACCAACGCGCGCAGTAGCAACGAAAACTGCTTCGATTTGGCGATCGAGGGTCTGCGCTCAAGCGTGTTGTATCCAATAGCTTCGATGGCGTCGAGCACCGCCAGCCCGCCTCGGCTGAACATTTCGATATCTACGCGCAGCGCCGAGTCAACGCTGCGGGCCAGCGGCATTCCCTCGGCAAACAATTGCCGCGTCCGCGCGATGAGTTCTTTCATCAGCGAAACGTAGCGCGCATCAAAACGGCGCTGCACAATATCATCTTCCGAGAGTCCGTGCGCGGCCAGCGCCTCCAGCGGAATGTAAATGCGGCCCTTCTCAAGGTCGCGCGTGACGTCCTGCCAAAAATTCGCCAGTTGCAGCGCCGTGCAGGTGGCGTCGGAAAGCCGCTGGCGCTGCGCATCGCGGTAGCCGCACAGATAGAGAACCAATCGCCCCACGGGATTCGCCGAATAGCGGCAGTATTCGAAAACATCGTTCCAGGTGGCGTAACGTCGCACCGTCTGATCGTGTCGAAAAGCAATGAG
>Ga0182024_10014765_pt1 | contig 15054 bp, 15 predicted proteins | sample P32metaG_FD_120480 | JGI IMG/M metagenome (GOLD analysis project Ga0182024, IMG submission 120480) | Permafrost microbial communities from Stordalen Mire, Sweden - P3-2 metaG (Illumina Assembly) | ecosystem: Environmental > Terrestrial > Soil > Wetlands > Permafrost | place: Sweden: Stordalen... | reverse complement strand
TCGACGAAACTGCTATTCGATCGTTGGACGGGCGCCGGAGGCGGCGACGGCGGAATGTAGCGAATGACGACGGTGCGTCGATCCGGCACCCATTGTACGTAAGCGCCGAGCCCTTCGGAGATGACGCGCACCGGAATGAGCACGATCCCATTGTAGAGGATCGGCAGCACGTCGAGCGGTCGGACTTCGCTGCGGATGACCGCCTTGTCTTTCCCTAACGAGATCGAGATGCTGTTCTCATTCTTGACGACGGTGACGCTCTTGCCGTCGGCCGACACGGAGACGGCGGCGCCGATCTGCTCGAACATGCTGCGCAGCGGCACGTAGATGCGAGCGCCCTTGGCCAGCGCGGCGAGGACGCGGCCTTGCTTGAGGAGATCGGGTTTGGCGTATACGGTGCGATCGTTGTAGAGGATCGGAACTTTGCCGGACGGAGGGGAACCGAAATCGGAAGCCGCCGCCGTAACCCTGGAGCCGCACAACAGCAACGCGAGAAGCGATGCCGCAGCCAAAAGCGGAGTTTTCGCGGCCTCCGCATAGCGGGGTTTATTCGCTGAATCGTTCATGCGCATGCAAGGCCGCTTCCCACGCCGACAGCGCAGCCGCGCTCTCCGCTCGCATACGCTCAATCTCGCGTTGCAATTCGACGACGAGCGCCGGATCCGCATAGGTTTCCGGCGCCGCGAAACGTTGTTCGAGGCGCAGTCGTTCGGCGTCAAGCTCTGCGACGCGTTGCTCCGCCTGCGTCGCCTCGCGCTTGAGGCGCTCGCGTTCGCGCTTGATCTCATGCGGCGTGCGCTGTTCAGCCGGGGGCGCGGTTTGCACAAGGCGCTTGGTTCGTACGACGGCTTTTTTGGGAGCGACGATCCTTTCCTCGCGTTCATGTTCGAGGCGTTCGTATGTTGCGTAATCGCCGTCGATGATACGCGCGGTTCCGTCTTCGATCGCGATGACGCGATTCGCCAGGCGGCTTAAGAGATAGCGATCGTGCGAGACCACGAACAACGCTCCGTCATAGGACGCGAGCACCGATTCCAACGCTTCGCAGCTGGGAATGTCAAGATCGTTCGTCGGCTCGTCGAGAAAGAGGCAGTCGGCGCGTTGCGCCATGAGGCGCGCGAGCATGATGCGCCGGCGCTCTCCGCCCGAAAATGCTTCGACGCGCTTATCGCCCGCGCTGCCGCTCAGATTCATCCGCCCGAGCAGCCCGCGCGCTTCTCCGTCGGTGACGCCCATTTCCATGACGGCTTCCGCCGCAGTGGCGCCGGCCGGCAGATCATCGACGGAACTCTGCGAATAAGCGGCGGTGCGTAATCCTGTTCCGAAACGCACGCTGCCGTGATCGGGGGCGAGCTCTCCGGTGAGAATGCGCAGGAAGGTTGATTTGCCCGAACCGTTGGGCCCGACGATCGCGATGCGCTCGCCGCGCGTGAAGGCCGCGTTCATGTCGGAGAAGAGGGTGCGGTCATAGGCTTTTGACAGCCCTTGAATTTCAACGGCGATGCCGTTCGTCGCGCGCCGCGCGGCCGTTAACGCGACCGCGATCCCGCGGCGTTGCGCGCGCGGGGCTTGCGCCGCATCGACCTTCGCTTTGTCGAGCAAACGTTCGCGGCTGCGCACGGCGGAATAATTGTGCGAGCCGTGGGTGCGCAGTTCGGCGATAACCGCTTTGCGTCGCGTTTGGTCGGCTTGCGCCGCTTCGTACGCGCGCCGTTGTTGTTCTCTGCGAATCTCGCGCTCTTCGAGGTACATCGTGTATGCGCGGCCGGGGCGCACCTCGTATTCGGCGAGTTCGCCCTCGTTCAACTCCCAAATGCGCGTCGCGACGTTTTCAAGAAAGGCGCGGTCGTGCGAGATCACGAGGATCGCGCGCGGGTCGCGTGCGACAAGGGTTTCCAATCGCCGCGTGGTCGCGAGATCGAGGTGATTGGTGGGCTCGTCGAGGATCAGCCAATCGGGTTCTGTGAGCAGGGTGCGGGCGAGCAACGCGCGCGTGCGTTGACCCCCGGAGAACTCTTGTAACGGTCGTTCAAGATCGTCGCCGGAAAAATCGAAGCGGTCCAGAATCGAGCGCATCTGCCATTCCTGCGCGTGCCCGGCTTCCAGCGCATCCTCAAACGCGGCGCGCAGCGTGCGCGTATCGCTCTCCGAAGCGTCTTGGGCCAGGTAGCCCAGACGCACGTCGCGCGCATAGAGGACCTTGCCGCCTTCGGACTCGTCGCGTCCGGCGAGGATGCGCGCGAGGGAAGATTTCCCCGCGCCGTTGGGTCCGACCAGGGCGATCTTCTCGCCGGCCCGGATCACTCCGCAAAGGCCTTCGAAGACGCACTTCCCCCCGTAATGACGCTCAAGAGCGGTAAATCGCACTATATCCATGGTTGCTCGGGATACGTTCGACGCCGTGCGGAAGAAGCCGCGCGGCCCGTCGAATCGCAATGTCGTGGGCCGAAAGAACTAAACCGCCTCACGCGAAAGCGAGCGGATTGTCTAATCTTGCGAAGAACGACTGCAACGAAGGAAAGCGTCATCGCGTAGTACGATGCGCGCTGATACTTTTCATTGCGACGACTCGTTGCGGATTTAGAAGCAACGGAAAGAAAACCTGGGATGGAATCCGACGACACTATGCTCAAAACCGCCGGCATCGGCGAGCCGGGAAGCAGCGGAGCTTCCGAGGGAAAAAAGCGCGATTGGGAAGCTCGGAAAACGCCGTCTTCGAATGGTTCCGATGACGGTTTGGAACGAAGGGAGAAAAAAGGAAAAGGGCGTGAGGCCGAGTGGGAATATACATTTGAATATGACGTGCCCGGTAAAATGTTTCGCGGTACTCGTACGCAAGACGGAGAGGAAGATCCCCAAAAATACTACGTTTCACGCTCCGAGGCGGTGCGCTTTCTTGAAACCAATAAAAACGCTGAATTTAAAGACGTTCCTGTAGACAGATTTATAGAAGAACCTTCTACGAACGGCGAAGCTGTCTTTATTGCAGCTGATTCCTTAGAGCAGAAACTTTCGATCCAAGGGCAATATGTAATGTCTGAGCCCAATGATAGAGAATTCTGGGAGGTCGGCGCAACTATTTCCAATACCGATCTCATATCTCTCGCGAGGCCGGTTATTTCGAGAGATCCCGGCACCCTTGGTTTTGAAGGCGTAGGCGTATCGGAAGCCATTGATGATGAGTCCTATTCAGTACGCTTGGAGAAAGATGTCCTTTATAAAGTCGAAGGCGGAAAGGACGTGTGCGATTTAATTGAAGCCCTAATCGAAAGCGAAATGGAAAACGCAGAGAAAGTTACCTCGCTTGAGGTGCTGCGAAATGATGCCGAAGGCGACAAAATTTTTGCACATGGCCCTTCGGGAAGAATTGCGCATTCTGAGATCACGACGAATCATTTTCTATTCGAGGGATTACAAGTAAGAAAGACATTTGATAATGCTGAAGAATACGAACCGTCGTTAGAAGCTTCGGATATTGATGTTGAGGAAGTTTCTTCTCATGGGGCTTCGATCCCCGGTTCCGGTCGAGTCGTGCAGGGCGTTTCGCTACAACCGCGTCTACTGGCGCCGGTTATGCCTACAGATTCTGGACCTTTATATTTCCCGGAACTCGCCGCACGCACAGTTGGAAACGTGTTTCCCGATGTCGGATACCAAGGTGCAGATGGGCAGCTTGAATCGCAAATCGGCACTACGGGCACAGAGAGAGGCTGGACGCCGGGCCCTTCCGGCACGGCGCCGACGCCGCCTGGCGAACAAGCTGGAGGAGCGCAGCTTGAACCGCAAATCGGCACTGCGGGCAGAGAGAGAGGCTGGACGCCGGGCCCTTCCGGTACGGCGTCGACGCCGCCCGGCGAACAAGCTGGAGAAGAATCGCGGGTTTCGGGAATGTTGCCGGTTGCGACCGAACGTTCGGATAATCAAGGAGGAGACGCCCAAAGTCTTTCGGCGGTCGAGGCTTCCGATGCTCGGCCGGGAGTACCTGCGTTGGCGCCGATAACGCAGAATGTAAGAGACCAAAGCTCGCCCCGAAGCATTGATCCCAGCGTAATCAGCGGGCCTGGGGGACGCCCTAGGGACCCGAGGGGCCGCTTCGCGAGACAGCCCAAGCAGCCGGGGAGGGGTCGCGGCGCCTAAATTGTTTTAGAGCGGAGCCCCGCGGGGCTCCGCTCTAAACGTTTGCTAGACGCTGTGTCGCCGCTATTTTTTTGGGTGCTAAGATGCCAACACGAACGCCTGCGAAGCCGAGGCGTCATACTGCGACTGACGCGCTTCCCCGTTGATCGCGCTTGCCGCGACGTAAAGGTACTCCGCGTACCCCGCGATCGTGCACCCGCCGATGATCTGCGCGACCGTCGGCGCGAGCGTGATCGTGCCCGGAACCGGGCCGCTTTGCGAGGGCGGCGTGAGCGCGGTTACGCCGCGTTCAAGTTCGAAGGAGTACGTAGCGAAGTTATGCGGTTGCGAAGCCGTGAACGCCATGGTAACGACGTTCGCCGGCGCCGTGTAGGTCAAGACGCCGCAAGGATTCGCGAAGACGCTGTTGATGTGCGGGAGCGCCAACGATGCGGCGCACGGCGAGTTCTCCAAGCGTAGCGTAAGGACCGTGCTTGAAGTCACCGTGCCGCCGACGGCGTTGTAAAACACGACTTGCAACGAGTGCAAGGCATCCGCGTATCCCGCGGTGTTCACTTGCGAGCCCAGGTCCACGTTGTACCACAACTCCAATGTCGCGGGGTTGCGCACCGGGTATACCGTGTGCCCGGCCACCGTGATCGGGGTGATGGTTTGCAGCACGTAGCTGCTGCTCGTCGTATCCCAGAAGTAGTCCGTCCACGAATCGCTGCGCGGAACGCCGTCTACGAGAATACTGTAGTAATGCGCCCCGTCCAGCCATGCTTCCTGATGGTTGAGCATGATCGGCAACGTTCCGCCGAACGGCGCGTTCTTCACTTGATAGAAGTACGTAGGATCCGCACTGGTGTCGGCTAGACCTGCCGCGGTGATGCGGTCGAACGGAACGAACCCGATGCCCTTGAGGAGCGGTCCCAACGCCGAGGACAACCCCAAGCTGATTTCGTCGATCTCCGTATCGCAGGTAACCAACGCATCTCCGCCGGCTAACGGGGCGATGGCCGAAGGACGGAAACCTAAGGAGACGGTCGGGCGCGTGATCGTATTCGCATTGGAAAGATCGACTACGGCGATGCGGTTTGCCGGATCGCGTTCGACCACCGCTAAACGCTCTTTGCTAGAATCGAGGAACGCCAACATGAACGGAGCGGTGAATCCGGCAGCGACGTCGGCGATCGCGCCTGTTTGGAGGTTCACTTCTCGGATGCGTCCGCCGGCTGCGGATTGCTCGCTCACGTATGCGCTGTTTCCGTCCGCTGAAATCGCAACGCCGATCGCGTGATCGAGCGCGGAGGTGATCGTGCGCGTGCCGTTCGTAGTTACGTCGATCGCAATGAGGCGACCGGGCGAAGCGTACTCGACGACGTAGAGCACGTTTTCCGCATCGTTAAGCGTGATTTGCTGCGGCGTATTTAGTCCGCTCGTCACGACGGTTGCCGCGGTTCGCGCGGCCGATTGCAGGCTAATGTGTACGATGTCGCCGCTGCGCTCGGAAACGAACGCATGACGTCCGTCGCTTTGTACGACGATGCTTTCGGGGTTGGTATACCCGGTTCCAAGTACTTGGTACGCAGCCCCGACTTTATAGCTAACCCACTGAATCTCAATGTCGTAGCCGTATGAGAGGACTTGCACCTTCGCGTAATTGCCGGCGCTCGTGCGAACGGCGAAGACGTCGCCGTTTGTGAGCTTATTACTCGTATCGTCATTGCCGATTATCGGCGCGGTCGCGTAGGCGAGCGTTTGTAACCCGGCGGAGGTGAGGGAGTTGTAATCAACCGGACCGAGATTCACGAGTTTCGCGCTGCCCGCCGGCGCAATTTGGCGCAACACGGCGGTTTGCTGGTCCCACCAAATATCGCTCGTCGGAGGCGATCCGCCTTGGACGCCGGTATCTAGATTGAGGGTGTACGTCCCCTTCAGAAGGGTCGTCTCTTGATGGACGATCGATGCGAGCGGGCAGATCAGATTGAGGATGGAAACGTTGCCTGCGTCGTATTCTACGAAAGCCAACTGATTCGAGGAAGGAATGAAATCGCAACCGATTGCTCCGTGCAATCCCGACGCGAGGGCGTCGTGCGCGGCCGCGGGAAAAGAAAGTACCGGGAGTTTCGCTTTTACGGCTTCGACCGCGGGAGGTTGCGTTACCGCGGTTTTGGAGCTTCCGTTCGGAGTCGTCACGGCCATGGTGTCCTTCTTTCCTATTGCGTCTATGAGTGAAGATGTCCGGCGTTCGCGCGCCTTTTGGGGGGTTCGGCCGGCGGAATAGTAAAATTATCGGCTGGCGGAATAGTAAAATTAGGGCCGTATTCACTGCAGATGCGATTGAGTCGAAACGTCGTCGTTCTCTCCTGGGTGAGCTTTTTTCAGGACGCCGCCTCCGAGATGCTCTACCCGGTTTTGCCGCTGTTCCTCACCACGGTGTTGGGCGCCCCTCCCGTTGCGATCGGCGTGATCGAAGGGTTGGCGGAAGGAACCGCCTCGCTGCTCAAGGGCGTTTCCGGGCGTTTGGCCGACGTCTACGCGCGACGGCCGCTTGTCGCCGCGGGGTATGGGATTTCGACCGTTGCCAAAGGGTTGCTTGCGCTAGCGACGGGTTGGCCGTTCGTGCTTGCCTGCCGCGTTTTGGACCGCGCGGGGAAAGGCTTACGCACCTCTCCGCGCGATGCGCTTATCGCGACGGATACGCCGCCGGAGCTCCGAGGGCGCGCGTTCGGATTTCATCGCGCGTTCGATACCGCGGGCGCAGTCGTCGGCCCGCTGCTCGGGCTTGCGTTGTATGAAGCCGTGCATCGCGAAATGCGCCCGCTTTTTCTGTTTGCGGTTATCCCGGCGGCCGTGAGCGTGTCGCTCATCGCGTTCGTACGCGAAGGATCGGCGCCCAAGGCGCCCGCGGAGGCGAAGGGAGGAGCCTGCTTCACCCCGGCGTATCGGCGCGTCGTCGGGTTTCTCGCCGTGTTCGGACTGGCGAACTTTTCGGATGCGTTCGTTATCTTGCGCGTCAAGCAACTCGGCTTGGGATTTGCTGCCGTCATGCTCGCCTATGCGTTGTATAACGCGAGCTACGCGATTCTTAGTTATCCGGCCGGGATTGTATCGGATCGCTTGTCTAGGCCCCTTGTGTTTGCAGTCGGATTACTTCTTTTCGCGGTCGCGTACTTGGGATTCGGGCTAGCCGGATCGGCGCCGTGGGCATGGGGGTTGCTTGCGGTCTACGGCGCGTACGCCGCATTGACCGACGGCGTCGGGAAAGCATGGATATGCGATCTCTTGCCGCCGGAGAGCATGGGCGCGGGTCTAGGTTTTTATCAGGGGATCGTCGGCGCGGCGTCGCTCATCGCCGGCATTTGGGCGGGCCTTGCTTGGGGAGAGGACGGCAGGCTTCCGTTTCTCATCTCCGGTTCGGTCGTTTGCGCTCTTGTCGGCGTTTTGTCGCTTCAACGGAGCAAGTTTGGATTGGTTGAGAGGGAGGGTATACAGCGGCACTAGAAAGCACATCGTCACGAAGGAGGATCACATGAGAAAGTATTTATCGTTGTTTTTAGCCGCGGCGGCTATGCTTAGCGCTCCTAGCTTTGCCGGAGCGACGGAGGTCGGGAGTGCGGAGTTTACGGGGATCGTGAATCACGTTTCGTCGAATAATATCAAGGTAACCGACGTAAAGCACAATAAGTCCTTAAGTTTCTTGCTCGTGCCGAAATTTGATCAAGTGTTTGCTTCCGACGGAAAAACGACGTATCAAATGGATCATATTAAGGCGGGACAGTACGTGAAGGTCTTTTACGATCAGAAAGCGCTCGGGGCTCGCCATGCCGACCGCATCTTGTTGTTAACGCAAGGAAACGGCGTTAAGGGGCGGCAGTAAACGATCTGAGGGCTGCCCAAACTTCGTCGTCGCTTACTTCTCGAAAATCTTCGTACCAGCATCCGACGGCGTCGAACGAACCCGGCCGACGGAGGCAAACAACCTCATCGACCTCTTCGCGGAGTTCTTCGCACGTATGCGCCGCCCCTATGGGAACGGCGACGACGACATGCGCGGGTAAGAGGCGATACGCTGATGCGACGGCGGCTCGCATAGTCGAGCCGGTCGCTAAGCCGTCGTCTACGAGAAGAACGGTCTTTCCGGCGAGGTTTTGCTTGGGGCGGTTTCCTCGATAGAGAGCCTCGCGTCGTTGTAGTTCAGGGAGTTCACGCGCTATCGCCGCGGCGATCTCCGATTTGCTCACGTGCAAAGCTGCGATCGTCTCTTCGTTGAGATAGGATATGCCGCCCGCGGCGATAGCGCCGATCGCGAGTTCTTGTTGGCGGGGCGCCCCTAGTTTACGCACGGCGAGGATATCGAGCGGGGCGTTGAGGGCCTTAGCCGCGGCCGCGGCCACGAGGACGCCTCCGCGCGGCAAGGCGAGAACGACGACGTCGGATCGATTTGCGTACCGCGCAAGGTTGCGGGCCAGCAGCTCGCCTGCGTTACGTCGATCCTGAAAGCGCGTGAAATTTTTGACGTCCATGGGTTTTCCGGCGATGACGCCGAGGGGGCGCAACGTGCGCTTGCATCCGGTATACCCTCGACGGTCCCCCTTTATGCCGATAGCGCGGCTATGTTTGAGCGCGTGAACGGCTGGGAAAGAGTATAAGAGTGGAGGCGTATTCATGCTGAACGCAGAGGATATTCGTGCCTTACAAACGCAGCGGCGTTATGGTCCTCCGTCAAGCGACGTACTTGAGGATCCCGTGAAAATGCGAAAAACCGGTCGGTCGATGCCGGACGTTCGGCAAGAGGACCTGACCGAAGAGACCATGCCGTCCCCCGAGCGGCGCGAAGAGGCGGCTCACTCGCTCTGCTTGGATCCTTGCTAGAGGTGAGACTCCCTCGGTCTACTCGCCTAGAGGCATTTTTCCGACGCTCTCGCGGCTATGCATTTTTGTTGCGTTAATCGATCGGTACGATACAATATACCTTGATAGTTCGATTCGTACGCATAGCGGAAAAAGAGCTGAAAAACAACGCCTAGGGCGAGGAATCCGAGTACGGCGAGAGCTATCGCTCCCAGCCCATTCTTCTTAAGAATGTCGCCCGATCGCGATGTATGAAATCGCGATGTTGCGCAGCGCAACCCCCCTTTTTCTTGGGCGCATCGAGAGGGTGAACGTATTATGATTAACGTTCGTCGCCTGGAGCGTGTACCCGCCGGAAAGATCGCCGTCCGCTTGCACGAGGGAGATGATGATTTCCGGAGCGGTAGCCCAAAGGCTAGGGTTCACCGTTCCCGTGTTTACGAAAGGCACGATCGCCGTGAGCGGATTCTTGAACGTCGCGGTTCCTGAAAGTTCGACGGTTCCGCTTTGCGTGAGGTTGGAATCGGAGAGCGTCTTTTCGCCCTGTACGGTTCCTCCGGGAAACGTTTGGGTCGCTAGAGCTGCCGCGTTCCCGAAAGCGAAGGTAATCACGGCGTAGGCCAGGCAGAGATGAAGAAAACGATGCATGCGCGCTCCAGGGAAAAGAGTTAGCGTTTGGATACCATCCGCTGGCCGGGCGTCGAGGCCACGTCGCGATAGAGGTGGCGCATCGCGCTTACCAAGAGCTCCCCGACGCGGAATAGCCCGTCGCCCGAAAACCGTACCGCCGTCCACGGCGTCGCGGCGTGACGTTGAACGAGGATGTACGCATCGTTTTCCTGGGCGTAGATCGCGAACTGATCCGATTCGGCGATCGGCGTGAGAGGTTTGACGCTCGCCGGGTCAATGTGCTCGATAAAATCCATTTACAGCACTTTCTCGAAGGCCATGACCACCCAAGCGGGCCGAATCATGTATTACAATACACTGTACGGTCGTTTCCGCGCCCCCGCTCGCGGGCCCCCTTTTTTTATTATGTCGGGTTATATCGGGACGCGCGAGGCGAGCATGGCAACAAGCAGCACGCCGCACAATCCGAAATACGCCGTCGCGATTCCCAATCGTTGCGCAATCGTAAGTGCGTAATACGCATCGTCGCCGGGCGTTCCGCGCCAGGCGGCGAGCGCACGCGGAATGCCGAGAATTATGAGTATGAGCAAGAGCGGATTCCACCAGTGCAACGCGATCGCGGCGGCGATCAGCGCGCCGAAACCGAATATCCATACGCGCGGCGAGATCGAGCCGACCACGCGCCCGCCGTCGAGCGGCATCACGGGAAAAAGGTTGAAGAGATTGAGGAAGAATCCCGTGTATGCCGCGGCGGTCCAGAACGGATTGAGCGTCGTCAAGCCGTACGCCAAGCAGCAGAGCGCCCCAAGCGTTCCAATCAGCGGCCCGCCTAAGGCGATATACGACTCGTGCAATACGGAAGCCGGCCGCCCTTTGATCGTCATGAGCGCGCCCAATCCCGGGATGAAATACGGAAGCGATCCGGGCACGCCGTAAAAACGCATGAACAGTGCGTGCCCTCCTTCATGGATCGCCATGAGCAACACAAAAACGAGCGCGAACTTCCAGCCCCAGAATATCGCGTAGAACCATATCGAAGCCAAAAACGAGATTGAGCTGAGCCCGAGCTTGGCCCCCAGGGCAAACCACTTGAGGCTGAAGAGGACCATCAGCAGCCCTTTGAACTTCGAGATAAGCAGGGCTAGGGTGAGGACTGCGCCGCCGCCGCCGATTTTCCAGCGGGCCGGCGGGATGTACGTTCCTTGGACGGGAGCGCTCTTAGGAGCGGGATCTAGGGGGGCATTGGATTCCGACACGGTCCTAGTATACGCCGAAGACGCGCGTCGAGCCGTCAATTGAAGCAAGGGCTTCCTCCAACCGGCCGGAATCAATCTCCGTGATTTCGCAGTAGAAGCGATAGTTGAACGGGTTGCGCCGGTCCGGGCGGCAGACAAGCGAACGCAGGTCGATGCCGCGATCGGCGAAGGCGGAGAGCGCGTCGCGCAATGCGCCCGCGCGATTGTTCAACTCAAAGGCGACGCAAGCGCGATTCAGGTTGCGGCGTGCCGTGCCGTTGCGTTGCAAGAGGAAGAAGCGAGTGAAGTTTTCCGCGTCGTCTTGAATGCCGGAACGTAGGATTTTGCCGCCGTACAATTCGGCGGTCAGGGCCGGACCCACGGCGGCGACGCGCGGATCGTTCGCGGCGACGATTTGCGCCGCGGCGCCGGCCGTATCTTCGACGATAACGCGTTTCAAGGATGGGCGATTGTCGAGATAGCGGCGGATTTGTTCCAGCGCCACCGGGTGCGAGCGAATCTCCGTGAGGCCTTCCTCCGTAGCATCCTTGGTTCCGATGAGGTTCATCACGATGCGATGCATGGTTTCGTCCGTGATAACCAACGACGTATGCGCCCAAAGGAGATCGTACGAGCGCGCGATGGGTCCGAAGATGGAGTTTTCCACGGGCAGGAGGCCGTAAGGGACCTCGTCGCGATCCACGGCGGCAACCAGGTCGTCGAAGCTCGCGTAGCCGCGCGTGTTCGCTCCGGGGACTAGCGCGCGGGCGGCGGCGTCGCTGAAAGCGCCGCGTTCTCCCTGGAAGCCGATGACGAGCCGAGCTTGGTCCTTTGGGGCGGGCGTAGGATTCCTTTGCATCGCGTCGCACGAAGTTGCACGTGTTGCCCGACGTTGCCTCGTTACAGCTCCTTTTCGCGCATTTAAACGTCCGATTTTTCGGCGGGAAGATTCCGGCGTATAAGATTGCTTACAATGCCCGCTTTAGGAACCTTGCCGGTAGAATTATGTACAAGCCGCCTCTCATCGAACTTTCCGTCAAGCATTTCGAGCGGCATCCCGAGGGGCTACGCGATACGCTGCTCCACGAGATGATCCACGCGTGGCTGCACGCCCGCAAGGAAAGCTCCGGGCATACGCCGGCCTTTAAGAAGAAGATGCGCGAGGTAGGCCTGCGCTCGATTTATCATGATATGGGCCGCATTCCGCGTAAAAACGAGCGTCCCGTACGGTATATCTTGCGGTGCGAGCATTGTGCGTTGGAGGCGCTGCGTAAACTTCGGCCCCGCGCGGCCGTCTCGTGCGGGCGCTGTAGCCCTCGGCGCTACGATCCTCGCTTTCACATGCGTATCTTTACTTTTCCGTAACATACGTAACTATACATATATCGCGCGCGTGCGCTATTATAAACGCATTCTTTTCGGTTTCGAAGCACTCTGCATCTCTTGACTCCTCGAACGATTCGTGCAAGCGGTTAGCGGGTTTAGTTCCGCTATCTTCGAGTTGTCGCATCTGCAAGGAGATTCTTCGTGAAAAACGTCATGATAATTCCCTGCGTTGTCGCGTTTATCGCGACAGTGTTTAGCGTCGGCAACGCCCAAGAGGTTCTCCGGCGCCAAGGGGCTGAATTTCAAGGCAAGCTCCTCACATCCATCGGCTCGAAAATAAATCAGCCGGGCGACTCCTTTATGCTGGAAGTCCGGCATGAATCCGGCAAAAATTCGCTGATCCAAGGACGAATCGTTACGGTATTGAGCGCGAGCCCGGAAGGGAAAGCGATGATGGAGTTGCGCATTTATGACGGTAGCGCTTCTCGCGTACAGGGGACTCCCTTGCGCCTGGATGTTATCTCTTTTGGGTCTCCCGGCGGCGACGTAGCGCTTTCCTCTCCGTCTGTTTTCACGTCAACGAGGAACGGTAATTTCGTCGTGAAAAAAGGGACGATTCTTTGGTTACGAGCGGCAGCCGACGTCACTCTCTCGCCGCCTGTCTCCAAGCCCCAGATCATGCGCAATGCGAGCTTGACAAGCACTCCTCCCCCTCGTTGGGAGCAAACCCGCGATATCGAACGATCGGGAACGATTCCCGTGGAAGATTACTGGTAATAGGAAGGCTTACCAGGCGAGCGGGCGTGCCGCGTCGTAGGCCGCCGGGTGAACCAAGAACGCATCTCCGCCGCGCTCGCCAAGTACGATTGCGCCGCCCTCACGTTGTGCTCGATAGGCTCGCATTCAGCGTTGGACGTTGCCGCCGGCGCGCGCGCCCAGGGCTTGCGCAATTTGGTCGTGACCGCGCGGGGGCGTGAGAAAACCTATGCGCGTCATTTTTATCGGCGTGGGAATCCGTCGCGCGGCTGCGTGGAGCGAACGATCGAACTCGATTCGTTCACGGAGATTCTGCGGCCCGACGTACAAGAGATGCTCCTCGACGCGAATGTGCTTTTCGTGCCGAATCGGTCGTTTGAGGTGTATTTGCGCCAGAAGTTCGATTATGATGAAATTGAGCGCGGGATGCGCGTGCCGTTTTTCGGGAATCGCCGCCTGTTGCGCGCCGAGGAACGCGACGAGGCGGAGAATCAGTACGCGCTTCTGGAGCGCGCCGGCATTCGCTTTCCGCGGGGGTTCGCGTCGCCGGCGGAGATCGATCGTTTGGCGATGGTCAAAGCGATGCATGCCGAAGTGAGTTTCGAGCGTGCGTTCTTTCTATGCGTGAGCCCGAAGGATTATGAGACGCAAGCGCAACGGCTCTTAGATGCCGGCATCGTGACTGAAGCGGGATTGGCGTCGGCGCGCATCGAGGAGTATGCGTTGGGGCCAAGCGTCAACTTGAATTTCTTTTACTCGCCGATACTCGGCGAGTTGGAATTACTGGGAACCGACACGCGCAGGCAAACTAATCTCGACGGCTTGCGCGGCATTCCGCCCTCGCAGATCGAGGTTGCCGCATCGATTCCGGTGCGGATGGAAGAAGCGGGGCATATCGCGACGACGTTGACGGAATCAATGCTGGAGAAAGCATTCGACATCGGCGAGCGTTTCGTGGAGGCGACGCGGGAGGCGGATCCGCCCGGCGTGATCGGGCCGTTTGCCTTGCAGTGCATTATCGTCGCCGGTCCGCCCAAAGAGTTTGTCGTCTATGACGTGTCGCTGCGCATTCCCGGCTCTCCGGGAACGCGGTACACGCCGTATAGCGCGTACCGTTGGGGGCGCGATGTCTCCATGGGCGAGCGGATCGCCATGGAGACGGTATTCGCGAGGGATGCGGGGCGGTTGGGGGATGTCGTGACGTGATTCGCCTTGGTATTATTCAGGGCTAATCCTGGGCTAGCACCACGGCGACCAATTGGGGTTCGGCGACCAATTGGGGTTCGGGGACCAATTGGAGTTCGGCGACCAATTGGGGTTCGGCGACCAATTGGGGTTCGGCGACCAATTGGGATTCGGAGTCCAATTGGGGTTCGAAGTCCAATTGTGGTTCGGCGACCAATTGGGGTTTGGGGAGCAATGCGTCCACGGCGACGACGATGCGCCTGGGTTGGTGCTTGCGGTCGGCGTCGGTGATGCGCCTGGGTTCGTACTTGCGGTCGGCGTCGGCGACGTACCCGGCTTCGGCGTTGCGGTCGGCGATGATGTCGGGATCGGCGACGATTTTGAAATCGGCGACGCTGTCGAGATCGGCGACGATGATGAGACCGGAGAGGATTTCGAGAGCGGAGAGGATGTCGAGACCGGCGACGAGGTTGCGATCGGCGACGGCGTCGCTTTCACGAGCGTTGGACCCGTCGCCGAAAGCGGTGTAGGCGGAATTGAGGATCCCGAGCCGCCGCAACCGATCAGGGCGGCCGTGCATATTGAAATAAGCGCTAAGCGAGTGTTTGAATATCTCATCATGAGAGTAATGGTCCCTCCAAAGAAAGGCATCTGTTTGCATGGGCCGCGATTAGCGGAGACGTAAGCTAGGGCGATTTCCTAATAGCCGTAGCCGTCCAATGTGCGTTTAGGGGTCGGTGTAAAAGTCGGCGAAGGCGATGGGCACCGTGTCGGCATCGAGGTCGGCTTCGATGTCGGGCCCGGCTTGGGCGTCGCGGTCGGCGTCGGCGAGGCGTCCGGCTTGGGCGTCGAGGTCGGCGTCGGCGAGGCGTCCGGCTTGGGCGTCGCGGTCGGCGTCGATGAGGCGTTCGCCTTAGGCGTAGGCGTTGCGGTCGGCATTGATGAGGCG
>Ga0182024_10014764_pt1 | contig 15055 bp, 13 predicted proteins | sample P32metaG_FD_120480 | JGI IMG/M metagenome (GOLD analysis project Ga0182024, IMG submission 120480) | Permafrost microbial communities from Stordalen Mire, Sweden - P3-2 metaG (Illumina Assembly) | ecosystem: Environmental > Terrestrial > Soil > Wetlands > Permafrost | place: Sweden: Stordalen... | reverse complement strand
GTTGACGATCGAGAGCACGTGCTGCTTGTGCGAGCGCGCATAGCGCAGCGAAGCGAGCGTGTCCGCCGTCTCGCCGGACTGCGACACGAAGATCGCGAGGTTGCCGGGCACGAGCGGAACGTCACGGTAGCGGAACTCGGAGGCGATATCGACCTCGACCGGTATCTGGGCAAGATGCTCGAACCAATAGCGCGCCACCATGCCGGCGTAATAGGCGGTGCCGCAGGCGGCGATCGAAATGCGGCTGAGTTTCTCGAACTCGAACGGCAGCTGCATCGGCAAAGCGACGCGCTCGGCCACCATGTCGAGATAATTCGCCAGCGTGTGGCCGACCACCTCGGGCTGCTCGTGAATTTCCTTGGCCATGAAATGGCGGTGATTGCCCTTGTCGATGAGCAGGATCGACGCTTGCGATTTCAGCACCGGGCGCTGCACGATTTTCCCGGCTTCGTCGCGGATCTCGGCACCCTGCCGCGTCACGATCACCCAATCGCCGTCCTCGAGATAGCTGACCGTGTCGGTGAACGGCGCGAGCGCAATGGCGTCGGAGCCGATGAACATCGCGCCGTCGCCGTAGCCAAGCGCCAGCGGCGAGCCCTTGCGGGCGCCGACCAGCAGATTGTCCTCGCCGGCAAACAGGAAGGCGAGCGCGAACGCGCCGCGCAGCCGCGGCAATGCCGCCTTGACCGCCTCGACCGGCGATCTGCCGCGCTTCATTTCCTCGGTGACGAGGTGCGCGATGACTTCGGTGTCGGTGTCGGTCGCGAACTTTGCGCCTTTGGCTTCGAGCTCCTGGCGCAGCTCGTTAAAATTTTCGATGATGCCATTGTGCACGACCGCGAGTTTCTCGGTCGCGTGCGGATGCGCATTGTTCTCGGTCGGACGGCCATGCGTCGCCCAGCGCGTGTGGCCGATGCCGATCGTGCCCGACAGCGGTTCGCGCGCCAGCCTCATCTCGAGGTTCTTGAGCTTGCCTTCGGCGCGCCGCCGCGTCAGCGCGCCGCCCTCAAGCGTCGCGACGCCCGCGGAATCGTAGCCGCGATATTCGAGGCGCTTGAGCGCATCGATGAGCTGCGGCGCCGCCGGCTCCCGCCCGATGATCCCGATAATGCCGCACATCCGCCTGGATGCTCTCCTCAATCCGCAATCGCTGCGGAACCCGGCCAACAGTCAAGTGTTAAAGCGCAATCCCATCCAGCGTGAAAATCAAAATACTTTTCTCTTCGTGACACATTCGGCGGCGGCGCGGCCGCTCAATCGCGCGAATGCGCCTTCTTCTTGCCAAGCGATTTGAGCGCACGCAAGCGATTGACCCAGCCTTCCTTAACGACCTGCCGTCCGCGCCCGAGCGCCAGCGCGCCCGCGGGCACATCGTCCGTGATCACCGACCCGGAGCCGACATAGGCGCCGTCCCCGACTTTCACCGGCGCCACCAGCGCCGTATTCGAGCCGATGAAAACTTCCTTGCCGATCTCGGTGCGATGCTTGTCGGCGCCGTCGTAATTGCAGGTGATGGTCCCCGCGCCGATATTGGCTTTCGCGCCGACGGATGCGTCGCCGATATAGCTCAGATGCATGGCCTTGGCGCCGGCCTCGATTGCCGCTTCCTTGAGCTCGACGAAATTGCCGATATGCACGCCCTCGCCGAGCCGCGTGCCGCGGCGCACGCGGGCATAGGGCCCGACCGAAGCGTCCTTGCCGATATGCGCATCGGCAAGATGCGAGAAGGAATGAATGACCGCGCCGTCCTCGACTGTCACCTTGCCGTGAAACACCACATAGGGCTCGACGACGACGTCCTTGCCGAATTTCGTGTCCGCGCTGAGAAAAACCGTCTCCGGCGCGATCAGCGTGACGCCGGCGTCCAGCGCGGCCTTGCGCAGGCGCTGCTGCTCTACGGCCTCGGCTTCGGCGAGTTGGCTCTTGGTATTGATGCCGCGCACGTCGTCCTCCTCGACTTCGACCGCGACCGCGCGAAGCTGCATGCCGCGCGCGATCTCGACCGCATCGGTCAGATAGAATTCATGTTTGCGATTGTCGTTGCCGATCCGCTCCAGGATGGCAAGCGCGCTATTGCCGGCGAATGCCATCATGCCGCCGTTGCATAGCGCGATCGCCCGTTCGCTCGCACTCGCATCGGCCTCCTCGCGGATGGCGATGAGATCGCTGCCTTTCATAATGAGCCGGCCATAGCCTGCCGGATCGGACGGCCGAAAGCCGAGCACCACGATGTCCGCATCGTTGGCCAGCGGCGCGCGCAGCCGCGCCAGCGTCGCCGGCCGGATGAATGGCGAGTCAGCATAGACGATAAGAATGTCGTCCGGCTTGCACTCGATCGCAGCCTTCGCCGCCAGCACCGCATCGGCCGTGCCGCGCCGTTCGCGCTGAACGAATGACTTCGCGCCCGGCAGCACGCGCTTGGCCTCGGCCGCAACCTCTTCCTGTCCGGGACCGATCACCAGCGCGGTCTCCGACACACCGGCTTCGGCGACGGCGGCGAGAACATAAGTGAGCATCGATTTGCCGGCGATCGCATGCAGCACTTTCGGCCGCGCCGAGCGCATGCGCGTGCCCTCGCCGGCCGCGAGCACGATCGCAAGGCAAGTGCGAGCCTTCATCGCAACCTCCGCGGCGCTCTCTTAGAGCATGATCCGGCCCGCCGAAAGCCGCGTATTCGGCCGCCGCTAACGCCCAGATCGGGCGTAAGCGCGCAACAACAAGGCGCCAAATGACAGAATCTGTTACTTTTTTACCACTGATTCGTCCGGGAACCTTGCGGAGCGCAGCATGCTGGGTCTGGCGCAAGCCGTCCACGCGTCACAAAAATCGGCAGCGGCGAAGACGATCTTCACCACGCAAAAGCTGCGGCGGCTCGCGGTATGGGGGGCGACCGCCGCCGGCGCGCTCTGCCTCGCCGTGCTCTCGAGCCGTAACGAGATCGGGGCGCAACGCGTCGCGCTGATGCTGCAGGGCGGCGGCCCTACCCAGGTCGCGGTGCAGAAATTCAATCCGGAGGCTGAAACGCGACGTCTCGCGGACGCCGTGCGCGGTCTTGCCGCCGATGACGATCAGATCAAGACGCGCCTCGCGGCCGTCGAACACGGCGTGGATGACGTTACCGGCTCGATCAGCAAGGAGATCGAAACGGCGAATGCAGTGCGCGGTACCGCGCCGGAATATGGACCCACCGTGCCGGCGACCGCGGCAGTCACGGTCGCCTTGGCGCCGCTCGCAGCGCGGCCGGTCATCGTCGCCGCTCCGCCTGCCGCGCCAGCGGCCGATGCCGCGGCGCCGGCAACATCGCCACCCACGGGGTATGGCGTCGATATCGGCAGCGGCCTAACCATCGAAGCCTTGCGTGCGCGCTGGCTGGCAATCTACACCGCGCACCCACAGCTCTTTGAAGGATTAATGCCGATCGTCGCCGTCAAGGAAGTCCCGCGCGGCAACCGGGTCGAGCTGCGGCTGGTGGTGGGACCGATCGCCCAGGCCGGCGCGGCGAAGCAACTGTGCATGTCGCTGGCCCAGTTCGGGTTGTTCTGCCAGCCCACGCTCTATGACGGCCAGCGCCTCGCGTTGCGCTGAATCCGGCAACGCTTATGCGCCGCCCGCTTTTTCAGCTAACGGCACGCCAGGCCAATTGGCTTTTGATCGTTGCCTTTCTCTCGGTCGGTGAGGCGCTTTATTTGCGCTACATGGCGATCGAGAACACCACCGTCGCACTGGCATGCCAAGCCGGCTTGAAAACCTGGCTATGCAGCACCCTCCCGCTGACGATCGTTCTGTTCGAGCACGAAGTGTTCGGCGCGGCGGCGCTGATCGCCGCTCTGCTCAATCTGCTGCGGCCCTCTATCGTGCTGGCCGCGGTTGTTCTCGCGGCGGCGGGTTTCGGCGTCGTGCTGCACAATGCGGATTTGTCCGCGCTGGCGGCAGGCCTGTTAATTCTCAGCCTGGCGCGACCCGCGCCCGCAGCAGAATGACGGCGAGACCGGCAAATCCGGCGCACAACCAGATCGCCTGCCAGTTCGCAAAGCTTTCGTTGAAGACGATATAGCCCGCCGCTACGGCGAGCACGGCTGCCGCAAGCATCTCCGCCATCGCGCGCGCCCCTGCCACTCTCTGCGTCGAGAGCATGAGGACGAAGAAGGGTATGACGGCAGCGCTCTGCGCCGCGAAAGGTATGTCGCGATAGCGCGGATCGAATACCAGACCGAGCGCGGTTTGCACCGAAAGCAGCGTCAGCGCGATAAAACTCGCGCCGAGCGCCATGGCAAAGCCGCGACGATCGCCGCCGCGGCCGAGCAGCGCGGCAAATGCCGGCAGCGGGCGGCCGGCGGCGCAAGCTGCTGCGCACACGATCGGTGCCGCGGCAGCCGTCGCCGCGAAGGCGAGGTTGCGCAGCCAGCTTCCGGCGCTAAAGCTCTCCGCCGGAACGGTTTCGAGCGTCCAGCCGAACAAGATCGCGGGCAGCAATACGAGCGCCGCGATCCGTAGCCACAACAGCGGCGGCGCGTCTTTGCCGCGTCCGCCCATCCAGGCGGCGCCGAACGTCAAAGCGGCGAGCAGAATTCCGGCAAGAGCTTGCATCGGCCAATGCGGGTGATCGGACACGACGCCGCCGAAGCCGAATTTCGGTGCCTGCGCGGCGCGGTCGAAAATACCCCAATGGCCGCCGACCGCGCCTTCGAGCCAGCGCTTCCACGGCTGGTCGAACGCCTCGATGACATTGACCCGGTAATTTTCGCGTTGCGCGAGCGCCAGCGTTTCCGAAATCACCCGCGCTTGGTTCGACGGCGAGGGCCGCGCCCCCTCGCGCATGCGGCCTGCACTCGGCCAGCCGAACTCGCCGATGACAATCTCTTTGTTCGGCATCGCGACCGCGACTTTCTTGCGGATGGCGTCGACATGCGCGGCAGCAATCGTGGCCGGTATCGGGAAATCCTCCCAATACGGCAAAATGTGAATGCAGACGAAATCGACCGCGTTCTGCATGTCGGGATAGCGCAGCCAGAACTCCCAGACGTCGGCATAGGTCACCGGCATCGACACCTGGGATTTGACGTCGCGGATATAGGCTATCAGATCGGCCGGCGACATTTCGCCGCGCAACAGCACTTCATTGCCGACGACTATCGCGCGGATGACGTCGGGATACGCCTTGGCGTAAGCGACCGTGCTTGCGATCTGGCGCCGGGTCTTTTCCGGATTATTGGACACCCAGGTGCCGTAGAGCACTTTCAGTCCGTAACGCCGTGCGCTTTGCAGCACGTCATCGTGAACGTCGTCGACCGAATAGGTGCGGACGCAATTCGTGTAGTGCGACAGAAAAGCGAGATCCTGGTCGATCCGTTCCGGCGTTACGCGGGTGCCCTCCACCATCGGATTCTGGCTACCGCGGAACGGCGCATAGGAGACGCAGTAAAGCTTGCCGCCCTCGGCAAGCGGCGACGGCGGCAGCGTGACCGGCATACCCAGCCACCACCACACGACGCCGATCGCCAGCGCCGTCAGCGCATAGGCCGCAAGCGGCGGGACCGGGGAATTTCCGTCGGAAGCGCGAGACACGTAGTCGCATTAGCCTTGGCAACACGTCGTGCCAAGCGCGGCGGCCTGTGCGCTGGACAAAATGCCGGACTTAGGGTGTTGTCGCGGTGGCTGTTGCGCCGAATTGGACGCCGCAATAGGGGCTCAATCGGTGGTCAGGAAGTAACCGCTAAGATATTCTGGAAACGTCCCAAATCGGCTCAAGAAAGCCCAACAAATCAAGCGAACCATGTCCCATCGTGTGTGTAGCTTTGCCGGCGGAGTGTGTGTTGCAGCGTGGCTCCTTGCCGTCGCTATCGGCCCTCTGAGCCAGGCGGCTTTTGCCCAAAACGGCGATGCCAAGACCCCGGATCAGCAGCAGCCCGCGGCCGGCCAGGACGCCGCCAAAGAGGCGCAGAAAATCGATGAATTCGCCGAGGCCCAGCGGGTCCTGAGCGGACCGGCGGGCAATCCCGAATGCGTCTGGCTCGGCCGCCGGGTGGTCAGCCTGCTCTGGCGCGACGATCTCGATACCGCTTTCCGCCATCTCGATCTTTATGACCGCTTCGGCTGCCCGAGCGGCCATATCCAGGCGACCTTCAGATGCCTGGTTTTGCACGCCAATACGATCGATCCGAAGGCCGCCGACAGCCTCAACGGGCGGGTGCATGCCTGCTGGATCAACCCGTCCTTGCAGGCGGCCGCCCCCGCCGGTCCGGCCCCCGCGGCGGCCGCTTCGAGCCCGACCACCAGCCGCTAGGACTGTCCGGTTTACGACATTTCGCGGCAGACGTGCCGCCACGCGCTCTGCTCGCAAGTTGTTGTCTTGAATTTGCCATTGGCCGACGCTAGTTTAGTTCCTGCCGCTCGCAAGGTTGCCTCACCCTTACGACCTTCGTCGAACCTTGGGGACAGGTTCGGGCCCGTGTCGTTCCGCCCCGCGTGGTAAGAAGTCGATGCGCACCGTCGCTGCCGTGCTCGCGCTCGTAGCGTGCGTGCATGCCGGCATGTGGGCTTTGCTGAGACCGGAAGAAAAAGCGCCTGATTTTACCGGTCAGCTCGCCAGTGTCTCCTACGCTCCATTTGTGGATTCCGAGCACCCCGATTACGGCGCCCGTCCCACGGCCGAGCAAATTCGCGCCGATCTCAAGGCCATCGCCCCCTATACCCGCGCCATCCGCCTCTATTCGTCGACCGGGGGCGCCGAACTGGTCCCGCCGATCGCGGCGGAGTTCGGCCTCAAGGTCACCGTCGGCGCCTGGATCGACAAGAACCAGGAGCGCAACGAGCGCGAAATCCGCTCCGCGCTCGATCTCGCCCGCCACTACAGCAACGTCGACGCCATCGTGGTCGGCAACGAAACCATGATGCGCGCCGAGACCACTGTCGACGATCTGATCAAGATCATCCAAAGGGTGAAGCGTTCGAGCCCGGTCCCTGTCACTACGGGGGATATCTGGAGCGTGTGGATCGACCATCCCGAGCTCGCTTCGTCGGTCGATTTCATCGCCGCGCATATCCTGCCGTACTGGGGCGGCACCGACGCCAGGCACGCCGTCGACAGCGGCATCCAAATCTACGACAAGCTCCGCAAGACGTTCCCCGGCAAGCGCATCGTGATCGCCGAATTCGGTTGGCCGAGCGCGGGATATAATTTCCACGACGCCTATCCCGGCCGGATGGAGCAGGCGCAAATTCTGCGCGATTTCGTCACCCGCGCCGAGGCCTACGGCATCGACTACAACATCATCGAAGGCATCGACCAGCCGTGGAAAACCATGGAAGGCGGCGTCGGTTCCTATTGGGGGCTGCTCGACGCCTCGCGCCAGGCCAAGTTCTCGTGGACGGGGCCGATCACCGATCCCGACTATCTTAAGCGCGCCGGACTGGCGGTTGCGCTAGGCCTGCTGCTGTCGCTGCCGATCCTCGCCATGAGCGGAGCAACCGCCACGCAAGCGCTGATGCTCGCGGTATCCGCCAACCTGGTCGGTGCCTGGTTCACCGCCATCGTGGCCTTCTGGAAGGGGCATTATTTCGTGCCCGGCGCCGCCTTCGCGCTCGGGCTCGGCATCGTCCTCCTGGTGCCGCTTGTCGCCATCGCGCTCTCGCGCATGGAGGAGATTGCGGCCATTGCCTTCGGCCGCCCGCCGCGGCGGCTCGCCTCATCGCCGCCGCTGGTGCCGGAGGCGTTTGCTCCAAAAGTGTCGATCCATATCCCGGCTTATTGCGAACCGCCCGACATGCTCAAGGCGACGCTCGATGCGGTGGCGCGGCTCGATTATCCCAATCTCGAATGCGTGGTGGTGATCAACAACACGCCCGATCCGGCGCTCTGGCTGCCGATCGAGGAGCATTGCCGCGCGCTCGGCGAGCGCTTCAAATTCCTCAAGGCCGACAATCTCGCCGGCTACAAAGCGGGCGCGCTGCGCCTGGCGCTGACGAACACGGCGGTGGATGCGGATATCATCGGCATCATCGACGCCGATTACGTCGTGCAGCCGGATTGGCTCAAGGATCTGGTGCCGCTGTTCGCCGATGCGCGCGTCGGTCTGGTGCAATCGCCGCAGGACCACCGCGACGGCGAGCGCTCCATCATGCACCACGCCATGAACGCCGAATATGCCGGCTTCTTCGATATCGGCATGGTGCAGCGAAACGAGTTCAACGCCGTCATCATGCACGGCACGATGTGCCTGATCCGGCGCGCGGCGATCGCGGCCGCCGGCGGCTGGTCGAGCGACACCATTGTCGAAGACACCGATCTTGGGCTGAGCATCCTCGAGCAAGGCTGGACCGCGCATTACACCAACCGGCGTTACGGCCACGGCCTGCTGCCCGATACGTTCGAAGGCTACAAGCGCCAGCGTTACCGCTGGGCGTTCGGCGGCTCCCAGCTGGTGCGCAAGCATTGGCGGCGGATGTTGCCATCGGTGGAGGGCCTCACGCGCGAGCAGAAGCGTGAATACGGCATCGGCTGGCTCAATTGGCTCGGCTCGGACCTGATCGGCGTCGTCGTTGCGCTGTTGAACATCGTTTGGGTGCCGTTCGTCGCCTTTGTCAGTATCGCGGTGCCGGATCGCATCCTGACCCTGCCGATCATCGCGGCATTCACGGTTTCGGTCGCCCATTTCGCCGCGCTTTATCGGCTGCGCGTCAAGGCGTCTCCCGGTCAGATGCTGGGTGCGGTTTGCGCGGCGATGTCCGTGCAATGGACGGTCGCCCGCGCGGTCGGCATGGGCGTGATCAACGAGCGCGTGCCGTTCCTGCGCACGGCCAAGGGCGGCACCACCCGCAAAGGTCCCGATTTCCCTGCTTTCTGGGAGGCGGTGATCGCGGCGCTCCTTCTTGGCGGCGTGCTGACCCTCGTCATCACCAATTACAAGCAGGTGCACGAGATCAATATCTTCGCCTTAGTCCTGGTGGTGCAGAGCCTGCCGTTCCTCGCCGCGGTCGCAATCGCCGGGATCGAGGGCACGCGCTTCAACGCCTTCGCCTATTGGCGCGGCGTCGAGGCAAGGACAGCCGCGCTGCTGCGGCAGCGTCCGGCGATGCCCAAGATGGCCGAGCCGCCAAAGCTGCCGGCGGATAACGTCGAAGCCGCGCAGTAGGACTCAGCCCGCCAGCGCGGTTTCCGCGAGCCGCACCCAGTAGGACGTGCCCACCGGGATCGTGTCGTCGTTGAAATCGTAAGCGGGGTGATGCAGCCCGGCGCTGTCGCCGTTGCCGATGAAGATGAAGGCGCCCGGCCGCTCCTGAACCAGGAAGGCGAAGTCTTCCGCGCCCATCACCGGCGCCATATCGTTATCCACCTTGTCGTTGCCGGCAATCTCGCGCGCGATGGACGCGGCAAAATCGGTCTGCCGATCATGGTTCACCAGCACCGGATAGCCGTTGGTATAGGTGATCTTCGCGGTCGCGCCGTACAGCTTTGCGGTGCCTTCGACCACCGTATTGATGCGCTTTTGCAAGAGCTCGCCCACCTCCTTCGTCAAAGCCCGCGCCGTGCCGCGAAGCTTTGCGTGCTGCGGAATGACGTTGTCGGTAAAGCCGGCCTGGAACATGCAGATCGAAACGACGGCAGCCTCGAGCGGATCGACGTTGCGCGCGACCACCGACTGGAGCGCATTGATGATCTGCGAGCCGACCAAGATCGTGTCGATCGACAGATGCGGGCGCGCGGCGTGTCCGCCTTTGCCCTCGAGTGCGATCTCGATGTGGTCGGCCGAAGCCATGATCGCGCCGTGGCGGATGGCGAATTCGCCGACCGGCAGCCCGGGATAATTGTGCATCCCGTAGACTTCCTCGATGCCGAAACGGGTGAGGAGGCCGTCCTTCACCATCGCCAGCGCGCCGGCGCCGCCCTCCTCCGCCGGCTGGAAGATCACCACGGCGGTGCCGGCGAAATTGCGTGTCTCGGCGAGATATTTTGCGGCGCCGAGCAGCATTGCGGTATGCCCGTCATGGCCGCAGGCATGCATCTTGCCGGCCACGGTCGATTTGTACGGCAGGCCGGTTTCCTCCTCGAGCGGCAGCGCATCCATGTCGGCACGCAGCGCCACGACTTTCTTGCCGGGTTTGTTGCCGCGAATGACGCCGACCACGCCGGTTCGCCCGATGCCGGGAACGACCTCGTCGCAGCCGAAGCTCTTGAGCTTGTCGGCGACGGATGCCGCCGTGCGGTGCACGTCGTAGCGCAGCTCCGGATTGGCGTGGAGATCGCGCCGCCACGCCGTGATTTCCTGGTGCAGGTCGGCGACGCGGTTGATGATGGGCATCGGAAGTTCCTCGTACTCGAAACGGCCGCCGTACCCTAGCAAGAAGCGAAGGGGCCGCGAACCCAAAGTTTAAACACATTGGCGCCGCCACTTGTGGTCTTGGTCACCCCGCGAGCGCGCGCAATACGGCCTGCGGCTCCTTGGCGATGACGGCGAGTAATACGCGCGCCGCACGATCGGGCTGACGGCGGCCTTGCTCCCAAGCGTGGAGTGCGGTCACTTCAAGCCCGAAGGCACGCGCAAACGCGGCTTGCGAAAGGCCAAGCCGCCGACGCAACTTGGCCACATCTATCCGCTCTGGCACTGTCACCGTGTAGCTCGGCAATTCAATCTCGCCGCGCGCATGAGCGAGCGCTTCGTTGAGACTAGCGACAAGGCGACGGCCCAAAGTATTAGCCTTCGGCTTCAATCGCCGCGACGAGGTTGCGGATTTCACGCTTCTCCGCATCGGTCAAATCCTCCTTCGCGCTCTTGGCGTAAACGTCCAGCAGATAGAGCACGCCTCGGCGAGTGACGACGTAGTAGATAATACGCGCGCCGCCGCTCTTGCCACGCCCGCCACGAGCCGCTCGCGCCTTGCGGGCGCCTCCGGTGCCCGCAATGACCGGCCATGCCGTCGGCGCCAGCGCGATTTCTAGTTCCGCCGCCGCGCGCTCGGGCTCCGAAAACAGCTTTCGCGCCGAGCGGTCATAGCCCCGCGTTGCGATCACTCTTAAAGGAGAAGTATAAGGCATTGTCTTATACCGTGCAAGCCAATCTAGATTAAATTTGCGGACGCGCAGCCTCTTCATAGCGCTACGGGATATGAAGCAATATGGCCCAATCGTCGGAACCGCGCTTCTCAGATAAAATCAGCGGTTTTTCCCTTTTGCGTGGAAAGCTTTGTGCCGGCATAATTTCCGGGGCTTGAGTCCCTTGTAGATCGGTAAATGCGAATAAATGCTGTCTCCTTCGGGCAGCAGAGATCCCCCGCAACCCGGAGCAGGCGAAAAGTGAAGGCGCACCCGAACTGTGTGGCCGTCGCGCATTATTAAGATCGGGAACCGTTTATTCGGCCGCAGTCGTGCAAGCACTCGATGTTTGATGGACTTCGGGCACGACCCGAGCACCTGCTGACGCGAAAGCGTCTCTCCTATGGGCGCTCGCCAAATATTGTTCCCGATCAAAACTTCCGCAACGCGCCGACCGCTTCGCGTTCCATCATCCCAAGCTGCCCACGCGCCTTCGACTGCACGCGTGATTGCTGCCCAGGCGGAAGATACCTGGCCGCTCCGAAAAAATTCGTTCGCCCACACTATCAGCCAAGCATCAATTTCCGCGTATTTGTCGTGACGGGGGCGCCCGCGCCCGCGCTGCGACAGGTAGTCGTTTAGAGCGCTCACGACGTGCGGGAGACAACGTCGTTCTGCCTCGATTACGAACTTCCTGATCTGGGTAAAGGAGAGCATGCCGAGCACTAATCGAAGGTCGAAGACCTTCTCCCCTTGGGTGCAGGCGCCATCATCGTCGGCGGTTAACGGGGGAATCGCGCTCATCGCTAATGGTACGGGCCTGCCTGGGTGCCTTATTGACTATGACTCTTAAACCGATGCCCACGAGATGCGCGCTCTAGGCATCGGGTGAAGCGCGCGCGCAAAGTCAACAGAGTCAATATGAGGCATAAGATGGCGCGCGAGGCTGGTAAAGCTCGGTGGTATTGCGTAATTGGTCCGGTTGGCGAGCCCGTAGCTCAGTTGGTAGAGCACGTGACTTTTAATCACGGGGTCCGGGGTTCAAGCCCCCGCGGGCTCACCATACATATCAACGAGTTACACTCATTCAGTGCAATAATTTTCATGGCGGATAAGCGCAACCAGGGCAATCGCAACCAGAATGACAGCCGGCGCGGTCCGTTGATCGCGCTCGGCGTTGTCATGCTCCTGTTCTTGATCGGCTGGCTGTTGGCCCACGAACTCTACGCCAACGGCAAGTTGGAGGATTGCCTGATGTCCGGACGCACGAACTGCGTGCCGATCGAGACCCCATCCCGATAACCGGCCACGCCCCGGGAACATCTTAGGGGCCACAAGACTTTCACGTCGGGGTCGTGGCGGCGTGCTGTCCGTTGCCGCGGAATCCCGGTTCAATGCCGGAGCATCGGCCACGCCTGGTCCTGCGACAATTGCGGCCATGAGTCTGTCACTTCAGCCAGGTTATGGTCGCGTAGATTGGAGTAGAGGACTATCGTATAGGTATCTGTATTGCTTCAATAAACTTGTGTTGCGAGAGGCCGTCCGCGGTCCCGCCGGGTGCGATGGTCGAGGCTGCGGCAACAGGCAATAATGACGACCAAGCCGGTGTTTGTGTCGTCACTACCGGAGTTTCCTTAAGGAGGAACACATGCGTCAAACGTTTGATCGTCGGACTTTGTTGAGTTATTGCGTTGGCGGCGCCGCGAGCGCCGCCTTCTTGGCATCGGCCGCACCGACATACGCCGCCGGCACGCAGTTCAAGGCCAGCATGGATGGTGCAAGCGAAGTGCCGCCGAACACCAGCGCCGGCAAGGGCTCGATCACCGTGACCTTCGATCCCGCAAGCAAGGAACTGACCTGGCAAGGTACCTTTTCCGGACTAACCGGGCCTGCCACCGCGGCCCACATCCACGGTCCGGCCGAGCCGGGCAAGAATGCCGGCGTTGCCGTGCCGCTGTCGCAGAAGGACGTCCCCTTTACCAGCCCGTTCAAGGGTTCCGCGACGCTGACCGATGCGCAGGCCGCAGACCTCATGGGCGGCCACTATTACGTCAACGTCCACACCGAGGCCAACAAGGGCGGCGAGATCCGCGGCCAGTTGATGAAGGCCTAGTGCTTACCGCGCGCTGGCGCGTTGCGTCATTGCCAGCCGCGAGATGTGACCCGCCGGTCCGGCGTATCGGGATCGGCGGGTTTCGCTTTTTAAGGGCCAAGACTTTTTTTAAGGGCCAAGACTTTTTCGTGCCGTGATTATTGCAGCCCGGCGACTGCGCGCGCATCGCCCGTCAGTTCGAGCACGTGCATGCCGGTATTGGCGCGATCGACGATGTAGATGTAGCCGCGATCGTCGGTCTCGACATTGTTGGTCTGGATGGCGATCTTGCAACGGTCTTCGCCGTTCACCTTGATGCAGCGCCTGTAGGTCGCCTCGGTGATCGCGGGAATGAAATAGCCGATTTCCTTCGGGTGATAGGGATCGCGCACGTCGACCGCGCGCACGCCGGCATTGAAGTAGCTCAAAAACGCGATCTTCTTGTAGAAAACCGGCGCCATACTCTCGTTCGCGGAGTGGGTGCCGAAACGGCCGCCGCGCCCGCAGAAATTGCCGCTCGCCTCCGGCACCTGGAAGTTCGACACCACCATCGGATGCGCCTCGATGGTGACGTCGACGAACCACGCCATCTGCCGCGGCTCCTCGCATTCGTTGCGGATCTGCTCGTCGACGATCATGACGAAATCACGCGCCGCGCCTTCCTTGTCCTTGGCGAATTCGGCGATCGGCATTTTCGGCATCGGGAACGCGGTGTGCGCGCCGTTCCAAGGCGTCATGACCAGCCGGCCGACTTCCGGAAAAGCCAGGTTTTCAGGCGTCGGCTCCTTGGGACCGTTGAGGAGCTTGTCGCGGTCGACGATCTGCATCGTGCCGCCTTTATTGGTGCCGTAGCCGAAATAGACGCGGTTCGCCTGCGGCCCGAGCGAGATCATGCCATGGAGCTGTTCCGGGATCGGCCCGCTCGCGCCCGGCTCCTGACCCGGCAGGCCGAAGTCGCGGATCTTCACCGGGTGCGCCGGATCGCTCATGTCATAGACTTCGGTCATGCGTTTGACGCGCCAACCCGGCACCCCGGAAACCAGATAGGCGATGCCGGTGTCGCATTCCCAGAAACTTTTGTGGGTGTCGGTGAGCGTGCCTTCGCGCTGCCAGATGCGTGCGGGATGGGCCGGATCGGTGACGTCGTAGATTTCGTGGCCTTTGCCGCCGAACACGCGAAGCAAATAGGTTTTGCCGGGATCGCCCTTGGGCAGGGTCTTGCCGTCGCAGACGCGCGTCATCTGCGCGCCGCCCTCTTCGTAAAGTCCTTCAGTACCCGGGATGTGAGCCAAATATTGCGGGTGCGCCGGATCGGTCACGTCGACGATCGAGGTGCCGCTGAATTCCTGCTGGCCGGTGATGGGATTGAGGGGTTTTGGAACATCCTCGGTGCCGCCGTGATGACCGATATAAGCGATATAGCGGTTGCCCTGGTGGTGGATGGTCGGCTGATAGGCGCTGCGGTGCTGCAGATCGTTATAGCCGACGAGCCGCATATTGCTCGCTTCCGGCGGATCGCCGAATTTTGGTGCGCCGGCGACCGTGACGATGCTCGATTTGGTCATCTGCGCGATCGCGGGCAGCGCTAATGCCGTGAGCACGGCGCCAACCGCCAGCATCACCCCGAGCATCCGATCCTGATGGCCTCGCATGTCTCCTTCACTCCCGGTTCGTCACTGCTTGGGGATGTGGGCTTGCGCGATCACCTTGCCCCATTTGTCGATATCGCCGCGCATCCTCGCATCGAGCTCGGCGGGGGTCGAGGCTTTGGCGTCGATGCCAAGGTCGAGGGCGCGTTTCCTTAGACCGGGATCGGCGAGCACGTCGTGCAGCGCCTTGTTCAACGTCTGGATGATGGCGTCGGGTGTTCCCGCCGGCGCGTAGAGCCCATTCCAGGCCGTGACGTCGAAATTGGCGACGCCGCCCTGCTGCAC
>Ga0182024_10014763_pt1 | contig 15056 bp, 20 predicted proteins | sample P32metaG_FD_120480 | JGI IMG/M metagenome (GOLD analysis project Ga0182024, IMG submission 120480) | Permafrost microbial communities from Stordalen Mire, Sweden - P3-2 metaG (Illumina Assembly) | ecosystem: Environmental > Terrestrial > Soil > Wetlands > Permafrost | place: Sweden: Stordalen... | reverse complement strand
GTAATCCTTGAGCAGCTCCTCGAGCAGTTCCTGGCGGATCTCTGCCATGACGCATCCCTCCCGAAGCAGGCTCCGCCTGCCTCAAGTGTTGCGCCTCTTACACAGAGATTCCGACACCCTCTGGCGAATGGCGCGACCCCGCGTTGGGGCGCACGCGCTTCGAGGACTTCGCGGAGCATGTCGAAGCGACGCGCCTGAACCGGCGCTCGACGACCCGGGCTCGCGACGCCGCGCTGATGCGCAAGCGGGTCCTCCCGACCTTCGGGACACGAGCCATCGCCAGCGTCACCTCAACCGAAGTGAAGGCCTGGATCGCCTCCCTGGAGGCCGCACGCCTCGCGCCAACGACCATCCGGATCTGCTACCAACTCCTCGCCCGGGTCTTCTCCGAGGCGGTCGACGCCGGGCTGATCGCCGTGTCACCTTGCCGGCGGGTCGCTCTACCGGGTGACATTCGCCGAGAGCCCGCGCTACTCACGCCCGAGCACGTCTCGCACCTCGCCGCCGTCATCGAGCCCCGCTACCGCGTGCTCGTCCTTGCCGCGGGCTACACCGGCTTACGGTGGGGCGAACTCGCTGGTCTTCGGATCGAACGGGTCGACTTCCTGCGACGCCGCGTCGACGTCGCCGAGATCCTCGTCGAGGTCGACGGCAACCTGAGCTTCGGCCCGCCCAAAACCCGCACCTCACGGGCCAGCGTGAGCTTCCCCCCCGTTCCTCGCCGACGAGCTCAGCGCCCACGTCGGAACGTTCCCGGACCCCGACCCCACCCGCGGCCTCGTGTTCACCAGCGACGAGGGCACCCCGCTGCGCCGATCGAATTTCCGGCGGCGCGTCTGGCTGCCCGGACTCCAGGAGGCCCGACTCCCCGCCCAGACACGCTTTCACGACCTTCGCCACGCGTGCGCGTCGTGGCTGATCCACGCCGGTGCGAACCCCCTCGAGGTCGCGGCGAAGCTCCGCCACGCACGCGTGACGACCACCCTCGCCACGTACGGGCATCTATTCCCCGGTACCGACGCGCGCCTCGACGCGCTGCTCGCGGACGCGTTCGCGCGCACTGACATGGGCGTCAGAGAAGATCCTCCCGCGGCCCCACCGCGGCCCAGCCGCGGCCCAAGCGGCTCAGTCACGCGAATCAGCGGCGCAAAAAGCGCCGCTGATCAGCACGTTCGCTAGTGGGCGGTAGAGGATTTGAACCTCTGACCCCTTCCGCGTCAAGGAAGATCAACGGGTCGCGAACCTCCTGGTCATCGCTCCGAAAGCGCCGCTGACCTGCGCAGACGCTTTGCAGCAGTTGTCGTCATTTCGCATCGTTTCGCTACATCGCGCGGACTTTTCGCGGACTTTGACGGGCCAGCCGAGGGCCGTGTGCACGCACGACTCTTCATTAGCACGACTCTGCGCCGGTTGGGCGCCCGTTCCTCGCTTGAGCGACGCCGACGCTTCGTCGGGTCGGTCACCGCATGCCAGTACTACGAGCCGCGGGCGCGCAGACGTTCGAGCTGCAGCCTCAGCGATCCGCAAGCCAGGCCCGGACCGCAGCCACGAACCGCGCGGAGTCCTCGATGGCGTGCGTGACTTCCTCAGCCGGCACCGGGGCATGCGCGTAGTCGGCCTCGTTTCGCCTCTCGAACAGCGAACGCAGGAGACGGGCGTCGTCGGCCGAAAAAGGCGTCTGGCGGACAACACGCTGACCGAAGGCCGCGATGACACCGGCGTGCTTCGAGCGGGTCTCGCCAACGCTCAGCAACGCCGCTTCAGCGGCATAGAACGCTGCGAAGTAGGCCCGTGAGATCGCCTGCGCGCCGAAACTGCCTGTGGCGAGGAGATTCGCGGCGTCGAGCTCTTCTTGTGCTCGAGCGAGAAGGTCTGCGCCGCTCATGCGACGCGGCGAGCCTCATCCCGAGCTCGCTGCAGCGCCGGGGACCGAGGATCCGCAAGTTCCCGATCAGTGATGGGTACCGCAGTGACAACGGTGTCATGCTCCAACGAGTGCTGCCACAAGATCGGCTCCATCGCCCGCAACTCATCCCAGGGCGAGACCATGTCGTCGAGCACCACAAGTAGATCGATGTCCGACTCGGGCGTCGCCTCACCCCGAGCCCACGAGCCAAACAGCCCGACCCGGCGCAGCCGCGAGCCGTACAGCGCCCGCAGTTCGCCTGCCACCGACGAAACGATCGCCTCAACGTCGAGCGGTCCGCCGAGCTCAGGCGAATCAACGTCGCTCCGGGCTGCTAGCGCCGCCTCGCCCGCCGCTCCGTCGATCAGTGCGTGCTCCAGGAGCCAGTCAATGGCTCGGCACTCCATCCGCCGGTCATGAAATGAGAACCACGCCTCCCGAAGCGTCGGGAAATCAAAGAGCGTGTCCTTGAAACGGCGGAACGCGCCCCGCCCAGCGATCGCACGTTCGAGCAGATCGTGGGCCCGAGGATCCCGCACCCGGGCAACGAAGTCCTCCAGGTCCCGGTAGGCCTCGCCGGACGGTACCGGCTCGACCCAGACCAGACCCCGCTCTTGCGGGTCACCAGCCAGATCGTCGTCGTCGAGCGACGACGTCCCGTGCGGCTCCACCTCACCGGTTCGGGGATCGAACCACCACGTCGTCTCATCGGAATGGTCCTCAAGGGCATCGCACAGCGAACTGAGGTCCACGGCACCCAGGTCGAGCATCTCATCGCCTCCATCGCGCTCGAAACCACCACCAGCGTACCCAACAACCCAGCCGTTATCGGCCGTGGAGTCGCCGGCAATCCCACCCTGACTGCTGACGCCTTAGCCTCATGTCGTGGCGACTGCCCCGCTCCCCGATCTCGACATCGAGAAGTTGCAGCAGGCCTGTCGCCGCCGCGTCCCTGAACAGCTCAAGGACGAGATCCGCCTCGAGGTGACCGCGAGAGGCAAGCGCGTTTCCATCCACGAGCAACGTCCGGTCTGGCACGCCGCGTCCGGCGATTGGACCTCGATGCCGATCGCACAACTCCGTTACGAAGGCCACGGGCTGTGGACCCTCTACGCCGGCGACAGCAACGGTAAATGGCACCAATACTCGGACCTCGAGCCCCGCCAGCCGATCGACATCATCGTCGACGAACTCGACACCGACCCCACCGGCGTCTTCTGGGGCTGAGTCCCTTTCTTGAGGTACTGGGGCTTTGCACCGCAGATGAACTCCCACTTGTAAGGGCGCGTGCGGCGCTCGCGAAGGCCCTGGTCACAGCCTCGATGTTGGGTCTGACCTGCGCTGACGTTTGTCGTTGGTTGTCGTTGTTGCGCAACGTTTTTCGACGTTCCACGGACTTGGCACGGACTTGGGCGGCGCCCACGTGCCCCTCCTGGAGCCGGCTTGAGGGGCGGCAAGGCGGCGCTCATGCGCGCGGCCTCCTGGGCCATGGAGAAGGCGGAGCTCGAGTCAAGGAGACTCTGAGTTCCGCCGGATCGCGGCGTGGCAGGACCGCCAGCCTGGCGGGCCGCGTTATCCAGCGGAGGTGCCGGCGTCAGTCCGGGGCGGACGGGTGTGGTCGGACCTCGAGGGATGGGTGCGCGCCGTGCGACCCCCCGAAGGCACCGCCAAAGCATGAATTCAGAAGACCGAGACGCGCGCGCCTCGGCTTCGTCCTCCGCGAGGACATCAATCCTTACCGTTGGCAACCTGGATCAACATCGACCATCTGACTCGCGGTCTTCAAACCGAGCGCAGATAGCCTGCCCCTCTGCAAGAGCGTCGGGATTCGTGCGCAGCTCTCGCGTGGCGACCACCAGGTAATCGCGCCCTCGGCGGCGGGGACCGTCCCACCGCAATCAGCGAGATCATGGTGGCCATCAACGACAGCCGCTCGTAGGGTGGTGGGGATGCAGGTGCCTCAGACCCGGTACGCGACGGCTCCGAGCGGAGCGCGGGTTGCCTACCAGGTGATCGGCGACGGCGGCCGCGACATCCTGCTCACCACCAACTGGCTGTCGAGCATCGATCTGATGTGGGACGAACCCAGGTACGAGCATTGCCTTCGCCGCCTTAGCTCGTGCGGGCGCCTCATCCTGTTCGACAAGCGCGGCACTGGCGCATCGGATGCTCTCGAGCTGCGCGATGGCGCCTTTGACGTGTCCCTGCTCGAGCAGGCCAACGAAGACATGCTGGTCATCCTCGACGCGGTCGATTCGGCACGGGTAACAGTCGTCGGCGCCGACACCGGAGGGATGCCGGCCATCGTCTTCGCGGCCACGCATCCGGAGCGCATCGAGGCTCTGGTCCTCCAGGACAGTTGCGCCCAAGTCATGGCCGGGGAGGACTACCCGTGGGGCCTTGACGAGGCCACGCTGTCCTCGATCATCGACGCGGTCCGCGAGCGTTGGGGAACAGGCGTGGCCCTGGAAGGGCTTGCTCCGAGCCTCCTCGGGGACCCGTCCACGGTCTGGTGGTGCGCTCGCTACGAGCGGCTGTCGGTCCCTCCGGCGACGATGATCGCCTCGTGGGAGGACGCGGCACAGATCGACTTGCGGGCAGTGTTGCCGCTCGTGCGAGTGCCGACCCTGGTTCTCTCCCACGACGCCAGCCCAATCATCCCGTTCGGGCAGGGTCGTTATCTGGCCGAGCACCTTTCCGAAGCGCGCCATGTCGAGCTCGACGGCTCCGACATTTGGTTGTTCTCCGACCTCAGGCTGACGGACGAGATCAGCTCATTCCTGGGCGAGCCGTCGGCCGCCTCTGACGAAGATGACCGTGTGCTGGCCGCGGTGCTGTTCACGGATCTGGTCTCGTCGACCGCGCAACTTGCCGAACTCGGAGACCGCCGTTGGAAGGACTTGCTCGACACCCACGACCGGGTGCTGGCCCGAGCCGTGGGCGACCATCGCGGGAAGCTCGTGGACCGGGCAGGAGACGGGATGCTGGCCACGTTCGACGGGCCGGCGCGGGCGGTCCGGTGTGCCACCGCGATCGGGACGGAGCTGAGAAAAATCGGCCTCGAGATGCGCGCCGGCGTCCACGTCGGGGAGATCGAGCTGCGCGGCGATGGCGTCGCTGGCATAGCGGTCCATCTCGCGGCCCGGGTGATGGGCGAGGCCGGCTCCGGCGAAGTGATCGTCTCGCGCACCGTGCGGGACCTCACCATCGGCTCGGGCCTCGAGTTCGCGGATCGTGGCATGCACGAGCTCAAGGGCATCGCGGGCACCTGGGAGCTCTTCGCCCTCGAGACATCTCGGTAGAGTCGAGCCCAGTCCGGTAACGCCCCGGGATGAGGCACTATCTGTTCGGCCGCTTCGGGCCTGAGGGGCACGTTCAGCATGACCCGCGCAGGTGCTGCGAACACTTGCCCAACCTGAGGAGTCGACGCCGGCTCGTCGCCGCCGGAGCGATACTGCTCGCCCCGAGGTCTGGGCGAAGCCGCCTGCAATCGTGAGTGTGCTGACAAGGACTTGCACGGCGCGTTATGAGGGCGCGGGCTCCCGCATCATGAACCAGTTCGAGACACCGATCACGTTCGCCTCACCGGTGACGTCGAAGCCAAATCGCTCGTAGAGTCTCACGTTCTCCACCTTGTCGGTCTCCAGATAGCTCGCCATTCCCACGGCGTCGATGCGTTTGCAGTATTCGCCAAGCAGCGCGCCCCCGATACCCTGACCTTGTCGGTCGAGATCGACCGCGACGGGCCCGAGATGGGAATGCGTACGGCTGGGATCATGTTTGGCCCAGGTCGACATCCAACGACTTATACGGCCGATGCTCATACCGGCCGTGATCAGCGCCGGCACCAGTGTCACGCGGTCGCGCACGCTTAACTGGCATCGGCCGGGCTCGGCCGAGCCGGCGATCCCGAGTTACGTAGGAGTGCCTTGAGCACGGGGCTCCCGGGACAACAAGGCGACGGGCCGTCAGGGGCCGTCCCGACGGCAACAACGTTGTCCAACCGCTACCCCACGAGCGCTCCGCTTCATATTGCGGCATGTATCGAGTCTATGAATCGAGCCACGAACTCAATTGCCTGCCGCGCTTCGCGCGACGTCATCGCATTTCGCTTGCTCGACTGCGGGCGATCTAATCGCAGGTAATCCCCCTCATGAACAATTTGATTGCGTCGATCGACGATTGTGTTCAATTGACGGCGCAGGTCATTGGTGTCGATGACCCCGCCCATCTGGGCGGCTATCGCGCTCCATCGGCCTGATCGGTCGATCATGCCGAGCCCCCTCGCGATATCGTCAAATCGCTGAAACGTCTCTCGCAGCAGGCGGTTCCGCAGTTGCCGCTTGACGCCTACGCGGGGGCGCGAATTGTGAGCGGGCCGACGCGCCGCACTACGCGTCTCGTCAGCTTGAGCGACCAACCTCCCGAACGGAACCGTCAAGTCCGCGAGCGCGTTTGGTAGCTCATCGTGCGCAAACCCCCGTTCCACGACGAGGCGGTGCATGTAGGTGTCCAGCGCTGCTACGGCCATGACCAGGCTTAGCCGACGCATGTCGGCCCTGACAGTTGAAGGGAGCTCGCTCGAGCGGGCCCCCTCCAGCAGCGCCGTGGACCGCCCGACGGCGTGCGATGCAGCGTCGTACGAACTGAACGCCATGGCGTCTCCCCTGTTTCGCGGATCCTCACACGTAGCAGCGCGGTGACATTCTCGAAATGTATGGACATTATTCTATGCTTCATGTAACATCAATCATCGGATGCACGACCTACTGGGCGACCCTGTCGAGCTTCGGGGACGGTCGAAGCAGATCTTCGGAAACCGGTACATGCTTGAGGTGTGTGCGGCAATGAGCTCGGTTCGGGGCCGCACGAACCTCACGGAACTCATCGGCGAGTCCGGCATTTCACCTTCGCTATACGCAGGACCTCTGCACCGACTCCTTCGCGCGGAGTTGATCGGCGTCGACGAACGGCCCGGGGATGGGCGCCGGGAGCGCTGGTATCGACCGACTAGAACGTCGCTGTGGCGAGCCGCTCGAGACCTTGCCTCGTGAGTCAGCGGCGAGGGCGCTCGGGAGCTGGTTTGGATTCGGCTGTCGCCTCATTCATCCGTAACGGCGCCGAGGACGAATTGGTAAGCCTCGTGCTTGAGGGCCGATCGATTGTCTTTGCACTCGAGCTCGATTCGGCGGAGCACAAGCGTCGCGGCGAGCGGAGGCTGGGGGGCATAACTTCGCGCGGGCTCTTACACGCACTGTGGGCGCTGCCGGAGGCAATTGAGTGGCCAACCGCCTCGGTAAGCGAGCCGGACGTCCGCACGCTCGAGCAGGACGGGCGCGGACTAGTGGTAAGTCGCCGCGGCACTATCAGACGCGAGTACCGACCGGCCGGAGCCATTCGCGCGGTAGCGCTTCTGGGTAGGAGTCTCGAGGATGCTGTGGTCGGAATTGGTGGGTTTCCGCCAATCTTTCGCCGCTATGCCGTAGCGTCGAGACCGACCGCACAGGACGACCACGCAGTCTCTGTGGCAAACGAGATCGGTGCCGGAGCGGCAACGGCTACAGGGCGGGGATTGCTCGTCCATACCAGATCCGCACCTCCGCTAATCGGGGTGCCTGCCGTATATCGCTGGTGGCTCGCCGAGCGTGCTTATTCAGCCTGGCTTCAAGCGAACGCCCACTGAACGAGCTGCGGCTTGGGCTTCGTCACCATCGATAGCTTGCCCATCGCTCCGTACCGCGTCAGTGCTTGACTACACATAGCGCTAAAGGCGCGCCGGCGCTCGTCACGTGGTGCGCTAAGGATCTCCTCTGCCAGGTAGGCGAGTGCAGTTCGATTGTGGACCATTGCCTCGTGCTCAAGTCGCTCATCGAAAAACCGGTCGAGCCGCTGCCCGTCGCAACACGTAAGGTCACAGCGCAGATCCCAGGACAAGGCTCCCCAACCGGCAATGGTCAGCGCCGTAAACCAGTCCAACATCTCACGGATGAAGACGCGCGCCGTCCGATCGTCGAGCTTCCCGCCACCCTGTTGGCCGACCGGAACAAAATGGCGATATGTGCCCAGGAGACCCAACGCGGCGTGCTGTGCACCATAGACGATTGCGCCGAGACCACCGTGGTCTGTCCGTAGGATCGCGACGTCGCTCACGTTCGACACGAGCGTGATTAGTCCATCTACGGCGCTCGTCGCGCTAAGGGGATCGGTCGGGTGCGCAAGTACGAGCGACACCGGCCGATCCAGCCCGGTGAGGGCTTCAACCAACTTCATCGGTGCGCGCGTTAACCATCGATGATCGATCGCAAGCAAGGCAGACGCGTCTGACCACCTTCGAAGGCGCTCCATTTCAGTGTCGATAGCCCGCACCAACGCGTCACCCGTTGGATCCCACGGAACCCAAGTTCCAGCGCTGAGCAGTCGATCCGCACCGGCACGTGCTTGATCATCGAGCCATGCCTCGGTATCAACCGCGGCCACTTTCGGGTCGTAGCCACCCTCATCGAAAAGGGCGGTTCGGTCCCATCCCTGATCACGCATCGCTCGGATTGTCGCGGGCCCTTGCGGTCCTTTGACCGTCACGGCATCACTTAGCTCGGAACACACCGCGATCAAACTCGCGTTCGACGACGGGACATAGAAGGAGAATGTCTCGTTAAGAGTAATCGGCGGGGCGGCATTTGCAGTAGACATCTCGGCGCGCTTCCTAGCCCAACTTCACATAGGGGCGGACCTTCGGAATCGTCCGCCGGTAATCACTCCATTCCAGGCGTCCGTCGTTCTGGAGGCGGCCGACCACGAAGCACGGATGAATTGAGTGCGCCCTGGCTAGGTCGACCAGTTCACTCGGCAACGGACTTCGGCTCGGTAGGTCGAAGGGCGTCGGGAAGATCCAAGTGCCCGCTCTCTCGTTCGCCTCATCCTCGTATCCGGAATCGGTACCCTCCTGCACATCTTCGTCAATGCGCAGTGCGCCCTGGGTGACGTGTCCCAACACGAGGTGTGCGATCTCATGCAGCAACGTAAACACAAAACTGTCCATTCGATTTCCTCGCGTAGACAGGCCGATGATCGGGTTATCAGCCGCAAAGCTGACAACCCCATCGATCTTGCTATTGCGAAGCGGGAGTTCAATGATGAGAGTGACGCCACACTGCTCCACCCATTCGCGCAGGTGGGCAAGATCCTTGGGTCCCTCTAGCCTGCGAGCGAGGTTGGCGGCCAACTCGGAGAGACAGCCGACGTCGAACGGTTTTGATGCTTGCCCTGCGCCAAGTTGTTCTATCCGGGCAACCCAAGCGGTCTGTTCAGGCGTGAGACTGGTGCCCGCGTTCGACCGCCGTGCTGCAATTGCAAAATTGGGCTCCTCATCCAAACGCTTGATGTGCAGAAAATCGCATACCGCACGCTCCAAGACGTCGATGTCATCTGTGGTGGGCAGCCACGATCGCTTCTGCAGTTCACGAACTGGAATCAGTGAACGCAGCCGGGCGCGCCGTTGAACGGGCTTCAGTGCTGGTGCTTGCTGCGAACGAATCTGGTGGAGCCGGTATGAGGCTTGGAGGTTCAGCCACAATTCTGCGCTCGTCCCGAGCGCCGCGGCGATCGCTACTGCGGTCTCCGGTGTAATTTCCTTCTTGCCGTTAAGGATCTCGGACACCGCTTGAACAGGGCGCCCAATGATCTCGGCAAACTCACCCTCTGCCCAACCGCGGTCGGCAAGTTCGTCACGGAGGAGCTCGCCCGGCGGAAATGCCTCCGCAGGGATCATGGTGGTAGTCATCTGAGCCTCCCTCCTTAGTGGTAGTCAACGACTTCGACGATGATTGCCTTTTGCCCTTCGTCGTCACTCTCGAGTCGCACGATCAATCTCCACTGATCGTTCAGCCGGATCGAATGTTGGCCCGCTCGGTCACCGACCAGTTTCTCCAACCTGAGCGATCGCATTGCCCGCAGGTCACGTTCGTCTGTAGATGCATCGATGACGGCCAATTTCTTTCGGTAATGCTTGATCAGATCTGGGCCCAACGAAGGCATACGGAAGTCGGCTTCGACATAGAGCCTCCGCAGGTCGTCGTCCTCGAACCCAAGGCGCACGCACTAGTTCCTTCCTTCACCGAAGGGGTGAAGGGCAGTATAGCGGATCAACAGCGGGGGTCAAGTTCCGGCGTGGGACATGCCCCCTGGGGCCCGTGGCCATGGCCAAGCCGTCTCCTTGGCTCAGGGCGAGGCCAGCAGCCGGGTTCGCCTACGCACTACGACCCGCCGTACTGACCCGCGGTCCAGGAACCCGCGAGTCAGAGGCGCTCCCCCGCCGAGTTGGAGCCGCGTCCTTCGGCAAATCCCGCGCCTAGCGTGGCAGCCATCCCGCCAACACTTCCGGTGCGCCAGACGGTGCACGGCGCTAAGGAAGCGTCACAACCGCGGGAGGTCAAGCAGGTTGTCGGTCGGACGGTCGTCGGCGTAGGTCCGCAGGTACGGATCGCGCCCGGATGGCCGCACAGCGCGGACTTCTACGGACCCTTTGGCGTCTGCTACTCGAAGTTTTCCTGGGTTCTTGGCGACCCAGTCGACCATGATGCTCATCGCACTGGTGTCCGCTGTCCCTTTGCTGCAGTCGAGCCAGCGCAGCGCGCCGATGTGTTCATGCTTGGTACTGCCAGCTGGCATCTTGATCGCGGTTGCGTAGAACATCGCTCCTCCTTCTTTCGTTGTCACGCGCTAATGGCCGGGCCTCAGCCGCCGTATCCCGGAACCGGCTGGGTCACCTTGTTGATCATCTGAACGACGATGTATGGGCAGTCGAGAGTCACCGCTTGGTTGGGCGCTGGGGTGAAGTTCGCCAGCGGGTGCACCTCCCGTAGCTCGAGTGCGACATCCATCGGGACCTCGGGCGAACGCGCTCGACCTTGTGAGTCGGTGAAGAACTCCGCAGTGATGGGGTTGTTGTCCTTGAAGACCTGAAATCCGAAGCCACCCAATTCTGCGAGTACAGGCTGGGCGTTCGCGTCCTCGACGCGTTTGCGCACCACAATGTGGCCAACCTTTCGGCAGGGTTCGACCGGTGGATCGAAGACGCCGGCGGCGATGTACCGGTCGTCATGTGACGGGACGAAGAAGAAGCAACCGTGTTGGAACTGGAGACCCTGGGCTGCGAGGAGCGCATCCGGGCCTGTTCCCGGGTTCTCGAAGGCCGGGTTCGTCATCCAGCGGCTGAAGATCGTGTCGAAGGCTCCAAGGGATCGCTGGAAGCTGACGAACTGCAGCCCCGACTGTGTGCTTCCGTCAGCCTGGAGCTCGACGAACGGCAGACCTCGCCGGAAGATCTCCGTTTGATCATGTAGGTCGCCGCGCGGACCTGCCTTGGAAATGTGTGCCGAAGCGGGGCACTGGTCGTGCGATGCGAACGGCCCTTCTTGGTCAATGGGTGTGCCGGCGGCAACGTCAAGGCGTGACCCGTCGTCCTTGCGTCGGCCGATGGCCGCTTCCTGCTGAGCCGTCGTCAAAGTCGACCACTGGTCAAAGTGCTGACCGATCTTGAGGTAGGCGCCGTAGGTTCCGCCCTGGGTCCATACCGGCTCGTCCGGCTGGTCACCGTCGCGGTCAAGAAAGACCACCTTCTGTCGGTCCTTGTTGGCGTTTCGGAGCCCGTCGAGGAACCCACCGAGTTCCCGCCGGTTGGCCCGCTGGAAGCCCCGCTCGAGTTGAACCTGCTTGAGGCTGCCCTTCAGAGGCGCCAGTCCGAGCAGGAACTGGGCCAGGACCGCTTCTGCTGTCGTGACGATGTAGATGACGACATCGCCCGGTATCGCCGAGCACCCCGGCGGAAGAGACGGCAGCGACGCAAACTCGAGCGGCGTCTGCCCGGCGGCCAGCCCGAATCGGGGCGTTCCGCCCACGCTGAAGAAACTGGGTGTCAATCCGACAACGATCGACGCCAGCGTGTGGCCGTCGATCTCGGCGGTGACCTGACCGACGAGCTTGCTCAGGCCGGTGAGAAAGTCAATGACGCCGGGCTGGTCAAGGTCATCTCGCAGGCTGCAGAGAAGCAGCGCACCGTGCGCGAATGGGCTTCGGACCGGTTCACTGGGAAGGACTCCATCTGCGTTGCCGGACATCGGGTGCTCCTTCGGACTGGTTTGTGTATTTGCGCAAGCGCACCCTACCGCCTGTTGCTGACTTGCGCAAGTTCACTGTGTCAGATCCAGCCGAGGTCGAGGCAGGCGGCGTCCGATTCGCTGAGCATGCCGAGCGTCTCAAGCCGAATCCGGAGGGTCTGCTGGGAGACGCCCCACCGTGCTGCCACGGCTCGGAAGTCGGCAAGGACGTCGTCAAGCTCGACCGCTCGTAGGAGGTGGGTCGGAAGGAGCAGGTGGGCTGCCAGCTTGTTGGCGTTGATCTCGCGAAGGCGAAGCGAGTCGGCGAGATGTGGAGCGTCGCGGTGGTAGCAGAACGTCTCACTCTTCGGATCCTCGAGTGCGAGCTCGAGTTGATTCTCTGGTTCGGCGTCGTAGATCCAATGGCCCAGCTCGTGGGCGAGCGTGAAGCGCTCTGGCCCGACGACACGCTCGAAGAGCGACTCGTGCGCGGCATTCAATACGATTCGCTTCTGCTTCGGGTACAGGGCTCCGAGAATGATGCCGTCGGGCGGCTCAACGAGGTTGTCCGTCAACACTTCGATGCCGTAGGTCACCTCGATGATCCGTTCGATTGGCACTGGTAGCTCGACCCGCTCGCCGGTCGTGGCCTCGTGCCGCGCGAGCACGTTCCCCGCGACGACCTCGTGGGCGCGCTCAGAGCGAGGATGCACCGGCCGGGACACTAGGACCTTCGTCTGTCAACTCGAGCAGAGTTGCTCCACTTGCGCAGGTAGGTCAGCGCCTTTGATGGATCTGCTGCAAGTTGCTCGATCATCTCGGGGGGCATGCGTCTCGCAACCAGTAGAAGCTCCTCGCGCTCGACCTTGAAAATTTCGGCGAGTTTGGCGAGGAGTTCGTCACTTGGGTTCTCGCGCCCTGCTTCGACCTTCGAAATATGAGGAACGCCGACGCCGACCGCATCAGCGAGGCGACGTTGCGTCCACTCCAATTCCAACCGTTCACGTTTGATCCGCTGGCCAATTGTCTCAATGTCTTCCATCGATCCATTGTGCCGCAACGGGTTGCGCAAGTACACAACGGTCGCCAAAGGTCGATCGTCCGCCTACGTCACGGGTTGGCGGTCAAGAGCTCCGGTGAGCCGCCACGGCGTTGATCGCAGACGTGGCGTACCTCGGCGAGGGGCCCCGGTGCCGTAGGTGCTGGCGGACGAAGTCCTCCGTCGAGCAAGCGGGACCGGTTTGGCATGCATGTCTAGGCGGCAGTCAAGATCACGGTCCGATGCTGGTATCCGCTTTCAGGTTCCAAATGGCGGCGGCGGTTGGCCCGACCCCAGGGGCGTGTGGCCGCTATTTGCCGACATCTTGAGGGCCCGGCACGTAGATCGGCGAGTCCGGCTTGACTGCCTCGGCACGCGTGAATCCGTTCAGCAGACCGAGGTCCCTGAAGTCGTTGAAGTCACCTCGGAACCCGAGTCCCGGCGGTTCAGTCGGCGGCCGATCCGATCGAGCTCGGCCGACGATCACGCGGACGAGCAGCGCCGACTACTCGCCGAGAGAGAACTTCTCCATGTGGGGAAGTCTCGACCGTGCCACCCGGCGAACCGGGGCCCGAGCCGGGGTCCTTATCGGCTGTCGGCGTTGAGAACGGGCGTTATCTGGACGTCGTCGGGCGGGGCGATTCCGGCTCCCTTCATCCCTTCGGCCAACGGACCTTCCGAGAAGCTACGGAAAGCCTCAGCGCTAGGCCAGAAGTCCACGATCCCGACTTGGCCGCCGACCTCGTGGCCGGAATGAAAGAGCAGCCCGGCCGGGAGCGCCAGCCCGAGCATCTTGCCGTGCAGATCCTGGTACGTCTTCGCGTCGGCTTTCAGGGTGAACGTGACCATGACCGCCATCGGCTTCTCCCGTCTGGGGAACTCGGTTCCCGAACCCTATGCAGCGCCCGTGAGGTGATCAACTTGCACAAGGCGCCCTCGTGCTCGGTGAACCCCGACCGGGACACCGCACCAACGGGTAGCTCCATAACCTGCCCCCGATCGCCGGGTCGGGGCGCACAGATCACCAGGCCGCCGCTTCTGAATTAATCGCGAAACTGGGAGCGCACACCGAGTCGGCGTTAGACGAGATGTGAGCCGCCAGCTCAGAGCCCGGGGACTCCCCACCACGGCGCGGATGAAGGCCCGCACCGGGTGCACGAGCTGGGCACCACAGGTGGCATAGCGGCATCAGTAGCAAGGTCGTCGATCAGTTCGGCAGCTCGAGTGGCTCGCGTCGTTCTTTCGGAACTTTCAGCTGGTCAACCAACGACTCATACAAACCCCGATGACAGGGAGTCAACGGACTACTTCCGATGCAGCGCGTCCTTGGCCTTGTCAATCACCTCTTCGCCCTTGTCCTTGGCCTTCTCGATCACCTCTTCGACCTTGTCCTTGGCCTGCTCGATCACCTCTTCGCCCTTGTCCTTCGCGTGGTCGAGCTTCTCTTTGTTCTCACCAGCGCGACGATCGGCCTTGCCTTCGGATTCGAGGTCCTTGTCGCCGGTGAGGCTTCCGGCGGCCTCTTTGGCTTGGCCCTTCACCTGATCAGTCTCTGCACCCATGGTCCACCACCCTTCTTCGTCCAGAACTTGGCCCCGCGCCCGGATCGGTCGTGAGCACACTTCCTACTGTGGCGCCGGCGTCTCGGGCCTCGCCAGAGGCGAAAGACCTCATGCCCCCGGATCCCCCGCCTCGACGACCCGACAGAGGATTGGGTCTGCTCCGTACAGCGACCCGGTGACATTCCCGGTCGGCTGAAGCACCTCCATTTCGATACGTGCCTGTGTGTGCGGGCGCGCGAAGCCCGAGCAGCTGAGGACCAACTGAGGACCGCTCCCGGCCCAGTGGCCCAGAGCCGTTGTGCCATAAGGGAATGGTGGCGAGTCGGCCTGTACGCCGGATTCTGTCCGGGGATCTCAATCGCCAGCCCGATGACCCCTGGTCGCCGCGCGGATCTTCGGTGCCTCGGCCACGGTTGCGGCGGTCAGCCGCTGACCGCGAAGACTCGCCACTCGTC
>Ga0182024_10014762_pt1 | contig 15056 bp, 12 predicted proteins | sample P32metaG_FD_120480 | JGI IMG/M metagenome (GOLD analysis project Ga0182024, IMG submission 120480) | Permafrost microbial communities from Stordalen Mire, Sweden - P3-2 metaG (Illumina Assembly) | ecosystem: Environmental > Terrestrial > Soil > Wetlands > Permafrost | place: Sweden: Stordalen... | reverse complement strand
ACGCGCGATCCGCTGGACAAAGATGTTGCGGCTTGGCTCGCGGCGAACTCCGGCGCAACAGCCGGAACATTCGCCGATGCCGCGGGGTACGGCGAAGTATTGCTGTTGGCTGTCAAAGGCCAGATCGTGGACAAGGTCATCGAACTCGCCAAGGCGGAAAACTTCACCGGCAAGACGGTGATTGACGCCAACAATCCCATTGCGGATGCCCCACCGGTGAAAGGCGTTGTTCCGTTCACTACGGGCCCTAATGAATCACTGGGAGAAAAAATTCAGGCGCTGATTCCCAAGGCTCACGTGGTGAAAGCATTCAACAGCGTCGGAAGCGCCCTCATGGTGAATCCACATTTTGAACAGGGCACGCCCAGCATGTTTTTATGCGGTGATGATGACGGCGCGAAGGCACAGGTCTCCGAGATCATTCGCCAGTTCGGTTGGGAGCCTGTCGATTGCGGTGGGATTATCGCCTCCCGTGCGCTCGAGCCGCTGTGCATGCTCTGGCTCATCCCTGGATTCTTGAAAAACCAGTGGACTCACGCGTTCAAGCTGCTGACCCATTAGGTTCAAGTATCGCCTGTAGCTAGATTGTCCCCTTGCTTACGCGCGGGCTACTATTCAGGGTACGATTCGGTTCGAAGTAGCCCCGCGCGTCAGCAAGGGGACGAGGCCCGCAAAGCTCTACGGTAGCCACCTGTTCAAGGAATCTGACGAGGCGGCGAAAAACTCAGCCGATGATTTCGGATTGCTCTTGGCCGAGTTACCGCCCGGTTTGTATTGCGGATCGTGATACACCCAAAGCTGGCCTTGCTCGGATTGCATGAGGATGTTTGCCGCCGAGGTGCAGTCGTAATCTTCCTGGTCGATGGTGAATCTCAGCTTGTTACGATCCACGTTGCCCACCTGGACGAAAGGCCGCGATGTCACGGGTTGCGTCGAGAAGAAGTATCCGCCGCGTTTGGGAATGTAGAACATCGCATACGGACCATAAACCATGGCGCCTAGACCCGTGGCCCTTATTGCCTTGCCGTTGATGGAAACTATGAGATCGGCAAATCGGATCAGAGGCGCGGCCTGCTTGCCAGATTGGGATCCCGAACGGCCCAGCGGATCGGGCTGCACCTCGACCGTGTCCGTGCGATGCTCGAACAAGCCGGGATTGGTAGGGATATCGATGGTGAATGTGCCCCCTACGCCGAGGGGTTGCGATTCGATTGGAATGGTGAACGTGGGCGTCGGCTTTCCGCCGTCCGCGTTGGGGAACTTGGCCGCGAACTCCTGGCCGGCCGGTTTCACGATCATTTGAAAATGATCGCCGTCGGGCAGCCGCTCCACAACCAGTTCATAGGCCCACACCGCCAGGCCGCTGTCGTCGTGGAGAATGCGGTAAATGCTGTTGCCGGTGGCCGCCGTCATTTCGACCTTCAGTGGATCTGGAGTGTCGTTCCCGGTTCCTACCGTGACCTTCAGCCGGATGCCATTGCCCACCGAGATGGTGGACGAATTCTGGGCGAAGCAAGTGGTGAGCTGCAGGGCGAGAAGCGTCGCAAAGATCCGCATGACAATTAGACGCCGGCCAGAGCTGAAACGTTCAAGCTGGGATATCGCTATTCGCGATGCGGCGGCGGGTCAGTTTGGTGGGGCAGATTGCTAACCTGCGCGCCGATTGCCAATCGGAGCGGGTTAACAACCCGCCGCAGGATGGCATCCTGCCCCACAGTCAAACTGACCCACGGCTGGATGGGGGCAGTTCGTTGGGTTTCCGTATAATGTCTGGAGTGGGAGATCACTCATGAAGAAGATTCTATACGGATTTGGCGCCTTGGTTGTTGTAGGAGCATTCGCGGCGGACGCGCCCGCCCCCAGCATCGGGAAAGCCGTCGACATGGAAGTTCAGATAGCGGAGTCCGAAGTGGTGCCGCTGGCGGAGGCCATGCCCGCTGACAAATATGACTTCGCGCCGTCCCAGGGGGAGTTCAAAGGGGTGCGCACTTTCTCGCAGCAAATGATGCACATAGCGGCGGTGAATTACCAAGTGGCGTCCGCTGCATTGGGCGAGAAGAATCCGAGCGAGATAGGAGTTGGTGAAAACGGTCCGGCATCCATCAAGGGCAAGGACGCCGTGGTGAAATTCCTGAAGGATTCCTACGCCTATGCGCACAAAGCCACGGCTTCGTTGACCGCAGCCAATGCCATGGACATGGTTCCATCGCCGTTTGGCGACGGGAAAATCGCTCGGATATCCATTGCAGCCATCCCGGGTTGGCACAGCTTCGATCATTACGGTCAAGCGGTGGTTTACGCGCGAATGAACGGGATCGTGCCGCCGGCCAGCCGTCCAAGGTAGTGACTGCCCGATCCGCCACGCCCGCGGATGCGGACGCCATCGCACGCATCTACAACGAAGGGATCGAGGATCGCGTTGCTACTTTCGAGACCAGGCCTCGTTCGGGCGCAGATGTGCATTTGTGGTTCGACGGTGTTCATCCCATCGTTGCGGTTGAGGATGGCGATTCGGTGGTTGCGTTCGCCGCCGCGGTGCAGGCCGAATTGCGCTCGAAGCGTTAATTCAGGCGGCTAAGGAGGCGGGTTTCTGGAAACTGCTGTCGCGCATCTTTCCGGAAAATGCCGCGAGCCGGGGCCTGGTCCACCAGCTCGGATTTCGCGAAGTCGGAGTTTATGAAAGGCACGGCCGGTTAGATGGTCAATGGCGCGATGTGGTGATTGTGGAGCGGCTGATCGGGTGAAAACCGTTTCTCGTTTCTCGTTTCTCGTTCTGCCCCTGTGACGTGAGATCGTCCTGGGACCAAACGAAAAACGAGAAACGAGAAACGGAACAACGAGAGCCGTTTTTCTGGGATAATTGATGCGTGAGCGAGCGAAGCGCACTTGCGGATTTGATCCGTGGCGGACGGCGGCGGCAGGTTCGTCATTTGCTTGTTCAGGAAGCATCGTTCGCGGCGGCGCTGGCGCTTGGGGGCGCAATTCTGCTGCTCGTCACCGGGACGCAAATCCTCAACTGGTACTGGCCGGTCTTGCTCTTTGCCGGGAGCCTCGCAGTAGGAGCCTATCGTGCCCGCGCCAAAATGCTCTCCACCTACCAGGTGGCGCAGCGTATTGACGATCGGCTGGGATTTCACGACGCGCTTTCCACTGCCTACTATTTTGGCGAACATCCGGACCGCACGGGCGCTCCGCCGGAGTTGATCGAGCGTCAGAGGTTGGCCGCGGAGGATCTGGCGCGCACAGCCGACGTCCGATATGGCCTGCCTTTCCTCGCGCCCAGGACCTTTTACGTGAACGCCGGCCTGGTGCTGATCGTCGCCGCGATGTTCGGGCTGCGCTATGGAATCAACCGGAGCCTCGACCTGAGGCCGCCGCTGGTGCGCATCGCTTTCGACGGATTTCTGGGATCACCCAGCAAGATTGCGGACGCTAAGAGGATCAAGCGCGAGCGGCCGTTCGATCAGGACGGCCATCGCGAGCAAGGCCAAGCCGTCGATCCATGGGAATCGAAGGCCGCCGATCTTGATCCCGCTCCCGAAAGCGCGCTCCAAACCGTGGAGACTCCGGAACCGAATAATCCTGACGGCGGCTCGGATGCGAAAGCCAAGGCCACGGGAAAAGAGTCTGAGCCCGCGGGCAATGATCCACTCGAGGCCGGCGAGAAAGGCCAAGGATCGCAAGCCGGAAATGACGCGATGAGCGACGCCAATCAATCGCCGGACGGCGGTTCGCAGGCAGGAAAGCAGTCGTCGCAGAAGGATTCCAATCAATCGGCGAATTCGGGCGAAAATTCCAGCCTCACCGACAAGATGCGCGATGCACTGGCCAATCTGATGGCGAAGCTGAAAATGCAATCCAAAACCGGCGACGGCAAGCCGGGTGGTTCATCCAAACAGAGTGGTTCGCAATCGGCGCAGCGGCAGAATCAGAGCCAGGACCCGAACGGATCGTCATCCAGCCAGCAGCAAGCGGATGCGGCCGCCAGCTCACAATCCGAGGCGCAGCAGCAATCCCAGAGCGGAGCGCAACAGGCCGCGCAGGGCAAGAGCGATAGCCGCAGCGCGGACCGGCCCAACTCGCCGGACGGCAAGAGCGGCATCGGAAAACAGGATGGCGACAAGACTGCGCGCGAAGCTGAGCAACTGCGAGCCATGGGCAAGATCAGCGAGATCATCGGCAAGCGCGCGGCCAACGTCACGGGCGAGGTGATGGTGGAGGTGGCGTCCGGCAAGCAGCAGTTAAAAACGCAGTACTCGGACCGCAAGGCGACGCACGGCGAGGCTGGTGGCGAGATCAACCGCGACGAAGTTCCGCTGGCCTACCAACAATACGTGCAGCAGTATTTCGAAGAGATCCGGAAGCTGCCGGCCAAGAGCAAGTCCGAGCCTAAGCCGAAGACTTCCGGAAACTAATTCTTGGCCGCGAATGAACGCAAATAAACGCGAATAAAACATTTGCGTGCATTGGCGTTCATTCGCGGCCCTTACTTTTTGTTGTCTTTGGTTTGCGCGATCGAGAGGGCGAGATAATTTACAACTTTGGCCTCATCGCGCGCTACTTCGTAATAGGCGGCGCGCAGCAATTGGTCCTTGCGGTTGAGGAGGGTTTCCCGAATGTTTTGCTGGACGCGCGGGTCCGTCAACTCCCGCTGGCCGGCCGGTTCTTTTGAATAAATTTTGAACACCCGGTAGCCTTCCGCCGTGCGAACCACGCTGGTAATTTGGCCGGGTGAAACTGCCTGGATCGCTTTACGGAGTTCCGGATTGACCTTCTCGAGCGCGGACTCGGGCACGAAACCCAGGTCGCCGCCGTTGGGCGCCGATTGTGGGTCCTCCGAAAAATTCTGGGCGAGTTGAGCGTAGTCTTCTCCCTGCTTCAGACGTGTTAGCAGCATGTCGATTTTCTTGCGGGCCTGCTCTTCGTTCTGCGCCTTGTCGCTCTTGAGATTCCTGATGTTCGGATCCGGATTCGGAGTGACCAGAATCTGAGCCAGGTGAATCTGCGGCTCCGGAAAATTGAAGCTGCTCTTGTTGGTGTTGTAGAAATCGGTGACGTCGCGATCCGAAATTGAGATATGGGAAGTGATCTCTTTATTGAAAAGCTTTTGAACGCTGAGGTCGCGCTTGAGCTGCTGCTTCATGTCTTCCACGGTCATCTTGGTGGAAGCCAGTTGCCTTTGAAATTCTTCCTGCGTGTAGGGCGCTTTGAGCTCCGCGAATTTCGATTCCACGTCGGCGTCGGTAGCCATCAATCCCAGTTTTTCGGCGCGCTGCAGCATGATCTCGTTGTCCACCAGGCTGCGCAGCACTTCCAGCTTTTGAATCGCCATCTGGTCGTCGCTGGGGCGCTCAGTAGACGACATGAATGTCGACTGGTATTTCTTGTCGAGTTCCGCGTAGGTAATGGTACGTCCATTGACAGTGGCGGCGACGTTATCAGGCGTGGCGCGTTTGCATCCACAGATGAAAAGAACCGTTACCGTTGCGAGAGTTGCGGGGAGAGCACGAAGCATTCAAGTGATAAGAACCATTCTACAGAAGCGGAACGCGGGCGGCAGGCGGCAGGAGGCAGGCGGCAGGCGGCAGGCGGCAGGCGGCAGAAACCAGAAACCAGAAACCAGAAACCAGGCCCACCCCTGGCTTGCTAGAATCGCGCGCATGGGGTGCCTTAACCGTTGGCTGCTAGCGTGCGTCGTCGTGCTCGCGGGATTTATAGCCGTTCGAGCCGTCAGCCAGCCGCGCAACGATTTTCGCTTCTGCATTCTGGGAGACCGTACTGGTGACGCGCAACCCGGTGTTTACGAACGCGTCTGGCACGATCTGGATTCTCTGCATCCAGATTTCGTGATCAACGTGGGAGATACCATTCAGGGAGGAAACGACGCCACCGCGGAAGCGGAATGGGCCGCGTTACGGCCTTTGTGGGAGCGCTACAAGTATCCGCAGTACTTCACGCCAGGCAATCACGACATCTGGTCGCCTGCGTCGCGTAAGGTCTACGAAAAAGAGACCGGCCGGCCGGCTCATCACGGGTTCGATTACCAGAATGCGCATTTTACGGTGCTCGATAACAGCCAGACCGAGGACCTGAGTGACGGCGAGATGGAGTTTCTCGCCCGCGACCTCGCGGCTCATAAGGATCGCGATCCCAAGTTCGTGCTTTTCCACAAACCGTTTTGGCTAATCCCGGTGAAGTTTCGGAGCAGCCAGTTTCCATTCCATCAGCTCGTCAAGAAATACGGCGTGCGCTACGTGATCAGTGGGCATGGCCATCAGTTTGTGCACTTGGTTGAAGACGGCATCGAGTATCTGGAAGCGGGCAGTTCGGGAGGAAAGCTCAAAGGAGAAGGCTTCGAGCATGGCTGGTTCTTCGGTCAGGTGTTCGTGCGCGTCACGGGTACGAGGGTGGAGATGACGGTGAGGGAGATTGACGGGCCGTTGGGCAAGGGACGGACGATTCAATGGGCCGCTGATGAACGCCGATGAACGCAAAGACTCTTATTCGCGTTTATTTGCGTTTATTTGCGGCTAAGCCTTTTCTCTGAAACAAGCCGCATGCAGCAACGAGCGTCTTACGATTGTGACCACTCCTGTCCGATCCGCGTCGTCACTACGCGCTCCGGACGGCTGCCTGCGGCGGCGACAAAGCGCTCCACCGGCTCGTAGTAGGGTTCGCGGCTTAGCCGGAAGGTCTGGTGATGCACGGGCATCAGGTGCTCCGCGCCACAATCGTCGCCCATGCGCCAGGCCTGCTCGGGACTGCAGTGCACATGTATCCAAGGATCATACGCGCCGATGGGCAGAATCGCCAGATCCACCGGCCGCGCGCCACGCGCCGCGCGAAACGTGTCGGTGAAAGCCGTGTCTCCGCCGAACACGATGCGATGTTTCTTGGTCTCTATCAAATAACCATTAAATCCGCGGTAGGTATCGGTGCGCATCCGCGCGCCCCAATGTTTCACTCGAAGACCAAGAATGGTGAGGGGTCCCACGCGCAACCGCTCGCCCCAACCGATTTCCTGGACGCTTTTGTAGCGCCGTACGCGTAGCAGGTCGCTGGTGTTGGAGGCCGTCACCACCATTGCGCCCGAGCGTTCCAAGCTGCGCAATGTAGCCATGTCGAAGTGATCGAAATGCGCATGCGACAACAGGATCAGGTCAATGTGCGGCAGTTGCGACCGAAGCAGCGCCGGCGCCACCATTCGTTTTAAACCCACCGTCACCGGACCCATACGGACGCCGCAGCGATCGCCGAGCACCGGATCCGTCAGGATCGTAAATCCGTCCAGCTTGAGCAGCACGGTGCTATGGCCAAGCCACGCTGCGTGCAACCCATGGTCCGGCCACTTCTTCGGATGCGGTGTGAACGGCGCTGGAGCTACCGGGCGCCTGCGTTTCCGCCGGGTGGCGCACACAGTCGTATCCATCTGGGTTATAGGGTGATTCCTTGCGAACATCGGTGAGAGTTTCAGCGGGATGCCACTACTAATTTCATTATGACATCGAAGAGACTCGCTGTGTTAGGTCTTGTAGTTTATTCACTCTTGTCAGCCCACAGCAGTGGCGGGCATGCGGAATACGTCGGCGGAACGATTTCGCAGATTCCAGACGGCTGTTCGGGAACCGTGACTGCTTTAGATGAGCAATATTTCGTTTTTTATGCCAAGAAGGCAAGTTGGCGCGTTCCCTACGACAAGATAAACCTGCTGGAGTACGGGCAGCGAGTGGACCGCCGGTATGTCGCGGCGGCGCTCCTCTCTCCGCTGTTTCTGTTGGCCAAGAAGCGAACCCATTTCCTGACAGTCGGCTATTCGGACGACGAAAACCGCCAGCAGGCCATGGTCTTCCGCGTTAGCAAAGACGACATCCGCATGATGCTGGTGAGCCTGGAGGCGCGTACCGGCCGCAAGGTGGAGTTCCAGGACGACGATGCGCGTAAAGCCGGAAAGGGGTAAGCATGGCGCCGCTCCTCTACATTCTGATGTTGCTGGTTCCCTTTGCTGCGGCGGACGATGAACAGGCTCCGGAGGAAGAAACGGCCGGCCAGCTCGCTAAGGTCCGCAGAATTTATGTGGACATCCTCACTGGGGGAGACACCGCTCTTCAGATTCGCGAACTGCTTATGACCAGCCTGCAGCGGTCCAAGCAGTTTATCATCACGGAGAATGAAGACAAGGCCGACGCGGTGTTGAAGGGAGCGGGCGAGGACGAGGTTTTCACGGACACCTTCCAGGCCTCGGAAGGGATAAACGCGCATGGCCAGCTCGGCGAAGGCGGCAGCGCGAGCACCCGAAACTATGCCAGCAGCACCAACAACCATAGCGCGGGATTGACTATCGGCGAAAACTCGAGCCGGCATACCGAGGAACGCAAGCACGAGGCGATCGCCACGGTGCGTTTGGTTGGTAAGAATGGCGATGTAATCTGGTCGGCTACCGCGGAGAGCCTGGGCGGTAAGTTCCTGGGCGCCAGCGCAGACGTGGCCGACAAAATTGCCAAGCGCCTGGTAGCTGATTTCAAGACTGCAAAAGCAAGCAAGTAAGCGTCAAAAACGTCGTTTCTCGTTTCTCGTTTCTCGTTAGGAACTATCGAGCGCACTTAACGAGAAACGACGCTTCGTACCGCATTGAAACAAATGTGTTACTAAGTAGTCTTATTCGTACGGCGGAGTCCAATCACCGACGAAGCCGTCGACGCCCATGCAGCGCAGGAAAACTGAACCGGTCTATACGCCCGCCGCCACTTATCGCCTGCAATTCAACCGTTCTTTTACCTTTGAGCAAGCGGCGGATATAGTCGACTACCTGGATGAACTGGGGATTTCCGATCTCTACGCTTCGCCTTTTCTGATGGCTCGACCGGGCAGCTTGCACGGCTATGACGTCACCGATCACAGCCGGTTCAATCCTGAGATCGGGGATGAAGAGTCATTCCTCAGTCTCTCGGAAAAGCTGCAGCAGCGTGGCATGGGCCTGATAGTCGACGTAGTGCCGAATCACATGTGCATCTCGCACTCCTCCAATCGCTGGTGGTGGGATGTGCTGGAGAACGGACCCAGCAGCCCGTTCGCCCGCTTCTTCGATATCGAATGGCATCCTCCGAAGGCCGAGCTTGCCAACAAAGTATTGCTGCCGGTGCTGGGCGATCAATATGGTCGCGCGCTTGAGAATCAGGAAATCCGTGTTGTCTACGCGGAGGACGAACTCAGAGTAGCCTTCTACGAAACGCCGCTGCCGCTGGCGCCGCGCACGTGGACCATGATCCTGGAACCGGCGGCCGCCAAACTACGGGACAGGCTGGATCCTTCGCACGAACACGTGGGTGAACTTGAAAGCATCATCACCGCCTTGAGCCATCTGGCGGAGAACACGGAAACCGACGACGCCAGGATACGGGAGCGTCAACGCGAGAAAGAGATCGTAAAGAAGCGGCTCTCTACTCTTTTCGACTCAAGCCCTGAAGCTCGCCAGGCGATTGATGAGACGCTGGCGGAAATAAACGGCGAACGTGGCAATCCCCGGAGCTTCGACCGCCTGGAACGACTCCTCGACAGCGAAGCCTACCGTCTCAGCTTCTGGCGCGTGGCGATGGATGAGATCAACTACCGCAGATTTTTTGACATCAACGACCTCGCGGCGATTCGCGTGGAAGACCCCGAGGTGTTCTCGCCGGTCCACGCCAAGATTTTCGAGTTAGTCAGCCAGGGACATGTTACCGGTCTTCGAGTGGATCATCCGGACGGGCTGTATGAGCCTGAGAAATACTTTCGATACTTGCAGGATTTGTCTAGAGCGCAGAGCGGGTTGGCAAAGCGAAATGGCAACGGCAAGCGCAATGGCCCGGAGCGAACATTTTACATCGTTGCTGAAAAGATCCTGGCGGGAAACGAGCCGCTGCGCACCTCCTGGGCCGTGGAAGGCACTACCGGCTATCGCTTTCTGAACCTGGTCAACGGCCTTTTCGTGGATCATTCCAAGGAGAAAGCATTTCAGCAACTTTACCAGAGGTTTACTGGCCGGGTGCGCGACTTCGCCGATCTGGTGTGCGACACCAAGCGGCTCATCTTGCAAGTTTCCATGTCGAGCGAGCTGAACGTGCTGGCACGAAAACTAGATCGGCTCTCCGAGCAGCATCGCTGGTATCGCGACTTTACGCTCGAGAACCTGCGTGACGCCCTACGCGAAGTGGTGGCCACATTCCCTGTCTATCGGACGTACATCCGTACTGATGACAAGGAAGCGGATACGGAAGATCGCCGTCAAATCAGCATCGCAATTCGAGAGGCCAAGCGCCGTAACCCCGCGGTGAACGAATCGGTTTTCGATTTCATTCAAAGCCTGCTGCTGCTCGAACATCCGGAGGGGATTGACGACGCGCAACGCGCCGAACGGCATTCGTTCACCATGCGGTTTCAGCAATTGACCTCGCCCGTGATGGCCAAGGGCGTGGAGGACACCGCTTTCTATCGCTATTACCCGCTGGCTTCGTTGAACGAAGTGGGCGGAAGCCCGGAACGATTTGGAGTTTCGGTGAGCGCCTTCCATCGCAGAAACCTGATCCGCGGCGAGCTGTGGCCGAATAGCATGAATGCCACTTCCACGCACGATACCAAGCGCGGAGAGGACGTCCGGGCGCGAATCAATGTGCTTTCGGAGATGCCTGTGGAATGGCGCCGCGCCATTCGCCGCTGGCATGAGATGAACCGGCGCTGGAAAACGAAGGTTAACGAACGGATGTCCCCCGGCGCCAACGAAGAATATCTTCTTTATCAGACGCTGGTGGGAACCTGGCCGCTGCTGCCAATGAACACCGAGGAGCATGCAGGCTATGTCGATCGAATTCAGCGCTACATGGAAAAGGCATCGCACGAGGCGAAAGTCCACACCAGTTGGATCAACCCCAATGTCGAATATGATCAAGCTGTGCACCAGTTCATCGCAAATATCCTGGATCTTTCGCCCGCCAACGTTTTCCTCGATGACTTCCGCCAGTTTCAAGCGCCTATCGCGAAGGCCGGCATCTGGAACTCCATTTCGCAAGTGGTGCTGAAAGTCGCGTCGCCCGGCATGCCCGACTTCTATCAGGGAAATGAGTTGTGGTGTTTCGATTTGGTGGACCCGGATAACCGGCGCCCGGTAGATTTTGAGCTGCGGCGCCGGATGCTGACGAAACTGCATGAGCAGGGCGGTCAGGACCAGTCGGTGTTAGTGGAGCGGCTGGCTGCGGATCCGTGTGACGGGGCAATCAAGCTGTATACCACCAGCGTCGCGTTACGATTGCGCAGAGATAACCGAGACCTGTTCGGCCAGGGTTCCTATGTTCCAGTAACCGCAAGCGGGAGCCGCGCCAACCATGTGGTAGGATTCTCACGTAGTCTCGCTGGCAAGACTGTAATCGCGCTGGCTGGCAGATTTTTTCTGCGGCTGTTCAACTCGCACCCTGTGCCCACGGGCGACGTCTGGGGGGACACCGCTGCGGTTCTGCCGAAAAAAATCGGGCAGCCGCATTTTCAAGATGTACTCACGGGCCGGAACATAGCGATTGACCAGCGTGAGAATGGCGCGGGCATCCCTCTCGCGCAGGCTTTCTCCCATTGTCCGGTCGCTCTGTTGGTGAGCCAGGAGACCAATTAATTCCGGATGGCACCCTGGCGGATGTCCTATGGCGCAAGGCCGCTTCCAACCGGAGGCGTCCAATTCCGGGTCTGGGCGCCGAATGTCCAGACTCTCGCCGTGCGTGTGGGTGATCGCTTAATTCCGATGATCCGTGAAGGAGAAGATTGTCAGGTTGTGGCGGCCCACGCCCAGCCCGGCCAAACTTATTCGCTGGTTATTGACGATGCTAAAGAACGGCCCGATCCCGTCTCCCGATCGCAGCCGCAAGGTGTCCATGGCCCGTCCGAAATTATCGATCCCGAATCGTTTGTCTGGTCTGACCAGGATTGGAAGGGGATTGATCTCGATCAGTTCATAATCTATGAACTGCACACGGGAACTTTTACACCCGAAGGAACTTTCGAGGCGGTGATTGCGAAAGTCCCGTATCTGAAGGACCTCGGCATCACCGCGATCGAGCTGATGCCGGTTGCCGAGTTTCCCGGGTGCCGGAACTGGGGTTACGACGGTGTCGATCTTTTCGCTCCCCACTCTTTCTACGGCGGGCCCGAGGGATTGAAAAAGTTGGTGGATGCCTGCCACCGCGCGGGCCTGGCCGTCGTGCTGGACGTCGTATACAATCACGTGGGGCCGGAAGGCAACTATCTGGCTGAATTCGGTCCTTACTTCACGGATCATTACCGGACGCCCTGGGGACCGGCGATCAATTTCGATGGGCCGGGAAGTGACGGCGTGCGGCAATTCTTCATCGACAATGCCTTGTATTGGCTGACTGAATATCACATTGATGCTTTGCGGCTGGATGCGATTCACAGCATTTATGATTTGGGCGCTCGCCACGTCCTGGCGGAGTTGGCGGAGCGTGTCCATCAGCAGGCAGAGCAGCTCGGACGGCGCGCCTGGCTGATCGCGGAGAGCGATCTCAACGACGTTCGAGTGATCCAGCCGCGCTCGGCCGGAGGGTACGGTCTGGATGCGCAATGGAACGATGAATTCCATCACGCGCTGATCAGCTTCCTGACCAACGCGAAGCGCGGGTTTCTGGGGAGTTTCGGAAGGCTGGCGGATATTCAGAAGGCTCTTTCAGAAGGCTTCGTCCATGACGGAATTTATTCGCCTTATCGCCGGCGCCGGTTTGGGAGCTCCTCCAAAGATCTGCCCGGGAACAAATTCGTAGTTTTTATTCAGAATCACGACCAGGTAGCCAATACCAATCAAGGAATGCGATTGTCGGAGCTGGTTTCGCTAAACCAGTTCAAACTGGCTGCCACGCTGCTGCTCTGTTCGCCCTATCTTCCGCTGCTGTTCATGGGCGAGGAGTTTGCCGACAGCGCGCCATTCCTTTATTTCACCAGCCATCTCGATCCATTGCTCGCCAAGCTGGTGACCGAGGGGCGACGGAGAGAATATGCCGAGTTCGCGACATCGGTGGAATTCTTCGACCCTCAGGCGCCCGCTACGTTTGAAAAATCCAAAATTACCTGGCGGCTGCTCGAAGACGCGCGCCATCGGGCGATTTTTAGCTTCTATCGCGAATTGATCGCTCTGCGAAAGCGTTGGCCGTGCCTATCGAACTGCCGCAAAGATCTCACGCGGGTGGAAATCGATGAAGCTAAGCAATTGCTTCGAATGGAGCGAGGTGATCCCGCAGGCACACGCGCGTTGCTGGTATGCAACTTCGGGCCAACCAACGCGCCACTCGATGAGTACGGGCAGCCCTCGCTTCAAACAACGCCGGCGGAAAGAGGGGCTATCGCAGGCTACAGCGCCATTTTATATTTGGCCACGGATGCACACGGATAAGAATACGTCTCTTATCTGTGTCTATCCGTGTGCATCCGTGGCTAAAAAGCGTTCAGTGCCGCGACGACAACGAATACGTACGGTCCCACAGAGCCATGCCGCCAATGCTCGGCCCAGAGATCACAATCTCCACTCGACGGTTCTGCTCGCGTCCGCCCGCGCTCGCATTTGACACTAGGGGTCGATTCCCGCCAAAGCCAGCGGCCTGAACCGAAACGGCCGTGATCCCCTTCCCCACCAGCGTGGCACGAACTGCGCGTGCGCGCCGTTCCGAGAGGTCGCGTTGCTCCGCATTGCTGCCGCGGTCATCTGTGAACCCTTCTATAGAAACCGTCAGATCGTGCCGTGCGGAGAGCATGCCGGCAACCAACGCGAGCCTTTCAGAAGCGTTTCGCCTCAGTGCGCCGCCGCTTTCAAACGATGCATCCGGCAGCGTGACCACCAAGCCGCGCGGCGTGTCCCGGGCTGTTAGGACGCCATTCAACCGCGCCAACAGTTCCGCCCGGGCTTGCCGCTGTGCTCCGGTGGGCTGCGGCGCCACCACTGCTACAGGCTGAGCTTCGATCGCGGGACGTGCCTCCAGTTGGGCCGCCGTTGCCCGGCCTCGCTCGGCTTGAGCTTCAGCCCGTTCAGCCGCCGCTCGTTCTGCGTCGGCAGACTGCGCCTGCTGCGCTTCTGCTTCCGCTCTCGTGCGCGCCCGGCCCTCTTCCAACCGCCGCTCGCGTTCGCCCGACACGCGCTCCTCATCGCCGCGCTTGATCGCGATGGCTCGTGCGTCCTCCGCGATCTCGGCCGCTTCGCGCGCCCGCGAAACTATTATGTGCGTGTCCTGTTTGCGGAGCTCCATGTTCTGCGCGTCCGCTAACAGCGCATCTGCTTTGCTGATCGTATCCGCCGCGAAACGATCCGCGCCCACGGATCGCGCGATCTGGATCGCGTTCTGTGCCTGGTAGAGTTCCAGCACCGCTTCGTAGCGATCGTACGGCAGCTTTTCTTGCTCCACTTCCATCGTCCGCAGCCCAGCTGGGTTCATGGTCAGCGTGTATTGGCCGCGAGGCAGAAGCTCGTACTTGGCAAGCACCGGCTCAATCCGTCCTACCGTATCCGGCCGGATGACATTCTCCAAGACAACCACATCGCTGGGCGTTGTCACGGCATAATAAGGCTCGGCGGTCACCATCAGCCCCAAGGCCTGCAGGTCCGTGGTGACGATGGTCTTGGCCTTGTCTGAGGATCCCACCAGAAGTTCCCCAAGATTTTTCGGACGCCCCTCTGGCGTGATCGCCCATAACACATACGTCAGATACTCGCGGCCATAGCGGGTGGGCGGCTCCAGGTGCTCGAATTTTGCGTCAATCACCACACGTCCGCGCTTGCTTTCTACAGTCGCTACGCCTTTTGCCTTGGGAAGCAATACCGTGCCCTGAAAGTCGATCATGGTTGGTCCACCGCGGTGCTCGTAGTTAACGGCCGACAGGGTGCGCGAAACCACCGTGACACGGTAAATAGGTTGCGGATCCTGCTGGATGCTGCCTGGGGTAGGCTGGCACCACATCGGTCCGCCAACTGTCAGTAGCAAGGCGGCGCTTTCCAATAGTACGGCTTTCATTGTTACACCTCCTTTTCATTACCAGTT
>Ga0182024_10014761_pt1 | contig 15056 bp, 16 predicted proteins | sample P32metaG_FD_120480 | JGI IMG/M metagenome (GOLD analysis project Ga0182024, IMG submission 120480) | Permafrost microbial communities from Stordalen Mire, Sweden - P3-2 metaG (Illumina Assembly) | ecosystem: Environmental > Terrestrial > Soil > Wetlands > Permafrost | place: Sweden: Stordalen... | reverse complement strand
GGCAACAAGCTGCGCAAATACATTCGCGCCTACTCGAAGTCAGCCAAGCCGTTCCGCTGGACCTACACCGATCCAACACGCAGAATTCGCGCTAACAAAATCGCCGGGACATCTTACTAGTCGGCGCCTGCTTGGTGTCAGCCTTGGCGAACCGGAGCTGTACTCCCGGAAGGTCCACGATCGGCGCGCCGTTGCGAGTTCCTGTCTTCCCACCGAAGGTCTTCGCATACCAGGCCTGTGCTTTCGGGATTTCAGCCTCCGGCATGGAAAAGTGAACATGTTCATTGCGGATCGGCATAGACTGCGTCTTGTCCTCCAAAATTTCGATGCGCACGCCGTCCGGCGTCTCGACGAAGGCTTGGTCCAGCCGGTTGTTGGTGCCAGGGAGCACCGGCACGCCCGCGGCCTTCCATTGGGCGACCCGCGCCTGAACGTTATCGACGATGAAGCCGACATGGTTCACCACTGAACCCTGAGTGCCACCCTCTCCTTTCTCGGTCCCGAGGTTCAAATTGATATAGAGCCCCGGGAACATGATCAGCGGGTTTCCGCCCGGCATGAACAACTTGCCGCCCATGGCCAGAAAGAGTTTTTTGTTCGCTTCCACATCCTTCGAGGCGAGGTGCCAGTGACCCATGGTCACCCCGGTCGCGTTGAACGGGGCTGGTTGCGCGGCCGCGGTGCCTCGAGTCAGCGCCGAAGCGAGCAATAAAGCTACGAACATATTTGTTTTCACGATGCCTCCCTGTTGAGCTGGATTTGAAGTTGCTTGACCATGCCTGAACGCTCCGCCCGCATTCAAAATATCATGCGCGTTCGGCTCTCACGGCGCGATACTAAGACGCGTGGCGCCCTCGCCCACCTGAGCACTGAGCATTCATCTTCGCGCCGTCCCCGATTTTTCAGACCCTCATTGTAGTCCCGCGTGTCGCTCGCCTTAATATCTCATAGTGGACATGAACGGTGGAATTGGCAATCCGATTCCTCTTAGGTGAGCGGATTAGTGCGCGGAGCTAACGCGCTAGAGAGCGGGTATCCAGCATGGGCCGCATTATCTGGGAACTGATAACATGCAGGCAACGGAACTTCGCAGAGGCATGAGATCAGTCGTCAAGGCGGGGAGGGAATGCTTCGCTGTGTTGTTCAACCGGCATGAAAGAGAGTGGCGCACTCTGAGCTTTTGCGCGGCCGCTCTGATCCTATCCGCTGCTGCCGCTCTTGCTCAAATGAATACAGCCGAGATCAGTGGGATCGTGAAGGATCCTGCGGGCGAAGTCATTCCAAATGCCGCGGTAGTTGCGCTGAACACTGCAACTCGTTTGAAGTTCACAGCCGCGACGAATGACGCCGGAGAATATCTGCTCACGCAACTTCCAGTGGGCAGTTATTCACTGACCATAAGCGCGCGGGATTTCAAGCAGGCGATTTCGGAAAACATCGTCCTTCATCTCGGCGATCGCATCCGGCAGGATTTTCAACTTGTCGTTGGTGAACAAAGCGAAACCATGGTTGTCCAAGAAGCGCCTGACCTCGTGCAGACCGAATCGGCTGCAATCAAGGATGTCGTCGAAAACCAACAGGTGCTCGATCTGCCATTGAAGGACCGGGAGTTCCTGCAACTATCGCTGATGAGCGCTGGAGTCGTCAGCCCTCCCGGCGGCACGCGGGGGGATTCATTACAGCAGACCGGAAAGCTGATCAACATTCTGGGGCAGCGTACTGGGCACAACCTTTTCCTTTTCGACGGAGTGAGCGTCACCGACGAGTATTTCAACAATGTGGTGCTGACCCCGCCGCCCGAAGCTATCCAAGAATTCAACATATCCAAGACAAATTACTCAGCGGAGTTCGGAGGAAAGTCGGGCGGGGTCGTCAACGTCATTACACAATCGGGAACGAATCGTTTTCACGGCACACTCTACGAGTTTCTGAGAAACGATTTATTTGACGCCAAGAACTTCTTTTCCCCCATGAACCAGCCGACGGCGCCGTTCCAGGAGAATCAGTTCGGTGGCACGCCCTTTCCAGGCAACACCATCAATATCCCGCTCGACCCGGCCGCCAGCGCTCTGCTTGCTAAGGTACCTCTTCCGAACCTTCCAGGACAAAGCAATAATTTCCTCGCCGTCGACAAGCAGACCAACGGCAATAACCAATTTAACGGTCGTCTGGATCATCAATTCTCGACGCGGGACAGTGCGTATCTTCGCGCCTCCATCTTCGATGCGAATGAAGTGGACCCATTCGGCTCTAGTGTGCTCAATGAGGCGCTGTTACCAGGTTTTGGGCGAACACTCACAACCCATTCCGTCAATCTATCGCTGGGCGAAACTCATGTCTTTTCGCCGCGCATTCTGAACGAGTTTCGATTCGGCTGGCTCGGCGTCTCCGGCGGACAGGGAGATCCAAACGCGGGGAATAATTTCGCCGGTCAGTATGGCATTCAAGGCGCCACCACGAACCGGAGCGATATGGGCTTCCTTCAGGTCTCTCTCAGCAACCTGTTCAGCACCATGGGATCCGCGACCGGCTTTACCACGCGAACGGACCGCAACTTCGAGTTGTACGACAACGTCAGCATTCAGCACGGCGCGCACACCATTCAATTCGGCGCCTATTTTTTCCACCTCAGCTTCAACCCCTCGTATCCCAACGATGCGCGCGGCCTGTATACGTTTAGTGGCGCGTATACCGGAAATGCCTTCGCCGATTTCTTGTTGGGATATTCATCGCAGGCGCAGGTCGGAATTGGGGAGGGCTCGGAAAACGCCAGCACCAGTTGGGCGCACTTCTATATTCAAGATGGCTGGCGGTGACATCCAGTCTGAAACTCGATATGGGCTTACGCTACGAATTCAATCAGAACCTGGTGGCGCAGCTTAATCAGACCTCCGATATCGATCTTTCCGCGCCGGCAGGTCCGGTGTTTGTCGTCGCCGGCATGCCGTCAAATTTGCCGCCCGCGGCGAGTGCGCTCGCGTCGTTGAGCCCGATTCCGGTTGTTTCCGCGGCGAGTGTTGGGTGGAATAGCAGTCTGTTGACCCCCAAGAGCGTGCGGTTATCGCCCCGCGTTGGGCTAGCCTGGAGCATTCCCGATGTTCGCCAAACTGTGCTTCGAGCTGGTTTTGGAGTCTATACCAACCAAGCCGCGTACAGTGTGCTTCAGAATCTTGCCGAAAATCTTCCTTTTTCCCTCGTCAAGACCGTCGGCAACACCGCGACGACGCCCGCCTACACAACTGAGAACATCTTGTCAGCCAGTCCAACCGGCGCGGCCGGTGCCAATAGCGTCAACCATAACTTTGCGATTGAGTACGACGAGGTATGGAATGTCGCGTTGCAACGGCAGATTGCATCCAGCACGACCATAGAGGCCGAGTACGTTGGATCAAGAACCGTGCATGCCGATAGCTCGACCGCCCTCAACGTTCCCATGACCTTCGCCGGACCACGCCCTTACCCGCAGTTAAACGCGTTCACGACCATTCGTTGGGATGGCTGGGCAACTTTCAACGGGCTGACCTTGAAGGCAACGCGCCGGTTCGCGAAGGGCTTATCGTTTGATTCGAGCTAAACGTGGTCGAAGTCGATGGATGACGCCTCCGATGCCGGCACGACGAATGCCGAATACAATCTTCCGCAGAACGTTTACACGCCGGCTCTCGAAAAGGCGGACTCGAGCTTCGATCATCGCCAGCGAGTCACCGCCAGCGTACTCTATGCGCTTCCGTTCGCAAAAGCATCTCACGGATTGCTACACCGCTTTGCTGGAGACTGGCACGCCAGTGCAATCATGATCGTTCAAGGCGCGCTCCCTTTACGGTCAACTTGTCGTCGGGCGCTGGTCAGGACGTCGCGCACATTGGCCTGGTCAACAGGAATAATCTGGAACGCCCGAATTTGGTTGGCAATCCGAACAACGGCCCCACGACGCCGTCGGAGTGGTTCAACACGGCAGCGTTCGCGCTTCCGGCTCAGAACAGCTTTGGCACGTCCGGTAGAAATGTGGTTCTTGGACCGGGGCTGGCGGACCTGGATGTCGCTTTGCAGAAAGAGGCGAGTTTACGCGAGCGGCTCAAGCTGCAATTCTGCTGCGATGTGTATAACTTTTTCAACCACCCGAATTTCGATCTACCCGGCCGCATCTTCGGAGCTTCGAACTTTGGCGTGATTACGAGCGCCGAGGACCCGCGGGAGTTTCAGTTCGCCTTGAAGCTCATGTTCTAGATTCCGAGCAAAAATAAACCGCAGCCAGAATGAGTGGCCGATGATTTAGCTAGTGGTGATTATCACGGAAAGCGCGCATCTTGCTCAGATCGTCCGCAAGTCTGTTGTGATCCCCGAACGAGAGATGATTCTCGCTTAGCACCCGTTCAAGCGCGGCAACAACGTAGTCGGCTTGGCGCGGGGTGTACTTCTTATAATCCCACTCCCGTTCGAGTTCATTGAGTTCACCACGAGCTTTCTCGATGGAATCGGTATCGCGCGGGAAAGCATCGTGCTGGGCGCGGTCTAGGTCGGATCGCACTTGATGGAACAACATTTTCGGGTCGTCCCTGAAAATGTAAACTTGAGGCGCGGCCTGAACCTGGATGCTCAAACCGATCACCAGCAAGCTCGAACCGATCAGGTTCTTGATTGAACTCATCTCACGGCTCCTGCTTGTTTGACGCTCGCTTGATCCCAAGTGGTTCGTTTCGTCGCGTGCCCCACCTATCTACGGTTGGCGGGAGCTTCGCGGCCACGCGGATCATGCATCGCTTGACCACGGAATTGCGCACGCTGTTCGGCGGGACGGTCGCCGCGCGCAGGCATGGGGCCACGATAACCTTTGCGAAAGTCGAGATTGTGATCGACGTGCCCGTAGAACCGATCGGGCCCGTGATACCAAGGCCCTGCACCAATGAATATCCCACCGGAGAACCACTCCGGCCCGTAATAACCATCCGGAGCGCAGTTGTAAGGGGGCACCTCGTAGTATCCATACGGGCAGATCGGGGGGCCTCCGATTCCCACCGCAACATGTGTTGGGCCGCACGCGGCCGTGAATATACCAAAACCAATCGTCAGAAGGTTAAATCGAGTCAGGATCTGCACAGTGTTCCTCGTGCTGGTTAGATGACGGGGTTACCGAAATGTTTCAAGTAACATGCGCATCTCTTTATCCGAGTAGTTGCCCGCGGTCGCATCCTTCACTATCGTGAACTCATAGCCGCGCTCGGCGCGTTTCCCGCTCACCTCTTCGGGTACGCCGTGAAAATGTAATCCTTTGCCGCCGCTAGCTTATGGCATGTGGCCCCGCACTTGGCGTCGTTGCCATCAGGACTAAAGGTGTCGGACGCGGCATCATATTTAAACACTGCGTATCCCCATCCGTTGGTGTCCGAGAATCGCTTGGCATCCTTCTCGATCAACTCAACCTGAGTCAGCGGCCCCGGCACGGTGTCCGGCGTGGTCGCGGAAAAAGGGGCGTCGGTAATCTTTCTCGGTTTCCATTCGATCTTGGCGATCTTGGAGCCGTTGGGGAAAGGCTTGCCGTTGCCCGGAATGCCTTCCCTGTAGGCCTTCATCATCACGGGATTCGCCAAGATCACTCTCATCACGTTTTGGGCGTCGGTCTGACTGGGAGCGACAACCTGCCAGTCTTCGTATCCCCTGAACTCGGAGAACGCGATCCCATTCGGAACTTTCAGCGTGTATCTGTCCTGGGCAGCCAGGGCCAGTGCCACTAGAACAGAAAGAAACACCCCCACGAACAGGGTCACCCGGATAGTTTTGCCTTTCATGTGTAATCTCCTTTGCTTACTCTGTGCCTGACGGCGAGTGCATTCTCTTGGCAGTTCTAAACTGCTTCCATCGCATTGTGCTACATCGCGAGATTGAATCCATCACGATATGCAGTACTTTGCGGATAACCACTCAGTGGACACCGCCCATACCACAGATGTGGTAGGCGGTTTGCGCGATAGCCGACGCAACTGAGACTGGGAATTGACGACGGTGTGTGCTTCCGGAATGATCGAGACACCTAACTAAAGGCTGGAGGAAGTAGCGTTGTGATGCTGTATAATGGCGCCCGGACGAGTCCACAGGAACTTGGGGACAGTCAGCCGAGCAGGAGGAAGCCTTCATGTACAGAATCGCGGTCGCGGCAGCCTTCTGGCTGCTCACGGTTCCGCTGTGCGCCCAATGGCTCAACTTGCCAACCCCGGGGATTCCCCGGACTGCCGGTGGGAAACCGAACCTCGCGGCTCCCGCGCCTCGAACTCCTGATGGCAAGCCGGATTTCTCCGGCCTGTGGCAGCCCGAAGTAAACCCTTACCGTTTTGACGTGATCCAAGATCTGAAGGATGAGAGCATTTTCCGGCCCGAGGCGGAAGCTGTCTTCCAGAAGCGTGTCGTGGATTTCAGGCGGGACGACCCCGTAACGAATTGCCTGCCGGGAGGCCCTTCGGACATGCTGAACACGACATACCGGATCATCCAGTCCCCCGCCGTTGTGGCGGTGCTCTACGAGAACGGCATGGGGCGTTATCGACAGATTTACATGGATGCGCGCACACTCCCGAAAGATCCGAACCCTACTTGGTTGGGGTACTCGGTGGGCCATTGGGAGGGCGATACGCTTGTGGTGGAGTCGGCGGGATTCAATGACCGGACTTGGCTGGATAGAGCAGGCCACCCTCATTCCGAGAGCCTGCGCGTAACCGAGAGATTCCGGCGCGTCGATTTCGGACACATGCAGTTTCAGATCACCTACGACGATCCCGAAACGCTGACCAAGCCTCTCAGCTTCTCGCTGGCCGTGGAGTATGCGGCGGATACGGACATGCTTGAGAACGTGTGCAACGAATCTGACCGCAATAAGGTTCACATGGTGGCCACGGCGAACAAGGGTGTGCAGGTGAGCCCGGCCGTTCTCGCAAAGTACGTGGGACGGTATGAGTTTCGCGAAGGGTCGCGGGTGGTAGCGGCCTTCGTGGGTATGGCCCAAAACGTAACGTTGGTCAATGGCCAACTGTACTTGAACGCTCTTCCTCTTATTCCCCAGTCGGAGACGAAGTTTGAGTCCACAGGCTCGGTCGCGGAATTCCTCTTGGACGCAAACGGCGCGGTGACGCGTTTGGTTTTGAGTCAGACCGAAGGCGACTCGATATACGATCGCAAACCCTAAAGGGGGAGGACAGGGGATTAGCGGGCCGGGCTTCAGGAATCAGGCCGGTGTGCCTTCAGGAAGGAACGTATTTGGCGGACTGCCAGCGGAATCCGCTCCGGTGGCTCTTTCCAGGGGTAGATGCTCACTTCGGATTTCGGCGCGAGCATCACGGCCTCCATGGCGACGGCGTACGGGTGCGCCGGGATGTCGTCCGGCAGGATCAGTACCGGGGTTTGGCAACTACGCACGAAATCGCGCGTCACGGTAAAAACGAAGTCGGCGTTGGTGCGGTACATCTTGGTCAGAAATTTGTCGACCATCGCCATGGTGATGTCGGGCCGCTGGGCGGTTAGCGGCGGACCCCAGTCCTTCATATTGTTTTCGTAGAATAGATCGCGCATCTCTGGGCGCGACCCGCTGGGCTGAGCCAGCACAGCCGCTACTATGCGATCAGGCGCCCGTCGCAATAAGTTCCAAATGAAGGGGCCGCCGATGCAGAAACCCATCACCATGAACTTCTGGATTCCCAGGTGATCCATCAGGCCGAGCTGGTCGTCGGTGTACCCATCCCATGGCCGGTCGATGTCAAGCGGGCCGGAAGACTGGCCGCCAACGGCATTGCGCAGGTCCATCGCTATGCAGCGGTACTCTCCCTTGAACTCCTCGATCGCGTTAAAGGGTGCGCCCTTACTGAAAAAAGAGAGGGTCGAGTTTAATCCGCCGCCGGGGATGAGCAACAACGGGAAGCCGGAACCGGCCTCCTCATAGTGGATGTGAACGGCGCCTTTTTCGTAGGTGGGCATGGCAACTCCTCCTTTCCTAGTGTGCAGACCGTCCCTACTTCTCAGACTCCCGCGACTGAGCCTCCCAAACCTCCCGCACCCACGGCACTGCCTGCCGCAATGCAGCCCCGAACCGGGAGGTCTCGAAATGCGTGATGCCGGTTAGCAGAATCAGCTTCGCGTTCACGCCCGCTTTCTGAAGTTCGGCAATGCGCGCCTCGGTTGGACCAAAGGGCATCACCTGGTCGTTGCGGGAGTGAATCGCCAGAACCGGAAGCCGCCAACCAGACGCGGATGCAGGCGGCCTGCCGGCGATGGGAATTACCGCGCTGAAACGTTCCGGGAATTTTTCCGCAAAATGCCAGGAGCCCGCGCCCCCCATGCTGTAGCCCGTGACCAAGACCTTTTTCTTATCGATGGCGTAGCGAGCCATGACCATGTCGAGCAACTCGCTCACTCCCGCCTCATTTTCGGGAGAGCTCCAATCGCCCCGCAGTGAATCCGGCGCGACTATGATGGCGCCGAGTTCCGCGAGCGCCGGACCAATGAGGATCCGGACCACGTCCCCACCGGCGCCGGCCGCATCTCCGGCTCCGACCCCGAAGTGCAGCGCAAGAATTAGAGGAACAGGTGTGGAGGGAGAATAGTTACGCGGAATGGAGATCGCGTAGCGGATCGTGGGTTGGTCCGCACGCAGCAAACTCAGACTGTGCAGTCCCGGGGTAAGCACGGGGGAATCATCTGCAGGCTGCGCGGCAACACCAAGCGGCAGACCGAACGGAATCGCAAACGCCATGATCGCGCAAGCGTTGGAGAGCTTTACCGGCATGGGGCGCATCCCTTTACTCTACGGCACTTGACCGCGTAGCAGGTGTGCAGGTAACCTGGCGGCCATTCCAGTCCTGGCATCGCCAAGTACCTCCAAACCTGGATGGAGAAGAACGTCCGCTGAGTAAGACGCCGGGGCTAAGGCTCAGTTCAGGCTGCCGCCGCGAACGCTAGTCGAACTTCCATACCGTCCTTGGAGTTCACCTCTATCTCAGCCCCCAACTGTTCCGCCAGCGTCCGCACCAGCCTCAAGCCGAGCGACTGCGTATTCACCCAGTCCACATTCGCCTTCAGCCCGATCCCATTGTCGGCGACTACCAGCCTGGTGATGCCATCGGAAAGTACGTGCAATTCGATCCGTATTTCGCCTTCTCGCCCGTCCGGGAACGCATATGTCAAGGAATTGGACACCAGTTCGTTGATGATCAGCCCGCACGGCATCGCCTCATCCAGATGGAGCAACAGATCGTCGAGACCGGTGCGCAGATGAATCCGCTCTCCAGCCACCCCGTAAGAATGGAACAGATGCGCCGCCAGATCCCGGATGTATTCCGGAAAATTGATTCGCGACAGACTGTGCGACTGATACAGCTTCTCGTGCAGCAACGCCATCGAATGAACCCGGCCCTGACTGTCCTGGAACATTTTCCTCAGCTCTGGCTCGGCCACCGACCGCGACTGCAGCCCCAGCAGGCTCGATACAACCTGCAGGTTGTTCTTCACGCGGTGATGAATTTCCTTCAGCATCGACTCCTTTTCGAGTAGCGATGCTGTGAACCGCGCTTCGTTCAACATGCGCTCGGTCACATCGCGCAAGATGACCGTGAAGATGGTCTGTCCTTCAATCTGCGCCTTGGAGATAGAGGCTTCCGCGGGAAACTCGGTTCCGTCCTTGCGGCGCACCTGGATCTCTCCCCGTTCGCCTATTCGCGTGGCCGCCGCCGAGGACCTAGCGAACTCCTCCACATGCTGCCGGTATGCCCCGGCCAGCCTTTCCGGAAGCAGTATGTCTACAGGTTGCCCGCTTACCTCCGCGACGGAGTATCCCAAAAGCTCCTCCGCGCCTTGATTGAAGAGAACGATCCGTCGCCTATGGTCGACGGAGATGATGGCGTCGCCCGCCAGCTCCAGCACTTCGGCCAGCCGGCAATCCAGGATTTTCCGATGTATGCTCATGCGCATGAACGAGTCTCAAGAACTTCACAGTTAGCCCACGATGCCAATTGCGCGATCGCGACGTCGATCAGAGCCGGGAGGGCATTCTTTACGGGTGGCGTAAGTTCCGCGCCCCAGTCGGTGGACATCGGTTGCACGCCCAAGACCACGACCTCTTCGGGCGGCTCACCCAGCAGCTTCATCGCGACCATCAAATCCGCAAACCCCAGTTGGTGAACGGTTGGTTTGCCGGGCAGGCCGTCGAGGGCGGTTCCCTCGAAACGGACCACCGTTCCTGGCGCCTGGCTGACGTCAACAGCATCGATGACCAACAACAGCGGGAAGCCCGAGATGTGCGGGATGAGGCTCAATCCCTGGGTTCCGCCGTCGAGGAGAGTCACACCGGAGCCGACCCGCGGATCTTTGCGCATGAGGTCGATAGCGTGTATTCCGAGCCCGTCGTCGGAATGCAGCAGATTTCCGAGACCGAGCACCACCGCCCTGCCGGACGTCTGCGTCATGAGCGGCTCAGTTCAGCTTTCGCTTCTTCTTCATCCAGTTCCTTCACCGGAATCACTTTGTAGCCGATGAAGATGCTGTCGATCAGTCCGCGCTTTTCTTCGCGCGAGATCAACATGCACAGATGCACGTGAAAAATGCCAAACGCAATGAACACGTACATAAGGAAGAAGTGAATCAGCCGCAGGTTCGGAAGCGCGATCACGCGTGGAATCCATCCCACCAGCGGGCCCAGGATCGGGCTATGCCTGAGCCAGTTGAAGAGCACCAACCCGGTGACGATCTCCACCAGCACCAGCGCATAAAGACCAATATAGGAAAACGCGGCCATAGCGTTGTGGCCGATTTTCGAGACGGGCTTGGGCCGGATGAAGCAATAAAACTTCATCACCTGCCACATTTCTTTGAATTGCGCGGGCGTCAGAGGGACGTATTGATTCCACCGGATCCAGCGATTCCCGCCGAAGAACAGGTAGAGGCGCATGAGGAAGAGCGAGATGAACAGCATCCCGAACGCTTCATGCACGAAGCGGAACCAGCCCATCAGGAACGGCCGGTTCACCTGCCCGACGATAAAGGGATCGTGGATATAGTAGCCGGTGAAAGCGAGCGTCGCGATCGAGATCACCATGCCCCAGTGGAACAGGCGCAGCGGATATTGCCAGACGTAGAGGGCGGTGGCCCGTCCAATCGGAATTTCCGGATGATGCGGGTCTCCATTTAATGCTGGATGTAGTGCCGGATGTGGTGCCGAGTGTGGTGCCGGGTGTGGTGATGGATGCATAGGATGCTCTTCATCTCACCATGGGCAGGGTGTACTCGCGCCCCTGGGCATCGATGACGTGCACGGCGCAAGCCAGGCACGGATCGAAGGAGTGAATGGTGCGCAGAATCTCGAGCGGGCGCGCGGGATCGGCGACCGGCGTTGCCGCGAGCGACGCTTCATAAGCGCCCCGCTGACCCTGGGAGTCCCGAGGCCCCGCATTCCACGTGGTGGGCACCACCGCCTGATAATTTTTGATGGTGCCGCTTCCGATTTCGATCCAATGGCCGAGCGACCCGCGCGGCGCTTCGTGCCAGCCAAATCCACTAGCCTTGGCCGGCCAGGTGCCGGGATCCCAGTGCACGGGATTGAAAATCTTGACATTGCCGTGATCCAAATTCGTGGACAGCTGATCTAGCCAAACCTGGAGTTGGGTGGCCATCAGGTGCGATTCCACGGCGCGCGCCGCCAGCCGGCCAAGTGTCGAATAAAGCACGGACGCCGGCGCATTCAGCTTCTTGAGGACGCCATCCACAGCGGCACGAATATCCTTTTGCCCGGCGGCGTAGCCCACGATCATGCGGGCCAGAGGGCCAACCTCCATGGGTTTGCCGTCGTAGCGCGGAGATTTCACCCACGAATACTTTTTGTCGACATCCAGAAATCCGAAAGGAGGCTTCGGCCCGCTGTACTTCGGGTTGGTCTCGCCCTCGGCCGGATGCCTGCCGTTGGCGTCGCCGCTGGAATATTCATACCAGGAGTGGCTGACGGATTCGGTGATCTTGGCGGGATCCACGGGGTAGACGGTGGTCAAATCGCGGTTGAGCACAATGCCGCGCGGGAACAAAAATGTGCTCGGATCGTCCCCGTTTGCCGCAGCATAGTCGCCGTAAGAGAGAAAATTGCCCAAACCTTCGCCGCGCGAGAACCAGTCCTTATAGAACGGCGCCACGGCGAGCACGTCGGGAATATAAACCTGTTCTACAAATCGCCGCGCGGTTTTTATCAGACCCTGGAGGAAGGTGATGCGCTCGGGATTGATGACCGCAAACGGCTCGTTCGGGTCCATCGCGGTGCTCATCCCGCCGACCAGGAAGGTTTGGGGATGAGGATTTTTCCCGCCCAGCGCCGCGTGAATCCGGATGAAATCCTTTTGGAAATTCAGCGCTTCCAGATAATGCGCGACGGCTAACAGATTCATCTCGGGCGGCAGCTGATACGCCGGATGCCCCCAGTAGCCGCTGGCGAACAAGCTCAATTGGCCGCTATCCACAACCATCTTCACGCGCTGCTGGATGCCGCGGAAGTAGGTGGCGCTGGATTTTTCGTAATCCGAGATGGATTGAGCGATGGAAGATGTCTTGACCGGGTCGGCCTTAAGAGCCGATGCGACATCCACCCAATCGAGCGCGTGCAGATGATAAAAGTGGATTACGTGATCCTGCACCATCTGCGATCCTGCCAAGAGATTACGAACCAGCCGGGCGTTTTCCGGAACGTCGATGCCCAAGGCGTTTTCAACCGCCCGGACGCTAGCCAGCGCGTGTACTACCGTGCAGACGCCGCAGATGCGCTGCGCCCAGATCCAGGCTTCGCGTGGATCGCGGTCTCTGAGTACGATCTCCATGCCGCGGAACATGGTGCCGGAGCTCCAGGCGTCGGAAACTTTCCCGCCGTCCAGCTGAGCTTCAATTCGAAGGTGGCCTTCGATGCGAGTTACCGGATCGATTACCAGGCGCGCCATCTTACACTTCCACCGTGGTTTCGTTTGGGGCGGGAGCTTCGGAGGGAGGCTTCGGCGCCGGTTTAATCAGCTTGATGAGACCGTGGGCCGTGACTCCGGCCACCGTGGCGGCGACCAGTCCCAGACCCAGATTGCCGGCGGTGGTCTCGACCCCAAAGCCGGGCACCGAAGGAAGACGGTCGTAGAACGGCGACATGTGGTCCCAAAAACGGGGAGAAGCGCAGGCGATGCAGCCGTGTCCCGCACCGATCGGCCAACTGGTGTGATCGTTCCATTGCACGTCCGGGCAGTTGAACGTCGCCGCCGGGCCCTTACAGCCCATTTTGTAGAGGCACCATCCTTTGCGATGCCCGTCGTCACCCCACTCGGTAACGAAGCGGCCGGCGTCATAGTGGGCGCGCCGCTCGCACTGATCGTGGATGATGCGCCCGTAGGCAAACAGCGGCCGGTTGTATTGGTCGACGGCGGGCATATCATGGAAGGTCAGGTAATGCACCAGGACCGCCGCTGTATTGGCGGGGTTGTGCGCGCATCCGTTCATGTTGATGATCTTGATGCCTGGCACAGCCTCCTGGACGCCCAGCGATCCGGTAGGGTTGGGGTGGGCGCGCATGAAACCTCCATCCGCCGCGCAGGCTCCGACGGCGATGGTAGCGGCGGCGTTCCGGCACACCTGATCGGCGATCTCCATCGCGGTGTGTCCCCCGATGGTGCAGTAGACGCCATCGTCGGCGGTCGGTATCCCGCCCTCGACCACCACAATGTAGTTGCCCTTTTCTTCCTTTACAACGCGGTCCAGGGCGGTCACCGCGTGGGAGCCAGCTCCGGCCATGATCAGCTCGTGATACTCCCACGAGAACAGATCGAGCACAATATCGGCGATTTCAGGATGGCTGGACCGCAGCATCGACTCCGAGCAGCCGGTGCAGTCTTGAAACTGGAGCCATACCAGAACCGGCTTTTTGGCCTGGGTGACGGCGGCTACGGCCTGCGGCAGGTATCTATCCGGCAGCGCGAGCGTAGCCAGCATCGCGCTACAGAACTTTACTAACTGGCGTCGTGAAACTCCTCGACGCGCCAGCGCAGCCCTTAGATCGGTTTCAGCAATGGACATGGCCCCGCCTCCGTCCTGGCAGCAATCTTCTTGTGACCGGCACGCGTCCAAAGCCAGCAAATCCATTCGTGCTCGCGCCGGAAAGGAGCGTAACGTATGGAAGCAGATCAATCGTCTTGAGGATCATCGACTCCACCTTGCGAAAGATAAAAGCGTACGAGTGCAGCGTATCTTCCGGAGGCTGGCTAATGTCCTCCACGGGGGCAGGTTGTCGGCCGGCCAAGTTGCCGAAAAAAAAAGATTCGGCTAGATTACGAGGGATTTCCTGGTCTGGTATCTGTTCAAAACTGCTCACTTCTTTCAGGCGGAGAAAATTCCCCCGAGTGGAAATATTGGCAAGTCACGTGCTGCGAAAATCGCATGAAGAAGCAAAAAGACGAAGGAGTCCGAACATACGGCACCATCTCACCTGTAGAAAAAGGAGGGGGTCCGGATTCAGCCGGCCAGTCTGGGGACACTCAGGGATTGTCGGACGTCGCTGAGGCGGGATCGGAGAGCGTCGAAGAGCTGCTCGAAGAGGGGCAATCCTTCGAGGCCGAGGCGATCGGCGGCGTGGAAGACGCGCCCGACCCGAACGTGGCTGAAGTTCACACGAAAGAAGTCCCGGAGGACGATGTGCCTTCCGAATACCTCGACAGAGATTAGGTTAAACGGATGGAGGCATCTAGTTATCGCTCTGACACGCACTAAATCCTGAACGCGTCTACAAAACAGCCGAAGTGAAAGCGCGAAGCCTCATTCGGATGTCGGCTTTCTGCTGCGCACTGTCACTGAGCGTAACGGTGGTTCATGCACGCGAGGTGTCGGGCGTCAGCATGCCGGAAGTTGTCAGCGTCGAAGGCCGGGAGCTCCGGCTGAACGGCATAGGCGTGCGTAAGCAGATGGCTTTCTTCAAGGTATATGTCATCGGGCTCTACCTCGAAAAGCCAACGCAGAACGCGCGGGCAGCAATTACAACCGACGAGGCCAAGCGCGTTGTCCTGCACATGCTCCGC
>Ga0182024_10014760_pt1 | contig 15057 bp, 8 predicted proteins | sample P32metaG_FD_120480 | JGI IMG/M metagenome (GOLD analysis project Ga0182024, IMG submission 120480) | Permafrost microbial communities from Stordalen Mire, Sweden - P3-2 metaG (Illumina Assembly) | ecosystem: Environmental > Terrestrial > Soil > Wetlands > Permafrost | place: Sweden: Stordalen... | reverse complement strand
GTAGCCGAACCAGCTATAGATCGGTGTGTATGTACCCACGGACTTCGTGAGATCTACACGTATGGTTACCGTTCCTTCTGCAGGTGGCGCGGAGCTAGAGGGCGCAGTGTTCTGGCTGGCCGCTGATTGAGCTCGGATCGCACTTTGCCACGGAATCGACAGAATAGGCACAACAAACGAAAGAGTTAAAAGCAGGTGCGGCCACTTCAATGCGATTTTCATGAAACAGTTCCCTCCACTGGCCTCTGGTCATCAACAGGTGCGATACGGGGAAACTTGTGACTTGAAATTGGATTGTCTTGATTCAAGACTTTCTCCTGTGATGTCGCTCACTGTATCAAGCTGGAAATGATGACCAGCCATGGGTTTGCCGAGTCCAGTCGATTAGGTCGAGGCCAATGGCAGGACGCGTTGATTTCTGATTCGTGGACTGATCCTGGCCATTTGTCCTGCCACGCTTAATGAATGGGCCCGAAGTGCACGTTCTCCGGAGCCGAAGGTTCGTCGAGAAACTGAAGCGTTGTGAGTGGGCCGAGATTCGCGGGTGGAGTCCAGGATGCGAGGGCCCACACCACTTCCTTCGATGGCGTCAACTCCAGCGCCTGCAGAGTGCCGGTGCGTTCTTCCGGTTTTGTGTTCCACTCATTCACCCAGTTACTGACTACTGTATTGCCGTTCGGCAATCGCCAGGCCTGCTGTAAGGTCGAGAACCTGTAGTCGGGAACATCGGACGGAGTGAATGTCCACACCGCATCTCCACGGCGGGTTATTTCCCGCACACCGATCCTGTCGGTGATCAACATGTCGCCGTTCAGAAGGGGCGTAACGCCCCAGGGCGCGTCGGACGGGAACGACCACAACTCGTTGCCGTCGAAGTCGTATTCCACCACATTGTTCAATTGCATATTGGCGATCACCATGGTCCCATCGGGGGTCAGCCGAAGGTGACGGAACTGCCCGTGCGCGCCGACCGGATGCCTGGTGGGAAGACCAATCTCCCGCTCCGTGACACCGGTGACGATGTTCACCACGCGCGCCACGGCGAGGTCGCCGTTGATGACGAACAGCACATGGTCGCTTCCAATCGGCACCGCAGTATGAATCTCTTTGCCCGCCGGCGCGTCGTAGTTCCAGACAACTTTCTTGTCCGGGGTTATGATTCCGACGCCGAATTGATGTGCGAACAGGATATTGCCGTTCGACAGCATGACGGCGTCGCTGATTTCGCCTTTCCCCGCGGGGTCGTCATAAGTCCATACAATCTCACCGTGGCGCACGATGAAGATGCGGCGGTCGTGCGATTCGCCGGTGTACATGAAGTCGTGCTGGGCAAGTCCCTTGCCGGGAAGATGCGCGGGAACGGGAGGCGCGGAGTTCGGCTGGGTCTGAGCAAGACCGCAAAAAGCCAGTGCAAAAGACGCAACAACGAAAGCCAATCGGGTCATTTTCATTTCCTCAAAGGTCGGATGTGCATGCCACTATCGAGCACGTGGGGGTCGGTTCAAGGACCATTCCCGCGCTTTCCTGGTTTCTTCAACGGACGATCATTGGTCGTTCTTAGAATCCGACGCGGGTAGAGCGGCCTGTTCCTGCGCGTCGAAGAGGGATCATACGAGAACGGCGTCTTCGATTTCGTTCGCATTTGGAATGGTGATGAGACGGACTGGGGCCTCAACTTCGGCTCGGAGCCCGTGTGCTGCGCGTCTCGCTCTCCACGTATTGATGGACGCCTTACTTCAGAGACACAGGTTGTTGTTCTACCAGCTTGAATCGCTTCCGGCCACTTTCGTCCTGTCGTGAAGCCTGCTGTAAATCTGAGAGGCGCTTTACCAATGTCGGGATTTCTTCGCGCCGTCCACTTTGCCCCGAGTGCCGCAGCGCAACAATCAGATGGTAAATCGCGGTTTGGTCGGAAGGGGAGTATCGCAGAGCAAGCCGGCATTGTTCAATGGCGAGATTGTACTGGCCAGAACGCGTGTACATACTCGCGAGCAGATCTCTTGCTTCTACTAAGTCTGGCTTCAGCTTCACCGCGCGCAGTGCGGATCTTATTGCTTCACCGGAGATTTCCTTATCTGTATCGGATTCCTGATTAGTAAGTAGCTTAGCAAGCAGAAAATGGAGAAATGCATCGTCCGGGTGAGCCTTCAATTGCGACCGTACCTCTAGCAATGCTTTGTCGGGGTGATTCCTTTGCAGTTCGGTAAGGTCGATGGCATACGAACTGAGACTCTGCGCCGAATCCAGGCGTTCGGCCGTACTGAAATCGGCTTCCGCTTCGTCGTATTGCGCAAGTTGCGCATAGAGCAAGCCGCGCGAGATATATAACGATGGGTCGTCGGATATGCGTTGCAAGCCGACATTGATCATATCGATGCCCACCTGAAAGGACTCATGATCCAGGCAGAGCGCGGCAAACGCGACGTAGTAGTCTGCATTCGCCGGGCTCAAGACAATCGCCTGCCGAAGCAGAGACACTGCTTTCGGAGTATTTCCAGAGGCCTCATAAGCATCGGAAGCCAGGCTCAAGATATCCGGGTCGGACTGCTCCATCGCAAGCGACGGTTCAAGCACCTTGAGGGCGGCTTCATACTCCTTTGCTCCGACCAGCACCACAGCGAGGTCATATTTTGGATAAGTCTGGTCCGGAAGCTGCGCGGCTAGCTGTTCAAATATGGGGACTGCCTTCAGATGTTGTTTTGTTTGCACCAGACAATAACCGTACATTTCCAGTGAGAAAGGGTGATTCCGGATCGCGTCGGCGCTAAGAAGAAAGTGCTCAACCGCATTGGGACACTTTCCCTGCTTTCCCTCAAGAATCGCTAGCATTTCATGCGCGGTCTCGTCTTTTGGATCCATTGTTAAGATTCTCTTGAGGAGCGGGATGGCGCGCTTGTCCTGAGTCGGATAGAGGAGTTGCACTTCGCCCTTTAGAGCTGCCGCGTACTTCGGAGACAGACTGAGTGCCCGGTCAAACGCATATAACGCATCATGGTCGCTGCCCTTGATCGAAAGTACAATCCCCTCCAATGTCCAAAGCCGGGAGTCACTAGGCGTGTCGTGCAAGGCGGATCTGGTAAGCTGTAGCGCCTGTTCGTACTGCTGCGAACGAATCAGCGATTGAATCGACGGAATCGACACCTTGGTGGCTTGCCCTTGAGCAACCAAAGCTGCTCCTAAAATGAAAAGCGCCGTGCGTTTGGCAGGAAACATAGAACCATCAATCTAGATGCGTCAACGTTAGGACCAGCGGGAACGTGCGGTAGCAGGGGCCCGGATCAGCGCGCCCAGCCCACATTCGGAATGATCCCCTGTGCTTCCCTAATTGTGACGAGTTGATCACATTTCACATTCGGGTATTTTTCGGTTAAGCCACTCGGCCAGTGAATCACCAGATCCGCAGTGGTTGCTTGACCCAGGCCAAAATGGAGACGTGAGTCGTTGCACGAATAGAAACTCGATTGACTCAGGACTTCCTGAGCCTGGACCTTGCCCGAGTAGCGAACCAATACGCGGGCGCCGATCGCGCTACGATTGGACTTGGTTCCGACGAGCCTCATTTTCAGCCAGTGGTGCGCTCCTTTCAGATCGTTTCTCAGCAGCGAGGGCGGCTCGTTCATATTCAGGATCAGAATATCCAGATCCCCGTCGTTGTCGAAATCGCCGAAGGCACAGCCACGGCTTGAATGCGGCGTCGTAACGCCGGGACCGGCATCGGCAATCTCTTCAAAAGTGCCATTGCCCAGGTTCCGGAAGAGAATCCGAGGGGACCTGTCCGGATACTGAGGGAGTTTCTTTTCGACCTCCGGATACACACCGCCGGTTACAAAGAAGATGTCAGGCAGGCCATCGTTATCGAGATCAACGATGCCTGTTCCCCAACCGGTGAAACGAACTTCGACCCCAAGTTTCGCCTGCAAAGTCTCATCGTCAAAATTGCCGCTGCCATCGTTCTTGTACAGTACTTCTGTATCTTCGGAAAAATGGGTCTTGAAAATGTCCAAATGGCCGTCCAGGTCGTAGTCGCCGACGCCGACTCCCATGCCCGCTTGTTCCTGCCCCTCATTGCTCAGGGCAACGCCACGCTCTACGCCCTCCTCTTTGAAAGTTCCGTCGTGCTGATTGATGAACAGGAGGCTGGGAGTCGAATCGCAAGCAACATATATGTCGGGCCAGCCGTCCTCGTTGAAGTCCGCTGTCACGACAGTCATTCCATAGCTCGGCCAGGGCTTCCCAATGCCAGAATCAATGCTGATGTCGGTAAAGGTTCCATCTCCATTATTCCGGTAAAGGGAGTGGCGGCCAAACGGAAGGCCCCTTGGACCGCAGGTGACGGGAAGACCCTTCCAATTGCAGTTAACGTTAGATCCCGGCCGGGGAACGTGGTCGAAGTCGAACTGCACGTAATTGGAGACGAACAGATCCAGGTGACCATCGCGATTGTAATCAAGGAAAGAGCACCCAGCGCCCCATCTGACTTCGGACGCTTCTAAGCCAGCTTCTTTGGTGACGTCTTTGAACGTGCCGTTTCCGAGGTTACGATAGAGCCGATTCTGGCCGTAGTAGGTGCAAAACAAGTCTTCATAGCCGTCATTGTTGTAGTCACCGATACACACAGCGTTGGCCCAGCCAACTGCCTCAAGCCCCGCCTGACGTGTTACGTCGGTAAATGTCCCGTCCCGATTGTTCTTATAGAGCCGATTGGATGCTCCGGCAGGAGCGCCACTTAAGCGGGTACCGCTGAGAAGAAAGATGTCGAGCCATCCGTCGTTGTCGTAGTCAAACAGCCCGCAGCCGCATCCATTGGATTCGATAATGTACTCTTTGTGATCTACACCGCCGTAGATCACCGGTGCAACCAGTCCCGCTGAGGCCGCGACGTCGGTAAAATAAGCGTCAAACGGGCGACCAGATTCGATGGGCTTCTTCTGAGCGGTTGCGACCCGGCCTCCCATGCCCCCAGATTGCTGGGCCAAGCCCTTTTGCGAGAAGGTTCCAGCAAGGGCTGCCAATGAAAGATGAAGAAAATTGCGCCTTCCTATTTGCATTGTTCCCATCAAGACCTAATGAAGATTGTTCTCATCTCTGCACTACGAATGTGCTTCACTTAAGCAGATACGCTCGAAAGTGGTCTGTCCGGCCGAGGCGTGCCTGTCGCTGCGAAATCAATGAACCCTTGCAGAGATCCTTTGGAGGGCACTCTACCACGAGTAAGCTGCCACGATGCGGGGAGGGCCGGGAACTAGATCTGTCACGGCAGTCTGTAGGACAATTTCCAAATTCTTCGTTTGCCAGCCTGCGGAAACGCTTCGAAGACCCTGTTCTAACAATTGTGGATTTGAGACAAATTCACCCGCCGCTTGCGTGCCTCTTTCCCCAATGCCCGCCACGACGATGGTGAACTGCCCAGTCTTCGAGTCGAGCAATCGGGCGACAATTGCAGAATCGTCGATCACTTCCCCCTTCTTGTCATAATGCTCTTCCCAGACCCGGCCACCGTTGGTCCGCTCTCGGATCATGAATCGCCCATCCTGCTCAACAAACACGAAGCGTAAACTCGATGTGATGCCCATTGTCCACCGGTTGTTGAAGGCGCCCACCACAACTGCGGGGGAAGTTCTGAGATCCGCGAATGAGTAATTCGCGCCGATTCGCAGCTGACTGGGCTTGCCGATCTTGGCGAGGAGGCCAGAGAGCGCTACGGCCGCGTAAGCGTCTCCACCCCGTACGACCCCATAGCCCGAGTAGCTCCACATGTCGCTCCATAAGATGGTCTCATGCGGATCCAAAGGAAGAGGGTTATTCGTCCTATCCAGTTCACTCTGGAACGTGCCGGGATGCGTAAGAGCGTATTTCTTATACAACGCATCGGTTGGTCTGTAAACCACAGGCGCAGCTAAGCAAATCAGTACCGCTTGATGCGTTGCGAAGGCAGGTTTCCAAAACTGGTCGCTTGCTGACTCTCGGACTGCTGTCCGGTGAAAAACTAGAAGCGCAATTCCGATAGCTAGCGCCAAAGCTGAACACATCGTCACAATTGCCCAATGTCCTATAGGGTGCTTTTTCTTCTGAGCTTCCGGTTCAGGCGAAGGGGGATGAAAAGATGCCGTGTGTGAAGGTGCTGCCGTCGAAGACTCCCGAAACAATGGGGAATATGAGCCGACCGGGAGTTCGATGTGGACGGACGGCTCGGTAGGCGTGGCCTGATAGTACTCATGGAGTCTACGTCGTACTTCTCCAGCCTGGACGCGAACCACGGGATCGTCTCCCGTGGCGTAGTCGTGGGGCCGCTCGAAGATTTCAACTCCTATCGTGCGCTCTTTCAGCGGCTCTGTATGGCCATCAAGCTTGTGCTGGACAACAAATCTGAGGAATTGTTTGCTGCGCCCCGCGCTTCGGAAGAAGCGACTTTCCAGGATGTTCTCGAGTTCGTGGAGAATTTGTTGCCTTTTCTCGTCGTCCAACTGATTTGGAGGGGAAACCGCGGTCTGATCGTGCGTTGATTCGCCAAATGCTTGCATCGATCTCCACCACTATTGCGCACCAGCAGGGAACGCAAATATTCCGGACGACCTTTTTCTTAGGGATAGGGACTACTGGCAACGTTCGCGAGCAGCATTGTGCGCAAACTGGGCCCCTGCTGTCAAGAACGTCGTCTCCGCGTTCGCGCGTCATCTCTGTGAGCGATTTCTTTGCAGAGACGTTTTCCTTTCGACTTCACTCCGTGGAACCCGTTCGGAGGTCTCGGAGCCTGCCCAGGGAACCCGGCGGTTAAGAGTGGCTCCCGCGCTGCTGTCGAACCATTGGAAGGTCGGGGTTACGCTATCTGCCTTTGCGTTTGCATCGAGTAATAAGGCTCCCCTAACTACTTCCCCAGGACTGGAGAAACGCTCGCTCTTTACTGTAAGACACTGTGCATTACTTGCGGATCTCGTCGCCCGAGCCTAAATTTCGTCCGAATGGGGAGCGGTCAACCCTTACGCGCCAAAATTGCTGCAGGGACCGCCGGCTCGCAAGAGCTGAGAAGGCACAACCAACGGCAGCCACTCACTCTGGAGGGCCGAGAATGTTGCGTGAACCAAGAAAAGCGTCAACCAGAATCTCGGATTTCGCCCTTTTGATCATTAGGGAGACTCCATGACGGCCATGACATCCGCAGCAAGAATTTCAATGTTCATAACCCTCCTGTTGATTTGGGGAGGATCATCGGCATTCGCTCAATTCTCAAGCGGAATCGAGGGAACGGCAACGGAGTCAACCGGGGCGGTCCTTGCAAAAGCCACAGTCACCCTTACGGACACCCGGCTCGGAGTCAACAAAACCACTACCACCGACCAGGCCGGATACTTCCGCTTCGACAGCATCGGCGCGTCCACGTATGACGTGCAAGTTCAATCGAGTGGCTTCAAATCCTGGCAGTTGAAAGGCCTTGTCCTTCAACCTGGAGAAATCCGTACTCTTGCTCCGGTCCTGCAGGTTGGATCGGTATCGGCCAATGTCGAGGTTTCCGCTTCAGTGTCAACTGTCGACCTGGAAACTCCGACAACGGGATCTGTCATTTCAGAACTCACGGTTCAGCAGGCGCCCCTTATGGGCCAAAACGCCTATGCCCTTGCAGCCCTAACGCCCGGCATAACCGGCGCCGCGGTCACCTCTACCTCCATCGACAACTATACCAATGCGTTTACCATCAACATCAATGCCGCTGGTCTGCGCCAGGAACAGAACGGGTACATGGTGGATGACGCATACGTCAATGAGCCGTCCCGAGGCGGTGGCGCCACGATCTCCCCGATTCCTGACACGATTCAATCGATGACTATCAAGACCAACGATTTCGACGCCCAAAAGGGCAGAGATGCCGGCGCGATTGTAGACATTTACACTCTTTCCGGATCGAGCGACTTCCACGGCACGTTTAACTACTACTTCACGAACAATACTCTTACTGCGCGCACCGAGTTTCAATCCTCGCTTCCGACGGCCCAGCGAGACGAATTCGGCGGAACAATCGGGGGACCGATCGTCAAGAATAAGCTCTTCTTCTTTGCCGCTGCCGATGGACTGCGCTCCAGTACCGTCAGCAGCGGTTCGAGCATTTTTGAGACTCCGGATTTCCTGGCTTATGCAAAGTCGGCTTTCCCGAACGGCGTGGGCACCGCGGCCATGACGATGGCTCCGCCCATTGTTAGCCCAACAGCAAACATTGAGACTGTTGCCCAGTATGAAGTTGCCACTCCAGGCTTCTTCGCCCCGCCTGCAGGCATCAGTCCCACGTTGGATATAGTTGGAACGGGAAATTACAGCATCACCAACTCAAGGAATGGATACCAGTATAGCGGCCGTGTTGACGCCTATCTTGGGAAAAACGATCGCATCTACGGGGATGCTCAACGGCTGGACCTGAACACAGGAGGCGGCTCCAACCGGCCAGCGATGGGTACTCCCTCTTTAGATCTGTCCACTTTTGCCAATACGAACTGGACACACACCTTCTCTCCGCGTCTCCTGAATCAATTAGGCGCGGATGAAGCCCGCATCGTGGGTGCGAACGAGGGCACCCCAGCGCTCGCCATACCGTATGTCAACGTAAACGGTGGGCTGGCGGGGTTCGGAGGATGGGGGCCAGGGAACTTCGTCCAAACCACGATCGGCTGGCACGACGTAATGACAGCTACCATCAGCAGACACACGCTGAAGTTCGGCGGGGATTTTTACAATATTCGCGAGGTCGATGCGCAAACCGGCGCAAACGATCGCCCGACCTTCAACTTCAATAGTTTGCTTGACCTTGTGCAGGATGAGCCTCTGAACGAGAGCGCTACCCCAGTCAACATCCTTACCCACCAGCAGGCGCCCTATAGCCGCCGATATCGCGAACAATACATGGGATTCTTCCTCCAGGACGATTGGAAGGTCAAGCCGAGGGTGACCATCAACGCCGGTCTGCGCTACGACGAAATGATCAACATGTTTTCCATTCTCAGTCCGACGCTGGCCAACTTCACGTTAGGCACGGGCTCAACCACGGATGCCAGAATTGCAGCAGGCAGCGTCGGACTCACCCCAAACGACCATGTGCTGAACCACAATCTTTGGGCTTTTACCCCTCGCCTTGGATTCTCCTGGGATATCTTCGGAACGGGCAAAACGGCCCTTCGAGGGGGAATTGGCATGTTCTCGGATCAGCCGCCCTACCTTCACATGACGGACATCACAGCGAATAACCCGCCCAACGCTTTCAAGCCGTCCCTCGATGTGCGTTCGGGCGGTAACCCTGTGTTTCAGCTTTGCAGCCCCCCACAAGGCTTTAATGAGACCTGCCCGGTTGTGGACACGAGCAACGTCTCAGTGAACTCGAGTGGCGGAGTCGTTGTCGGTGGCGTTCTGCAGAGAGCGCAAATTGGCGGGTACGATCCCAACTACAAAATGGGGCAGGTCTACGACTGGACCCTGAGTATCCAGCAGCAATTGATGAACAACCTCGTTCTTGAGGTGAACTATTCCGCGACGGACGCCCATCACCTGCCGGTATACAACCAGGACATTAACCGTTTTTCGGGCGACCTGATCGTCAACAACGGCTCTCTGCAACGCCTTAATCCGAACTTCGGCCAAAGCAACTATGCCACCTCCGACGGCAATTCAGTCGGCAACTTTGGCTCCGTGATGCTGTCGCACGATATGTCTCACGGGTTGGCGATGCGTGGCATCTACACCTATGGCAAGGCGCTGGACGAACCGACCAGCACCTCCTCTTCAATTGATGCTGGGTCGATCGTGCCCACCACACAGGACGGCCCCATCTTCACGAACCTCGCCAACAAGGCGCAGCGCGGCCGGTCCGACTATGACATCCGTCAGCAGCTCTCGGCTATTGGCACCTGGATGGTTCCGAACCACTACCACAGCGCAGCTCTCAGAGGCCTCCTCGGCGGCTGGCAGTTCAGTGGTGTTTTGGTACTGCAAACGGGCTTGCCATTCACAGTCGTGAACAATTCGTCGTTCTCTCCAGTCTGCAGCGGCACTCCGCCTGCGACTCCGGTAAATGGCGGTTGCCCAGCGGGCAGCACGATTGTGGGCAACTCCGGAGGCGACTACAACGCGGACGGAAGCGACGTCGATGTGCCGAACGTGCCTGTATTCGGCGCGCACCTGAGTGGCAAGCACAAGAAGGACTTCCTGAACGGAGTCTTCGGCCCACCAGCAACGGCGGGTTCCCTATTCCCGGCGCCGGCTTTGGGAACGGAAGGAAACCTCGGCAGAAATACCTACGACAATCTCGGGTATAACAACATGAACTTCACCGTCGATAAATTCTTCTCCACTCCATGGTTCTTCTCAGAGAAGATGAAATTCGAGGTGAAGGGCGAGATCATCAATCTGTTCAATCGCGTCAATTTGACTGGCGTGTCAAATAACATGACGGCTGGCAACTTTGGGCAGGCAACAGGTCAATTGTCTGCGCGCTATTTTCAACTGCACCTGCGCGCCAGTTTCTAGGCTAGTTGCACCTCGGGGAGAAGTGGGATAGCGGGCTGCGGTTCTTTGACGATATCCACTCCGTCACTTCTCCTCTTCTCTCCAACTTGAAGGGAATGGCGGAGGAAAGCTCGTTTCCGCTATTGTGGTCCAGCCTGTGTCGTGGCTTGGGCTGCGGCCTTAGTATTGCCATAAAGAGGGTCCAAACATGATTTCATCCGTTCGCGGGGTCCTACTTCGCTGTGTGGCCGTTATCCTGTTCTTGGGTGGAATTCTGCATGCTCAAGTTACTCTTGAACGCAAAGGCCAGACCATCGTACTTGAGCCTTATGCGCCCAACATTCTGCGAGTAACGCTGAGCCTGAAGCGCGAGTCGGCGCTGGCCCCGCCGGGTTACGGGTTGATAGCAGCGCCCGCAGCCTCCGGCTGGAATGCCAGCCAGACTGACCAGGCGGATGTCTACCGGTCGGCACGGATGGTGGCCAGCGTCGACCGGGATATTCCCCGTGGCAAGCCGTCGCTCCAAACGGAGATTGACATCCGCAAGTTCTTCAACGGCTCCACTCCGCACGCGCACATCACGCTGCGTACGCCTGAGGGCAAGACCCTGCTGGAACTGACCGGCTGGTTCCAGTCCGTGCCCAACCACAAGGACGGCACCGCGGATGTGGCCCGCGACCGCCGTCCCACCGACCCGGAGTTCTACGTGGTGGGCGCGACGTTTGTCTCGCCGGACGACGAGCACTACTACGGCCTGGGCCAGAATCAGGAGGGATTTCTGGATCATCGCGGCCATCCGGTCCGTTGCTGGGCGGACTACAAGGCTCCGGCCGCGCCCAGCTTCTGCGTGCCGTTCCTGGTGACGAACAAGGGCTACGGGCTCCTGTGGGACAACCCGTCGAAGACTACCATTGAGCCGGGCTTCAACGAGCAGACGCGTTGGGTTTCCGAAGTGGGCGACCGAGTCACGTTCTTTGTGATTGCCGGAGCCACTGCCGACGAGATCTACGCGGGCTATCGGCTGCTCACCGGCCCTACGCCTCTGCTGCCTAAGGCCGCTTACGGATACATCCAGTGCAAGCAACGCTACGCTAGCCAGAAGGAGGTGCTCGATGTTGCCCAGGGCTATCGCGAGCGCCATCTGCCGGCCGATGTGATCGTGGTGGACTGGTTTTACTACTCCAAGATGGGGCAGCTGGATTTCGACCCCAAGTTCTGGCCCGATCCGTCGGCCATGAACAAGCAGCTCCACGACATGGGTTTTGAGACCATGATCAGCGTCTGGCCGCGATTTGTGTCCGATGACCGCTACTACGCCGAACTGCGTCAGAAAGGCTGGCTGATTCATCTCGCAGACGGCACGCCGATCGACGGGCAGCCTTATGACCGTGCTGGCTCCGACATCGATACCACCAACCCCGAGGCTGCCGCATGGTACTGGAAGACAATCCGCGACAATATCCTCAGCAAGGGCTTTGACGCCATCTGGGCCGACGAAACCGAACCGGACCTTCCCCCGAACGGTGCCTACTTCCACATTGGCCCGGGCACGCAGTTCTTCAATGTCTACCCGCTCTTCCACACCGCCGCTCTCTACGACGGCTTCCGCAAAGACGAGCCGCAGCGGCGGGCGCTGATCCTGTCACGTGATGCCTATCTGGGCGCGCAACGCAACGGGGCCTTCTTCTGGTCTTCTGACATTTATCCCACCTGGGACACACTCAAGCGTCAGATTCCCACCGGTCTGGATTTTGCCGCTTCGGGGCTCACGTATTGGTCCAATGACACCGGCGGATGGCAGTATCTCCCGAAGGAGCACCACCCGGCCCACACACCTCTGCTGGATCCATCGGACGCCCGCGGCAACGTCGGCGGATACGACGATTACCCGGAGCTCTACACGCGGTGGTTTCAGTACGCTACGTTCCTGCCTATCTTTCGCACCCACGGCAGCCGCCCCGCCAACGAGGTATGGTCTTACGGCGGCCAAGCCGAGCCAATTTTGGAAAAGTACCTGCGCCTGCGCTACCAGCTCATGCCCTACATTTACTCGCTGGCGTACCAGACCTGGCTGACCGGTGCACCATTCATGCGCGCTCTTCCGCTCGATTTCCCACTCGATGCCAACATAGCCGACCTGCGCGATGAGTACATGCTTGGCCCGGCCTTCCTTGTGGCTCCCGTTACGGAACAGGGCGCGACCAGCCGCCAAGTCTACTTGCCGACTGGCGCCGACTGGTACAACTACTGGACCAGCGAGCGGGCAAAAGGGGGCCAGACCATCACCGTGGCCGCGCCCATAGACACCATCCCGCTTTTCGTACGGGCAGGTTCGATCATCCCACTCGGCGTGCCAGTCGAGAGCACGCATCAAAAGCAGGCCATTGAACGGGTTCGCGTCTATCCCGGCGCGGATGCGAGCTTCACGCTCTTCTCCGACGATGGCACAACCTATGCCTACGAAAAGGGTGCGGGCTCCATCACCCACTTACACTGGGATGATGCGGCAGGCAAGTTTACTCATGAAGGAGCGGAAGCGTGGACCGGGCCGGACAACGCAGTGGTGGAAGTAGTCAAGCGCTGAAGACAACCTCGGCCAGAGGCCTGGAGAAGCCTACAACGAGGCCCACGGCTGGGTTTATCAAAACATCCGCGCGTTGCAGGCGCTCACCACGAAAGCCTACTTCCTGAGCGCCTTCACATCTGATCCGTTGCGGGGGCTCGCAGCGGCGTTCATCAGGCTGCGCACACTCGGGTTTGATATGGCGCTGGTATTCTTCAGATTTCATTGTCTCCTAGTTGGCTACCTTATCTTCAGATCGACTTTTCTCCCGCGTGCGCTAGCTAAAGGCTGTTACAAAAGCCTAACTCTTCAAATTCGATGGGATGGGGCGGGAATTTCGTGGACAAAGGGCGGCTGGATGGCGTGCTTTGAGCTGCCAGCTCAACATAAATGCCTCCGGGAGAAGGTGAGCCCGCCGGAAGCATTGCACGATAATTGTACGAAACTACATAGCTGCCTGTAACCTTTTCAATCTACAGACTTAAAATTGGTGCGGAAGGGGGGATTTGAACCCCCACGCCTTTCGGCGCCACCCCCTCAAGATGGTGTGTCTGCCAGTTCCACCACTTCCGCACTGTAAAAACTATCTTATTTTCAATTACTTACATCGACATCTTTAGGCTGCCTCTACGTCGGCTGTATGCGTTTTTGTATGGACCTTTCGCATCCGCACCTACGCCGACTGTGCCGGCTTCTTCTTCCGATTGATCCCACCGAACGCCCGGCTGACTGACTCCGCCCGAGGGTGCACATACCGCATCGTGGTTTTGATGGTGTCGTGCCCGGCGATGTACTGCAGCGTAAAAGCGTCCGTATACTCCCCAGCCTCAGTCAAAAACGTGTGGCGAAGAGTGCGAAGCCCGGTATCCGAATCGGTTTTGATTTTATCACGCAGCCGGCCCATTTGGGATTCGAAGACCCAAGGCTCGAGTTTTTTGTCTGGATGACAAGGCCAGCTGAATACGTGCCGTCCCTTCGATTCCATGACGAACTGTTCGAGGACCTCTTTGGCCTCCGCATTAATCTTCAGAACGCGCTTCCTGGCGCTTCAATCCGCGTTGGATGACTAGGTCTCTGCGGAGATCGGGAAACTCCGAATAAATCCTCCAGCTTCCGGTTAGCCCGCGACTCGGGCGCAACCGAGATTCCTCAGTCTCGCCCGTAGGTCCTTGCTTTTTTGCGTTAACCGTGGTTAACTGCATATAATAATCTCTAGTTAACAGATGCTATTGGGGACATATTGCCGCCTTAAGGCAAATGAGTGGGGTTATTCATGGCACGGGCAGCGCACTTTGCTTTTCTTGTGTTGACGGTGGCATCTCTTGCTCCAGTAAAGGCGCTGGCACAAGGCGAAACCACCAGTGCCATTGTTGGCCAGGTTCGGGACGCAACCAACGCCGTCGTGCCCGGCGCCATTGTGACGATCACAAACTCAGAGACCGGACTGAGACGCAGCGCCAAGAGCGATGACTCGGGCCGATTCAACTTTCCCCAACTAAAACCGGGGATCTATTCGGTCAAGGTGGAAGCGTCGGGCTTCGAGCCACGACAAAACAACAATGTCGTTTCGGCCTTGGGTCAAAGGCAAACCGTGGATTTCACGCTGGGAGTGGCCCGATCCCATGAGACGGTGGAGGTCAGCAGCGAGGCTCCTATCCTCAATCCGGAGAACGCCAACACAGCCACCACCTCGAATGCCCCCGCCTTGGAGGATCTGCCCAATCCAGGCGGCGATCTCACCTACCCACTGCAGTTTGCTCCGGGCGCCCTGATCAACACGGCAGGCAGCGGCAATGATTTCGTTGGCGGTACAAACGGGTACGGCAACGTGGAATTCAACGGCCTGCCTGCCCTCTCAAACGGCTATATCGTTGACGGACTGGAAACCAATGACCCGCTCACCAACCTTAACAGCGGCCTCTCCACCAATCTCGTGCTGGGGCTGAATTCGATCTCAGAGGTGACGGTCAATACTCTTTCCTATGCCGTGGATCAAGGACGGTATGGAGCAT
>Ga0182024_10014759_pt1 | contig 15057 bp, 12 predicted proteins | sample P32metaG_FD_120480 | JGI IMG/M metagenome (GOLD analysis project Ga0182024, IMG submission 120480) | Permafrost microbial communities from Stordalen Mire, Sweden - P3-2 metaG (Illumina Assembly) | ecosystem: Environmental > Terrestrial > Soil > Wetlands > Permafrost | place: Sweden: Stordalen... | reverse complement strand
GATGCGACGGAATTATTCGCGCCAGGGCAAGGGTGGCGCTGCAGCGGAACGCAATCGTCACTGGTGAGGTCCATACCTCCTGCCTCGTCCTAGAGCCCGGCGCCGTTTTCGATGGGCAATGCTTCCTATCAGCTTCACCTGAATCGAGCGCCGTCGTGATACCCGTTCGATCCGCGGCGACTGTAAGCAGCAGTAAAACTTGATTAGAACGCGATCGGAACGCTCAGACTTCCCTAATTACACTGAAGTCTCATTTACATCCGAGGTTTTGCGAATTTCATGCTTCTAACCTATGCTTATTTCACGCAGCCAATCCTTGCGACATCGTCTTTTTCGACGCTTTCATGGATCCCATAACCCACGGCATCACGGGCGCTCTAATCGGCAAGGGGTACTTTTCCAAGCGGCAGGAGGGCGTGGCAGTTTTTGCCGCCACGCTCGGGGCCGTTTTTCCTGACGTGGATGTTGTCGTCGAGGCCATGTCGCGCGACCCGCTCGCAATCGTGAAATACCATCGTGGAATCACGCATTCGTTCGTTGCGCTTCCGTTCTTTGCGGTTTTGCTCGCCTGGCTGGTGCGTTTGATCGCGCGCCGCCGCGGAATCGAAACACCGTCGTGGGGAATGCTGTCGCTGATATGCGGAGTCGGCCTTGCGAGCCACATTACTTTGGACGGCATGACCTCCTTCGGCACGCGCATGTGGACGCCGATTTCTCAACAGCGTGTCGCCTGGGATATGCTCTTCATCATCGACTGTTTATTCACTGCGATCGTGCTGCTACCCCAGGTTGTTGCGTGGGTATATCGGAGTCACAGCCATGCCGTGAGTCGTCGACGTGCTTTCCGCATGTGGGCGCTTTTTTCGGTTGGCGCGGCGATCGTGTGGGGCGTCGCTAACATAGCGGGCTACCCATTCCGCGTATGGGCCGTGGGGCTCGCGATCCTGCTGTTGGCCGCCATATTTTTTCTGCCTGCCTACGGCGGCTGGGGTTTCCGCTCCACTCGTCGTCGCTGGTGCCAGGCCGGCGTGTGTCTGATGATTGCTTACCTGATCGCTTGCGGGTGGGCGCACCATGCGGCAATGCGCCGCGTAAAAGCGTTCGCGGAAGTGAACCACATCGCGGTCGTTCGCATCGGTGCCCTGCCGATTCCGCCGTCGCTGCTGAAGTGGGGCGACGTGATCCGGGCGGACAACGGCATTTATCAGGCTCAAGTTGACCTGCGACATCCGGATCGTGCGTCCTTCGAATTTGTTCCGGATTCGCCGCCGGACGAATTCACCGCTCGCGCGCTGCAGTTGCCGGAGGTACAACTATACTGGCAATTCGTGCGGTTCCCCGTGATTCGTACCTCGGTTGACGGCCCGTATCACATCGTCGATTTCGGCGAGCATCGTTTCACAAATGGCGGACGCCACGCTCCGCAGCCATTTTCCTACCGTGTGGAATTCGATTCGTCGGGAGAGGTTGTCGCCGAAGGTTTTCGGCCGAACGGAATGTTCTTGCAGCGACTGCGGCGTATCCCCCCGCAAGGGGTCGCCCGATGAAGATGCTGATCTTCAGCGACATCCATGGCGATCTTCGCGCACTGGAGAAAGTCGTGGCGAAATCGGCCGACATATACATTGCCGCCGGCGATCTCGCGACGTTTGGCCGTGGCCTTGACCGCTGCGGCCCAGTGCTGAAGCCTCTCGGCCAGCGCCTGTGGGTGTTGCCGGGCAATCACGAGACCCATGAGGACACGCACGAATTCTGCCGGCGTTTCGGATTCATTGATTTTCACCGTCAGGTGCGAACGCTGGAATCACAATCCGGTCCGATCGCATTTGCGGGATTGGGTTATAGCAACATCACTCCGTTCGATACGCCCGGCGAATACACGGAAACAGAAATCAGCGACGCGCTCGCGCCCTTCGACGGCATCAAGCCGCTTTACCTCGTTGTCCACTTTCCTCCCTACGATACGAAGCTTGATGAATATGCGCCGGGAAGACATGCCGGCAGTCCAGCGCTGCGGGCGTGGGCCGAACGCGAACAGCCCGCCTTTCTCTTTTGTGGCCACATTCATGAAACGGCCGGCATGAGCGATTCTCTCGGCGCCACGAAGTGTTTCAATGTCGGCAAGCAGGGTTACGCTCTCGAAATCTGATCGTCGGCATTCCTCTATAAGCTGCCTCACAAATGCCTTTCAGGGGGTCGGAGCTTTAGCTCCGACATGGAACAAGCGGAAAAAGTGGGCTCTAGCCCAGAAGAATCTCTTCCTTTTTGCGCCACACCTTTTATGCGACAAGTTTGACAAGTTCTAGTTATTGGGCTTATTTCTTGTTGGCGGGATAAATCACAAGCTGACGCCGGTCGCCTGTGCCTTCGCTCATGGTTCGGACCCCGGGAGCGCCATCCAGCTCCAAATGAATCAGACGCCGCTCGCGCGCGGACATGGGGTTGAATTGGAAGGGCTGGCCAGTTTCGCGGACGCGCTGTGCGGCCACGCGCGCCGAAAGTTTTAGTTCTTCCAGATGCGCGGCACGATAATTTCCGCAATCGAACCGGACGCGATCATGCATTCGCGGATCGAGCCGCAGCCAGCGGTGCGCGATGTGCTCGATCGCCAGCAGAAGTTCGGCGTTCCGCTCGAGCAAAAGCCCTTCATCATCACCGGTGAAAACCACGCTCACTTCCGGTTCGTCGCTCGCCGCTCCAGTTACCGCTCCGACGCTTGCCCATGCCAATTCGTACTTCACGGAAAGATTCAGTTCGCGCACCATCGCGTCCAGAAAGGTTTTCAGTTCGCTGGTCACGCGATCACGATCGAGCGGCGCCGCCGCGGGCCGCGGTGCGTTGCCGGTGAACGTTCGTTTTCCCGCCGATGCTTGCTCTTCGCTCATTCGTTTTTCTTTTTGAACTTGCTCCGCGAGGGCAGCGGCTGCGAACGGTTCAGATACCATTGCTGCGCCACGCCAACCAAGTTGCTCGTAAAGTAGTACAAATTCAGCCCGCTGGAAAGATTGATGAAGATCACGATGAGCATCAGAGGCATGAAGGCCATCATTTTCTGCTGAGCCGGATCGACGGTCGCCGGCGTCGGCGTCATTTTCGTCATCAGGAACGTCGTAATCGCCATGAGCACCGGCAGTATATAGTAAGGATCCTTCGCCGAAAGATCGTGGATCCAGCCGAACCAAGGTGCATGTCGAAGTTCAATTGCGCCGTTCAGCATCCGGTAGAATCCCCACAGGATCGGAAGCTGGAACAGCATGGGGATGCAGCTTCCCACCGGGTTGACGCCCTCCCGCTGATAGACACCCATCACCTCTTCGTTCATCTTCCGTTTGCGCGGATCGCTCATCGAATATTTTTTGTAGCGATCCTGAATCGACTTTATTTCCGGCGCAACGATCTGCATCTTTCGCGTCGAATGGAAAGTCCAGATGCGAATCGGCAACAGTGCCATCGTCAAAATCAACGTGAAGACGACTATCGCCCATCCGTAATTGGGAATATATCGATGCAGCCACTGCAGAACGAAAAGCATTGGCTTCGCGATAATTCCCGTCCACCCGAATTGCACGAGTTCTTCCAGCGGCGGCTTTTGTCTTTCGAGTATCGCCAGGTCCTTGGGCCCCACATAGACGCGCATCCGCACCGGGCCAGGCGTCGCGGTTCCCACAGCCATTTGCGCGACAGGCTCGGTCCCGCCAGACACACTGTGGTTTTGCGTCCAATCCCAGAGGACGAGGTCGGTGCCGTTAGGAAAAAACGTCGCCGTAAAAAATTGATCTTCGATGCCCGCGAATTCCATCGGCCCGGCTTGTTCCGCCGGCTGGCTCTGATTGTTCGGAACGCCGAGCTTCTTGTATTGAAGCAGGTTTAGTTTGCCGTCAACCTTATAAAAGACCGTCACCAGCTGCGACGCCTTGTAAACGGCCCTGTCTCCGAATCCGCCGCGCCACGCGACAGCGGCCGGAATGGGATTGCCGTCCAGCGTAACCAGCACTTCCACGGACGACGCGTAGTTCTGATCGAAGTTCAGCTTCTTCGTAACATCGAGGTGTCCGTCGCTCCAATGGAACGTGATGTGAGCGGGCGCACCGAATTGCCCCGCCTCTTCCGGTATCACCTGGTAAAGCGCCGTGTTCGCTTTGGCCTCCAGTTGCGGATCTGAAAGCACCAGCGAAAAAGGCCAGCCGAATTGTTGCGACGCGTTCGGATCGACCAAATCGAGAGGATGGGAAGGCTTCTGATCGTCCAGATAATTCTTGAGCTTCCAGCTTCGCACCACGCCGCCGCGGTTCGAGAGCGTCACATTGAAGAGGGTGCTGTCCACCACAAGAATTCTTTCTTCCGATGCCTGTGCTACCGGAATATTTCCAGATTGTTTCGCTACGCCCACTGTGGTCGCTGTACCCGCTGTTGTGATATTCGCGCCCGAACCCGCCGCCGGTTGGCCCGGAACGGACTGGCTGGCGGCGGGATTCTGCTTCTGCGGAGGCGGGATCGGTGGAGTAAAAAAGTGCGACCAGACAAAAAGAACAGCTAGAACCAGGAGGACAAAAATAATTCCTCGAACCTGGTCCGACATTTCGTTCACTGCCTCAGCTCCTTTTCGCTACCGGCATGCGATGAAGCGGCATGTGATGGGGCGCCATTCAGCAGCGCGCCATGTAACGGAGGGAGGCAGAGCAAGCTTCGCCCGCGCGAAAACTCAGGCGCATCTACTTCCGGTACCAAGTCGACGCCGCCCTTGGTAAATGGCCGGCAACGGCCAAGCCGCTTTAGAGCCAGCACGAGTCCTCGCCGCGCGCCGTGTCGCGCGACTGCCTGATACGCATAGTTCGAGCAGGACGGATAAAACTTGCAGGCGCCCCCGAGGAACGGCGAAAGAAATATCTGGTAAGCGCGGAAGATTGCCAGCAGCGTCCCCGCTGCTAACGATGATCCTAACGAAGAACCCAACGAAGTTCCGTACGATGTTTCTGACGATGTTTGGCCCGAAGTCGGTGACGACGATTCCAATGCTTGGCCGTCCGAAACCGGTCCTTCCATTCTTGCTTTTACTTGCGCGGTGCCATGGCCGCGGCCGGCGCGCTCGGAATCAACCGCAATAGCTCGCTCGCCAAATCCGAAAAATTCGCCGTCGCCACGGAGCTGCGCGGGTGAATCACAATGTCCCATCCCGGAGTAATCTCCTGTAGGTGCAGTCTGACAATTTCGCGGAGCCGGCGCCGAATTCGGTTGCGCCGCACCGCCGTGCCCAGCGCCTTCTTAATGCTCCACCCGAACCGGCTAACATTCAAGCCGTTGGGGCGAACGAACATCATCACTTCGCGGTTCGACCGCCGTCGTCCTTCGCGATACACCGCATCGTATTCGGCTCGGCGCACCAAGCGGCAGTTGCGGGGAAACGCGAGTTTCGGCTTATTAGACGCGGGTGAGGGCGTGGCGTCCCTTTTTTCGGCGCTGCGCGAGAACTTTTCGTCCACCTTGGCTCTTCATGCGTGCGCGGAACCCGTGCTTCTTATGACGGGCGCGCACGTGCGGCTGAAACGTACGTTTTGGCAACGATCTTCTCCTCTATTTTGCCCGGTTTTATCGCGGCTGTACCAGCGCCTTGCGCCGGCGACTTGGTATTGCTGACGCTTCTGCCGTTGTGACCCTGTCCGCCGCCCTTGTTCGGTGGCTGCGGGAAGCCTTCGTATTTGTGCCCGGTCCACGCCCTCAGCGCGACGACGTTGTTACCCGTTCGCACCCCAAGCCCGCGGCGGTGTCACGCCATCCTGCCCGTAAAGATTCGCGCAGCTACTGCGAATCGCGGAGTTCAGCGAAACCGCTAGTTTAGTCGACCGCCGCACCGCGGTCAAGGAACGCGCGGGGTAGTATCCTTCGGGAAAAATTCGGCTACACCCCCGTCATGGCCCCCACTCGATAATCTTTTTCGGGATGCTGGGCTAGAAACAGTGGAAAGCAGTAGGATTCCATGTCTAGACTTGTTTGAAACCAATGGCGGTTTCGGCGACAACGCGAATAGGATGCTTCGTCGTCGCCGTCGCCATTGTATTCCTCGTGCTTTGGGAGATTCGCCGCGTCGTCAGACGCAGAGAATGTAAAATGTCAGTCAGGATACCAACTGGCGTAGGCAACCCGAACGCACAGCGCCGCTTCATCGAATCACATAAGCCATCACAGGGCCAAACCGAAAGAGGGCGGCGAGTGAGCTATTTTTGTGCACAACGTTGTGCACAGAAAGTGCTCCTGGAAGGGCCAAAAATGAGGCCCATCTCGGAGAATCGCCTCATTGCGAGCCGGCGCAATTCCACCTCGTACGGCAAAACAGGGTCGGACGATTAGGACTAAGAGACGAACGAGCAGCCGACACGTGAGCGGCCGTCTTCGAGTCGCAGCGTGTATACCTTGCGCAGTACGACGCGCACAGGCGGAAGGATTGGAACATGAAGAACGGCGTTGAATTGAACCGGGATATCTTCCGCTTCGTCAAGTAATAGCGCGACCCCTCCGTAACTGAGATCGATCACCCTCGCGGTTCGCTGCCCCAATTCCGTCAAGATGGCGTGAGCTTTTGTTCCCGATAGAGAAACGCGCTCCCATTTGCGCTGTTCCGTACCAAGCCCACGGTTCGACATGGGCCCAGGCGCGGGACGCGGAATGGATGGGGCGCTTGGCATCACCGGGATCGAAACCGGGGGAGGAGCTTCTCGCGGAGGAGTTTGGGACTCTATAGGCGGCATGCGCGACGGCCTGCGGCTCGAGTTCTTGAGCTCGTAGAGCCTCTTATCGGCAACGCCCATGAGTTCGCTCTTTTGACTTCCATCCTGCGGATGAACTGCAACGCCGAAATCTAGCGTCAAAGCAATATCGAGTTTCAGTGGCCGAACCTCGCTCTCGTATTGCGCGCGGACGCGGCGGCTGAGGGTGCCTGCCTGTTCGGGATCGGTCTGCGGAAGGAGCAGAGCGAATTCATCGCCGCCGATGCGAAACGCGAAATCGGAGGCACGCAACGTCTTACGCAGCGTCGTCGCGGCGAGCTGCAGGACTTGGTCGCCTTGCAGGTGGCCGTAACGGTCGTTTACCTCCTTGAGTTTATGCAGGTCGAGAATCACGACAGCGATCTGCTGGTTATACCGTTTGGCCCGGTTCAATTCCTTGTCGCAGTACTCGTCAAAAAGCCGGCGGTTATACAGGCCAGTTAGCGCGTCGGTGGCCGCATTGATTTGCAGCTTCTTAAAATCGTCGTATTCAATCAGGATGGGAACACGAAGGAAACTCGCCGAAGCGAGGACGTCGACCAGCGCTGTCTTCAGCGAAACTTTTTTCCCAAGGCTGTCTGTCAGCTCGCGGCGACGGACGAGTGTTCGATCCCAGTATTCGTTGCTTTGCTCTTCTGTTAAATCGATTTGGGCGATCGTATGAAAAAATTGGCGCAGGAATTGCCCACGGACGGGTTCATCGAGTCCTTCGAGGATCTCAACAAGAAGCTCCAGGAACGAGTCTTCGGCCGATGGCGTCGGCTGGACAGCTTCGCCGGGCTGAGGCATCAATGGGATCCGAATAAAGCCAGTTTAACCCTGAACTCAGGGGCATGCGGGGGCCATGAGACCGCTGCACGGTGTAGTCCATCCGCCGGAAAAAGATATTCGCAATGGGCAACCGGTAAGTCAATAATTATTAAGACAGTTATATGTCTTCGCAAAAGGCTCTACGTAAGTGTCGTCCCGGTAGGCGCCGACTCGTGAAAATCCATTCCACTTTTGTCGTTCTCGATGGGCGTTGTACGAGTCCACTACGAATGTCACACAAGGGGTTTAAGAAATTCAACTCCGATCAGTCGCAAATCTCCTGCTTCCTGCTGCCTGCGGACTTTAGCCTGTATGGGAGGCATACCGGCCGGGATCAAAGCCGTAGATATCATGGAGGGCGCCGGAATCGTGAGAATAATCAATTCGCCTAACAATAGCGAGCGAGTGCAGGTAAGAAATGCTCCCAATGCACTTACATCAAGGGTCTTACCCAGTTCCATAAACGGTTCGCCGTGACCGTCCCTTCCGCGGACGAAAAGCGGGACCTGCAGGTGAATTCGCTGAAAACGCCGACGCTCGTCTTCGACGGAGGGCATGGTTGGTTTGGGCGGGAAAACTCTTTCTCTGGTTGTCATTGTGGTACTAAAGTTTTAGTACTCGTTCATGGATAGCAATTTGAGGGCAAGTTTTACGAGACGAATTGTTATGTCTCTAACCTACAGAATCTAAGGATGCTACTCCGAATACCAGCAAAAATCGTCCCGAATTTTCAGAGACCTGTTAGCAAATGTGGGTAATTGGTTTCCAACATTGTGCAATCGTAGGACTCATTTACCATTGACACGATTCCATTTCCTTTGCAAGCATACGATTACTTCGATTCAGGACTTGTGTGTTCCCAGTGGCTAGGAGGGGATTTGCCGAACAGTATTGATGTCGATCAGCAGACTGCGGGCCAAGCTGCCTTTCAATTGGTCGCCAGTTTGCTTGATGCCTTAGATCGACCTTTACTGGTTTCTGATCGCCGTGGACGGGTGTTGTTTACCAACTTTCACGCACAGGACGCACTTAATTCCAAAGGCCTGCAAGCCACACCGGATTTGAATCTTTTTCGCGATATTCTTCACACTGACTGTGCCGGGATTATGGGTCAGTTGGAGGCGGGAGAGCAGGAAATTAACCTGCCTTTGGAATTTTCCGAGGGGAAAAGCAGAGCCCGAATTCGCTGGTTGCCCGAACCGGACTGGCTCGTAGTTTATATGGAACCCTCTCCCACGGAAACGCCCGCGGGCGAAGCGGAAATGCGTCAGACCGTGCAGGACCTGATGCAGGAACGCGAAATTACCTATCGAAATCTCCTGGCTGCCTACTTGCGCCTCCAGGAAGTGAACCGGCAGAAGACGGTTTTCCTTGCCTCCGCGGCGCACGAACTGAAGACACCTCTCGCGGTGATGAAGGGGTATTACGACCTTCTGCTTTCCGGTTCGCTGGGAAAACTGAGCGATCGTCAACGCGAGATCCTAAGAGAGTCGAAGGAGAGCTGTGACCGGCTCGTTCGCCTCGTGTCCATGTTCCTGAACTACTCCGCCCTTGAGAGCGGCAAACTGGTTTTGCAGCTGCGGGAAAACGATCTTCGAGACTGCATTAATGATTTGACATGCCGCTGGCAGGACGCATTTCAGCGAGCCAAGGTCCGCTTGGAAATTCAAATCCACGCCGATCTGCCGCTTTTCAAATTCGATTATCAGAAGGTTCAGCAGTGCATGGCCAATTTTGTCGATAATGCACTCAAACATACGCCGGAAGGCGGCTGCGTGACTCTTCTGGCGGAACCCCACTTCTGGGAACGACGAACTTCCGACGCGGCGCCTTTGGAAGAGCGCCGCCGCAAGCGCGCCCCGAAGATAAACAGCATCCTGGTATCCGTCTCCGACACGGGTAATGGAATCGCGGCGGAGTATCACCAGGAGATTTTTGAGGAGTTCGTACGAGTGGATCCTTCCTCCTCGGGAATGGGGCTCGGTCTTGCAATCACCAAGCGATTGATCCAAGCGCATCGCGGTAAGGTTTGGGTGGATAGTGAAGTGGGCCGCGGGAGCTCCTTTTCGTTCCTCCTGCCCATGAATACGGAATAGATGCAAGCGGGACATTGCACCGAAGGGAAAACGATGGCCGAAAAAGAAAAGATACTTGTAGTGGACGACGAGCCGAGTATACGGAAATACCTGCAAACGCTTCTTGAGGTGGACGGCTTTAACGTCGAGACCGTCGCGAGCGGCAAGGAAGCGCTCGAACGTGTTGGTCAGGGAGAACGCCCCGCGTTCGTCATCCTCGATGTGCTGATGCCCGAAATGGATGGGATCGAGACGCTGCGGCAGCTGATGCACGTGGACCGCACGCTGAACGTCATCATGCTTTCGTGCTCGAACGAAGTTACGACGGTTGTCGAAGCCATCCGCCTGGGTGCGCTTGACTACCTGACCAAGCCGTTTGAGAAGCCGGAACTGGATGCGGCGTTTCTGAAATGCCGCCAGAAGCAGCAGTTGCGTTCGGAAAACCAGGCCTTGCGTGAGTATTGCGAAGCCTTGACGGAAGATATTTCCTTTCTTGCGGCCAGTCCTCAAATGCTGAAAATCCGGCAGCAGATTTTGCAGATTGCTCCCGTGGATGTGCCGGTTTTCATCAGCGGCGAAAGCGGCGTCGGCAAGGAAGTGGTGGCGCGGATGATCCACTTGCGGTCCACTCGCCGGCAGCAATCGTTTATCAAAGTGAACTGCGCCGCGCTTCCGGGAGAATTGCTGGAATCGGAGTTGTTCGGCTACGAACAAGGAGCTTTCACGGGAGCCGTCCGCGCCAAGCCCGGCAAGTTCGAACTCGCCAATAAAGGAACAATATTCCTGGACGAAATTGCGGAGATGAGTCCTCATCTTCAGGCGAAACTTCTCCACGTCCTTCAGGATGGGCAGTTTTCGCGCTTGGGCGCGCGCGCGGTGGTAAATGTGGACGTGCGGGTTCTTGCCGCTACAAACATGGAAGTCAAAGAAGCGATGAGGTCGGGCAGGTTTCGCGAAGATCTGTATTACCGCTTGAACGTGCTCTCCATTCACATTCCGCCGCTCCGGGAACGAACGACGGAAATACCGCTGCTTTTCCGCCATTTCCTGGTGAAGTACAGCGAGAAATACCAGAAGCCTGCGCCGGACCCGTCAAAACATTTGTTGGAAGCAGCACTGCGCTATCCTTGGCCGGGAAATCTCCGGGAGCTCGAGAACTTCGTAAAGCGTTACGTGATCCTCGAAGACGACGAAGGAAGCTTCCGGGAATTGCTCGAAATGACAGGCCAGCAGAACCGGTTGGCGCCGCGGGAAGACACGCCTGTGCCGAAAGAGCAGGGTCTGAAGGCGCTCGTACGCGGCTTGAAAGACGAAGCGGAAATGGAAGCGATCGCCGACGCGCTGGAAAAGACGAATTGGTGCCGAAAGGATGCGGCACGCATGCTCGGCATCAGCTATAAAGCTCTTCTTTACAAAATGCGGCAGTTCAATCTCGACTCCGGACGGAGTTCGCGCTCCGCAAGTGCGAAACTCTCGGCCGCAAATAAAGAAGCTGCCGCAGCGGAACAGGCCCCCCAAGCGAAGGAAGATATCCCGGCAACTCCGGGAGTGCGCGGAGCCTAGCACAGACAATTACGTGCTTGGCCGCACCGTCGCCGTTGGGGGGTGTACTCCTAGACCCACGCAAAAAGTTGCACATCTAGAGCACATTCAGCGAAATAGCACTACCATCTCTGGTCCCGTTGTTCTAGTATTCCGGCGTTAAGTTGAGCCGCCGCAATATTTTTTTCACAGCTTTTAGTTCGATTTAATTTGACTCGATTAGGCCAAGGTCAACTTGTGCTTATCAATGGTATCAAAGGGGTTGCTTGCCTTTTCATTCGCGTGCTTCAGTCGGTTCAAGCAACGGGGGATTCCGATTAGAGGCAATCCGAACACTTCGTTGGATTTAGATTCAATTTTTGGAAGCGTGATTGCTGATTTTTAATTGGGGGAAGCTGTGTACTTTTACCCAGCCTTGGAGGAACAGCGGGGATGACCGAGCGCCGTATGTCCCGCCGGTACGATTTGTCGTTACCGGTTAGCGTCCGCTTGCCAGTCAATCGAGAGCCGGGCTCACTCAGCGGGCAAACTCGAGATATCTCAACACGCGGCGTCTACTTCACAATGCATAAAGATTTACCACCCGGTACGGAAGTCGATTTTACGTTAACTCTGCCGGCCGAGATCACTCGCGGAACCGAGGTCTTCGTTCGCGCTCACGGACGTGTGATTCGCGTCGATAAGAGGAGAGATGAAGATCACGAAACAGTCGGAGTGGCTGCCGTGATCGAACGCTACGATATCATCCGCGGCGAACATAATCGCCTCTAGGCTGCTCTTACTACACAGGTCGCTTGCCTTTTAGCGAGCGACCGAACCTTCGATGTGCTCCCAACAGGAAACTTCCTTCCTAAAAGTTCCAAGCTTTTTCCAGCTTGCGCGTGAAAATACGCTTCCGCAGTGCCGTGTCTTACCCCAAGGTTCCATGTGCTGCCTTACGTATAGTCAATTGATTCTGGATAATTTAGAGTTACCTCCTACCTTCACAAAAGCTATCTACACAATGAATGCGACTTCAGAGGTTTGGCGTACTGTGTGCACTGTATCTGGGCGGGTCAATCTAAGGTAGAGGCTTGAAATAAAAATGGCGTCCGCTGCTGAGTTAAAACCTGAGTTTCCGATGAGCCGGGTCGAACTGCCGCCGGACAATGTTTATTTTGGTCCTTCGGAGGCAATGCAGACAGTCCGACAAAAGGTCGAACGCGCTGCGGGATTGAATGTTCCGATTCTGATTCTCGGTGAGAGCGGCACCGGAAAAGAGGTCTTGGCTCACTTCGTCCATACGAAATCACCATGGCGGGACGGCCCGTTTGTGAAAGTAAACTGCCCTGCGATCCCCGGAACGCTTCTTGAAAGCGAACTGTTCGGCTTTCAAAAGGGTGCTTTTACGGGAGCAAATGCAGCGAAGCCGGGACGGATGGAGATGGCCCAGGGCGGCACGTTGTTCATGGACGAAATCGGCGAGCTCGATTCCAGCCTGCAGGCAAAGCTGCTCCACGTGCTTCAGGACGGCCATTTCACGCGCATCGGCGATCATGAAGAAAAGCGCATGGATGCTCGCGTCATCTGCGCGACGAACCGCAAGTTGCAGGAGGAAATTGAATCCGGTAACTTCCGATCCGATCTGTTCTACCGCATCAATGTCATCACCATTACCCTTCCGCCATTGCGCGATCGCCGCGAGGACATTCCCTACCTGGTTGAATACCTTCGCGAGATGTTCAATCGGCGTTTTCAGCGTGAGGCGGCGGCGCCGTCAAGAGAAACCGTCCATCTGTTGCAGCAAAGGGATTGGCCCGGCAATATACGCGAACTCGAAAACTGCATTGCCCGATACGTGGTTCTCGGATCTGAAGACGCCTTTTACGCCGAGCGAGCGGAGCGGAAGCCGTTGAATTTTACCTACGAGACGACCCCGGAAGGCAATATCCCTCTCAAACATATCGCTCAGCAGGTCACCAGGCGTATGGAGCACGACCTGATTTTGAAGGTCCTCCAAGCCAACCACTGGAATCGACGAAAAACCGCCGAAGTGCTGAAAATCAGCTATCGCGCGCTGCTTTATAAGGTTCGCCAGGCAGGACTGCCCGCCAAGCGTCCGCGCCGCAAACCGGAGCCGGGTCCGGAATTTCTTCCGGAGTCGCCCGCGCAAGTCGATTAAGTTCTTCCTGTAGTGTCGTAAGACACCATTGCCTGTTATGAAATCGACTGCGTGGATCGCCTTGCCCATGCCGGTCGGTTTCGCTAGCCTAACGGCAATGGCAAAAAGCGCCGAAAAGTCGCATCTGAAAGTTTGCCTTCTGTCTCCCCATCCGATGGTTTTAGATGAATTTCGTCGGCTTCTGGAGGGCTCGGGCTTCCAGATTTCTTCCCAACAACTGAATTCGATGCTGGCTCCCGATCTTCGTAGTTTGGATGTGCCGCGGGCATCCGTTTATGTGATTGACGCCCACGCTGCCCGCCAAGCGACCGGAGCGCTGCTGGGGAATATCCTCGAAAAGCATGAAAATGCGCGGCTGCTGGTGGTTGGCGAAAAACTGACGGAGTCCGATAGCCACTCGATGCTTCGACAGGGCGTGAAAGGCATCCTGAACTACGAAGAGGCGCGCGAACAGTTGCCGCGCGCGCTGCCGCTGGTGGCCGCGGGAGGCTTCTGGGTGCCGCGAGAGGTGTTGTCTCGCTTCGTTGATACCATTTTAAGCAGCACCCAGGGGCGCAGATTGCGCAATAACTCTCCCACCGAACTCAGCCGGCGTGAGCAGGAAGTGCTGAATGGCCTGCTGGAAAACTTGGCCAACAAGGAAGTGGCCGAACGCTTGCATATTTCGGAGCGCACCGTAAAGTTCCATGTTTCAAATCTCCTCGCCAAGTTCGGCGTCCGCCGCCGGGCGGACTTGATTCTTCTTTGCTACCAGCGCCGCGGCTCTGAAGTGAACTGACCTCCCGCCCTCGTCCTCGCTGTTATAATCATTTCCATTTTGCGATAGAGTGGCGGGCTGCGTGACAACGTTTTCGATTGAGAATTTTGGCTGCCGTGCGACGGAAGCAGATGCCTCGGCAATGCGCCAGGAACTGCTCGCCCGGGGAATGGTGCTGGCAGGTGAACATGATTCGGCGGACGTCGTCCTGCTGAATACCTGTACGGTCACGGCCGCGGCGGATTCCCAAGCGCGCGAGGCGCTTCGCAAGATTCACCGGACCAACCCCTCAGCCCGCATCATTGTCACCGGATGTTACGCGCAGCGCGCCCCCGAAGAACTGGCGGCCATCGAAGGCGTTTCCTGGGTGGTGGGAAATTCGCACCAGTCGGAAATTCCGCGTCTCGTCTCCGAGATCGCATCTTCAGAGGGCATTTCCCACAAGAGCGCCGTCGCAGATTCGAATTTCATTTCACTTTCGCGAGTGGAAGAAGGAGAAATGTCGCTCGCGCGCGGTCCTGCCAAGATTTTGACCGGCGACATCTTTGCTCAGACAGTTCTGCGGCCCGGGACTACAGTTCCGCCCGGCGGAGACCACACGCGGCCGATTCTCAAGATTCAGGACGGTTGCAGCAATCGCTGCTCCTACTGCGTGATTCCACTCGTTCGCGGCCGTAGCCGTAGTTTGCCTCCGGATTTCGTAGTGAAGGAAGTCGTTAAACTTGTTTCGGCAGGCGCAAAAGAGGTCGTTCTAAGCGGAATTAATCTCGGAAGCTACGGACGTGACCTTGAGCCGCGGGAGGAACTCGCGCGCCTCGTGCCCCGAATTCTTGCGGAAACGGAAATTGAACGGCTCCGCTTCAGCTCGATCGAACCACTGGATATCACCGAGGACTTCGTCACTCTGGCAGCTTCCTCTTCTCGATTGGCGCCGCATTTCCATGTGCCGCT
>Ga0182024_10014758_pt1 | contig 15058 bp, 2 predicted proteins | sample P32metaG_FD_120480 | JGI IMG/M metagenome (GOLD analysis project Ga0182024, IMG submission 120480) | Permafrost microbial communities from Stordalen Mire, Sweden - P3-2 metaG (Illumina Assembly) | ecosystem: Environmental > Terrestrial > Soil > Wetlands > Permafrost | place: Sweden: Stordalen... | reverse complement strand
GCTCAATCCGCTCACGGCGTTGGTCGTCGATTCTCGGACGCTGATGCTGCCGGCGGTCACCGATCCGGTGGTCGGCGTGAATTTCAATCCGGCCTCTCCTTGCGCCAGGGTGATGAAGCGCCCGTTGGCAATCGGCGTCGTGCCGTTGTTCCCGAAGAGCGTGCCACCGGTGATGCCGGTGATTTGGAAGTAGGCCGCCGTACTGTCGTTGGCCCCAGGCGTAATCACCAGACCCGAAGTGGTCTGGGTGTTTTCCGTCGTCGTAGCGCTCGTGACCGTCGGTCCTGCCAGTGTCACGGCGATCGCGGCTCTTGCCGTAGGACCGCTCAATCCGCCCACGACATTGGTCGTCGATTCCCGGACGCTGAAGCCGCCCGCAACCAGCGAGCCGGTGTTCGGCGTAAATTTCAGTCCCGCCTCTCCCTGGGCCGACGTGATGAAGCTGCCGTTGGCGATCGACGTCGTACCGTTATTCTGGTAGAGCGTGCCACCGGTGATGCCGGTGATCTGGAAGTAGGCCGCCGTACTGTCGTTGGCCCCAGGCGTAATCACCAGACCCGACGTCGTCTGCGTGTTTTCTTTCGCCGTGGTGTTCGTCACCGACGGACCGCCCAGCATGACGGTTATCGCCGCCGCGACCGTCGCACCGCTCAATCCGCCGACGCTATTGGTGGTCGACTCCTGGATGTTGAAGCTGCCGCCAGTCAGCGAACCGGTCGTCGGAGTGAATTTGAGGCCGGCCGTGCCTTGGGCAACGGTGATGAAGCTGCCGTTGGCGATCGCGGTCGTACCATCATTCTGGAAGAGCGTGCCGCCGGTGATGCCCGTGATCTGATAGAAGTTCGCCACGCTATCGTTGGCCCCACGTGAAATCACCAGGCCGGACGTCGTCTGCGTGTTTTCCGTCGTCGTGGTGCCCGTCACCGATGGTCCAGCCAGTGTGACGGCGATCGTGGCCGTGGCCGTCGAGCCGCTCAAACCACCCACGGCACCGGTCGTCGATTCACGGACATTGAAGCTGCCGCCAGTCAGCGAACCGGTCGTCGGAGTGAACTTGAGTCCGGCTGCGCCTTGAGCCGTGGTAATGAAGCTGCCGTTGGCGATCGCGGTCGTGCCATCATTCTGAAAGAGCGTGCCGCCCGTGATACCGGTGATCTGATAGAAGTTCGCCACGCTGTCGTTGGCCCCGCGTGTAATCACCAGGCCAGAAACGGTCTGCGTGTTTTCCGTCGTCGTGGTGCTTGTCACGGTCGGTCCGGCCAGCGCGACGTTGATCGTGGCCGTGGCCGTCGAGCCGCTCAAACCGAAGATGGAGTTGATCGTCGACTCTTCGACGTTGAAGCTGCCACCGGCCAGCGAACCGGTCGTCGGAGTGAACTTAAGTCCGGCGGCTCCTTGAGCCGCGGTAATGAAGCTGCCGCTGGCGATCGCCGTCGTGCCATTACTTTGGTAGAGCGTGCCGCCAGTGATACCGGTGATCTGATAGAACGCCGCCGAGCTGTCGTTCGCCCCAGGCGTAACCACCAGACCGGAAGTCGTCTGCGTGTTTTCCGTCGTCGTAGCGCTCGTGACCGTCGGTCCTGCCAGTGTCACGGCGATCGCGGCTCTCGCCGTAGGACCGCTCAATCCGCCCACGGCACCGGTCGTCGATTCGCGGGCGGTGAAGCCGCCCGCGACCAGCGAGTCCGCGTTCGGCGTGAACTTCAGCCCGGCGGCGCCCTGGGCCGCGGTGATGAAGCTGCCGTTGGCGATCGCCGTCGTGCCGTCGTTCTGGAAGAGCGTGCCACCGCTGATGCTGGTGATTTGGAAGAAGGCAGCCGTGCCATCGTTGGCTCCAAGCGTGATCACCAGTCCCGAAGTCGTCTGCGTGTTTTCCGTCGTCGTGGTGCCCGTCACCGATGGTCCAGCCAGCGCGACGGCGATCGTGGCCGTGGCCGTCGAGCCGCTCAATCCGCCCACGGCAGCGGTCGTCGATTCCTCGACGCTGAAGCTGCCCGTGGCGAGTGAGCCGGTCGTTGGCGTGAATTTGAGTCCAGCCGTGCCTTGGGCAACGGTGATGAAGCTGCCGTTGGTGATCGCGGTCGCACCATCATTCTGATAGAGCGTGCCGCCGGTGATGCCCGTGATCTGATAGAAGTTCACCGCGCTGTCATTGGCCCCGCGTGTAATCACCAGGCCGGAAGTCGTCTGCGTGTTTTCCGTCGTCGTGGTGCTTGTCACGGTCGGTCCAGCCACCCCGACCGTGATCGTGGCCGTGGCCGTCGAGCCGCTCAATCCGCCCACGGCAGCGGTGGTCGATTCCTCGACGCTGAAGCTGCCCGTGGCGAGTGAGCCGGTCGTTGGCGTGAATTTGAGTCCAGCCGTGCCTTGGGCAACGGTGATGAAGCTGCCGTTGGTGATCGCGGTCGTGCCATCATTCTGAAAGAGCGTGCCGCCCGTGATGCCGGTGATCTGGAAGAAGGTTGCCGAGCTGTCACCCGCGGCCGGCGTGATCACCAGGCCGGACGTGGTTTGGTTGTTCTCCGTCGTCGTGGCACCCGTCACGGTCGGTCCGGCCAGCGCGACGTTGATCGTGGCCGTGGCCGTTGTGCCACCCAGTCCGCCAGCGCTGGCACTCGTTGATTCCTGTACGTTGAAACTACCGGATGCAAGCGAGCCGGCCGTTGGAGTGAATTTCAGGCCGGCCGCGCCTTGGGCAACGGTGATGAAGCTGCCGTTGGCGATTGGCGTCGTGCCGTCTTGCTGAAAGAGCGTTCCGTTGGTGATTCCGGTAATCTGGAAGAAGGCTGCCGTGCTGTCACCTGCGGCCGGCGTAATCACCAGGCCGGAAGTGGTTTGCGTCCCCTCGGTGGTCGTCGCGTTGGTCACGGTCGGCATTTGGAACTGGGATTCGATCGCTCCGATATCCGTTTTACCGGCGACGATTCTGGGCAAACCTCTTTGATCGTTCGACAAGCCGGCGGCGGTGGCTGCGGCCGGGTTGCCAGTGCCGAGTGCCGTGCTGCTGGCCTTCAGCGCCACGGTCATGGTGTTACCGCCATTGTTGGTCAGCCCGGCCGCGGCGAACATTGGATCCAGTGGCGAGACGTTGGTCCCCACCTGGTTGTTGTCGCTCGGCGTGCTGAAACCGGCGGAGCCGGTGCCATCGCCGATGAAATTGGAATTGGCGATCGCGGCCGTGCCGTTGAAGTCCGGACTGGTTCCTGCGGTGTTCGTGGCGTCAATCGTGTTGTAAATATCCAGGGCAGGATCGTTGTTCACGTAATTGTTGATGCCGCCGCCCTGCGGTGTGCCGGCGGTACCGCCCACGACCGGAGCCACGACAGAGGCCGTATTGGCGGCGACGGTGACGTTGACGATCGACAATCCGCCGGAATCGTCGTTGATTCCGGCGCCAAAAGAATTGCCGGCAATCGAGCCGCTGCCGGAGATGATCGAGTTGCCGTAAATCGTGTCGTTCAGCAGTTGCGATCCGGTACCGTTGATCTCGGCGCCGCCGCCAAACGCGAAGCCTCCCACGCCATACGTTAAGCCGGATTCTCCGGTCCCGCCGTTGACGAAGTTACCCGATAGCGTCGAGTTGCTGATCGTGGTGGGACCGACTCCGACGTAGACTCCGCCGCCTTGCGCGAAGCCCGCGACGCCGCCGTTGAAACCGACGTCGCCGGTGCCGCCGTCACCGCCGTCGGCCGAGTTGGCCATGATGGTATCGTCGTTCATCACGACGCTGTTCGTCCCGGTGTTGCCGATGTACACGCCGCCCCCATAGCCGGTACCGCCGACGCCACCCGCTGCGCCGGTCCCCGCCGCGCCACCGCCCGCCACGGCGGCATCATTGCTAACGGTGGTGTCATTGATTTGGACCTTGTCGTCCGTGTCTGTGAAAATTCCGCCGCCGTAGGCGTAGCCGCCCGTTCCCGCGGCGGGCCCCGTCGCAGCGTCGACGCGGTCGTGGTCGATCATGCTGCCCCCCTGGACGGTCAGCGTGCCGGTGGAATAGATTCCGCCGCCGCTGGCGCTCTCACCGGCCGTGGTCGCAAGCGCCATGCTGTGGTCGACCTCCACTCCGGTGAGGGTCAGGGTTCCGGCGTTGAGGATTCCGCCGCCATCGGCCTGGGTCGTTCCGCCGGCGGAATCCGTTTCGGCCGTGCCGCCGGTGATCTCCAGGTTCTCAAAGATCACCGTTGCGCCCGGTGCAATCTTAAAGACGCGGTCGACCACCTCCTGGTCGATGGTCGTCGCACCGATTCCGGCCCCCTCGATGATCAGCGTGTGATTGCTGCTGGCGATACTGAGTTGGCCACTGGCGGATGTGAGATTGTATGTCCCGGCCGAAAGCTGAATGACGTCGGGCTGCGATCCGGCGTCGGCGTTCGACAGGGCAATGTCGGCGCGCAGACTGCCACCAGCGCCGTCGGCGGTAGCCGGCAAGGGCGTATAGGTGGTCGTCAGCATCGCGCGTTGTTCGAGCAACTCAAAAACGGAAACCCGATTTCGGCCAGCCGTCGGCCGACCCCTGCGCCCGGACGGCTCGGCGCCGCGGTCTTTCTTCGATCGCTTCGTTGTTCGTTTTCCCTCAAAGTTGCTGAACATCAGGCTCTCCTTTTCACTGAAGACTATTGCTCGTCATGGTTGATGAATTTGCGCCAACCGGGAATCACCCGTGGGCGGCCGTCGCCAGGAGACCAATCGCGCACTCGGACCACGATCGCCAGTTCGTTGCCTGCGACGCCTGCACCTCGCGCCGCAACATGCCCTGCTATGCACACTTCCCCGATAGGGAAGGGGATCCACAAAGAAACTCGCGAGTCCATTGAGCTTTTTCGCGAGTGCAAATTCCCCCAGAGCTTACCAGCCCTCTCCGGAACGGTCAAACAATAACCAGGAGCGGGGAGGCCTATCTTCTATGCCCGGTGCGTCTAATCCACGGTCGAACCGCGGTGAGAAAAGAGGCGCAGTGGCCGCGCCGGCCAGATTTGCCCCACATCGTGGGACCGCCGCACGACAAGGCAAGCACCCGCGACCTTGCCAGCGGCAGGATCACGCACCGGGAGAGTAGATGTTAGGTGGCCGCGGTTATCGCCACGATTTCCACATTCTTGTCGTCCGGTAACGTGATGCTGGCAATCGTCTTCGTGTTGTCGACGGCCAGCGTGTAACCGTAAACGTTAAACGTGCTGTTGTCCTTGCCGCCACTCGACGTGTTGCGGTAAGCCATCGACACGGCAACCGACTCGCCTGAATTGCTTTGCGGCGTCGCCCAGTCGCTGATGCCGCGGGCAAAGGCCGCCGAGGTGCCGTCGGTGTAATTCACCGTGAACGTCTGGGGCGGCTGATTGCCGTTCACACCGGTCGCCAGCAATTCCACCTGCGAGAAAGAACCGTTGGGCAGCCCGATTGTCTGCCCGGCAGCCTGGATCACGTTGCTCGAACCGGCCGGGGCAATATTGAAGGTGGCTCCGTTCCAAGTCTGACTGGTCCCCAGCAGCGTTGCCGACAGGGCGTTTCCATTGCCATCCAATCCGCCCGAGAACGTGGAGCCGTCGGCCGTGATGCCCGTCAGGCTGTACTCGCCGGTAAGGTCGACCGCGGTGGTCGTAGCGCTGTTGGTTGTCGTGGCATGAACCTCGTTCGAAGCGGCACTGACCGCTGGAGTATTGATCGCCTTGACCACGTAATAGTAGGTGTTGCCTGCAACGGCGGTCGTGTCGGAATAGCTCGTGGCAGTGGCCGCCAACGGAGAGCTGTTGATCGGCGTCGTCGCCTCTCCACCCGCCGTTGTGCCGCGATAGACGTTGTAGCCGGTGATCGTGCCGGATGCGGCCGTCCAGGAGAGGTTAACGCTACTGCTCGTAGGGTCCGTGGCCGTCAAATTGGTCGGAGCCGCGACGGACCCCACCACGCTGATCGACAAGACCTCGACGTTGGAGTTGTCGGGCAACGTGATGCTCGCGACCGTCTTCGCGCTGTTCACGGCAAACGAATAGCCGTAGATGTCAAACGGACCTCGATCGTCTGTGCGACCGGTCGAAGTGTTGCGGTACGGAGTCGACAAGACGATCGACTCGCCCGAGTAACTCTGCGGCATGTGCCAATCGCTGATGCTCTGAGTAATCGTCGTCGAAGTGCCGTCCGTGTAATTGACCGTGAACGTTTGATCGGGCTGGTTGCCGTTCACGCCGGCCGCCAACAACTCGACCTGCGAATAAGAACCCGACGGCAGGTCGAGCGTCTGTCCGGCAGCTTGGATCACGTTGCTCGATCCGGCCGGGGCGATGGCGAAGGTGGCGCCGTTCCAGGTCTGGCTGGTACCCACCTGGGTTTCGGACAGGGCATTCCCCTGGCCATCAAAACCGCCGCCAAACGTAGCGCCGTCGACCGTGATGCCGGTCAAATTGTAGAGGCCGGCCAGATCGACCTCGGTGGTGGCAACGGTGGTCGACACCGTCACGTGCGCCTCGTTCGAAGCCGAGCTCGTCGCCGGACCATTCACCCCTTTGACCGTGTAATAGTACGTGTTGCCGGCCAAGACGCTGGTGTCCTGATAACTCGTGGCAGTCGGCGACAGCGGCGAACTGTTGAGTGGCGTCGTCGATTCGCCGCCGCTGGTCGTGCTGCGGTAGACGTTGTAGCCGGTAACGGTGCTGTCCGAGGCCGTCCACGACAGATTGACCTGGGTTGTCGACGCGTCGGTCGCCGTCAAGCTGGTCGGCGCGTCAACCGACGTGAGAGTGACGATCGACAAGATCTTGACCTTGGCGTCGTTGGGCAGCGTGATGCTCTGGAGCGTCTTGGTCGAATCGACGGCAATCGAGTAGCCATAGACATCAAACGTCCCGTCGTTCGCGCCGCCGGCGGAGGTGTTGCGATACACGCTCGACAGCGCGACCGACTCGCCCGCATAGCCTTGAGCCATCGCCCAATCGCTGATGCTTTGAGTCACGGTCGTCGATGTGCCGTCGGAGTAATTGAGAGTGAATTGCTGGCCGGGTTGGCTACCGTTGGTGCCGACGGCCAGAAGCTCCACGTTGGTGTAACTGCCCGACGACAAGGTAATCGTCTGTCCGGTTCCTTGAACGACATTGTTGACATCGGGAGAACCGAGGCCGAAGGTGAGCCCATTCCAGGCGATGCTCGAACCGACTTCGGTTTCGGACAGCGCATTGCCCTGGCCGTCGATGCCGGCGCCGAATTTCGTACCGTCGGTCGTGATGCCGGTCAGGTTGTAGTAAGTCGAGAGATCGACGACTTCCGTTCCGTTGACGTGAATCGTCGCCGTAGCCGTCGGACCGAGCAGCCCCGTGCTGCTGGAGCTGGTCGACTGCTGTACGATGAAGCTGCCGTTGGCCACGGAACCCGTCGTGGGGGTGAACTTCAATCCGGCCTCGCCTTGGGCCAGCGTAATGAACGAGCCACTGGTGATCTGCGTCGTACCGTCATTCTGATAGAGCGTGCCGCCAGTGATGCCAGTAATCTGGAAGTTCGTTGTCGAAGCGGAACTGGGAGTGATGACGAGGCCTGACGTGGTTTGCGTGTTTTCCGTCGTGGTGGCATTGGTCAGGGTCGGAGCACCCGACGCTATCGTGATGGTGGCCGTCGCGGTCGGACCCGTCAGATTGCTCGCGCTAGCCGCCGTTGCTCCTTGCACGGTGAAGCTGCCGTTGGCAGTGGAGCCGGTGGTGGGAGTGAACTTCAATCCGGCTTCGCCTTGGGCCAGCGTAATGAACGCGCCGCTGGTGATCTGCGTCGTGCCGTCATTCTGATAGAGCGTGCCGCCGGTGATGGCGGTGACCTGGAAGTTGGTCACCCCTCCAGAGTTGCTGGCGATCACCAGGCCCGACGCGGTTTGCGTGTTTTCCGTCGTCGTGGCGGGGGTCACCGTCGGCGCGCTCGCCGCGGCGCTGACGAAAATGGTGGCCGTGCCGACGGAACCCGTCAGGTCGGCCGCACTGTTTCCCGTCGCTTCCTGAACGCCGAAGCCGCCGGTTGCCGTGGAGCCGGTCGTGGGAGTGAATTTCAGTCCGGCTTCGCCTTGGGCCAGCGTAATGAACGAACCGCTTGTGATCTGCGTCGTGCCGTTGTTCTGGAAAAGCGTGCCGCCGGTGATACCCGTGATCTGGAAGAAAGTTGTCGAAGCGGAACTGGGTGTGATGACCAGCCCTGAAGTGGTTTGAGTATTTTCCGTCGTAGTGGTCGGGGTCACCGTCGGCACGGTTGCCGCGGCGCTAACTACAAAGATGGTGGCAGTAGCAGCCGAACCCGTCAGGTTCCCCGCACTACTCCCCGTTGCTTCCTGAACGGCGAAGCTGCCGGTCGCCAAGGAGCCGGTCGTGGGAGTGAATTTCAAACCGGCTTCGCCTTGCGCCAGCGTAATGAACGCGCCGCTGGTGATCTGCGTCGTGCCATCATGCTGGAAGAGCGTTCCGCCGGTGATATTGTTGATCTGAAAGTTCGTGGTCGCTCCAGAGCTGGGAGTGATGACCAGCCCCGCAGTGGTTTGAGTATTCTCCGTCGTCGTGGTAGGAGTCACCGTCGGCAGCGTCGCCGCGCCACTTACCACGAAGATGCTGGCAGTGGCGGTCGAACCCGTCAGGTCTCCCGCGCTGCTCCCCGTCGCTTCTTGAGCGGCAAAGCTGCTGGTCGTCAATGAACCCGTCGTCGGCGTGAATTTCAATCCGGCTTCGCCTTGGGCCAGCGTAATGAACGCGCCGCTGGTGATCTGCGTCGTGCCGTCATGCTGAAAGAGCGTTCCGCCGGTGATATTGGTGATCTGGAAGTTCGTGGTCGCTCCAGAGCTGGGAGTGATGACCAGGCCCGACGTGGTTTGAGTATTCTCCGTCGTTGCGCTGGAGGTGACTGTCGGCGCGGCAGTCTCAGTGCTGCTCACCGCGATGGTGGCCGCGGCGGTCGGACCACTGAGACCCGTCGCGGTGCCGTCGGACGATTCGCGGACCGTGAAGCTGCCCGTGGCAAGCGAACCGGACGTTGGCGTGAATTTCAATCCGGCGGCGCCTTGGGCCGCTGTGATGAAGCTGCCGCTGGCGATCGCCGTGGTGCCGTCATGCTGAAACAGTGTTCCGCCCGTAATGCCGGTGATTTGAAAGCTGGTTGCCGTGTCCGACGCACCGGGAGTGATGACCAGGCCCGCTGTGGTTTGCGTATTTTCCGTTGTCGCGGCACTCGTCACCGCTGGTCCTTTGAAGCTCACCACGACGCTGGCCGTGGCGGTCGGACCGCTCAGGCCCGTCGCCGTGCCGTCGGACGATTCTCGCACCGTGAAGCTGCCATTGGCGATCGATCCGGTCGTGGGTGTGAATTTCAACCCAGCGGCACCCTGGGCCACGGTGATGAAGCTACCGTTACTGATCGCCATGGTGCCGTTATTCAGGAACAGCGTTCCACCGGTGATGCCGGTCACCTGGAAACTCGTTGCCGTGTCGGACGCACCGGGCGTGACAATTAAGCCCGAGGTGGTTTGTGTGTTCTCTGCCGTCGTGGCACCCGTCACTGCCGGACCGTTGAAGCTGACGGGAATCGTGGCCGTCGCCGTGGTTCCGCTCAGGCCTCCCGCGCTGGCACTGGTCGATTCCTGGACGGTGAAGCTGCCGGTGGCCAAGGAATTAGTCGTGGGCGTGAATTTCAACCCGGCCGCGCCTTGGGCCACCGTGATGAATTCGCCGTTGGTGATCTGCGTCGTGCCGTTATTGAGAAAGAGTGTTCCGCCGGAAATGCCGGTGATCTGGAAATTCGTCACCGACGTGTCGAGCGCGTTGGGTGAGACGACCAGGCCCGAGCTGGTTTGCGTGTTTTCCGTCGTCGCAGTGCCGGTCACGGTCGGGCCGCGAAGCGCCAAGGAAATCGTGGCAGTCGCAGCGGTTGCCCCCAAACCGGACGTGCTAGCGCTGGTCGATTCCTGAACCATGAAGCTGCCGCCGGTGGAACCGGCCGAGGGTGTGAATTTCAGTCCGGCCGCGCCTTGGGCCAGCGTGATGAATTCGTCATTCGTGATCTGTGTCGTACCGTCATGCTGAAACAGCGTTCCGCCGGTGATGCCGGTGATCTGGAAATCGACTACCGTTCCGGTGTCGGCCGCTGCAGGCGCGATCACCAGGCCCGAAGTCGTTTGTGTGGTGCCGGAAGTCGTGGCATTGGTCACAACCGGAGCTTGCAGTTGGGTCTCAACCGCTCCGATATCCATTTTTCCAGCGACAATTCGCGGCAGGCCCCGCTGGTCGGTCGTCAGAGCGTTGGCGATAGCCACGATTGGATCAGCGGCGCCGAGCGCCGGACTGCCGGCCAGCAGTGCCACGGTGGCGGTCGGGCCGCCATTGTTTTGCAAGGGGCCAAGCTTGGCATTGATCGGCGAAATGGTCGTTCCCACTTGATCGCCGTTGGCGGTGGTAAAACCCGTGGAAGCGGTGCCATCGCCGATGAGATTGTCGTCGGTGTCCGCCACCGCGCCGAAGACGTCAGGACCACTGGCCGCCGTGTTCCCAGCGACCAGAGTGTTCTTCAACTGCAAGCCCGAGTCCACGTTGCCATCATTGTCGATGCCGCCACCGAATGCCGTACCAACCGTGCCACCCGCCGCGATGGCGCCGGCTGTAGCCGTATTCGCCGTGAAAGTAGAACTTGCAATGAACACAGCGGTCGATTCGTCGTCGAGGCCGCCGCCATATGCGTTGCCGGAGGTGGAACCGGTGCCGCCCAAAGCGCTATTGCCGTAGAACGTGTCGTTCAGGAACTCCGAATCGGGAGCTTCGTTATCGACTCCACCTCCGACGGCCACATCGCCAAGCCCCACGTTTCCGCCGCCGCCACTTCCCGCGGCCCCACCGGCGCCGCCTTGCGCAATGTTGCCCGAGATCGTGCAATTACTCATCATGATGGGACCGCCGAGTGCGGCGGTGGTCGTTGTAGCGGCTTCATAGTCGATTTCCACTCCGCCGCCGAATGCCAGACCACCCTCGCCGCCGTCGCCACCACCAGCCACGCCGACGGCACCGGCTCCGGCGGTCGCCTGGTTGCCCGAGATCGTGTCCCCCGTCAATTGGGAAGTGGATGCACCGGTGGCATTGAAAATGTAGACGCCGCCCCCGAGGGCAAGTCCCGGTTCGGCGCCTGCGACACTGCTGGTCCCCCCTTGGATGATATTGTTTTCGATCGTGGAGTCGGAGATTTGGAGGTTGGTCTCGGTGTTTGAAAAAACACCCCCCCCCTCGGCATTGCCTGCGAAAGCGCCGCTTGCCGGAGCGGAACTCACACCGTTGGCGGCGATGGCGCTGTTGTTCGAGATCACGCTGCCAGCGCTGATGAACAATTCGCCGGTGGAAAAGACGCCACCCCCGACGGCGTTTTGGCCGCTGGTCCCTTGCCCGAGTGCTTTATTACCAGTGACCGTTACATTGTTAAGCGTAACGCTCCCCTCGTCGAGGATGCCGCCTCCTTCGGCCTGCCCAGTGGTGGCTCCCGTATCGTCGGTTTCGGCGGTGCCACCGGTGATTTCAACATTCTCGAAAATCACCTGAGCGCCGCTGACTTCGAAGACACGATCGATCGCGGTCTGACTGATAATCGTGGCATTCGGACCGCTCGAGCCCTTTCCGTCGATAATCAGGGTGTGGCTGGTGTTGGTGATCTTCAGTTGGCCAAGCCCGGCGCCCACCCCGAGCGTATAGGTGCCCGCCGAAAGGTCGATGGTGTCGGTGGCCGTTCCCGTGTCGGCATTGGCCGCCGCGATCGCGGACCGCAAGTTATTGGACGCTGAGGCATTGTAAGTCGCGGTGCTGTCGGCAACGGTGGTCGAAGCCGTGTAGGTATTGCCCGAAAGCATGGCTCGCATCTCGAGCAACTCTAAGACCGGGACTCCCGATCGACCGATCCGCAGCCGACTGCCGCGTCCCGAGGGATTCAGACCGCGGCCTGTCTTGGAACGCTTCTTTCCGCGCCACGGCATGAAGTGTTCGAACATTCAGGAACTCCCAGTCATCAAAGGTGTCGAATCAGGATGCGTCGCCGTCGACTCGTTAGTCGCGGCCGAAATGGAGCAGAACGATCGTGTAGACTTGAGAGGCACGGTGCTGACGCAAATCAGCAGTGCGGCGATCCAGACCAGCCGCATTTCCCTACAGCAGCCGTAGCAGCACACGATCGCGGGAAGGCTCTCAGAAATGACCACGCCCTTCATGGCGCGATAATTCGACGATAACAGCCGCGTCGAAGAATGTCAAAGAAAGAGCGAGCCCGAAAAGCGGCGGGCCGGATGTAGCGGCGAGGCCTATCCGTGCGGTCACAAAACGTGATTTTGCAGCCTCGGGCGAGCCGCTTGCTCCCTGCCTCGGGTCCATCCCCCCCGCACGCAGGGAACGCGAAACCGCGGCTCAGCAGGCCTGCGGTCAAGACGCGCCGGACACGAGTGGAATGCGCCCGGCCACGAGGACCAAGAAACGGCCGGTGCGGCCTTGCGCGGGCGACGATGGCAAGCGCCCCGCTAACGCATGGCCTGGACGATTTCGGCCGCGTAGCGTTTGGGGTTCTGCTCGAAACGACGCAGCGTCTCCTCGCAAGAAAACAGGTAGACGCGCTTTTCGAAAAACACTCCCAGCATCCGGCTGCCGGGAACGAGTTGCCGGTTGTCCAATGCCAAAACCGGATCGTTCCCTTCAATCACCGGACTGTAGGCGTCCGGATTCGCCAAGAATCGGCGTTGCGCTTCGCTGCTGGCAAACAAGTACGTCCGGCCACGATGAATCGCTCCCCACTGCGTGTCTCCCTTAGCCCAGCGCTTCAACTCGACCAGGGTCACCGGACAGCAACCATCCAATCCCAGCGGCGGCGCACCGGCCGGCAAATCGGTAGGAGGTGTCACCACTGCCGAGGAATTTTGCTCCGCGGCACGGGCGTACGCCTGGTTGGCGGCACCCGGCACGGGCGTCGCTTCCGGCTGATACGCGACCGGCTGACCGGGGGTCGTCGGCTGTGCGGGCGTCATCGGTTGCCCGGCAATGGTCGACTGCCCTACCGGCGGCTGTTGCGAGATCGGCGTCTGCTGTCCAGCCGGCGGCGACTGCGAGGCCGCTGCTTGGGCGGCGGACGAGGCGGCCATGGCCTGCGCGCCGTACGGATTGAAAGCCGGCGATTGCCCCGCGGCGGCGGGCGAACCAGAAGCGGCCAGACGGCGGTGGCCCTCGGCGGCTTGATTCATGGCTGCAATGTACTGCGGCGCCGTGAGCGGACTAGGAAGTGCCGACACCAGGTGGCCGGCTGGAGTAATAATCACGTCGGTTGGCAAACTCGAGACGTAATACATGCGAGCAGTCGCCGGCGAATCGTCGACGTTGAGCTTCACCAGGACGAAGTTCGCCTCCAACGATTTGCCGGTCTCCGGTTGGGCAAAGACGCCTTGCTCCAGTTGACGACACGGCTTGCACCAAGGTGCCCAAAAGTGGATCAGCACCAGGCGTTTGCTCTGCGCCGCAACGCGTTGAGCGGTCTCCAGATTCGGCTGCCAATTCATCTGGTCCTGGGCGCTCGCCCCATTGACCATAGAGCAGAGCAAACAAGTTGCGCACAAGATCGAGCTAACGTGCCACATCGTTGACCTGCACGACAAAGGAATCGAGAGATGGGTGGCCCCGCGCAATCCCGACCGGCGAGATCACCCGGCAAGACTGCACACCACGAGAACCTGACAGTCCTCTTGTATCGGTTGGCCGGGACTTGGCAATTAGGTGAAAAAGTCGGATTGGTTGAGCACTGCCGGCGTCTGGCAGCTTCTCGCCCCAATCCCCCGCGACGCTGGTGCGCCGCGCGCAACCAACGGCTTATGGGAGTGCCAGTGGCCTTGCCGGGGCACTGCAGGGCTAGCAGAGAGCCCTATCGCGATTCGTACCGAGACTCGCCGAGCAACTGCGCGTCGGCGTGCGTCCTTCCTCGCCGTCAGCGGGAGAGATTGCCGGGCTGCCCGGACGCGGAGATTGGGAAAAAGTTACCCAAACTATGAAATCTTCTGCAGAGGCGACTTGACACCGGTCGATAGATTACTAAGATGTCGATAGTTACATTCTGCCAAGCAGGCAGACGCCAGCACCCATAACGGATCTTTTGGGTGCTTCCACCCCCTGTCGCAAAGTGAGGGACGGTCCACAAATGCAAGTGGTCCGGATTTTGCGTTGATGGCGGGGAAGACGCTTCTCGACTTCCTATTGCAGTAACTCGCTCACGGCCGCATCGGCTTTGATGCTTAAGAGTTAGCCCTGCTGGATCGCTCGGTGGCGCTTTTTGAAAAGCTCTACCGTGTCGACACCTTTCAAAGGCTTGCGAGGACCCGAGAGGTTTTCCGGGCGTGCTGCTTGTACGCGGCCTCGTTGAGATCTAATTCCAAAACTTTGCACGCGCTAGCCGGGCGAATCGCTGGCACGGCGGTTTTGGCAAACCACATTGCTGCTAGCCTGGACGCTGTCTCAGGCCGGTCGCGAGATTGGGTGTCTTCGATAGACAACCCTTGATTCGAATGCCTTCGCCAGATTCCGGTGACGGAGCGTCTCCTTCACCCATTTGGGCGGAGTCGCTCCTGCGGTTGACCGTTAATTTAATTGGCGAGCGCTGCAAAGGGTTTGGAACAGAGATTAAAAACGCCTGACAGAACGCGGAATGCTCGCGCGGGCCAATCACTCGCTTGCGCCGCGCCTGGTCGGCTTGAGTCCGATACAGGAGTGCCGCAAGGCAACCGTGCCTTTTGCCAGGTGCTCCTAGGTTTTTCACAGTTTCCGTCTGTGGACGGAAGGTGTTTGCAATTTCCGTCCGTTGCGGAGATTGACTCTGGTTGCCAGTGGCCTGGCCGATGACGCCGAGCCGCTTGTCCAGTTGGTTTCGGAGCTGTCACGTGCTCCTCACGCTTCCGCGGCGCGCGCACAGCGATTGTCGCGCAGGTCTTCTTGCTAGGTGAAACATGGGAAAGAAAAGGAAAGGCCGGCCCCGAGGTCGGGGTGGGCCAGTCGGCGGTGGGGGCGGAGGAGGCGGTGGGGGCGGTGGCGGAGGCGGGGGAGGATCTCAATTC
>Ga0182024_10014757_pt1 | contig 15058 bp, 12 predicted proteins | sample P32metaG_FD_120480 | JGI IMG/M metagenome (GOLD analysis project Ga0182024, IMG submission 120480) | Permafrost microbial communities from Stordalen Mire, Sweden - P3-2 metaG (Illumina Assembly) | ecosystem: Environmental > Terrestrial > Soil > Wetlands > Permafrost | place: Sweden: Stordalen... | reverse complement strand
ATTCGTCAAACGCCATAAGGTGTCAACCAGAATATCCAAATTGGCCCGCGTCGCACAATCTCGTCGTGGGCGATCGTCCGTTAAAGGGATGTGGTCGGCCAACCGGTTACCATGTATGGACGGCATCGGCGGTTTCAAATGCGCGGCGATCGTAATAGGTGTGCTGGTGAATCGAAAGCACCACCGCCGCACCGCGCCGACGCGCCTCTCGATGCCGCTGCTGCTCGACTGGCTTAGCACCAAAGGTCAGCACAATTTCAGGGCGCAAAGCCTTTAATCGTGCATGGTAGATGTTGTCGAAGCGCGGTCCATGCTCGGCATGGGGACGGTCGAGGAGAAACGCGCCGCTGTCCACCAGGATATAACGCACGCCATCCCTTTTAAATCGAATGACGTCGGCGCCCTCTTCGCGCTCTTGTGATGGACTGATTCCCATGCCGCGCAGCATCTGTTTTGTATTCTCGGAGGCCCGCGGATCGGGAAACTCAGTGGCGGTCGTGCCGACCGCTTCGACCTCGTAGCCACCGCGCGCGAGTAATCTGCAGATCGAATCCATGCTTCGCGCCGCCCCGCCCGAGGGATCGAGTGGATTTTGGCTCAATAGCAGAAGCAGTCGCCGGCCCATCTTTTCTAAAGTTACAGCATATCTTTGAGCCTGTCGAAAACGTTCTCTGACCTCACGGGGCGAAACTGGCACGTAATTCGGTTGCAGCGTGTAAACTGCGGCAATGAAAATCGTCCAATCCCTTTGGAGCAAACCTGCCGACGCTTCGGGCGGCTGGGAATATCATGGAGGCCATTGGCCGCATCCCGCTTTTTTTTGGTGCTCCTGGGTGCTCTCGACGAGCTGGGCGTTCAAGCATTATGGCCAGGTCGAGCTGGTAACCGATGACGAGGGCGCACGTTGGCTCATTGATAAGCTCAAGCTGCCTTTCACCTCCGTTAAAACGGACCTGCAATCCCTGGAAGTTCCCGCGCATCTCTGGGCGTTCGGAAAGATCGTCGCATATGCCGCTCAAAAGGAGCCTTTTTTCCACATCGATGGCGACGTTTACCTCATGGGACGATTGCCACAGAAATATGAGACAGTTGATCTCCTCTGCCAGTTCTTCGAACAATATCCCGCGTATCCGAACTTCGAGTATGTTTACGACAAAAATCGCGAGGCTATTGAGAAAACCATTCCACGGCTTCCGGAATTCTGGCGATTCATGAGCGAACGCTCGGCGGCGAACTGCGGCATCATTGGGGGGACGAACATCGACGCGATCCAGAAATATACCTCGGACGTACGGGACTTGGTCATGCACCCGCAGAATCGTCCGCTTTGGGCGGACGCTCCGCTGAATCCCTATGCCAACTGTGTTATCGAACAGCAGACGCTGTGGTGCTCCGCGCGGGAGCAAGGCGCGACGCTCACCCCATTATTTGAGAATACGGATTTCTGCGATGTGGATTCGCTTCGCCGCAAAGCGCTGGTGACGAATTTCAATCACGCGGCTTCGCTCGCAAAAAACCCTGTTTTCGGGCGAAATCTAGCGGCGCGCGTCCGCGCCGAATATCCCGAGCAATACAGGATCATCGAGAGTCTCTTCCCCTTAAAAACGCGACAACCGAAACCGCCCAATGTTGTGTGATCGAAGACCCAAAGAGGCCCGCTTTGAGTGTGCTTGCAAGTCAAATTCCCACCGAAGAGGAATCAGCCGCTTGCTGCGTTGCGGCGACTTCGCCGTCTCATAGAGAGCAAAGCGGGCACGGCCAAAAGGCTGCAAGCCGCGGGTTCGGGCACCGAAGTGATGTCGCCGAAATCAATCGAGTTGTCCGGCACGGTGAGATTGAGCGTGTCGCCAGCGCTAAAACCGCTACAATCCAAGTACACATCCATCACCCAAGCATCCGGCGTGTAGCCGCCGCCGGAACTGAAGGATACCCCCGAAGTGACGTCGTCGATAACATTGATCGATGAGCCTGTAAAGACTGGAGGGGAGGCGGTATCGTCGCCATTATCACCGAGGTAGTTCCCGAACCCCGCAGCAAACGTCAGCCCAGCGTACGAAAGAGTTCCCCCTCCGCTGGCGCTGATGCTCGCGTTGAGAGCGCATACCACGCCTAATACGTCCGCCGGATCAGGAGTGCCGGTAATGCCCCCGCCAAAGTGAAGATCGAATTGACTGAAGGCTCCGCCCGTGCCTGCGGGCATCGGAGCAGCGGTCAAAGATCCCGTGATGTGTACAAAGCCGTCTGACTCCGTGTACCCGCCAAAGTTACTAAATGCCCCACCAGAAAGGACGTTTAGATAGGTGCCGTTTTCATAAACGGCGGTCTGCGACGAGTCAAATCCAAACAGAACGATGGGCGTCGCCCGTGCGGGGCGTGCTGCTACTGTTGCCAACGGCACGATCGCCAAAGCAGCCGCGCAACCACCGGACGACATCGCCGACTTCGCACGTTCCAATAGTGAAAGGGCCATCTCGACCTCCACTTTCATTTCATTGACTTGGAGCGACAAATTCGACAAGGCAGGAACGAAGGGCAAAAAAAGAAGAAGCAAGCCCGACGAAAGCCCAATCGGTACGCCGAGCTTCTAAACAAGAAATTGAATAAAGTCAAGGTAAAAAAGCGCAACTCATTTCTAAAAACGCGACAGATTGCCGCTCCGGAAGGGATAAATGGAATCGTAACCTGTCGAATTCAGAGGTACTAGGACAAATAACTACTGATAGTGATTCATTTATATTAGCATAATGTTCGGTATGGATGAAAACGACTTTTCCCACCGCGATGTCCTCCCCAAAGGCCCAGATGGATATGGCGAGCAATCCCGACGATTTCGTCTCCCTTTCCGTGCTGGGCGAATGGTACGCCTTCCGTGGCGTCGACGATTGGGCGGTGGAGTGTCTGGAAAAAGCCCGCAAAGGCGGCGCGGCGGTTTCCTCTCTCACCCTCGCCCGCTGCTACTGAAACCCGAAGAATCCATGGCTTAAGATCCTCGCCTTTACCTTCGCGTCTGTCTTCGCGATCTTCGCCGCTTCGCGATAGACATTTCCGCAATCCAGATCAGTGGCCGAGGAAATGGTTCGAAAGCGAGGCGATGCCGCGGAGCAATTGGAATCGTTCGTCGGCGTTGAATGAGTCGTGGAAAAGATTCGGCGTAAGCTGGCCGGAATTGATCTGGTCGATGGCGGAAGTGTCGGCCCGGCGGGCGTCTTCGAGTTCTTCGGTTTCGACTTTGCGGGCGCGGTCGAGGCCGCCGGCGCGGATGAATTCGACGATCTGGCGCATTTCGTTTCGATCGAGCCAGACGCCGTGGGCGCGGCAGATGTTGATAACGATGCCGGAGCGATTGGCGTAATTCATGCGGTTCATGAGATTCTGGCAGTGCGGGCATTTGAGATAGCGAATATTGGGATCGATCTCGGCCGGCGGCGGAACCAGCAAGCCGGTGGCAGCCTGCTGAGCTTCGGCGTTGGAACAGATGAACTCGAAGCTGGAGACATCCACCCACACGCCACCGCAGCGCGTGCATTCTTCGAGCGGGGTGGTGGCGACCTGCACATTGGTGAGCATCACGTGGCATCGGGGGCAGGCCTCGGTGGTGCTGGCGCCTTTTTCGACGGGGACGGCGCGGGCGCCGCAATGAGGACAGAATTTGGTGCCGGCGAACATCATGCCCATACACTCGGGACACGCCACGGTTTGGAGAAGGGCGTGGCAATATTGGCATTGGGTCGAGTCTTGCGAAACGGCCGCGCCGCATTGGGGGCAAAGCAAGGTGCCGGCTTCCATGACGGGAATTGTAACCGAAGCTCGGCGTTTTTGATTCAATTCACTTTTGGGAAATTTTTGAATTAGCTTGGCGCGAAATAATTTTGAACTCATCAGTCGGAGTGGAAATGGATGATGGTTCTATGACACGGCGGCCAAGGCTGCGACAGATCAATCCAAATTGGCGCCGCCGACGATTGCGATTCAGATGGGATTGCCGCCGCTGAATGATGTGTGAAAAGAAGCGATTCCGTGCGGTGTGTATCAAATAATGGCTGAATGAATTGTTTGATCGAAAAGGAACGGGTCGAAAGGTTCAAGGTCGGGCCTTATTGCTTGACTTTCTTTCCAGCAGTTGGATAGGGTGATTGCCGGTCAGGAAAAGCCCCACGACGTGATAGTGGTCGGAAATCCACGCGAATAATTGCAGTCCGTAATCTTCGCCGAACAGATGCGCGCCGAATGCGTCTTCAGGGCTTTTCATGAGAACGATATAACAAGGCGGGTTTTGATCGAAGACAGAGACAATTCGCGATTGGCCATACATCGCCAAGCCGAGAGGATTTAACTCGGTAAATGGAACAGAATTAGGGCGGCCGGACGCGTAATTGATGCCAGCGGCATCGGGGATGACAGAGACCGTCGCGGTCGTGGTGGATAGCCATTTGATTGCGTCAACAGAAGCGCCGTCGCTCTGGCGTGTCCACGTCGAACCGCCCATAGCCAATGGGACGGGCAGTGTTCTTTCGCCGATAACTTGTCGCGTGAGAATCAAGCTGTGAAGAATGATGGCGGCGAATATTCCAGCCGCACCGATTCGGGCGACGCTGGCCGAGCCGCCTTTTCTCTCGATCCACTGGGGAAACCAATCAAGCATGGCCACCACGGCGAGCATTCCGCACGGGGCGGCGAGGACGAAGCCATAATGATAGGTGCGGGCGAAGAGGATTATTTTCGCGAGGAATACGATCGAAAGAACAGCGAACGGAAATTGCAAGATAGGCTGGGAGCGTCGTTTGACGACTCGCACCGCTGTGATGGCGATAATAAAGATTGCGAACAGCGGCAAGCCGCGCGCTATGTCGGCCCAAAAGGAGTCGAAATGATTGCCGAGGCTCGTGACCAAAAAAAAGCCTGCGATGCCAAGAAGACTGCCCAGGACGCGAGTTATCCGCCGCCCCCGGGAGCCGCAGGAAAGGGAAATAAGAGTAAGGATCGCGGCGAGCAGGGCGTATAACCAGGCATATTGCAGCATCAGGCGGAGATTCTTCACCGGTTCATCAGTGCCGAAACTTCCCTTGTAGAAATTGCTGGAGAGGACGAAAGGCTGATTGACGAACTGCCAACCGCCGAGAACGCCATTGAACGCATCGCGCGCCGGCATCACAGTTAAGAAATAGAGTAGCGACGCCAGCGGCGGAATCGCGACGGCGATCGCGGCGGTAAACAGTATTCGAACGATGGATTTAGATCGCCGGATCCAGAGCACGGCGGCGATTCCGCAAGAAAATGCGGAGGCGCAGCCGAGGAATATTTCCGGTTTGGTCAGGAATGCCAAACCACTCAGCAATCCGCCGGTAAAAACGGAAAGTACCGTCTGTTTACGAAAAAACCATTCAATGCATGCGATGGCAGCGAGGCACAATAAAAATCCATGAGTCATCTCATGTGCATAAGGAGTCAGAAAATTGTAATTGGTTAATTTTGTCGGCGCGCTCAGCGCAAAAATGCAGAGGAAGCAAATGACCGCACCCGTGGCCGCGAGCGCTCCGGACATGTTACGCAGTAGAAAATAGAGAACAGAAATAGTGACGCTGAGAACGATGAGATTGGCCGTGAGAACAACATTCAGGCTCGGGCCGAAGATTTTCATCAAGGCCGCATTGAGGCAGGGCGACAGGGGACCATAAACCGATGCGACATCGCGGTAGAGAACTTTTCCAGAGGATATCTGCCAGGCGATATATAGTTGGCCGCCGAAATCCAGCAGGATTTCACCCGTACGTCCCCAGATCCACCAGGCAAGTGATCCACCGACGGCGGTGATCAGTGCGGCGGAGCACATGATGCCACCGATCGTTTGGCGTCCTTTGAAACCGTCACGCGGGGATGGGATAGCCATAGGTCGGATTTACATTTATACTCCGCTGAACCAACTATGAAATACCTCAATATTCGGCGGATCGGATTTCTTCTGATTCTGGGGATGCTGGGAGGATGCCAGTCTGCAAACGGGATTTTTGAGGTTCGGAATTTTGGCGCGCGCGGGGACGGGCATCATCTGGATACGCCCGCGGTCAATGATGCCATCGCGGCGGCGGGAAAAGCAGGCGGCGGCACCGTGCATTTCTCGGCGGGCACGTACCTTTGCTATTCAATTCATCTGCAGAGCAATATCACTTTGTATCTGGATTATGGCGCGACCATTCGCGCCGCGGGCACGGTCGATGCGGGCAAATATGATCCGCCGGAGCCATTTCCGTTTACCGATCAGTATCAGGATTTCGGACACACGCACTGGCACAACAGTCTGATCTGGGGCGAGAACATTGAGAACGTCGCGATTCTTGGGCCGGGAATGATTGATGGAAAAGATGCGCTGAATCGCGGTTCGCCAAAGGCTAAGGAAGACAAACCGAAAAAGCCCAAGGTCGATTCGACGACTCAGCCGTGGCAGGATACGACCGAACCGTCAGCGGATACCGAGGAGCCTTGGGATGTGGAAGTCGCGACGGATGATATTCGGTCCGGGCCACTGACGGACGAATCGGATAGCAGCATCCATCACCGCTGGCGGTGGGCGACTTCGCGAATTTCCCCCGATATTCCCACACAGGATTATGCGGCCATGTTCGCCGCGACGCAACCGGCCATTGAACCGACCACCGAGCCGACGACCAAGCCGGAATATCCCGATGAAAAGGAAAGGCTCGACGCGGGAATTGGGAATAAGGCGATTTCGCTGAAGAACGTGCACGGCTGCATTCTTCGTGATTTCTCCATATTCGAAGGCGGACACTTTGGCTTGTTGGCGACGGCCGTGGATAGCTTGACGGTAGACAATGTGAAGATCGATACCAACCGAGATGGGATGGATATCGACTGTTGCCGCAACGTTCGGATTTCCAATTGCGCTGTGAATTCGCCGAATGACGATGCGATCGTGCTCAAGAGTTCGTTCGGCCTGGGGTACACGCGCGACACGGAGAACGTGACGATCACCAACTGCGTGGTCAGCGGCGGTTATCAGGAAGGGACGATGCTCGATGGGTCGTTCAAAAAGATCGGTCCCTGGTATGGCGTGGACAAGAAAACTGGGAAAAAGAGACATACCTCGCGCACAGGCCGCATCAAATTTGGCACAGAATCCAACGGCGGATTCAAAAATATCGCGATTTCAAATTGTCTTTTCGATGATTGTGAGGGCCTGGCGATCGAAAGCGTGGATGGCGGGGTGATCGACAACGTGACGATTTCCAATATCGCGATGCGCGATTTGATCAGTGCACCGCTGTATATCCGACTAGGCAGCCGATTGCGCGGGCCGAAGGACGCGCAGGTGGGGGCGATCCGGCATGTGAGCATCAGCGATATCATGGCGCAATCGAATTCGGTGCGATATGCCTGCATTATCAGCGGTATTCCGGGGCATGAGATCGAAGATCTGCACATTCACAACGTGCGGCTGATATTTCCCGGCGGAGGACAAGGATCGTGGACGCGGCGCGAGCCATGGGAGCAGGTGAAGGCTTATCCCGATCCTTCGCGATTTGGCGGAGAGCCGTCGTATGGATTTTATATTCGGCATGTGAATGGCTTGGAAATGACCAATGTGGACATCAGCCGAAAGGCGCCGGACCTTCGCCCGCCGTTTTTTGTGTCGGATGTTCAGCATTTTTATCTTGAGCATGTGACCGCGATGCCGGGGCAGCGGACACCTTTGTTCGAGATGAATGGAGTTGAGGATTTGACCACGCAGCAGGTAACTGGAATGGAAAACCAGCACGTGGATAGGATAGACCAGAAGAATTTCTGATTGTTTTCCGCGCCGCGCCGAAAGGCATTATGCGGCGGCGGCGCCTGGGACCGGGGCCGCCGCGGCCATGGAGAATATCTTGACGCAGTTTCTTCCCGCTTTTTTTGCGGCATAGACGGCCATGTCGGCGGCTTTGATCAGGTGGCCGGGATCGGTCATCGTGCTGCCCGGCTCCAGCGTCGCCACGCCGATGCTGATGGTGACTGGAATTGATTTGCCATCGAAGTGGATCGGCTGCTTGGCGATGGCCAGGCGAATGGTTTCGGCGATGGCGGCAGCGACGGATCGCGCCGTTTCGGGGAGGACCAGGGTCATTTCTTCTCCGCCATAACGCGCGGCCAAATCTTTGGAGCGGGCGGCGGCTTTCAGGATTTTCGCCACCGAGGTCAGAACCTGGTCGCCGGCCTGATGTCCGAATTGATCGTTCACCGATTTGAATTTATCCAGGTCCATCATCAGCAACGTGAGGGGGAGACCCGCGGTTTTGGCGGCGGTGAACTGCGCTCTGAAGGTTTCATCGAACATCGCCCGGTTGCCTAAGCCGGTGAGGCCGTCGGTGGTGGCCTTTTGCTGAAGAACCTGATTTTGCTCCTGCAGCTTGGTATTTTGCATCTGCGATTCGAGGGTGAGCTCAACCAATGCTTCGTTGGCTTTCTTAAGAATCGCTTCGTAGTTGGCGACGCCGCCAATGTTCATTTCAAAGAGGGGAATGACCTCCTTGGTTTTGAGGCCGATTTCCTGAAGGAGCTGGTCGCAGTCGGCATCGGTCATCTTGAACGCGGCGGCGCAAGTGGAACGCACCTTAACGATGGCGGCGGCGGGCTCGGCATCGACGAAAACATCCGCGCACTGACCGGCGAGTTGGACAACCTGAGAGATTCTCCGCAGCGCGGGGTCGGCAACTTTGCTGATGTCGTGGCTGGCGCCGACGGAGGTCGACAAAATCGGTGGCAGCTTCCACTGCTCGGCGAGAATTTCACCCACTTCAGCATGCGTCAGCCCCAGCGATTCCTGCTCGAGCTTGATCAAGTCCGCGTGAGTGACGGCCTTTGAGGAGATTTCGCTGTATTGCGCGCTGATGACCTGGTTGAGAACCAGCATTCCGATATCCTGGAGCAGGGCGGCAAGGAACGCCTCTTCCTGCTGAACGAGTTTCATCTTGCTGGCGATGGTTCGAGCGGCTGTCGCGGCAAAGATGCTGCGACGCCAGTATTGCAAGTGATTGAAACCACCGCCCTTGTTTTTGCTCAGGGTTGTCACTAGCGAAAAACCAAGCACCAGCGTTTTGACGGATTGCAGGCCGAGAATAACCAGTGCGTGGCTGATCGTGCCGACGTGCTGACTGCGGCCGTAGAAGCTGCTGTTGACCGTGCGCAGAATTTTTCCGGACAGGGCCGGGTCTTTGGAAATCACCCGGGCGATCTCCGCGATATCAACTCCGGGTTTACCGGAAAGATCCAGCACCTGCACCGCGATGGTCGGAAGCGAGGGCAGATTGGGACACTGTTGAATTTTTTTGATCAGCTCGGTGTTCATGGTTCCTTGATCGGAAGTTGCCGTTTGCGCCTTAAGTCTCTTACCGGGAATGAAATCGGCACAAAGGCCGCGGCACTTTTGCAGCGGGTTAAATGACCGCGGTCGTATCGGTGTGTTTTATTCGGACGTGAGAGCAGGGCAATTATTTGAGGGCTGACTGGATAATCGGACGAATCTGGTCCTCGTCGCCACCGAGGAATCCGGCTTTGAGGACCTTGCCGTCCTTGCCAATAACCACCGTGAAAGGAATTCCGCCTTCGGAGTCATATTGCGCCGCCACTTTGCCGTCTGAATCCATGAGCACGGGAATGGACAGCTTTGAATCAGCCACGAACTTTTGAATGGTGTCTTTATCTTCCTGCAGGTTGATCGCGAAGAATTTCACGCCTTTGTTCTTAAAATCGTTATAAATGCCATCGAGATGCGGAAGCGAAGCGACGCAAGGACCACACCAGCTCGCCCAGAAATCCAGAACGACGACGGATCCGGCGAAGCCTTGCGTGGTGATTTGCCTGCCGTCAATCCCCGGCAGGGAAAAGGCGGGGGCGGTCTTGCCTTCAATGTCGGAACCGCCGGAATCCGGCGCGAGAAGCTGCGCGCCCGGCGGCGGCGACCAGGCGAACGCCGTGGGGCTGAGCGTCGCTGCCGGTTTGGTGTCGTAATCCATGGTGAGGACGGCCGTCTTAACGGTCTGAGCGCCCTGGAGCCGGGCATTCTTCGATAGATCGGCGGTTGCGCGGCGGAGCAGATGCGTCTTTGGATCGATGCTGAGAGTCAAATCGTAACGCGGATAAAACACCGTAATTGCCGGATAAGATTGGCCGTCAATTTTCTGATCGTCCGCTTTTGTGATGGCGGAAGCCTGCTGGAAAATCTCGCCGGCGGCATCGCCGGAAAGGGCCAGCGCAAGCGAGAAATCCTGATTGCGGAGCACATCGGCCATATCGCTTCCCAGCGCGTCAAGATCGAGTTTTCCTTCAGGCGTTTCGCTTTGAAGGTAGCGATTTCGCTCGGGGAGGAAGAAATAGAGTTTCTGGCCGGTGTTACCGAGGATGGCGTCACTTGCCGGCTGAGTGGTCGCGGTTTTATCGTCGCTGGTTTCGCGCATTTCGCTGCGGAACAGTCCTGCCGAAGTGTAAAGACCGGCGAATTGTCCGGAGTTGTGATGTTGTACGCCATCGATGTCAAACCGGGCATCAATCTTGCCGGTGACATCCAGAGATTTAAGCGCGGCATAGGCATCGCGCAGCTGATAGAGAAGTTGGCGCGCCGGTGGCGTGATGATCAGCGTCGCCTGGGTGGTGGCTTGGCCGCTGGATCTGGAGTGGACAATTAGAGCGATCGCGACAGCGCCGGCGAAAACAAACCCCATTACCAGATTCCGTCGCATGGACATTCAATCTCCTTGGAAACCATTGTAGGAGGGTAGACATGGGAAAACATCGACAATTTCACGGCAGCAACGTGGCATGAAACTTGGCAATAGCCATTAATCGTCGAATTCGTCGCCGCGGAAGGTGTTTCCCAGATAGGCGCTGCGAACGTCGGGATCGTTGATGATCTGGCGGGGTGAGCCGTCCTTGAAAACCTGCCCATCGGCGATGATCAAGGCGCGGTCGCAGACGCGAAGCGTTTGGGCGACGTTGTGGTCGGTGATAAGGACGCTCTTGCCGAATTCATCCTTCAGGCGGCGGACCTCCTTCTGCAAATCTTCAACGGCAATTGGATCGACGCCGCTAAACGGTTCGTCGAGAAGAATGAGCTTGGGATCGGTGACGAGAGCGCGAGCGATTTCCAGCTTTCGGCGTTCGCCGCCGCTGAGGGTTTCGGCTTTCTGATTTCGCTGTTTCGTGAGGCCGTACTGCTCGAGGAGCGCCTCGGCTTTTTGAATTCGCTGGCGGCGGGAGAGGTTAAGCGTTTCGAGGATGGCCAGGAGATTCTGCAGAACGGTGAGCCTGCGGAAATCGCTGCGTTCCTGCGAGAGATAGCCGATGCCAAGGCGGGCGCGCTGATACATGGGAAGGAAGGTGATGTCGGTGGCATCGAAGGCGACGGCGCCGCTGTCCGGCTCGACCATGCCGAGGATCATGCGGAAGGTGGTGGTTTTGCCCGCCCCGTTTCGGCCCAGAAGGCCGACGACTTCCCGCTGGTGAAGCAGGAAACTGACGTCATTGACGACAACGCGGCCGTTGTAGGTTTTGACAAGCTTGGTGACTTCAAGAAGGTTCATCATTGCCGCGGATATGTGCGGGGGGAAGTAGTCTCTCGGATAGCGGGGGAAAATCAAGACAAGGTGAAGCAACCGGCTGGGTGGAATCTGTTTCGTTCTCTGCATGCCCTCCCGATGATGTGGATAACTCGTGGATAAACATGGAAGCCGCTGGTTTTCTCGGCGGAGTGGGCTTCGCATTCGGGCGATTCTTCGGCCGCCCTAACAAAGACTGAAAGCATGCTTAACATATGGGTTGGAGCGGTGGAATTCATAAGTCGTTTAATTTAGATAGTTTATACTATGTCGTAATTTGGGAAGTGCGAAACCTGCTTAATTTCGCGGGAAAAATTCGGTGGGATAGGCAAATTCATCGGAAATCTTCAGCGAAAACGGCGCATAGTCAGCGGCATTTGTGGATAACTTGGCGTGCGGATGAGGAAAACATTGGTGATTTTTGGAGCGGCCGCATCGGCCATGGTATGGTCTTGCTCGCGCGCAAATGCCCCGTCGGCACCGGGGGGCGCATTTCGGGCGGGAAGGGCTCGCCGGAATTCTTTTTCTTGTCGTGCCGCTTAGGTTTGTTGACGCTCTCTCGGCGTCGATTCACGTCTTGAAAGGAGTGGCTGTATGGCCACGGGCAAGGTTAAGTGGTTCAACGACCAAAAAGGTTTTGGATTCATCGCTTCGGACAACGATGCGAAGGACGTTTTTGTCCATCACACCGTCATCGAAGGCGAAGGGTTTCGAACGCTTCAGGATGGCGAAACGGTGGAATATGACGCGGAGGACGGGCCGAAGGGATTGAAAGCGCTCCGCGTCCGGCGCGTGGCGGCAGCAGTGCCGACACCGGCGAGTTGAGCCGATCAGGATTTATTTTTTTCAATGGAATCACCCGCCGCTTGAGGGCGGGTTTTTCTTTTTAGCGCGATGATTCGGGGACCAGGTCGTTACCAGAGCCCGACGATATTGCGACCCGTTCATAATCCGTCTAAAACTCTCGCTTGGTTACATAAATGAAAACAGGCGATTGCTATCGCGTTCTCCTTTGCCTTCTGTTTTTTTCCGCTCGCACCTTCGCTCAAGACGTCAAAGTTCTCGTCAATCACATCGGCTACGAAGCCGCTGCTCCGAAACGCGCGGTCATCCTCGCCCATCAGGCTGACCAGGTCACTGCCGTGAAAATCATCGACAGCCGGACCGGCGAGGAAGTGTTCACGGTTCCTGCCGTCAGGGTCGGGACGGTGGACAAGTGGAAGGATTGGTATTTCTGGACGGCGAATTTTTCGCGGCTTGACGCCGAAGGCAGCTATATCCTGGAATGCGAGACCGATCACGGCCCGATCCGCTGTTGGTCGTTTCTGGTTCAGCGCGATCTGCTGGAGCGGAACACACTTTCCAACGTCATCTATTATTTCAAGGGAGAACGCTGCTCGGGACTTCTTGACAAAGCCGACCGAAATCTCCGGTTTCAAGACTCCACAAAAACCGCGGACGTGCATGGCGGCTGGTTTGACGCGACCGGGGACTACGGCAAGCATCTTTCGCATCTCTCTTTTTCCACATACTTTAATCCGCAGCAGATTCCTTTCACCGATTGGAGTCTTTTCAAGTCGTATGAAGAACTGACGCGGCGAGACACTTCTCCCGATAAGAATTTTCGCCAATACCGTCGCCGGCTTCTTGATGAAGCGATGTTCGGCGCGGATTACCTGGTGCGGGTGAAGGATCCGCAAGGCACATTTTATCGTTCAGTGGATGCCCCGGGCGGCGAGAAGCGGGCGGAGGATCGCCGCATCGCCACGGAGGCGAAGGGGTTCGCCATTAAGACGCTGGGCACTAAAAACCGAATGTCGCCGGGTAATTTCGCTCGTATTTCCGGCGGATTTCCTTATGAAGTGGGTTATCGCAACGGTGGCGGAATGGCGATCGCCGCGCTGGCGCTGGCGGGCACGTTTGACGCCGGCGGCGAATTTTCCGGCTCCCAATATCTGCGGGCCGCGCGTGAGGCATTTAATTTTCTGGAAAAGCATAATCTGGAGTTCGCTAACGATGGCAAAGAAAATATTGTGGATGACTACTGCGCGCTGCTTGCCGCGACAGAGTTGTTCAAGGCGACGAAGGCAGCGGAATTCGAAGCCGCTGCCGACCGGCGGGCTGGCAATTTGATGGGCCGGCTTATTTCCCGCGGCGCGTATGCAAACTATTGGCGCGCGGACGAGGGCGACCGTCCATTTTTCCATGCCGCCGACGCTGGCCTGCCGGTGGTCAGCTTGCTGAATTATTACGAAATCGCGGATTCGTCCGCGCGGGCGAGGATTCTGGAAACGGTTAGAAAATCAATGGAATTTGAAATGGCAATCACGGACGAAGTGACCAACCCCTTCGGCTACGCCCGGCAGCTTGTGCAGAACGCCAGCCGAAATCGCCGCGCCGCTTTTTTCTTTCCACACGATACGGAAGCGGCGCCGTGGTGGCAGGGGGAAAATGCCCGGCTTGCCTCGCTGGCTTCGGCCGCGCGAATGGCGGCGCCTTTTTTCAAGGAGGATCCCACCTTCCAGGAAAAGCTGCGGAATTATGCCTGGAATCAGCTTAACTGGATTCTTGGCCTGAACCCATTTGACGCGTGCATGTTGCAGGGTTCGGGGCATAACAATATCGCGTATATGTTTTTCAATTCGTATGAATACACCAACGCTCCCGGCGGGATTTGCAATGGCATCACCGGGGGCGAAAACGACCCGCACGATATCGACTTCAACCTTGGCTTTGCCGTGACCGGGAAAGACGAAGACTGGCGCTGGGGCGAGCAGTGGCTGCCGCACGCATCGTGGTATCTTCTTGCGATCTCGCTGGATCATTGAGGATTGCATCAGGCTGAAGGAGGAATTGAGACATGACTCGACTTGTAAAATCGATTTTTGCGGCCGCGATGCTGGCGTTTGTTTTCTCCTGCTCGCAGAACGCGCCGAAGCCCGCAGCAATCGTCTCAGGCCAGCCGCGATTCAGGGTGCTTGTCGTTACGTCGCGGGCGAAGGACCATCTCAAGATGATCGCCGCCGCTTCGCCGATGCTGCATATGATGGCCGTGGACAACCATTTCGATATCGATATCACCAATGACCCCTCCGTCATTAACGATGCCAATCTCTCGCGCTATCAGGTGTTCGTGCAGTTGCAGGAAGCGCCGTTCGACATTCCGGCGGCGGAGCAGGCGGCGTTGCAGCGATTCATCGAGCAGGGCCACGGGTGGGTTGGCATCCACGCGGCCGGCCTGACGGGCAGAAATTTTCTCATCGCCGGCATGCACTACTGGCAATGGTTTGAGGACTTCATGGGCGGTGTGATCTATTCGCCGCATCCGCGCTACCAGAAGGGCACGCTGATCATCGAAGATCACACCCATCCGGTGACCCGTGAACTTCCGGCGACCATGGAGATTTCTGATGAATGGTACGAGTTTGACCACAGTCCGCGCGGGCGCGTCCGCGTTCTCGCCAGGGCGGATGAAT
>Ga0182024_10014756_pt1 | contig 15060 bp, 9 predicted proteins | sample P32metaG_FD_120480 | JGI IMG/M metagenome (GOLD analysis project Ga0182024, IMG submission 120480) | Permafrost microbial communities from Stordalen Mire, Sweden - P3-2 metaG (Illumina Assembly) | ecosystem: Environmental > Terrestrial > Soil > Wetlands > Permafrost | place: Sweden: Stordalen... | reverse complement strand
GCCTCGTCCAGGACCTGGGGTAAATTGCCGGCGGCTTCGTCGGGCAACTCGACACCGGTCGGCCGGCCGAAGCCAAACCGCTCGCTCCAAACGGTGAGCCGATCGATGCCCAACGTGCCGGCATGATGAAAGAAGAAGACGTTGCAACTGCGCGCCAGCGCGTCTGCCAGCGTCACCTCGCCGTGTCCCACGCCCTGCTGGCGAAAGAGCAGGCACCGCAGGCTGTCGGGCGTGTCTAGAAAGCCCTGGCAGTCGAACGGCTCGTCGGCCGCGCAAACGCCCTCTTCCATCAGCGCCACGGCCGTCAGGGTTTTAAAGACCGAGCCGGGAGGAATCGCCATCTTGGCCACCCGGTCGAACAGCGGATGGTTCGACGCGTCAAACAGCGCGGCCAGCCGCGTCGCGTCGCCGCTGGCCAACACACGAGGATCGAACCGCGGCGCGCAGGCCGACACCCATAGCTCGCCGGTCTCGACGTCCATCACCGCGACGGCTCCCCCCTCGGGTGCGCTGGAGCCGGCGCTGGCTGCCTGGCGGCAGGCATCGTCGAGGAGCGATTCGGCCGCGCGCTGCAGCGGAGGATCGATTGCCAGCACCATGTCTTCGCCCGCTTGCGGCGCGCGGCGGTGTTCGAGACCCACCGCGCGACCACGATGATCGATGCGTTGGACGTCGAGGCCGGGGCGGCCGCGCAAGGTGGCGTCGCCGGCGCATTCGATTCCAGTGCGACCGACGAGCAATTCCGCGTCCCGCAGTCCGGAGGCCGCATCGGTGCTTTCTTCCGCCGTTGCCGGTCCCAATTGACCGACCACGTGAGGGGCCAGGCTGCCGGCCGGATAATCGCGCTGAACCAGTTCGATGATTTTCGCGCCTGGATAATCGGCCCCGTGCGCGACAATCTCGGCCGCGACTTCCGGCGGAATGTCCTCCAGCAATGGATGAAATTCTTCCTGCTCGGCCAGGATGACGGGAGCGGGAGAAGCGGCTGCCTCGGGCGCCAACATCTCCGTCAGAGCGGCACCGGCCTGATCGAGCCACGTGGCGGCAGTTTCCGGCTGCTCGGCCGCCTCACGGCCAATGGCCAAAAATCGCTCCAGCCGGCGCTGCTTCACATGCTCGGCCAGCGTCACGATGCGCTGCGGAGCGCGCGCGGCGCGGGCGCGCCAGTCGTCTCGGGGCAAGCCGCAGAGGCGGGCCAGCCGCTCGTGCAGCCGGGCACGCTCGTCGAGGATCGCAGCCTCGGCCGCCGCCAACCGGGTTTTGTCGCGACGCTCGATGCGACTCAGCCGAGCCCGCGCCTGGCGCGCGAGCCAGACGGGATTGGCCGGCTCCTCCAACCAACGATAGTGAACCGCCAGCGCGAGAACGCGCGTGTCGGCGGCCAGCAGACTGCCGTCGCGAGCCAGAATGCGTCCGCGGGCAGCCGGCACCAGTTTCGCCCGCTCGATCGGTCGCGTGGCTTCGGCCCGAAAGGCGTCTCCGTCGGTCCATTGAAGCTGGGCGGCGCGGAGGAAGATGATCGCCGCCGCCAGTGCCACCAGCGACAGCAGCCACCGCAGGCGCGACCGCGTGCCGGGCACCGTGGGGCGCGCCGCCGATTCGGCGACCAACTCGTGCCAGTCGAAATGCCGGTCGGGTCGAGCCATAAATCATCCGGCGGGAGGCGGCAAAGGTGTTTTGTGAAGCTATGGCGGAACACAGCGCCGACCGAGGGCCGGCCGCCGCGCGCCTCACACGTCTTCGTCACTCGATTCGAGCGCGCTCCGCCAGCGGTCGAGGTGTTCCAGACAGATCAACGTTCCCCGGGCGCAAGTGGTCAGCGGATCGGCGGCCACGCGCGTTGGAATTCCGGTCCGCTCTTCGACAAAACGTTCCAACCCCCGCAACAGCGCGCCTCCGCCGGCCAGCACGAGTCCGTTGTCGACCAGGTCGGCAGCCAGGTCGGGGCGGCATTGGTCGAGCGTTTGGCGGATGGCATCCAAAATGGCTTCCAGCGGAGCGGCCAGGGCTTCGCGGATCTCTTCGCTGGTGAGGATTGCTTTGCGCGGCAGCCCAGTGACCGCGTCGACACCGCGAACCTCTTCGACCAGTTCTTCTTCCAACGGGTAGGCGCTGCCGATTTCGATCCGCAACGCTTCAGCGGCCGCCAGCCCGACCCGCAGGCTGTAGTTGCGCTTCAGATACTCGACGACGGCCCGATCCATGGCGTCGCCGGCCACGCGAATCGATTGGCTGGCGACGATTTCGCCCAGGCTGAGGATAGCGACGTCGGTGGTGCCGCCGCCGATGTCGCAAATCATGCTGGCGACCGGTTCGGCGATGGGGAGGCCGGCGCCGATGGCCGAGGCTTTGGCTTCGCTGATGACGAAGACGACGCGGGCGCCGGCGCGGGCGGCACTGTTGAAGACGGCCCGCTTTTCCACCGGCGTGGCACAGCCCGGAACGGCCACGAGCACCCGCGGCCGCGGGCGCCAGGAGCGAGGCTGGGCCTTGCGCAGGAAGTAGCGCAGCATCTCCTCGCACAATGCGAAGTCGGCGATCACCCCTTCGGCCAGCGGTTTGACCACCAAGATCGATTGCGGAGCGCGGCCGAGCATTTGCCGGGCCAGATGACCGACGGCGCAGCCGCCGGAAAGAATGCGACCGCTTCCCTCTTCGACCGCCACGACCGACGGTTCGTTGAGGACGATTCCTTCGCCCGCCACGCTGACCAAGGTGTTGGCGGTGCCGAGATCGATGGCCAGGTCGCGACCGAGCCAGTGAAACCATTGCCAGAGCATCCGTGCTCACCGGGGATTGAGATGTTTCGACCGAGCGATGGTTTGTTGCCCCCAGCCAGGCCGCGGGGCAGTGCAGTTTTGGGTGCCGCCAAGGCACCGAGTTTTTTTGGGGTGCCAAGGAAGGCACCGGATTCGTTGGGTGCCGCTGGCACCGTATTCTCTTGGGTGCCGCTGGCACCGGTGTTTACATAGGTGGTGTGGCCGGCGGCGCTGCTGCTGGCGGAATCGCTGCCGGTGGGGCCTCTGCCGCCGGCGGTGTCGCGGGCGGAGCTTCGGCCGGGACGACGGGTGGCGCTTCCGACGGCAAAACGGCGGCCGGCGCGGAATCGGGCGGCTCGGGTGGAACCTTGGCAGCGGCAGCCTTGATATCCCAGTCATATTCGGCCATTTCGCCGCACAGGACCAGGCTGCCGGTCAACAGCGCAATGAAGGAGACGACCAACATCACGGTGTAGACGTTGGCCTTTGGCTTTTCGACGAACACGCCACGCGGGGCTCCAGCAGCACCGGCAGCCGGTGCTCCGGCGCGGGGTGCGGCCGGTGGCCTAGCTGAGCCGACCGAGGCGGGTGGCGACTTCGTCGCCTTTTTGGATAGGGCCACGCTTGTAATCCTGTAGAACCTTGCCGACCGCACGATCAAAGTCGATCCGCAGTACTTCGATCTTTCCTAAATAATGCGAGCCGCGAAACACTTCCAACGTATTGCCGATCTTCAGCCCGTCGTCCGATCCGATCGAGATTTCGACCAGGTTCTCGGCACTGACGGCCAAAACCTTGCCGTGCAGATCGGCGGGGGCATCGACGCCCGACTCGTCCCAATTATATTTTTTGGCCAGGCCTTTGAGCTTGGCGTATTGGTCTTCGACTTGTTGTTTGCGTTCTTTGATCCGCTTCAGATCGCCTTCCGACTGGTGGACTTTTTCGGTTGCCGCGACGACCGCGGAGAAATCCTTGTCGCGAGCTTCCTGAGCCAGACGGATTTCCTTGCGCAGCACTTCGACTTCGTCGGTCAGCTTTTTCAAATTCTCGTGGGTGCTGTCGAGGGCCGCGACCGCCTTCTGATCTTTTGCGAACAGCTCATCGCGCTCGGTTTGCAGGGCTTTGCGCTTTTCTTCCAGCTCGCTGCGGACCGTCTCCAATTTGGCCAGTTGGCTGCGGGCGGCCTGCTGCTCTTCAGCCAGTTGGCCCTTGAGCCGCTCCCGCTCGACCTGCAGGGCCTTCTTGTCCTGACGTGCCTTCTCGAGTTGGAATTTCAGGCCGACTTGCTCGTTGGGGGGAGTTTCGGCCTGGGTGCGCTCGATCGCCGCCCGCCAGTTGCGGTGGGTGCCATAGACCGCCACGGCCATCATCATGAACGCAATGCTCATGACCAGCGTGGCAAACAGAAAGATCTTGCCGACCAGATTCATGCCAACTGTTCCTTGGACTTGCGCTTTTTCGCCTGGCGGCGAACTTTTGCTCTCGACCGACCGCGGCCTGACTTGTCCCGCCCGGACAAACCACGCGGCCGGCTCCGATGAGCCGCCAGTTTTTCCAGCCCGGGCTACGCGGGGTCAAATTTCAAGTGCCGACCAGCATTAGAGATACTGATCCAAACTCACAAAGCCAGTATAATTTCGCCCGGCGCGCAGTGTCAACGTTGACAGTGTCAAAAAGGCCGCTCTGGGCGAGTTCGGCAATTCGGGTTGTAGGGCCGGGCGATTTTCCCCTGCCGGCCGGGGACCGTCGGGGACTGTCTCAATTTCGCGTTAGACGCTACGAACCAATCATCGACCCGGAGCAAAATGGGACTGTCCCCTTCTCCGAGGCGGGAGATACTGCCTGTGCTGACATCCCTTCTGTGGGCAATCTTGTTTGGCCTCCTCCTGGCGATCGGCTGGGTCATGACCGTGCTGGCCTTGCCCGGCAACTGGCTGATCGTTGCCGCGGCGGCCGGCTATGCCTGGCTGGTGCCGGCCGATGTTCGGCATGGCCTGGGATGGCAAACCGTGATCGCGCTGGCGGTTCTAGCGGTGGTCGGAGAGCTCGCGGAACTTTTGGCCGCTTCGCGCGGTGTGCGGCAGGCGGGCGGCAGCCGCGCGAGCGCCGTGCTGGCTTTGTTGGGGTCGATTGTGGGAGCCACGGTCGGCATCTTCGCCGGCGTGCCGATTCCCGTGGTCGGTTCGTTGGTAGGGGCAATCCTGTTTGCAGGGATCGGGGCCGCGCTGGGAGCCATGGCTGGCGAACGTCTGTTGGGACGGACGATGACCGAAAGCCGCGACGTCGGCTGGGCGGCATTTCGCGGCCGGCTGTTGGGGACGCTGGCCAAAATCCTCGTCGGCTCGGTGATGGTCGCCGTCGCGCTGTGCGGGCTGGTGTTTGCTTGAACGGCGGCGCCATCGGTTTTTCTAGAAGCCGAGATCGAGCTTCGTCGTTTTGCCCGGCTCGACGATGACAAATTTTCCGTCGCGCAACGGTCGAAAATCTTCTCCTGGAGCCAGCGGCTTTCGCACCTGCAAGAGATATTTGCCCGGTGGCAAATTGCGAAGTTGATAGTCTTCCTTCTGGGGCTGGTTTTGGAAATCGACGTGATAGCCGTCGCCAGCGCCCTGATGTACGGCGTCGATGCGATTCACATCCGGGAACGTGTCACGATTGATTTTGCCCTCGATCGCGCCTGGCGTCGGGTTTTCGATGCGGAGATGCTGGCGCTGGCCGTCGGTAAATGCTTCCAGGTGGACTACCCGATCATCGGAAATCCCCTCGCCCCAACACCACAGTTCAATTTCATGGTCGGTGCGGACGTGGTCGAAGTGAAAGGCTCCCTGCCGATCGGTGGTGGTGGAGAGAAACTGCACGACTCCGTCCCGCTCGGCGACGCGGCCATCGCGCACTTGCCCCCATTGGAACCGAATCAGACGTTGCGGCTCGGGATCGCTTTCGGCCACGATCAGTCTGAGTTGGGCACCGGGCTTGGGCCGGCCCTCTTCGTCGACGATGACACCGGAGACGGTGCCGATCATGGCCGGATCGGTCGGCCCGATTTTGAATTCGACGATTTCCGCATCCGATGCTGGCCGGGGCAGCACGCGCCGCAGGGTTGTCGTTCCAAAATCGTCCGTTTCGACGCTGACTTGCAAAGGCAAGCCGACCATCAGATCGTCGAACAAGAATCGCCCATCGGCCGCTTCGAACTGAACACCCTCCCGCTGGCTGCCATTAATCCCGCCTTGGGGGTCGTCCGGCTGGCGATCTGGCGAATGCTTGATGCGCACCCGAAAGACCTTGATGGGCGCCCCGGTGGTGGCATCGACTACGCGGCCGCGAACGATCCCTTGCGGCGGGAGCGTGACAGTCACCTCCTCATCGCCATCGAGCGCAAGCATCTGGTCTTGGAGCGGCGCATAGCCCTCGACGTGGAAACTGAAGGGGCAATCGGCGGGCAAGGAATCGAACTCGAATCGGCCTTCGGCGCCGGTCCTGGCGTAGCCACCGATACTATCGGCCGTAATATAGCCGCCGCCCTCATAGAAGACCCAGACCCATTGGATTGGCTTGCCGGCCGCATCGAGTACCCGGCCGCGGATGCGATGGCCGGGCTTGAGTTTCACGGCGATTTCGGTCGGTTCATCGGCCGGCCCGGGAGTGACCGAAACGGCTTGCGGGGCAAAACCCTTGGCTCTGAAGACCACGAAGGTGCCTCCGGAGTCGGAGTAGACGTCGTCGAGCGTGAACCGCCCGGCACCCACGGTATACGTCTCATGCACGTCGCGCGAGCGATTGCCGCGATTGGTCAACGACGCGCCGACGATCGGCTTGCCATCCTGATCGGTGACGACTCCCTGAATCGATCCGCCAACGGGCCGGCGCTCGACGACCAGATCGACTTCGAGGTCGCGGTTGCCTCCGGCGGGCACGGTGACCTTTTGACGAGCGCGGATGTAGGGCTCGCCGCTGGCGTCCACATCGAGTTTTTCGCCGAGTGGCACGAATTCGAAGTGATAACGCCCCTCGGCGTCGGTTTGTGTACCGTCGAACCAAGCCGACCGTTCTCCGGCGAAGGAAAGGTTCATGTCGACGTTCGGCAGCGGATGACCGCTTTTGTCTTTGGCCGTGCCATGGATCTTACCCCCCGGCTCGAGCGCAAAATTCAGTTCGGCCCGCTGATCCCCTTCGAGCTTGATGGGAATCATCTGCTCCGCAAAGCCCTGGGCGTGTATGCGAACACGCCACTGCTCCGGCGTCAGTCCACGCAGCAAAACCCTCCCTTGGGCATCGGTCTCTTCGTCCCATTGGTGATCGAGCAGCCACACCTGGGCGCCCGCCACCGGCGTGCCGTCGGCCTTCGACGTGACGCGCACGGCGATCGATGGAGCCGGCGAGAGCTTCAGCAGCACAGGCTCGGGCGCGTGATCGGCGGCGATCTTGACCACTTTGGCATTCTGGCGCTCGCGGCGCGATGCCAAACCATCCGACACCGCCACCAACCAATGCGAACCAGGAGGCACATCCTCGAACGCAAAATTGCCTTGCTCGTCGGTCTTCGCCCTGCGGGCGTCCAAACGATGCCAGTCGGGTTTGGTCAACAGCAGTTGTATTTCGGCTCCGGCGGCCGGCGAGCCATCCGATGCCAGCACCACGCGGCCGCTGACCGGCATTCCCTTGACCGGTGGCTTCGCGGCTTCATTCCGAGCCGTGGGTGTTTTTTGGGGTGTGGCTTCGGCGGCCGGGGCGACGGCCTCTTTCGCTGCCGCGGCCGGCTTTTTTTGTGGCGGTGGATCGGCGGCGCGCAGGCCGGCCGCTAAAAGCACGATTGGCCCGACGATCGCCGCCAGCGCGAGCGCGCCGCCGCGACCAATCCGGCCGGCCAGCGGCCGGCGCTCATCGAGGATCGCGATGATGCGCGACTCGACCTGGCTGGAGCGCGCCATCGAGATTCCCAGCAGCGCCACGCGGCAAGGATCGGTCATCAAACGGCTGGCGATCTCCAACAGATGCCGGGCGTAATCCCCACGGCTTTGCAAGGCCGCGATCACCGTGTCGTCGCAACATTGTTCGGCCAAGGCAGAAAGCCGGCGCCGCAAGAACCAAGCCACCGGATGAAACCAATACAAACAGCGATTCAATTCCGACACCAGCAGCACCAGATGATCGCGGCGGTCGATGTGGGCCTGTTCATGCATCACGACCGATGACAGGAGCGCGTCGCTCCAGTGGTGCCAGTCGGCCGGCAACAGGATCACCGGCTTTTGCAGCCAGACCGACACCGGCACCCGCACGGCGTCGCTCGTGGCGACTCGGCCGCGACACCCCAATGGCCGAGGAATGTCGGTCGCCCGACGGACCAGTCGGCCCACGGCCAGGCAGCCGATCGCCAAGCGTGCGAAGAGCAGCACCATGCCCAACAGATACAGGATTGAGATAACGCCGGGCCAGCCAAGCGCGGATGTTTGCGGCATCGCAACTGGTTGACGTTCGCCGTGGTGGATGACGATGCTGTCGCGGGCTATGTCCTGTGTTGAAATGCTGCTTGTCGCGGATTCGTCAGGTACGATCGCCTGCGAAGGCTCGTCGGTTTTGGCCCTTGGTGCGGCGTTGTCCAAGAACTCCGGCTCGGCCAGGATCGTCTTCTTGGGCGCGAGGCTCGATTGCGCGATGGATTGCGCAATGACAGGGCCCGATTCCCACCGCCAACCGCTTGGCAGGAGCGACAGCGCCGGTGTGAGCGGAGCGAGAATCGGCAACAGCAACATGCCCCACAGCACGGCGGTCCAGGCACGATGCTGAAAATTGGCGTCGCGCGGCCGCCAAAAGCGGAGCACGATCGCGGCCAGAGCCGCCAGCAAGAATGCCCGGGCACTGGTGTCGACCAATAGCCGCGTGATCGCGGCAAAGTCATTGGCCATCGGACTATCCTTTTTTGAAATGTTTGGGAGCGCGGGGACGTTTCTTGTCGCCGGCAGCCGATTTTTGGCTTTCGGCAATCTGCTCGGCCAGTCGCTGCAAAGTGTCGGACGAAACAACCTCGCGGTCGACCAAGCCCACGAGCAAGTCCTCGACCGAGCCGTTGCACAGTTTTTGGATGATTCCGCGCACCGCATCGGCCGCCACGTTGCGCTGAGCAACGGTCGGCTGATAGACGTAAGTGCGTCCTTCGGTTTGGTGGGTGACGTAGCCCTTCTGCTCCAGCCGGCGGAGGATGGTGCGGACCGTGGAATCTTTGAGGTCGTCGTTTTCGGTCAGCGCGGCGCGGACGAGCTCGGCGGTGGCCTGTCCTTGCTGCCAGAGGACCCGCATGACTTTGTTTTCCAGTTCGCTCAACGAGGCTCGTCCCGCTTTCGGCATTGCACGCTCCATCTGTTACAGGTTGTACTGTTACGCATTGTAACGGACAAGGGTGGGCCGTCAAGCCAGTTCCTTTCGCGAATCGGGCTGTGGTAGATTAAGGGGTTTAACCCTCGCCGCTTTGCCACGCCTGGTGGAACATGAGTAACGGCCAGCCCAGCGAAAGTGCCGGCCGAACTGCGACCGAGCCGGAAGCGATCCGGATTCGCGGCGCCCGGGTTCACAATCTGCAAAATGTCGACGTCGACATTCCACGCGACCGGCTGGTCGTGATTACCGGCCCCAGCGGATCGGGCAAAAGCTCGCTGGCCTTCGATACGCTGTATGCCGAAGGGCAGCGGCAATATATCGAAAGCCTGTCGGTCTACGCCCGGCAATTCCTGCACCAGATGGAGCGGCCCGACGTCGATTCGATCGAGGGCCTCCAGCCGACGATTTCGGTCGATCAGCGGGCCGGCAGTCAGAACCCGCGCAGCACCGTGGCTACGGTGACCGAGATTTACGACTATTTGCGGCTGTTGATGGCCCGGCTGGGGGAGGCCCATTGCCCGCGATGCGATGCGCCGATCTGTCAGCAGTCGCCGGAACAGATTGTGGCCGATTTGTTGGCGATGCCGGCCGGAACGAAGGCGATGATCATGGCCCCGCTGGTGCGCGGTCGCAAGGGCGAGCACAAGGAGACGCTGGCCACGGTGCGCCGCGAGGGATTTGTGCGCGTGCGGATCGATGGCGAAGTGGTCGACGTCGAACAGGCTCCGGCACTCTCCGCGCGAAAGAATCACTCGATCGAAGCGGTCGTCGATCGGGTGGTGATCCGCCCCGGTCTGGAATCGCGGCTGGCCGAATCGATCGAACTGGCGATCCGGCATGGAGAAGGCGCGGTGGTCGTGAGCTATCTGCCGCCGGCGACCGATGGGCCTCCGGCCAGCGAGTGGAAAGAGAACCTGTTCAGCACGCTCCACGCGTGCCCCGACTGCAAACTCAGCTTCGAAGAACTGGAACCGCGCAGTTTCAGTTTCAACAGTCCTTACGGTGCCTGTCCCGACTGCGAAGGGCTGGGCTACCGCGTAACCTTCGACCCCGAACTGGCGATTCCAGATCCTGAATTGTCGCTGGCCGACGGCGCGATTGCGCCGTGGAAGGCGTCGGCCGGCGGACTCGGCAGCCGATACCGGGAAGAGCTGGCCGATTTTGTGGCGGCCACGGGAGTCGAATGGTCGACGCCGCTGTCGGAGTGGAAACCGAAAGCTCGCCAACAGCTTTGGGAGGGGAATGGCAAATCGTTTCTCGGCCTGGCGACGCTGTTGGAGAAGCAGTATGTGACGGCGACCGATCCAGGCAAGCATGAGCGGCTGGAAACGTTTCGCGGCAACGTGACCTGCCCGGTTTGCGGCGGCGCGCGGCTGCGGCCCGAAGCCCGCGCGTGTCGATTGGCTGGCAAAGCGATCCACGAGATCGCGGCGTTGACGGTTGGCCGGGCTCGATCGTTTTTTGCCTCGCTCGAGTTCGCGCCAGTCGACCAGGCGGTCGGCCAGCCGCTGGCCAGCGAGATCGGCAAGCGGCTCGATTTTCTGGACAAGGTGGGGGTCGAATACCTGACGCTCGACCGGCCGGCCGACACGCTGTCGGGAGGCGAGCTGCAGCGGGTGCGGTTGGCCACCAGTATTGGCTCGGGGCTGGTTGGCGTCTGTTATGTCCTGGACGAGCCGTCGATCGGCTTGCATCCACGCGACAACCAGCGGCTGATCGACGCTCTGCGCAATCTTGAATCGCAGGGGAACACGGTGGTCGTCGTCGAGCACGACGAGGCGATGATGCGATCGGCCGACACGCTGATCGACATCGGACCGGCGGCCGGCCGTGGCGGCGGGCGAATCGTGGCCCAAGGAACGCCGGCCGACGTGATGGCCGATCCGCACTCGATCACCGGGCGCTATCTGTCGGGCCAACTGGCGATTCCGGTTCCCGCCGCGCGGCGCCGCGGCACCAAAACCCATTCGCTGGTGCTGGAAGGGGCCACGACGAACAACCTCAAGGATGTCGAAGTCCGGATTCCGTTGGGGGTCTTCGTGGCGGTGACGGGAGTCAGCGGATCGGGCAAAAGCTCGCTGATCAACGAGACGCTGGCCCGGGCGCTGGCCCGGCGGCTGGGTCAGGTTGCTCCCAAGCCGGGCGCGCACCGCAGCTTGCGCGGGGCGAGCAACGTCGACAAGCTGGTCGAGATCGATCAGTCACCGATCGGTCGCACACCGCGCAGCAATCCGGCCACTTACACCGGCGTGTTCGACGAGATTCGCAAGGTGTTTGCCGATACGCGCGAAGCCCGGCAACGGGGCTATCGATCGGGTCGTTTCAGCTTCAACACCAAGGGGGGTCGTTGCGAAGAATGCCAAGGGCAGGGGGTGCAGCGGATCGAGATGAATTTTTTGCCCGACCTGACCGTTCCTTGCCCGGTCTGCGGCGGCGCGCGATTCAACCGCCAGACCCTGGAAGTTCACTATCGCGGCCGATCGATTGCCGCGGTCCTCGCCATGACGGTGGCCGAAGCGTCGGAGTTTTTCGAGAATTTTCCGCACATCGTGCGACTTTTAAGCAGCCTGCAACTGGTCGGATTGGATTATCTCACGCTCGGTCAATCGTCGACCACGCTCTCGGGCGGCGAAGCCCAGCGCATCAAATTGGCCACGGAGCTGGCACGTGTCGACACGGGCAAGACGCTCTACATCCTCGACGAACCGACGACGGGGCTCCACTTCGACGACATCCGCCAGCTTTTGGCGGTGCTCAGCCGGCTGGTCGATCGAGGCAATACCGTGCTGGTCATCGAGCACAACCTCGACGTCATCAAGACGGCCGACTGGATCATCGATCTGGGACCCGAAGGGGGCGAAGCTGGCGGCCGGATCACCGCCTGCGGCACACCGGAAGAAATCGCCGTGATGCCGGACAACGCCACCGGACGCTTTTTGCGGCCGCTGTTGGCAAGTCCGGATGTGACGAACGAGGCGCCGTCGGTTTAGCTGACGTCAAAGCGCTTGTCACCTTCCCGAGGCACACCCCGACGAGGCATCGTCGTCCGGCGTCCCTCGCGGGTACCTGCGCTAGCGCGGGTGGCTTCGGGTTAGTGTTGCGCCGGCCATCGACTTGGGCGCTATTTGCCGGCGCTGCGCCGCCACAAGAATGTGTCGACGGTGTAGTGGTGAGCGCTGATGGAAGAAAGGAGAACCGCCGAGGCCGGAATCCAAAAGGCGTTCATGGCGACGGAGAATTTGCCTTCGTAGCCAAATCCGATGAAGTAGAGGACCGTCCAGAAGAGGATGAAGCCGATAAAGTTCGGGATTTTTTCGACCCAGCGGTAGCCGCGCTCGATCGCCTGCGACCGTTCCAGCCACCACACCAGCGCGATGTACTGGCAGGCGTGAAAGATCGTCACCGCCAGAAAGCCGCGTTGAAAATGGGACGGGATGCAAAACCCATAGGTGTGGATGCCCATGCAGATCACGTAGCTGACGAATCCGACCGCCACGTAGTTGCGGCCGTTTTTGCAGATCAAGCGGATTTCGGCGCAGAGCGCGATCAGCGCGCCGATGCCGGCGACACTCCACAGGATCGTCATCACGACCGGACTGAAGTACATCGGGATAAAGGTATAGGTCTTGCCCTGCCAGGCCGTGTAGATCGTGTCCCAGCGTCCGAGAATCAAAGCCGGAAACCACAGGTGATAGGCCCACCATCTGAGGCGGCGGTCGAATTGGTCGAATTTGACCTGGCGACCATAGAGACAGCCGACGCCGTAGGTCTGCCGAACGTAGTGAAACGACTGCCAGACGTTGATGAGCGTCATGATCTCGACAAAGAATCCGGCGATGGTGGCGGCAGCGAGTGTGCCGACCGTGGCGAAATAGAGGGGAAAACCGGTCACCCAGTGGGCTTTGCCCTCGTTGATTTTTCGTTGCAGGCGGACGTAGGTCGCATAGACGTGCGGCGAGCTGACCAGCGCGCTCACCCACAGGTACCAGCTAATCGGCGATTGAGCGAAGAGGGCCTTTTCCCCCATCGAAAGGACGAACGGCAACGCGACGACCAGACCGCCCGTGATGATAAAGAACCATTCGAACGAGGTCGGCGCGGGAATCGCAACTGCCGCGGCGGCGGTGTTTTGTCTCGCGATCGGAAAGTGTACCGGCGAATGACCTTCGATCTGGTCATGCAGCAGGGCGTCGGCAGTGAGCATGGAAAAAACGGGATGCTAGGAGTGAGGAATGAGGGCAGGCTGAGTCTGACAGCTCCACGACGTCCAGCGCGAAAGTGAACGTCGCGCGGCGGCGAGGGCAACACAAAAGGTTTCGGCCGGGATAAACAGCATCAATCCGACGACCATGAGGAGCGAGAAAAATGCGACGCCGGGGATCATGATGGCGATGCCGATGTGCAGAAAGACGAGTGCTCCGACGACATAAGGCCGCGTGGTTGGGAACCAAACGAGCAGCGGTGCGGATCCCTCGATGAAGATCGTGCCGTAGGTCATGCATTTGCGCAAAAGTCCGCCGCAGCTCAACGTGAGCCAGGACATTTCGCCCATCCGCCACCAACGATCGCTGGCGATCGTCCAATGCAGCGCGTCGCCGTTGAGCCAGCTCGCGTCTTGCGCGAATTTGTAACCGAGGCTGATCGCGTAGATCAACAGGAACTGAACTTGCATCATGCGGAGCGTCCAGGCCGAGGGGAGGGGCTCGGCGGTTTTGGCACCGTTTCGATGTCGGCGACGGGCATGGAGCCACGCGTCGACGGAGCAGGCTTGTCCCCAAGGAGAAAGCGTTCCGTACAACAAGAACAATCGCGCGACCAGTTCTTCGCCATTGACGATGTAGTAATTGCGATGCACGAGGACGTTGACGAGGACAAACAACAAGCCACTGGAAGCGCGCGACCAGAAACCGATGGCCAGCAAGATGGAGGCCGCCAATCCAGCCCACAGGTAAGCACGGATCGGCAGCCATCCCTCGGTCACGAGCATGACGTTCCACGGGTCGCTCGCCGGCGCCGGGGCAATGTTGTCGGAGAGCGAAATGATTCCGTCGGCAGCGTAAAAACGGTCCCAGTTCGGTGACAGACCGATAAACCACACGACCAGCAGCGTGCCCAGCCCGACGCGACAGGCGGCCATCGGCAACGGGTCAATTGGCGAAAACCAAAAGCGGTTCCACAGATTCAACAGCAGTTTGGTCATGAGCCATTCCCGCTTTGGGCCAGGTGCTTGCCGTCGCGACCGACCGGGAATTCGTTCAGCACTTGGACCGAGCAGCGCGGATACAACAATTCCTGCCGCTGGACCGCTTCGTCCGGTGGAAGAATCATCTGACAGCCCAACTCCCAGCGCACGGATCGGATCGGCATTCCGTCTCGTTCCGGAAATTGACGGGCGATGTAGCGCGAATAGGCTTCGCGCGCCGTGGGATTGAGATAGATATTCAGTTCGAACTTGATCTCTTTGAGGTCGAACAGAAAAGAGTCGCAAATCGTCCGGCCCGATTGGTTGGGGAGCGGAAGCAGGACGAGCTTTTCATGCCTGCCGTCGCTGTAGACGCCGCGGATCACGTACCACCAATTGAAACGACTTTGATAGCCGAACATTTGCCAGCGATTGTCGAGCCCGGCAAAGTAGGCGTAACGCTGCAGACGCCAACTGGCCATTTCGAGGCGATGCACATCCTCTGGAGAGCGAGTCGTGGCCGCCCAGCCGAGGAAATTGTCCTTCCAATGGAGCGGCAGGTTGACGAAGAGGACCGTCGCCAGGTTCAGCAAAATAAATGTGCTGATCAAGCAGCGTTTCCACAAGAATTGCGCGGCAAGAAATCGCATACGTTGGGGTCCGACGAGGCCGAAGGTCGGCCGGTAGCTGTGCGTGCGGTTACAGATTGCTCCACGGCGGCGCCGGCGGAGCGGGTGCGGGGGC
>Ga0182024_10014755_pt1 | contig 15061 bp, 13 predicted proteins | sample P32metaG_FD_120480 | JGI IMG/M metagenome (GOLD analysis project Ga0182024, IMG submission 120480) | Permafrost microbial communities from Stordalen Mire, Sweden - P3-2 metaG (Illumina Assembly) | ecosystem: Environmental > Terrestrial > Soil > Wetlands > Permafrost | place: Sweden: Stordalen... | reverse complement strand
CTATCAATAAAAGTTTGATTTTGTGTTTGGATTGCTCATCTTCAGCATTATATAGCTTCATTACATCATCATTACGATTTTGCATTGTCATTAAGAATATCTGACCAAAAGTAAATAAAAACATTTGTCTTTTTGGACCCATATTGCCTGCAAAGAAATATTTAGGATTGCTAGTATCCGGAAATTGGTCCTCAGCTTTATCTTCCAAATCAAGCGGGCTTAATGCCAAAGCGGTATGATACAGATAAGGAAAATAAGCTCGTTGACTGTAATCTTTCACGTTTTCTGCAAAAGTAATTAGCTGCGTGTGTGCTGCTACATCACCTTTTTCTGCTGCAACCCGTAATTGTTTAAAATGTTCATACTTTTCTTCCCATTGTTTTTGTTCTTCTTGCTGTCTTGCTATTTCTAAACCTTGCGCATCAGCACGTCCCTGACGTTCGGCATCTTGTTTCGCTTTTACTTTCGCGCGTGCGATTTGTTCAGCTTCTATAAGCCCAGGTATTGCTGCTTCTATTGCGTCCATACGCTTTTGGTTTTCATACTGCGCGCCGTAAAATAATTTTTTAATTCTTTGCATAACTACCTCTTATAAGTTTTTTTACTGATATTTGTTTTGTATATTCTTTATTAAATGTTGTTGCTCAATATTCAATTCTGCGCTGATTTATTGGAAAAAGAAAACCTTACTTCTGAGACCATCGGCTTAGAAACTAGTAATTATAATCCGTATATTATTAGCAAAAGCATTTTTTACGCTTCATCTGTGAGGCTAATTCCATCTGTGAGACTAATTCTTGTAAGTCTTTTGTGGTTTTTCTGGATCAATGGCACTTCGTAATTCAGCCTCAAAACCGCTAATCATTTCTCTTCGCTTCTTTACGTTTTTAAAAAAGAATGAGCCAAAGGTTTTAATCTTAGTGTATTTTTCTAGATGATCTGCAGCTTGATTAAGTAATTGCACTGATTCTTGAACGGGTCTTGTTGTGTTTGTGTTGAAATATTCTCGTAATTTTTCTTGAGCGGTTATTAAGTCTTGTCTTTTTTTCTTCTTGTGACTGATTATTTCATTTAAATAAAATACTATATTTTCGATATGCCGATAATCTGGTGTAGGCAACTTTGTTGAAGAAGAGTTATCAATGTTTAGATTTGAATTATTTTTTTTGTTTTTTTCCATTATACTTGTCCCTTAATTTTGATACATTGTATGTGCAACCTTATTAATTCTCAATTATTAATTTAATGAATCCAATCTTATCATCCCCTGACCTCTCTTCTCACTAAAGAAGAAGGTTGTGATTTTTCCGACGCCGTCAAAAGAATCCAAAAACGCAATATAGAAAAGCAGAAAGAAACACAGATTAAAAGTCTTAAAGATAGAGTTGATCATCTTGAAAAAGAATTAAAAGAAACTAAAAGATTACAAGTTAAACTAGAAACCAAAGTTAATGATTTAATCAAAGAAGTTAAAGAATTGAAATCTAATCATCAGCCATCAGCAGGTATGGGGATGTTCAAATCGTAGCATTGGGGGTCAAGTCCGTGGACCGGCTTTAACGAGAGATGGGGTCTTACTAGACTGGGCTTGCTTTCGGGGTAAGAGCAAAACAAAGCTTATCGGCTATCGAGCATGCGAATGGGAGCGCAATGCTTACTCGCGGCGTTTTTTGTCGCGATGTAAGCTGAGCACCCACATTCGCAACTCGATAAGCAGGCCGATTTTAGCTTTGTTTTGCTCTTACCCCGAAAGCAAGCCCAGTCTAGTAAGATCCCATCTCTCGTTAAAGCCGGTCCACGGACTTGACCCCAAATTGGCGCTCCCTACGGAATTCGAATCCGTGTTACCGCCGTGAGAGGGCAGCGTCCTAGGCCACTAGACGAAGGGAGCAATTTTTGTGGTATTATACGCAAAAATTGGCGGTTGTTAATCAAGATGAACGAGGATCTAATATATTATTAAGTTATTGAAGGGATGGGTTAAAAGTTTTGTAAAGGATAGTTCCGCAACTCAAGCCACTATAAAACCCGTTATTATTCCACGATCTGAGCACAACATATCACGTAAGTTGATTAATAAAAATGCTCTCAAGGTGCTTTATCGCCTGCATGATGCTGGATATAGCGCGTTCTTAGTAGGCGGCTGCGTCAGGGATTTATTGTTAGAAAAAATCCCTAAAGATTTCGATATTGCCACCAATGCTGAACCGGATGAGGTCAGAAGTCTGTTTAGAAATTGTCGCCTTATTGGCAGACGGTTTCGTTTAGCTCACATTTTGTTTGGTCAAGATATTATCGAGGTTGCTACTTTTCGTACTCATCATGAAAATGCGGCTGAAGGTCAACATGCCAAGATGCATGACGGCATGATTATCCGGGATAACGTGTATGGCACGATTGAAGACGACGCTCAGCGCCGAGATTTTACAATTAATGCCCTGTATTACAACATTGCTGATTTCAGCGTGTGGGATTTTACAGGCGGGATGCAAGATTTACAAAAGCGCGCCTTACGAGTTATTGGGAATCCAACCAAACGATTTACAGAAGATCCGGTGCGCATGCTACGCGCGATTCGGTTTCTAGGTAAATTGGATATTAATATGAGCCCAGAAACCGAAGCCGCACTGGTTGAGTTACGTCATCTGGTTAAACAGGTTTCTCCTTCTAGATTATTTCAGGAAACTTTAAAGTTATTTCAAGAAGGTAGAACAGCTGAAAGTTTTAAACAATTACAAAAATATGAAATGTTTTCTATTTTATTTCCACCGCTTTACACTCATTTAAATGAGGATCAAACCAACAGTTTATTGAATGAAGTTTTACATAATACAGATTTTAGAATTCATGAAGGTAAAACTATTTCTCCTGCATTTTTATTCGCAGCAATTTTATGGCAACCCATTTTACATAATTCTTTACAGTTAAAAGAAGATGGCATGTCACCTTATGTTGCATTAGAAAAATCAATTCAAAAAATGCTAAAAATCCAAACTGAGAGTCTTGCAATTCCACGAATACTTTCAACCGGCATTAGAGAAATTTGTGTTTTACAATATCATTTAACACAACGTTCTAGATCCAGAGTTTTTAGAACTCTCCACCACCAGCGGTTCCGTGCAGCTTTTGATTTATTATCTGCAAGAGCCAAATCTGGTGAAGAAGTTTCTGAGTTATCTAACTGGTGGGAACAATTTCAAGCTGCAGATGCTTTGGTGCAAGAAACATTATTGAAAGAAGCACAAAAAACTCTTCCCAAAAAAAGAGGGCGCTCACGTTCTAAACGTACTCGTAAAATTAAGCAGATTGAATAAGCTGTTCTAACATTTTAAAATAATCCGGACAGGTTTTTGCAACACATCCCGGGTTTTCAATCACTACCCCTTCCGTGCGCAACCCAATTAATGCAAGAGACATTGCAATACGATGATCGTTATGCGGAGAAACGTCGCTACCAACAGGAGTAGAAGGAAAAATTCTGAGCCAATCTTTACCTTCTTCAGCTTTAATATTTAATTTATTTAGTTGTTCGCGCATCACAGTGATGCGATTGGATTCTTGTAAGCGCGTATGAGCAATATTGGTAATTGTTGTTGGGGAATCAGCAAATGCTGCAATAGCTGCTATTGTCATAAATGTATCAGAACAATCCCGCATGTCGATGCTCACACCATGAAGTGTTTCAGGTCCAATTACTGTCACTCCTTCTGCATTAATTATAACGCTGCAACCCATTTTTTTTAAAATACTTATAAATTTAACATCACCTTGTTTTGATTTTTCGATAAATAAAGGAATTTTAACTTCGCCTTTGCTAACGGCAGCTGCAGCAAAAAAATAAGATGCCGTAGACATATCAGGTTCCACGACGTAATTACACGGACGATAAGTTTGTGGAACAGGAACAGCAAATCTGGTGGCATGCAATTTACGCACCTGAACGCCAAACTCACTCATCATGACGCAAGTCATTTCTACATAAGGGTAGCTTCCTAAATTTTCTCCATCAATAATCATTAAGTTTTTAGCTAGAGGTGCCGCCATTAACATTGCAGAAATAAATTGCCCGCTTGAACTTGCATCTACGCGAATTTCTTTACCAATCAATCCATCTATCCCGCGCACATCCAAGGGTAAATGCGAGGATTCACTTGGATAAAATTTTGCACCTTGCAAATGTAACGCCGTAACTAATGGACCAAGGGGACGGGTGCGTAATTGTGGAGATCCATCAAAATGATAAATACCTTCCATCGATGCACAAACTGCTAATAAAAAACGTGCTGCGGTGCCTGCATCACCACACCAAACACTAGCTTCTTTTTTTGGAAAAATTCCTGCACCACCTTCTATTGTGCAAGTAAGTTTCTTTTCATCTACTGTGAATGGAACGCCTAATTGTCTTAATGCTGACAGAAAAACTTTTGTATCATCGCTTAATAGGATGTTGGAAATTTCGGATACGCCGTCGGCCAAACTCGCAAGAAGAAGCGCGCGATTTGTAATACTCTTCGATCCTGGAATAGTAACATATGCCTTAATTGGCTTATTATAAGTGGTTATTATTTGCTTCACTTGACACTATGCTCGATAGATAGATACTCAATTATACGATAATTTAAATATAAGGATACCCCATGATAGATTGGAGTTGGCGTTCTTTCAATGAACTCAGCAATGGTGAATTGTATGATATTTTAGCTTTGCGACAACAAGTGTTTGTTTTAGAACAAAAATGTTTTTATATTGACCTAGATTATTTTGATCAAAAAGCATTCCATTTATTAGGCAAGGTAAATGGTGAGTTAGCAGCATATTCAAGAATATTTGCGCCTAAGACGCATTATCCAGATGGTAGCAGTATCGGGCGGGTAGTAACTTCACCTAAATATCGCAAAATGAATTTAGGCAAATCTTTAATGCAAACGGCGTTAACATATATTGAAGAAAATTTTGAAAAATTTGCTGTTATTATTGGTGCTCAGGTTTACTTGCAAAAATTTTATGAATCCTTCGGGTTTAAAGCTTTGGATGAACCATATGATGAAGATGGCATTATGCATATTAAGATGATTAAACAATTATGAAAATTAAAAATTCTAGACTTAACGAAGCTATAACACTTTGGAAAAATGGCGATCTCGTTAATGCAAAAACAATTTTATTAAATTTTTTAAAAGCACATCCTAAAAATACTGAGTGCTTGCATGCATTAGGTATTTTATCTGCACAAGAAAATGATTTTGATGCGGCATTAACTTATCTTGAAAAAGCGGCCAGCATAGATGCTGATGATATTAATATTCAGCTCCATTATGCCAATATTTTAAAAATTAAAAAGCAGTTTGCTAAAGCAGAAGTTATTTTACAAAATATTTTAAAAACCAATCCTAACTATTTGCCAGCATTAAATAATTTAGGCACGGTTTATCATAATCAAGGCGATTATGTTCAAGCTATAGAATGCTTTAAAACTGTTTTGAACAAAGAACCTAACTATGTGGATGCGCGTTATAACTTAGGCTTAGCTTATGTAAAATCAAAGCAATTCGAATTAGCTTCTTCCACATTTAACGATTTATTAAAGATAGCTCCCGATCATTTTGCTGCACAATTTCAATTAGCACTACTATCAATGCTGCAAGAAGATTTCCAATCTGCAATAAAATTGCTGCACCAAGTTGCAATACAACATCCTTTTCACTTAGAAACCCAAATTAATTTAGGCGCGGCATATCTTAAAACCAATAATATTGTCAAAGCCAAAGAGCACTATAAACAAGCTCTAGAAATCAATCCTAATGATAAAGACATATTTTTTAATCTTGGCGTTATTGAAATGCAATTAGGAGAAATCGATGCTGCGATCCAAAATTATCAAAAAGCATTGCAGCAGGATGAAAACTTTTTTTCAGCACACAATAATTTAGCAGTGGCTTTTCTTAACAAACAACATATTCCATTAGCTATAAAACATTTTGAATTAGCTTTGCAAATGCATCCTGAAAATGAAGCCCTTATATACACTGTAAAAATGCTTAAGCAAAATTCACCCACAGAAAGCGCACCAGCCGAATATATTAAATCGCTTTTTGATGCTTATGCAGATCATTACGATACTCATTTATTAACTGCATTAGATTATCAAGCTCCGCCTCTATTATTAAAAGCCGTACAATCTGTGCATGTTAATATACAACCACATTCTTTAACTATTTTAGATTTAGGGTGTGGGACTGGTTTGTGTGGGGAAGTTTTCAAACCTTTTGCTCGCAAATTAGTTGGGATAGATTTATCGCAAAAAATGCTAGCTGAAGCTAAGTTAAAAAATATTTATGACGAGTTAATTGAAAATAATTTTTTAAGCTATCTACAAAATTCGCAAGAGCATTACGATTTAATTGTTGCTGCAGATGTATTAGTTTACACCGGTAATTTAACTTTAATTTGTAACCATGTACACCAAGCTTTAGCAAACAATGGCATATTTGCATTTAATACAGAAATTTCTTCCAACGAAAACTTTCACATGAACCAATCGGGTAGATTTTTGCATCATGCTTCTTATTTAAAACTCTTGGCTGAGGAGTGTGGTTTCAAAATAGTATATTTTGAGGAAGCTGTTACTCGTTTACAAAATAATGAGCCTGTTAAAGGTTACATTGTGTGTTTTAAGAGGCCATGATAAATTCTATTCAAGCGTTTACAAAGGACAGGCTATGAAGCGGTTTTGGTTTATTATTACTCTTATTATGGCAGTTTCCAGTTGTAGTATGAAAAAACAACCACCCCCTCCCCCACATCCGCTTTTGATGAATGAAGATTGGATTAATGATGTAAAGGCTTCAGCTGATAATTTAGATTACCTTGATAAACCACGGCCGTACGATTTACAAAACAAGATAGTTGGTCCATTTAGTAATATTGAAATCCGTGGCAATCTCCAAGTCCGATTGGTTGGTCAAGACTATAATAGTTATGCGGCTACTGGAACAGATGCTTCCAAAATTGGAGTAGTAGTTTGGGACGACACTTTATATATAACCGAACCTGAGCGCCAGTTACCTGAAAATGTTACCGATGCCATCATAGTTGTTGGCATTCCAGACTTACAAAATTTTACCGTTGAAGGCGATGCCAAAATTGTGGGGATGAATTTAAGAAGTGACCGTTTAAATGTAACAAGTGTTGGAAATAGTAAAATTGCTCTAAAAGGCAACCTTAATTTATCCCGATTAAAAGCAGAGGGGAACGGCTGGATCGCTATTAATGGAATTGATTCGCAAGCTTTGGTAATTACAATTATTGGTAATGAGCAAGTTAATTTGGCTGGAAGAATGTCCCCAAATTATATCTTGCATAAAGGTAATGGAACTCTAAATTTAGTAGGAAGTACTGGTGGCTTATCAAATATCTTTGCGGAAGGTCGTGGCACCACAGCTATTCAAGGGTTTACTAATTTACAATCAATTAAAACCTATGATAATGCCCGAGTTTATTTATATTGGGTAAAGGGGTGCAAAGATCTAAAAATTACAGCGTATGGCAATTCTGAGATTGGATTAGCTGGCACTACAGATTCAATCAAAGTAGCCACTCATGATAACGCTCAATTTTTAGGTCAATATTTACATGCGAAATATGCTGAAGCCAAGAGTGACGGTAGCTCACATATAAATATAGCTTCTTCCAAAAAAATGTTTGCACGTGCCGATGGGGGTAGCAGTATTTACTATTATGGCCCACCAGATAAATTAAGTGGGTTTGGGAGTGGACTTATTATTCCAGCATGGAGATCAACTGCAACATTACCCCTACCAAACAGAGCTACAACTTATCCTTCCATAGGTATGATAACCCCAACCAATTTTGCTTCTGAACCCAATTGGGATTACGGAGTGTGGAAGATTCAGAAGTGACCGAAAGATGGGGTCAAGTCTAACCTCTTGATACCTAGCGAATGAGAATCTTCGCTAGGTATCAAGAGGTTAGACTTGACCCCATCTTATTAGACTTTAGCTAGTAAATGTTGTTCTTCATGGCTACCTATTGGGATATTCAACATAGTTCCCATTTGAGTAAATAGACTTCTTAGAACATTAGAAGTTTGTGAATAATCTTTATAACCTGAAACATTAAATTCTTTTTGCATAACGCTAGTTAGATTACCCAGGTCATCTACCAATCCTAACTTGATAGCGGTTTGACCAGGCCAAAAATCGCCAGAAAAAAGCGTATCTACATCGGCAGTTAACTTACCTTTTCGACCTTCAAGAACTATTTGTTGAAAATTAGCATGTACTTCAGAGAGAACTTGTTTAATTTTAGCAACATCTTCTGGGTTCTGAGGCAAAAATGGATCCAATCGATCTTTATTAGTACCAGAAGTATATACCCGACGGTCAACTCCAATTTTCTTTATGAGTTCAGGAAAACCAAAATCTTTCATGATGACGCCAATAGAACCAGTTAATGTACTTGGGTTAACATAAATTTTATCGGCTGCTACCGCTACATAATAAGCTCCAGAAGCGAGCATATCTTCTCCCACCACAATCACTTTTTTGTGATAACGTTTTTTCATATCCAAAATAGCATCATGAATAATGGAGGCTTGAACGGGCGTTCCCCCGCCAGAATTAATATCCAAAATTACACCTTTGGAATGCTTATCTGCAAAAGCATCATGCAATACGGGCAATACCCCTTGAGCAGAAAAATCGTGATCTGGGGCAATCATGCCTTGCAAACGGATTAAAGAGACGTAGCCATTTTTATCTTCATTGACCACCGAAGGTCCATTAGAAGGTGTTAGCATTAAAAATAAAATAACCAGGATAAGAAAAAATCCGAGGAAAAAGCGTACATTTCTCCAACGACGATCCCACCGTCTTTCTTTAATTAAATCTGTGACAAGATCATGGCTTAGATCTTGTTTAGTAATTGCATTGTTTTGCATATGGTAATACCTATTTTTAAGCTATAATTGACGGGCAATCAGTACCAAGGATGGTCATAAATGCACTTTAAACATGCGCCCCAATTTATACTGTTTCTACTCTATTTAGCAAGTCCTGGTGCATTTGCCTATCAATATAATTTACCGCAAGGTGTTACCCCTCTAAGTCACGATATTTATTCGTTACACATGACAATTTTTTGGGTTTGTGTAGCAATTGGGATTGTCGTATTTACGGTTATGTTCTATGCGATCATCAATCATCGCAAATCCGTTCATCCCAAACCAGCGCAATTTCACGAACACTTATGGGTAGAAATAACTTGGACCATCATTCCAGTTTTGATTCTTGTGGCTATGGCATATCCAGCAACCCGAGTGTTATTTCGTATTAATGACACAGAAATTCCAGCGCTCACGGTCAAGATCACTGGATATCAGTGGAAATGGCGATATGAGTATCTTGATTATCCTGGGATTAATTTTTTTAGTAACTTATCCACCCCTTACAATCAAATGCATGGATCAGAACCTAAGGGAGAAAATTATTTACGGGAAGTAGATAACCCAGTAGTTTTGCCAATTCATAAAAAAGTTCGTTTATTATTTACTTCTAACGATGTAATTCACGGGTGGTGGGTACCTGAACTTGGTGTTAAACAAGATTCTGTTCCAGGGTTTATCAATGAAAATTGGACCAAAATTAATAAACCAGGCATTTATCGAGGTCAATGCGTTGAGCTTTGCGGATTAAATCACGGGTATATGCCAATCGTAATAATCGCACTATCCCAAAAAGATTTTGACGCCTGGGTAAAACAAAAAACGGGAGGGGGTACAGCCGACGTTAATAAAAAATTAACTAAAGATGAATTAATGAAAACTGGCGAGCAAGTTTATTTAGGGACTTGTGCTGCTTGTCACAAGGCAGACGGTACCGGCTCCCCACCAGTATTTCCAGCTATGAAAGGAAGCAAAACTGCAACCGGTGGCTTGCCCGACCACATAAACACCGTATTAAACGGGCGTCCAGGTACTGCAATGCAATCATTCAGAAATCAATTTAGCGATGAAGAATTAGCAGCAGTAATCACTTACGAAAGAAATGCATTTGGCAATAACACTGGAACACTTGTACAGCCTGCGGATATTTATGAAGCCAAAACTGGAAAGAAGCCAACGGTTGTGCCCCAAACTGCAAAAACTACTGCAGCAGCACCAGTTTCCGCAAAACTTACCTTAGAACAACAAATGCAAAAAGGAGAACAAGTATTTAATAACACTTGTGCAGTTTGCCATAAAGTTGACGGATCTGGCTCGCCACCAACTTTTCCTGCGTTGAAAGACGATAAAGTAGTTAAAGGGCCTTTACCAGCCCACATCGATACAGTTTTAAATGGGCATCCAGGAACTGCGATGCAAGCTTTTCGTGATCAATTAACTGATGCAGAACTATCTGCAGTTATCACTTATGAAAGAAATGCATTTGGCAATAAATCTGGAGAAGTAATTCAACCTAATGACATTACGCTCGCAAAACAACAAGCGAAAAAATAAGGATTAGTTTATGGAACATAGTTCGCATGCTCCGCATCCACATGGATTGCTTGGATGGATAGGTCGCTGGGTTTTTACCACCAATCATAAAGATATTGGCACGCTATATTTGTGTTTTAGTGGATTGATGTTTTTTATTGCCGGCATGATGGCAATGCTCATTCGCTTAGAGTTATTTCATCCTGGATCTACACTTATGGATCCTAATTTTTATAATCAGCTAGTTACATTACATGGATTGATTATGATTTTCGGTGCAATCATGCCAGCATTTGTGGGCCTAGGGAATTGGATGATTCCGCTGATCATAGGCGCACCGGATATGGCATTGCCACGATTAAATAACTGGAGTTTTTGGATTTTACCTTTTGCTTTCAGTATTTTGCTTTCTACATTGTTTATGTCAGGAGGTGGCCCTAATTTTGGTTGGACGATGTATGCACCGCTTTCCACTACATATGCTCCGCCTTCAACTGATTTCGTTATTATTTCAATTCACTTAATGGGTTTTTCTTCCATCATGGGCGGAATAAATATTATTGCCACCATTATAAATTTACGCAAACCTGGAATGCGTTATATGCAAATGCCATTGTTTGCGTGGGGATGGTTTATTACTGCGTTCCTATTAATTATGGCAATGCCTGTATTGGCGGGTGTAGTTACAATGATGTTGTTCGATCGTCATTTTGGAACAAGTTTTTTTAATGCTGGTGGAGGTGGGGATCCCGTTCTTTATCAACATGTGTTCTGGTTTTTCGCACATCCAGAAGTTTATATTATGATTTTGCCTGGATTTGGAATTATCTCAGAAATTATTCCCACCTTTAGTCGCAAAAAATTATTTGGTTACACTTTTATGGTGACCGCAATCGCAGTCATCGCATTTCTATCATTTATAGTTTGGGCACATCATATGTTTGTAACTGGGTTAATGTTGCAAGCACAAATATTTTTTATGACAACAACTATGTTGATTGCAGTACCTACTGGAATAAAAGTATTTAACTGGGTAGCTACTATGTTTAAAGGTTCTATAACTTTTGAAACCCCAATGTTATTTGCGATTGCATTTGTAATTTTATTTTCTATTGGTGGATTTTCGGGTTTGATGTTATCAATGGTTCCTGCTGATTATCAATATGAAGATACTTATTTTGTAGTAGCGCATTTTCATTATGTGCTAGTGCCAGGCGCTCTTTTTACCATTATTGCAGGAATTTATTATTGGATACCCAAATGGACTGGCCACTACTACAACGAAACTTTAGGCCAAATTCATTTTTGGTTAACTGCTATTTCAGTAAACTTAACTTTTTTTCCAATGCATTTTTTAGGACTTGCAGGAATGCCCCGTCGCATTCCTGATTATGCATTGCAATATGCAGACTTTAATATGATTGCTTCTATCGGAGCTTTTATTCTAGGCGCTTCGCAATTGATTTTTTTATACAACATCATCATGACAATCCGTGGCGGCAAAAAAGCTGGTAATCAAGTGTGGGAAGGAGCGCACGGTTTAGAATGGACTTTAACTTCTCCACCACCTTACCACTCTTTTTCTTAAAATACGGGAATGAATTGTGTCGAAAAATAAATGGATAATTTTTTTTGCGACACTCTGTGCATTAATGATGTTTGGATTTACTTTTGCACTTTCTCCTTTATATCGCGTGGTGTGTAAAGTTACAGGTTTAAATGGTGGTATTAATGTTGCAGAAACAACTGAAAATCCATTGTTGCAATTTACCAACAGCCAACCAATCTATTTACAATTTTTAGCATTGAACAATAATAATTTAAATTGGGAATTCAAAGTAAAAACTAATCGATTAGTTGTTCATCCTGGAACAATCAATCGAATAATTTTTACAGCCAAAAATAATTCCGCACACCAAATGACAGTGCAAGCAGTTCCAAGCTTTTCTCCACCGCGCGCAGCTAAATATTTTCATAAAATTGAATGTTTCTGCTTTACAGAACAAGTATTAAATCCAGGAGAACAAAAAGAAATGCCGGTGGTTTTTAGAATTGATCACGCGTTTCCAAAAGAAATTAACACCTTAACTTTAGCTTATACCCTATTCGATAAAACCCAACTTCAGGTGCAAACATGACAGACAAATCCCATCCTATTCAAACTTATTTTTTACCCCAACCTAGTCATTGGCCAATTATCGGATCATTTAGTCTCTTTTTTAGCTTGGTTGGCTTGATCAACATCATTCATGAAAATTGGTATGGTTATTGCCTGTTTTTATTGGGAGCAATATTGCTGACTTACATGCTATATGGCTGGTTTGGAACAGTGATCGCGGAAAGTCGTAATGGATTACATAGCCCGCAAATGGATCGCACCTATCGCTGGGGCATGTTTTGGTTTATTGCATCTGAAGTTGCTTTCTTCGGCGCATTTTTTGGTGCACTGCATTATTCACGCCAATACGCCGTACCCTCTTTGGGTGGTTTAATTGATCCTATAGAAACCCATACTTTATTGTGGCCAAAGTTCAAAGCTTTGTGGCCACTGCTTGTTAATCCCAACCCAACTCAATTTGTGGGGCCAAAAGAAACCATCCCACCATTTGGAATCCCAGCATTAAATACGCTGCTTTTGTTAAGCAGTGCTGCAACTGTTACTTGGGCGCATTGGGGATTAAAAAAAAATCGGCGTTTCCAATTAATTTTGGGCGTAATTTTAACCATAGTTCTTGGTCTATCTTTTTTATTCTTCCAAGCATTTGAATATACTGAAGCTTATCGCCACCTGCACCTAACTCTTCACAGTGGTATCTATGGCACCACTTTTTTTATGTTAACCGGATTTCATGGTGCGCATGTAACTATAGGGTTAACGATGTTGAGCGTTATTCTGTATAGGTGTATAAAGGGGGATTTTTTACCGGAACATCATTTTGGATTCGAAGCGGTGTCATGGTACTGGCACTTTGTTGATGTGGTATGGTTATTTTTATTTGTATTAGTATATTGGTTATAATGTAGCCTATTTTATATAAGAGTTGTTTATGCCTTGGTTAATTAATGCTTCTCAAGTAGACAAATTTAGAAAGAACCAAAAATCAGTGGTGATACTCGATGCTACCTATCATTTAGCTAATGAAGACAAGGATGCTAAGCAAGAATATTTCACTAAACATATTGTGGGGGCACAATTTTTTGATTTGCGAGAATTTCGAGATACAACATCTTCTCAACCTAACTTCATTTTATTAGATGAACAGCAAGTATCAGAAAAGCTGGGTAAACTTGGAATAAAAAATGATTCTAAAATTATCCTTTATGATAATTCTCCAATGCATACATCTTGCAGAGCTTTATGGATGTTGAAGGTGTGGGGACATCATCCTCAGCAATTGTATATTTTGGATGGTGGCATACAAGCATGAGAAAAATACGGCGGCAAAACAGATGCTGGCGAGGCACAAATTACTCCTAGATCATATTCAGCTAAAATAAATTCAAAATATTTATCTACTTTAGATGATATAAAAGAAAATTTAAAAAATCCTACCCAACAAATTATGGACGCTCGCCATCCAATGCGTTTTGCTGGCGCTCCTGAAGCACGCAAAGGGTTACGTGCTGGGCATATACCAGGAAGTTATTGTTTTCCATTTAAAATTCTATTTGATAAAGAAGAAAATTTTTTACCGATTGATAAAATTCGCAAAAAATTCCTTGAAGTTGGTGTTGATATTAATACACCTATAATTACTTCATGTGGCTCAGGAACCACAGCACCGATTATAAATTTCGCATTGGATATACTTGGCTCAGAAAACCACTCAGTGTATAACGGTTCCTGGACAGAATATGGAGCCGAAACTTTATATCCTGGAGAACAAAGCTTAATGGAACGACCGGTTGAAGACTGTATTTCATCTTAATGCTTCTGCTAATTTAAGTAATGTATTTAATAATTCTTTTAATTCATAAATAAATTGAGTTAAATAACAATAATCTTTGCGCACCGTGATCAATTCCAAATTTGCGGGAATAAGTTTTTGTAAGTGCCGTTGCAGCTGATCAAAATCTTCTTTAAAGCTTGCAATCGTTTTGGAATACATTTTTTGGTTCAATACAGTAATGATTGCCTGAAATAAAGTATTGGCATGTGCAAAGCAGGTTTCCAATTCCGCTCTTAATTCTTCAATTAAACTATTATCAATTGGATAGCGCAACACATGATGCATTGAAAATAAAATATCAATTAATTCTTCTGATTTTTGTAGAAAAAATTCATGACCACGCAAGGTGTTTTTGTCAAAACCACGCAAATAAATCCAATCGGGCAATTTTAACAAATCACTTTCCAATCTAGCTTGGATTACTTCACAATCTATATCCGATTGATTGTAGACTTTTTTAGTAAGACAATTAAAATATTGTTCTGCATTCAGCATCAAAAATAAACTAGTTTTGCGAAATGCATTTGCCGCACGTGAGTTCGATACCAAAATATTGCCTAAAATTCCAATAAATCCACCAATAGCAACATACTGCAGCAACTCATAACAATATTCT
>Ga0182024_10014754_pt1 | contig 15061 bp, 15 predicted proteins | sample P32metaG_FD_120480 | JGI IMG/M metagenome (GOLD analysis project Ga0182024, IMG submission 120480) | Permafrost microbial communities from Stordalen Mire, Sweden - P3-2 metaG (Illumina Assembly) | ecosystem: Environmental > Terrestrial > Soil > Wetlands > Permafrost | place: Sweden: Stordalen... | reverse complement strand
TTCCTTCCCTCGATGCTCTTGGCACTCTTGCTCATGGCGGCCTCCTCCTCTTTCCCAACCCGATCTTCTGATCGGGCGAGGTGTGCCGCCACTCAAATCTCAACAACCTTCAGGACATCGCCCAAGCGGTTGCTAGATCTCGTTAAGAGGAGCGAGTCCATTACGGCGGCTGTCGCTGACCGCGACTTAAGAGTCGCGGCTTTCTCTGAGGTGCTCGCGCTATTGCTGAGGAGCGAAACTGGATCGGCGGATAGCCGCGAGGTTGGAGCTTCTTTGAAAATGAAGCGCGAACCTACGGCTAGGCGAGCCGCCGCTGGCGCTGGCGGAAGAATCTTGGCGCTACGCGAGGCCGGGTTTTTCCGCACGGCGAAGACTATCGCAGAAACACAAGCGGAACTTCGTCGCGCTGGTTTTCCGTATCCTGTCGAGCAGCTGAGCACGCCACTTGTCCGTCTAGTCCGTCGGAGGGAACTACGTCGTTTGGAGCGGCGAGAAGGGAGAAAGACAATTTTCGAGTACTGCAACCCTTAACGGCCCATCGTCCTTTTCCGGCGGGCAAAGATCGGGTCCAGTGAACGCCCCCTAATCTTTCGCGCACCAGGCTCGAGTCTTTTTGGGGCGGCTATGTAAGAAGAGGGCAAAAACGAGGTGCCAAGATGAAGACTAGTAGTCTACAAAACGATGTGTCGGCTTTAGGAAGAGTGTTGGAAGCCATCGAGCCACTCGAAGATTCTCAAAGACTGTGGGTTCTGCAAACAGCAGCATCGAGGGTAGCCGTCAAAATCAATGTGGGGTCTGGTCAGAACGGAACAACGGTAGTCCAGGGTCCCTCTTCGGCGGTTGGTTCGATTGCCGCCCCCGTCGTCGGTTCCCCGAAAGCGTTTGTAAAGGCCAAAAATCCTCAGACGGACGTACAGCGAGTTGCTTGTCTCGGTTACGTTCTTACAAACTTCCGAAACACTCCCCACTTCAAGACAAAGGATTTGACCGAACTAAATACTGAAGCGGCTTGTCCGAAATTCAGCAATACCGCTGTTGCTGTGGATAACGCCACCAAAGCCGGTTACTTGACCCCCGCGGGAAAAGGCAACAAACAACTGACCAGTTTGGGCGAAGACCTAGTCGACGCGCTACCAGATCAGGAAAAGGTTAGAGCACTAGCCTCTCAGAATCGGCGACCCCGGAAAAAGCGCGGTAAGACGAACAAGTAAAATCATGCACGTTGCAATCGCGGGCTAGGCATCACTTTGATAGACACGCGCGCTATTGTCGAAAGCAGTCTAAGCGCGAGGCTTGCTCCCACGATAGTGAGAGAGCTCCTTGAGGCACACGCCCAGGTCAAAAGAAACTTTTACCTAGGCGGATTGCGACTCGCAGAAGTAGAAGGTGGTAGGTTTTCTGAGGCAGCATTTCGACTCCTCGAACAAAGTGCCGGATTTGCGATCACTCCTTTAGGTAGACAAATTGACTCCGAGAAACTGATCGGAAAACTTCAGAATCTTCCGCCGAGCAAGCCGGATTCGATTCGAATACACATTCCTCGAGCACTTAGGCTCGTGTATGACATCCGAAACAAAAGGAACGCCGCGCATCTTGCCGATGGAATAGATCCAAATTTTCAGGATGCAACGCTGGTTGTTTCGGTGGTCGACTGGATTTTGGCGGAGCTAATCCGCCTCAATCATAGCGTCCCACCGGACGAGGCGAAGAAGATTGTCGAGACAATTGTGGCTCGATCGGCGCCGATTGTTCAGGACTTCGATGGATTTCTAAAGGTGCTGAACCCCTCTTTGAATGCAGGAGATTGGTGCTTGGTCCTTCTCTACCAATGTGGGGCAACAGGTGCCACTTTCGAAGAGCTCGAAAAATGGGCTCGTCCAGACATGCGCAACAATCTGAAACGGACGCTGGAACGTCTCGTTCATGGTAAGGCGTTCGCGCATGAATCGCGCAATAGGTACTTGGTCACCTTGTCGGGTCAGGTTGAAGTCGACAAGCGACGGCTCGTAAATCTAGTTTAGGCAAAGGAACTTGATCGACTCTTCTTAGCTGGCGGTTCGCGAACCGCCCCTACAAAGAACACAAAGAGACAGGCAAATCGTTTCGCGGAGGTCCCTCGGCTCGAAAGCCTCGCTCGGGATGACAGAGGGAGAATGGTCATTCGGCGAGGTGCGTGGTGCTCCACCACCGCGCGCACAACGCGCGCGGCCCTCACCCGATTTGCAGCACGTGACGCGCGTGCCGCAAATCGACCTCTCCCAGCGTGCGGCTTCGCAAGCTCAGCCGCGGGAGAGGGTGCGCCTCTCACCTATACTCTCGCGAGCGAGAGAAGGGACTATTAGGATGTGGCGATGGCTGCCGGATCATCCGTCGCGGAGGACGTAAAGCCGCTCTCCTTGAGATCGCCCGTCGCGGCGATGGCCGGGATCGGGCCTAAACGCGCCGAAGCCCTCAATGCCAAGGGCATCATCACCGTCGAGGACCTGCTGTTTCATCTGCCCGCGCGCTATCAGGATTGGCGCGATAGAAGGACTATCGCGCAACTCGAACCCGGCACCATCGCAGTCGTCGAGGGCACCCTCTCCAATGTACGCGAGCGCCCGATGCCCGGGGCGCGATGGCGCCGCCTCGTCACCGCATCGCTTACCGATAAGGCTGGCGCGCAGCTTCGGCTGGTGTGGTTCAACCTGCCGTCATACATGCGCGGCAAGATGCCCGATGGGTTGCGCGTCGCCGCGTATGGGCGCGTGACGAAGGCCGCCGATGGGCATGTTGAAATGGCCCAGCCAGAATTGCGCTCCGAGGCCGTGGCGGGAGGAACGGACAGTTCCGATCCAAAATACCCAACATACAATGACAGGGGAGGGCAGCTCAGGCCGGTTTATCGGCTTCCCGATGGGATGCCGCAACGACTGTATGCATCGCTGGTTGGAGCGGCCCTCGATCAAGCGGCACCACGAATCAACGGAGCGATTCCGGAGCCGCAACGCATCGGTGCGGAGTTGCCGACGATTGCCGAGGCGCTGGAATATCTTCATCGACCGCCCGGCGATGCGGATTTGAAGGCGCTGCAGAAGGGGCGCTCGATCGGGCATACCACGCTCGCCTTCGATGAGTTGTTCGCGTTCGAGTTGGCGATGTGTATGGAACGCGAGCGATCGGCGCGGCGTCTTGGCCTCGAGTTGCGTGGGGCTCCAAGACTTACCAAGAAATTTATCGAGACGATCCCATTTCATCTCACAGGGGCGCAGACGCGCACCATCGAGGAGATCGCGAAGGACCTGGCCGCGCCGCGCCAGATGAATCGCATCCTCATCGGCGACGTCGGCAGCGGAAAAACCGCGGTCGCGTTCTGGGCGATGCTGCGCGCAGTCGAGTCTGGCGCGCAAGCGATCATGATGGCGCCGACCGAACTCCTCGCGGAACAGCACCATCGAAGCTTTCGGCAATTGTGCGGAAATCTGGGAGTGCGAAGCGAGCTGCTGACGGGCCGGATCGCAGCGGCTTCGCGCAATGCGATCATGAGAGACCTCGCGCGCGGCGATTTGCCGATCGTGTTCGGAACTCAGGCGCTCATCCAACAAAAAGTGCGCGTCGCGAAGCTCGGTCTCGGAATCGTCGACGAGCAGCATCGCTTCGGCGTGTTCGATCGCGCGAAGCTGAAAGCGCTGGGCCCCAAGGCAAATGTGTTGATGATGACGGCGACGCCGATTCCGCGCTCGCTCGCGATGTCGCTGTTTGCCAACCTCGACGTGTCGGTGCTCGATGAGCTTCCGCCCGGGCGCACGCCGGTGGCGACCGAGATTTTTCCGGAAGAGCGCCTCGATGAAGTCGACGCGATGGTGCATGACGAGATCGCGCGGGGCCATCGCGCATACTACGTGCTGCCGCTCATCGATCAAGACGTTCAAGATGATGAGGAAGACTTGAAGACCGTGCGCGCGATGGCGGCGCGTATCGGCAAGGGCCGCCTGAAGGATGCGGGAGTGGGGATTCTGCACGGACGCATGAAGGCGGCGGAGAAGGACCGCGTGATGCGCGAGTTCCGTGACGGTATTATCAAGGTGCTGATTTCGACCACGGTGGTAGAGGTCGGGATTGATGTGGCGGAGGCAACGGTGATCGCGATTATTGCGGCGGAACGCTATGGGCTCGCGCAGTTGCATCAGCTGCGCGGCAGGGTAGGGCGCGGCAAGGACGCGTCGCGATGTTGTCTCGTCATGTCGCGCGAGGCGGACGAGGCGGCGCAGGCGCGCTTGCAGGTGATGATCGAGTGCACGACGGGGAACGCGGTGGCGCAAGCCGACCTCGACCTGCGCGGGCCGGGGGACCTGCTCGGCGCGCGGCAGACCGGGGCATTGCCACTAAGGTTTATTCGCTTCATCAAAGATCCGATGATGATAGGGCGGGCGCGCGAGATGGCGGAGGAGTGGCTGAAGACGGATGCGGCGCTGGCGCGGCCGGCGTCGCGGGGGGCGAAGGCGGCGGTGCGGAAGATGCTCGCGATGGGATTCAGCCTCGCGGATGTGGGGTGAGGAAATTTGGCGGCACGAAAAGACAAACGTAAATCGCCTGATGGCATCGAGCGGCGGCATGAGACGTCGGCAGGTGGCGTCGTGTGGCGTCGCAACGGGGACAACCTCGAAATTGTGCTGGCGCGTCCGGCGCGCAAAGATGCATGGGTGTTGCCCAAGGGGCAGCCGAATCCGAAGGAGACGCTCATCGAGACCGCGGTGCGCGAGACCCGGGAGGAGACCGGCCTCGAGGTCACGCCGGGGGCGCCGGTTGGGGAAATCTCCTACGTGTTTTCGTGGCGCGATGGGCCGGGAAAGCCGCTGACGCGAATCTTCAAAAAGGTCCACTACTTCCTGATGGAGCCGCGCGGAGGAAGCATCGACGCGCACGATCACGAGATGGACGAGGTGCGGTGGATGGATATCGAGGAGGCTGAGCATCGCGCGAGCTACAAGAGCGATCGCGAGATTATCGTCAAGGCACGCGCGATGTTGACGGTGTAGATGCGGATCGCGATCGCATGCATCGTAATGGCGCTGGTGACGATAGCGGCATCGTCGACGCCAGTGTTCTTCGATGCGCGCCTGGAACCTCCGGCGAGGCGGGTGCTTAGCGGAGTGGGCGAAACTTCGGCGATCATCTCATTTGAGGTTGCGCTGGATTCGGCGATTGTAGCCACGTTCCTTACGCATTATCGCGAGTTTGCGGCGAGTCATGGATACTTTATCGCGCAAATCGGGATCGATTTTCACGGCAGCGAGCATGACGTTGCCATCGGGATGCGCGATCCGGACCTTTATGTGCTGGCAGATGGGCTGCGCGACGTCGGGCGCCCGGTCCTCCTGCGCATCGGCAATGAGTTCAATCATACTGGAGCAGTGTATCAACCATCGGCATACATCGGAGCGTTTCGTCATACGACCGAGGTGTTGCAAAAAGATCATTTGCATTTCGCCGCGGTTTGGGATGCGACGGCGCAAGGATTTTCTGATCGTCACTATATGAAATGGTATCCCGGCGACGATGTGGTCGATTGGTGGGGGATGGATATCTCAAATGTGCACGACTTCGGCGCCGCCGAGAGCAGGGCGTTCGTCGACGATGCCGCGCATCATCGCAAACCCGTGATAATCGATGCGGCGCCACACGGCGTAAAGTCCGAGGCCGAGGCGCTGAAGTGGTATGCCTCGTTGTTCGATTTCATCCACGCTCATCCGGCGATAAAAGCGTTCAGCCTCAGCGCCGGTGATGGGCCCCGGGTGAATGCAACGAGGCGATGGCCGAAGGCTGCGACATACCTGAAACAGCAGCTTGCCGATCCGCGCTTCATCGATGCGGCCGAAGCCCCTGCGATCTTTCGTCAGCCTGCGTCGCAACGCTAAGGTCATCGCACGGAGGTCCAAATGAAGGTTCTTCGATTAGGTCTGCGATGCGCCGCGGTGCTGGGGTTGCTGCTCATCGCGCAAGGCGTGCGAGCGGACGATATGGGCTCGATGGATATGGGCGGCATGACGCATCAGATGATGCCGGAGGAAGGCGAGAACGCGGCCTCGATGGATCAGATGATGTCGTCGGAGCACATGGAGCACGATCCAATGATGGCCGCGCACATGGGCTACACCACGCTGCGCACCAAGAGCGACGCCGATCAGCATCGCGCGGACGAGTTGGTCCAGACCCTTCAGAAGGCGCTGGCGAAGTACAAGGACTACCACGTCGCCGAGTCCGACGGTTACAAGCCGTGGCATCCGGAGATGAAGCAACCCATCGTTCACTTTACGAAGATGTGGTACGGGCTCAAGGCGGCTTTCACCTTCAACCCGGCGGAGCCCACCTCGCTGCTATATAAACGGACGCCGGATGGCGGCTACGAATTGGTCGGCGCGATGTACACGGCGCCGAAACGTGCGAGCGAAGATCAGCTGGATAAGCGCGTGCCGCTGAGCATCGCGCGATGGCACAAGCACATCAATTTGTGCTTCCCGAAAAAGGGCACGGATCCCGCGACCGTCGACTGGAAGAAATTCGGCATGGGCAGTATCGCGACCAAGCAGGCCTGTGACGAGGCCGGCGGTGTCTTTTATCCGCAGCTTTTCGGCTGGATGGTGCATGTCTACCCGTGGGAGAAGAATTCGCAGTTGGTGTGGGCGCACTGAATCGCCGATTTGGCCCGAGAATGCCACTCGTCTCGTTGCCGGTCTTTATGTAGGCTTTCCTGCGATGGTGACGGTTGAGCTGGAGCGGGTGCGAAAGTCCTACGACGATTTCGTAGCGGTCGACGATCTCTCCTTTTCGATTTCCTCGCATCAAATTTTCGGCTTGCTGGGACCCAACGGCGCGGGCAAAACGAGCTCGATCCGGATGATGATCGGGATCATCAGGCCCGATGCCGGCGCAGTCCGGCTGTTCGGCGAGCCTTTCGAGCGGCGCCATCTACATAAAGTCGGATACCTGCCCGAGGAGCGCGGGCTCTACCGAAAAATCACCGTGCGCGAGAACCTCGCCCTGCTTGGACAACTTAGCGGTTTGACCTCGCGCGACGCTGTCGCGAGAGCGCGCCGCTGGGCGGAGCGCCTCGACATCGCACAATGGGTCGACAAACGGGTCGAGGAAATGTCGAAAGGCATGCAACAGAAGGTACAGTTTATCGCCGCGCTGCTGCATGAGCCCGAGCTGATAATCATGGACGAGCCATTCGCGGGGCTCGATCCGATCAACGCCAACGTCCTCAAGGACGTCATCCTCGATCTGAAAGGGCAGGGCCGCACGATTCTGTTTTCGACTCATCGAATGGATCAGGTCGAAAAACTGTGCGACGCGATCTGCCTCGTCAATCACGGACGGGCGGTGCTGCAGGGCGGTTTGCGCGAAGTCAAGGCAGGTTACGGCCGCCGCTTCGTGCAGATCGAATACGAAGGCGATGGCAGATTTCTCAAATGCCCGCTCATCGAGTCGAGCAACAACTACGGCAACTATGCGGAAGTGAAGCTGCGCCCGGGCGCTGACTCGCAGGAGCTGCTGCGCGCCGCGATGTGCTCGGCGAAGATTTCCAGATTCGAGGTGATGGAGCCGTCGCTCGAGCAAATCTTTATCGACCGGGTGGAAAATGCGCATGTCTAACGGCGGTTTGCGCAACACCTGGATCATCTGCAAGCACGAATGTTTCAAGCGGATTCGCACCCGCTCGTTCCTGATCACCACCTTCCTGATGCCGGCGTTCCTTGCGCTGATCGTCGGAATCCCGGCGCTGCTGGGCGCACAGGCCAAGCGCAATAATCAACGAATCACTCTGGCCTGCGCGCGCGCGGATCTGGCGGAGATCATCCGGGAGCGTCTGGAAGTCAATACCACCGGTTCCTATCACGTCACTATCGATACCGACGTCTCGGACGCCGAACATCAGCGCCTGCTGGACGATCTGAAAGAGGGCCGCATCGACGGCTTCCTGTGGATAGATGCGCAGTCGATTAAGCAGGGACGTGCAATCTACGAGCGGCGTTCCGGGCGCGATTTCATGTGGCAGCAACTGGTGCGCAATTCGGTTTCCGGCGGCTTCAACCGCATGCGGATGGCGGACGAGGGGCTCAAGCCGGATCAGATCCAGAACATGCTTCGCGGCGTGGAGCTGGAGACGAGCTATTCAGGCGCGACTCCCGACGATCATGGCCGTAGCGCCGCCGCCATCGTCACGGTCCTTTTACTCGCGACCGCGCTGTTCGTCACGCTGCTCTCGTATGGCGTCATGGTGATGCGCTCGGTGCTGGAAGAAAAGGCCTCGCGTGTGATGGAGGTCCTGCTGTGTGCCGCGACGCCGGACGAATTGATGAGCGGAAAAATCCTCGGCGTCGGCGCGGTCGGGCTGATTCAAGTGGTGATTTGGGGCGCGATGGCCATGGTGATTGCGGCTCCACGAGGCGCCGCGCCGGTGGTGGGAATCCGCGTGGTCCCGCTTCCGCTGATGATCTATTTCGGGGTCTTCTATTTGTTGGGATATCTGCTTTACAGCGCGATGTTCGCGGCGGTCGGCGCAGCCTTCAACTCAACCGACGAAGCCCAACATTGGACCTTCGTCATCATCTCGCCGTTGATATTTGCCTGCACGCTCATCACGCCGGTGGCTGCGGCGCCGAACTCCACGCTGGCGGTGATCACTTCGATGATCCCATTTTGCTCGCCGGTGCTGATGTATATGCGGCTGGCGGTCGAAAGCCCGCCGGCGTGGCAAATCGCGCTGTGCTTTGCGATTTTGATCGCCGCGATCTACGTCGTACAACGAATCGCCACGCAGATTTATCGGGTCGGGATACTGATGTACGGCAAGCATCCGACGCTGCGCGAAATGGTCAAATGGCTCAGCTACGCGTGAGAGCCTGATCACTCTGTCGAGATTTCTGACCACCGGGCGGGCGTGAGGTCATTTTGTCCTTACCTCAAGCCATGATATTGAAGTACGATTACCGCGGTATGTGCCCCGCGACCGCATCCGGCGAGGAGGCCGAATGTTTTCTTCCATCGACGACGTAATCACTCAATTCAAAACGAATAACTACATCGCGAGCCGTCGAATCGCGACCGTTGTTTATCTGGCCAAAGAGCTCGGAAAGCCCATCCTGGTCGAGGGCCCCGCGGGAGTCGGCAAGACCGACCTCGCGAAAGTGGCCGCCGCCGCGCTGGGATGGGAGCTAATCCGTCTCCAATGCTACGAGGGATTGGACGAGGGCAAGGCGCTCTACGAATGGGAGTACGCCAAGCAACTGCTCTACACCCAGATCCTCAAGGACAAAATCGGCGAGGTGCTCCACGGCGCCAAAGGTATCGCCGAGGCGGTCGATCGCATCGCAGCGCAGGACGAGGTGTTCTTCTCCGAGCGCTTCGTGCTCCCGCGGCCCTTGCTCAAGGCTATCTCGAACGACAAGCCGACGGTCCTGCTCATCGACGAGATCGATAAGGCCGACGCCGAGTTCGAGGCGTTCCTGCTCGAGTTGCTGTCGGACTTCCAGGTGACGATTCCCGAGATCGGGACGATCAAGGCCAAGCAGATGCCGCTGGTGGTGCTGACCTCGAACAACGCGCGCGAGATGTCGGACGCGCTCAAGCGCCGCTGCCTTCATTTATACATCGATTTTCCCGCCAAGGAGCAGGAGCTGGCCATCGTGCAGCTCAAGGTGCCCGAGGCGAGCAAGAAGCTGGCGGAAGAGGTGGTTGGCGTGGTGCAATCGTTGCGCAAGCTCGACCTCAAGAAGACCCCCGGCATCAGCGAGACGCTCGATTGGATCAAGGCGCTCACGCTGCTCAACGTCCAGAGCCTCGACCAGGATCTGGTTAACGAGACGCTCGACACTATCGTCAAGTACGAGGGCGATGTGCGCAAGGCGCAGGAAGAGTTGAAGGATTACGTGCGCCGTGCGCGTGCCCGTCGTGGGACGACGTCGGAACCGAGCGGCAGCAGCGACAAGGATCTATTGAACTGAGACCTAACCCCTGACCCCTTCCCTTTAGGGAAGGGGAAAAAAAGAAAGAGGGGCCAAAGAAAAACGCATGCAAGAGAAATTAGTCGAATTCGCAAACCTGCTGAGGGAAAACGGCGTGCGCGTGTCGCTCGCCGAAACCCTCGATGCGTTCGGCGCCGCCGATGTTACAGGACTCGCCGAGCGCGACAGCTTCCGCTCCGCACTGCGCGCCACCATGGTCAAACGCCATAGCGAGCTGCCGGTATTCGAGGAACTGTTCGACCTGTATTTCTCGGGCCTCGGCGAGATCATCAAACAGGCGAGCCAGGCGGTGCAGCAGGCGCTCTCGATGTCCGATCAGGAATTCCAGAAATTCCTCGAGGAAGTCGAAGAGATGCTCAAGAAGGAGGGCAAGAAGCTCTCCGAACTCGCCAAGCAACTGCTGCAGAACAACTCGGGCCAGATGGAGCGCAAGATTCGCGACGCCGCCCGCGCCGTCAAGCTCAACAACATCGAGCGCACTATCGAGGAGAACTACTTCGCGCGCGCGCTCGCACGCGAGCTCGGCCTCGACAAGATCGAGCAGGAGATCAAGCAGCTTCGCGACGAACTCGAGAAGATGGACATCAGCGCCAAGATGAAGGCGCAGATGGAAGAGTATCTCGATCGCAGGCTCAAGCAGCTCGACGACATCATTCGCCGCTTCGTGCGGATGGAGCGCGAGAAGCGCGACGTCAAGGCGCGCGAGGAACAGCATCTCAACAAACTCGGCGAGAAGAGTTTCTACTATCTCTCCGAGGAAGAACTGAAGCAGATGAACGAGGCGGTGCAGAAGCTCGCCCAGCGCCTCAAGAACGTCATCTCGATTCGACGCAAGCGTGACAAGAAGGGCCGCTTCGATATCAAGCGCACGCTGCGCAAGAACCTCGAGTACGGCGGGGTGCCGTTCAAGCTGAAATTCGAGCAGCGCAAGAAGGAGCGCCCGCAGGTGGTAATCCTGTGCGACGTCTCCGATTCGGTGCGCAACGCCTCGCGCTTCATGCTACAATTTGTATATTCGCTGCAGGATCTCTATTCGCGGGTGCGCAGCTATATCTTCGTGGCCGACATCGGCGAGGTGACCGAGCACTTCCGCAGCAACGATGCGAAGGAAGCGCTCGATATCGCACTCAAGGGTGACATTATCAATGTGTACGCGCATTCGAACTTCGGACATGCGTTTCGAAACTTTTACAGCGACCACCTCGGGTCCGTGAACAAACGCACCACCGTGATTGTGCTTGGGGATGCGCGCAACAACTACAACCTGCCGCACGACTGGTGCCTCAGAGAGATCAAGACGCGCGCGAAGAGAGTCATTTGGCTTAACCCGGAGAGTCGCAATACCTGGGGTTTCGGTGATAGCGAGATGGATCGCTATGCCCCACACTGCGACCTGGTTGAAGAGTGCCGCAATCTAAACCAGTTGTACCGCGTGGTGGACCTGTTGGTTCCGCGCTGAAGACGTGGGCTTCACGCGTCTTTCAACGAGTTCAGTTGACCCTAACCGCCCTTTGTTCCAAGATTGTTACGGGGAACGGAACGGGTGGGGTGCAGCTTTCCGCCGCGCCGTCCGCGGTCAGGAGGGTAGTTCCAGAGAGACGCTATATGGCAGTTGATAGAAAAGACTTCTTACTGATGCTGGTCGCCGGTATCACGTTAGACCCGACTACCAAGTTGCCGATTGTGATGTTGAAGGACCCGGACAACAAACTGAACCTGCCGATCTGGGTCGGCCCGCTGGAAGCCACTTCGATGGCGACCGAGTTGGAAGGTGTCAAACCGCAGCGCCCGATGACTCACGACCTCCTGCGCAACGTGCTCTCGGAATTCAGCACCACCGTCGAATGCGTCGAGGTAACCGATCTTCGCGAGAACACCTACTTCGCGCAGATCCAGCTCAAGACCCGCGAGGGCAAGGCGATTACGATCGATTCACGGCCCAGCGACGCGCTCGCGCTGGCGCTGCGAACCAAGTCGCCGATTTATGTCGCGAAGAAAGTGCTCGAGGCTTCCAGCGAATTGGAGGCGACCGAGGCGCAGCAACCGCCGCAGAGTGAGCAGAACCTGGCCGGCGTCTCGCGCGACAAGTGGTCGGAAATCCTCGAGCGGATGTCGCCCGAAGACTTCAAGTACAAGATGTGAGCGCGGCCGCAGCCGATCTCTGAAAGCTTGGTTTGGGCGCCAGGGAGTCCGGTCTCATGGCAACTACTCGCACTCACATAAAAATCAATCGCAAGGAACTTAGGGAACCCGATGAGTTCCAGAGTTTCGTTGCGAATGCCCAGGAATTCCTCCTCAACAATCTGACCCAGGTGATTGTCTCGGCCTCGATCGTGTTGGTGGCGGGCGCGCTCGCGGTAGGACTTTACTACTACGAGATTCATCGCGACGACATCGCGGGCAATCGCTTCTATAGCGCGATCAGCGAACTCAATCAGAAAAATTATAAGCAAGCCGAGGCCGACTTCGACAAACTCGCGCAGGATGAACCCGGGCGCGAGGTCGGCAAGCTCGCGCGCTTCTATCTCGGCAGCGCGTATTTTCAGGAAGGTCAACTCGACAAGGCGCGCGATGCATTAGTCGCCTATATTCCGGACGCCAAAGACGATCTCTTCGCGAGCATGGCTTACGAGGATCTCGGGATCATCTACGAGAAGATGGGCGACCTGAAGAAGGCGCAGGGTGCGTATGCGCAGGCCGCCGCGATCGCCGGACCCGAGCAGACGCGCGCCGAGCTTCAGGTAGCGAGGTTGCTCGCCAGGCAGGGTGACAAGCCGGGCGCCATCAACGCGTACAATCGCTTCTTGACCGCGCATCCATTCGCACAGGATCGGCAGACCGTCATCGAGGCGTTGGCGGAGTTGGGCGCGGCTCCTCCGGCCGGCGCTGCCGCGATGGCGCAACTGATGCCGCCCATCAAACACTAGCCGCGCCGGACTGAGCCATGCGGTTTACTGCCGCAGCATCTCCTTGCCCTTGCCCGCGTCGTTAAGTTGCTGCGTCACCACCCATTCGAAGGCTTTCTCTTCCGGCAGACCGATCACCCGAACTCCATTGACCAACAGCGTCGGCGTCGAGGTTACGCCGACTGCGTTGCCGTCTTTCTGATCTTCCTCGATGCGCGCGGGCGCCGCTTTGCCGGCCATGCAAGCGTCGAGCGTCGCCACGTCGAGGTTCAACCGCTTGGCCGTTGCGTGGGTATGATCGTCGACATTCTTGATGGAGATGGCGCCTTGGTTGGTGTAGTAGTCGCGCGCGAAGTCCCAGAACGCCTCGGGGTTCTGTAGCCGCGCGCATTCGGCGCCCAGCGCCGCGCGAATTGCCCACGGATGGCTGTTGAGCGGGTAGTTCTTGTAGATGACGCGAATCTGATCCTTATGGGTCGTATGCACCATGGTCTCGAGAATGCTGAACGCGCGCGCGCAGAATGGGCACTCGAAGTCTGCGAATTCGACGATGGTGATCGGTGCTGTTGCAGGACCCATGACCGGGCGATCGTCAAGATGAACCGGCTTCAAATCGATTTTCTCCCATGGGTCCTTGGTCAGGTCGTACATCTGACCCTGGCCTTGGGTCAGAATTATCTGGTCCTCGTCCGCGTTGGTATAAATCGTCGCGCTCACCGACTGTCCGCGATCATTGCTGACCCGTAGCAGTCGCGAATACATCCCCTTCATCGCAGTGGGGATGACCGGCCCCAACTCGATTCGCGACGGATCCGCGATCATGAACCGCTTCTGAATATAGGAGGTGACTTTCGCGTCGAGCGCAGGATTCGGCGGCAATGCGTTCGGTGGGGGAGTCGGAGCGGCAAGCGGCGCAGCCGCAGTAGGACCTGCAAAACTATTTGTAGCAAATATCGCCAAACTGAGCATGGCGAGAAGAACAGGGACCATCACTACGGTCACGCCGAAGGTAAGCGGGCGTGCCGACCCAACACGTCGTCTATTCGTCATGGCCCATCATTCTACGGGCGTACGAAAGCGACTGCCAGACAGATCGCCAGATCAAAAATGGGGTCAATCTTCTAATGTCCGGCGTTCTGCAAAGCCTCCGGCGTGAAAAATGAATTGTCCACCGTGCCCATGTCGATGTACCAGCACTCGCGTTCTTCCGACTCGCGTCCCGGCATGTAGATCACCGATGAGTAGCCGAGCTGCACATCCGCATCGACCAGCCCCAACTGGAACATGCGCTTGTACGGATAGATGGCAATCCTGGCGTCCGGCACCGGGCGATCGCGATAGGTATTGAACGCGACCAGCGTCTTCCACAGTTTGCCATCGCGATCGTACTGGTCCGAGGCGGTGATAAACCATCCTTCCGAGTCGATGTATAGCACGCGCTTTGGAATCGTCAGGTTATGACCCGGCTTGGCGGTCGCTTCGATCACATAAAGATGGCGCAGCTCCCAGTCCTCGGGACAAATCGTCTTGCCGCCATCGGTAGGGCATGGAACCTCGGGGGAATTTTTCGCATGCACCGACGCGAGCATCGATTTCTCGCCGAGGAACTTGTAGGTGTAGTCCTCGATCTTCGCGGAGAAACCGAAATACGAATCCGGATCGATGGTGGTGACGACGGCCGGGACTCCGGCGCCGCCGCCCATTGCGCCCCCGGAAAATCCCGGCAACGCGCCGAGCGCGTCCGACAATAGCTGCGGCGATTGCCGGCGCAGCCGTCGCGACTGCGGATTGAAGACCCAGGTATTGTCATCGGTCGCAGGGTCGAGATGGCGAAATCGAATCATCCCATTACCGCGCAGCGAAGAGGGCTCGAGCAGGGGATAGTAGGCGAATCGGAAGCGAATCCCGCTCGCTTTTGCGTCCGGGTCGGTCGGCACCGGCTGCACCTCGATGCGCCCGATGTTGTTGTAAAACGCGAAGTGCCCGACGGTGAAGTAGCTGACCGGCGAGCCGGTGCTGTTCGGCGCGTAGCTCGCAACCTGGGCGAAGCGCAAATCCGCGTCGTCGGTATAGAGCGGCCGATAGCTGAAATTCCACATCACCTTGAGCGCGACATCGGTATCATTTGGATCGAGCAGCGGGAACGGC
>Ga0182024_10014753_pt1 | contig 15062 bp, 6 predicted proteins | sample P32metaG_FD_120480 | JGI IMG/M metagenome (GOLD analysis project Ga0182024, IMG submission 120480) | Permafrost microbial communities from Stordalen Mire, Sweden - P3-2 metaG (Illumina Assembly) | ecosystem: Environmental > Terrestrial > Soil > Wetlands > Permafrost | place: Sweden: Stordalen... | reverse complement strand
TGCTGGCCGGAGCAATGGATCGCCCGCTATACTTGGCGCGGGCCGGGGATTGCACTTCGTGCCATACCGCGCCGGGTGGCAAGCCGTTTGCCGGCGGGCTACGCATGACGACGCCGCTGGGCGCGATCTATACCACCAACATCACGCCGGATCCGGAAACGGGCATCGGCGGCTACAGTTTCGAGGACTTCGCCCGCGCGCTGCGGCGCGGCGTCGCCAAGGACGGGCATCATCTCTATCCGGCGATGCCCTATCCGTCCTACGCCAAGCTGACCGACGAGGACGTTCACGCGCTCTACGACTTCTTCATGAAGCAGGTGCCGCCGGTGCACCAGGCGAATTCGCCCAGCGAAATTCCCTGGCCGCTCAACATGCGTTGGCCGCTCGCGGTCTGGAATTTCACCTTTATGGACCATTCGGTCTTTCAGCCGCGCGGCGACCACGACGCGGCATGGAATCGCGGCGCCTATTTGGTCCAGGGTCTCGGTCATTGCGGCGCTTGCCACACGCCGCGCGGTCTCGCGTGGGATGAGAAAGCGCTCGATGACAGCAGCGCACGGTTTCTGTCGGGAGCGATGCTCGATCTGTGGTCGGCGCCCAATCTGCGCGAGGACGCGAACGCCGGGCTGGGCCGGTGGGCGCAGGCCGATCTCGTCCAATTCCTTAAGACCGGGCACAATCGCGACGGCGTTGTCTTCGGCTCCATGATCGACGTCATCAACAACAGCAGCCCCTATTTGAGCGACGACGATCTCAACGCCATCGCGACCTATGTCAAATCGCTGCCGGCAGTAGCACCCAATCAGCCCACGTATGTCTATGACGATTCCACCACCCGCCAGTTGCGGACGGGCAAGCTCGATCAACGCGGCGCCGCGACCTTTTTCGGTCAGTGCGTGAGTTGCCACAACGACGACGGCATGGCCTTCGCGCCTTACCTGCCGCCACTCGCGGGCAATCCGACGGTGCTGGATGGCGATCCGTCCTCGCTCATCAATATCGTGCTGAATGGCGCATTTCCGATCGTGGTCAAGGGCACGCCGGACGCTTATCGAATGCCGCAATTCCGCATCCAGCTTTCGGACCGCGAGATCGCCGACGTCGTGACATTCATCCGCAGCTCCTGGGGTAATCGCGGCAGCGCGGTGACCGTGGAGCAGGTGGCGACCATGCGGCACGCCACCGATCCTTCGAACGACCAGGTGGTGATTTTGAAGATGCGTTGACGTTACGCCGCCGGCGATCGCCAACCCACCGATGGCAAGAGCGGAACCTCTTGTGAGGTTCCGCTCTTGTTTAAGCGACAACGCAGTTCAATCGCGGAGTTTACCGCCTGTGGCCTCCGCCACCCCCATGGCCGCCACCGCCGTGAAAGCCGGCACCACCATGCCAACCGCCGCCATGGCCCCAGCCACCACCATGACCCCAACCGCCGCGCCAACCTCCACCATAGCCCCAGCCCCCCCAGCCGACGCCGATGCCGATGCCAGGATAGTACCCCGGATACCCGTACCCGTAGCCATATCCGTACGCCGGACATCCATAGCCGTAATAGTAGCCGCAGGCGTAAGGATACGATCCAACGACGACTTGCGCGTCGGCCGCGCTCGCCGCCACGAACGGCGCCGCGAGCAAAGCCGATACCGCGACAACCTTTGCCAATTTCCTCATGATCCAACTCCTTCCTGGAAAATATATGTACGAAACCGTTAGGACGTGCCCAACCTTTCAGCGAATTTAACCAAGGGTCCACCAGTCGCTCTTGACCCTCTACGCGGAAGCGAGAAGGGCCGCCGGAAATCGCGCTAACAGTGTCTTAAGCGGAATCGTGGAATCACAATCGATCCTTGTATCGTCGAGTACATTTCGGAAACTTCGTCGGCGCGCGATATCTGGCAGCACAATCAGCGTGCCTTCCCATTCGGAAGACGCGGGATTGAGATCGTCACTCCCCACCAGAACATGGCCGACTCGGCGCATCACGATGGTAAGACTGGCGACGCCATCGTGATGGCGCCCAAATGCAAGAATGTGATTTGCGCGCGGTCCCTCGGCAAGGAGCGGAAAATAACCCCCTTCCGAGAAAAGGCGCGGCGCGGCTCTCCTAAGCGTCAAGGCGCGTGCGATAACCGCTTGCTTCACGCGGCCGTCGCGCCAATGGCGCGCAAGTTCCGACGGCGTTCCACCTTCTCGCAGCGCATCCATCCGCTTTGAAAAATCCACCGGCCGTCGATTGTCGGGATCGACCAGACTCATATCCCAAAACTCGGTCCCCTGATAAAAATCCGGTACGCCGGGTGCCGTAAGTTTGAGGAGGACCTGAGCAATACCATTTACCCCGCCCGCCGGCCCGATTCGCTCGGCAAACGACGCCAGCTCGCCCCGAATCGCCGCGTTATCGAAGAGGCCGTGGAGAAAGTCCCGGGCGGCGCTTTCGTAGGCTTCGTTCGGAGCGATCCAATCGGTGGCGAGTTTCGCTTCTCGGAGAGCCTTCAGTTGCCAGCCCGCGAGACGTTTAGCAAATTCGGCGCAACCAGCCCCATCCTCGGCGGAAAGATCGGTGGGCCAAGCGCCGACGATCATCTGATAGAGCATAGCCTCGTCGCCAGGACTTGGCGCCGTGGCGCCGTCGACGATCCGACGCGTGGATGCATTCATCGCCATCCATCGGTGGAGAGCGCGCGACCATTCTTGCGGAATCTCACTTAGGACAGCGAGCCGCGCGCGCAAATCCTCGCCCCTTTTGTGATCGTGCGTCGCCGTCGCCAGCAGCGCGTGCGGGAAATGGGCCTGCCGTTCGGCCATTGCATGGTGAAACTCCTCGGGCTTCATGGCGAAGCACCGGGGATCGAACCCAACATCGTTGCGCGACAGTAGCCGACCGTAGCGATAGAAGGCGGTATCCTCGACCGATTTGGCTGCCACGGGCGAGCTAAGCTGCTGAAACTTCGCCAACATGCGTGCGCGCTGTGGGTCGTCTTCGCCGTCCCTGCCCCGGAGCCAATGTCCGACAAAATCAAGTGTGGCGCGGTCACTTGGCAAACAAGCGCGGGCCGCGGTTTCCAGGGCCCGAACCAGGAAAACCTCGTTTGCAATTGTATCGATTGCGACCGGATAAGTGCGGTAAATTCGGAAATGCACCAGGAGTTCCACCAAGACACGACGCAGTGCGGCCTCGCTTAGGTCACGCGTGACAACGTCGCGCTGCGAAAGACCAAAGAGCGACGAGACAGCCGCTTCCAATTGAGCGCCGAAGCTGCGGGCGAGTAGCTCGCGGCGGGCAATTTTTTCCTCGATGTCGAATGCGGCGGATCTGTCGCTAATCCGTGACCAGAGCGCATTTAAGGGTTCCTCTCCCTCGGGGTCATGAAGAACGGCACTTACTTCATTCATAAAATCATAGCCTGTACTGCCGTCGGTTTCCCAGGCAGCCGGCAAGCTCTCCCCCGAACCCAGAATCTTTTCGACGACGATATAGGCGGGGCCCGCGGGAGCATCGACCGGGCGTTTCCGCTCGAGCGCGGCGAGACAGGAACGAAGTTTGCGGCAGTAGCCGCCCGGATCGGTAAGTCCGTCGACGTGATCGACCCGCATTCCGTCGATCAGCCCCTCGGCATACAGGCGAAACAACGTCGAATGGGTGGCATCGAACACCTCACTTTCCTCAATATGAAGACCGGCGAGTTCCGTGACGTCGAAAAAACGTCGCCAATTTATCTCGTCGTTCGCAATCCTCCACCACGCGAGGCGGTAGTGCTGACGCTCCAATAATTGATGAAGCCTTTCCCGTCCCGCCGCATCGGCGGGGTCGTAGAACGCGAGAGACTCCCGCTCAAGCTCCGCGAAGTGATCTGGATGGATGGGAAAATCTCGGTCAAAATAGCGGACTACGAACTGGCCGTCGTCCCTTCGAGCGAGGCTAAGTTCGCCGGCTGCGAGCGCTTCGCCATAGGGCTTTCCAAGAAACGGCGCGAGCACCTTCCCATGGATCGCGGAATTCCGGGGGCGCCAATCGATATCGAAGAATCCGGCGTACCGACTTTCTCGTCCGTGGCGCAAGAGATCGAGCCACCATTCGTTGAGGTTATCGCCGACATACATGTGATTCGGAACGATATCGACGATCAGGCCGAGATCCGCGGCGCGCAATTCGCCGACCAAATCGCGCAACCCGTCCTCACCGCCCAGTTCTGGATTGACGCGCGTCGGATCGACCACGTCATAGCCGTGCATAGAGCTCGGGCGGGCCGTCAGTATCGGCGACGTGTAGAGGTGGCTGATACCCAGTGCCGCGAGGTACGGCACCACACGCTCGGCGTCCGCGAAAGTGAAGTCCTTGTGAAGTTGAAGGCGCATCGTCGCACGCGGAATCACCGATGCCCCCTCTCCTCCCGGATCGCGGCTAGCCGTGCCGCGACCTTGGGGGCGTGAAGCAGCTTGGTCGAGGATGCTTTCTGACGACGCCGCCAATTGGGGTGCTGATCCACCGTCCCGGGGAGGTTCGGCTGCTCGCTCTGGCCTAATAAGTCTTCAAACGGAATCAGCGCCAGGCGTGAGTTTGTGCGCGCCGTGAACCGGACGGCCGCATCGACAACGGGGTTCGTGCTTCGCGGCGACGGTTGCGCACCTCGCGCCACGCCCGCCTTGGCAAACGCACGCCACAACTCGGATCGATCGCCGCGGCGGGCAGCCGTCACCTCAGACCGATCGCTTTCGGCTCCGAAGAGGCCAAGCGAGGTCCGCACCGCGATGTCGCTGCCACGCCACCAACCGGCGACCGTCGGCAGGTCGTGAGTCGAGGTCATCGCGGCGGCACGTTCCGACCACTCCTCCGGAGCCTTGAACGCCGCGCCCTCCCGCTCGAACCAAAGCACGCGCATGCTGAGAATACCGGCGTCGTTCAGCCGGTCGCTGAAACCCGGCGGGACCGTGCCGAGATCTTCGCCAATGACGATGGCGCGATGGCGGCGGGATTCCAGGGCGATCAGTCGCAGCAGATTTTCCAAGGGATAGGCAAGATAGCCGCCCTCGGCGGCCGAAGCGCCTTCCGGCACGAGCCACAACCGCGCCAGGCCCATGGCGTGATCGATCCGGACACCTCCGGCATGCCGCATGGCGGCGCGCAACGTCGCCAGGAACGGCGCATACCCGTTGTTTCTTAGCGCATCCGGCGAGAACGCGGCGAGACCCCAGTCCTGCCCCCGGGTGTTCAGGAGGTCCGGGGGGGCCCCGATATTCAGCGCGCCGAGAATATCGGATTGCCGGGCCCAGGCGTGGCTCCCGGCCTTGTCCGTGCCGATCGCGAGATCGGCGATGAGGCCGATCCGCATCCCCGCTTGACGCGCCCCAGCCTGGACCGCCGCGAGGCTGCGCTCCGATAGCCATTGCAGAAAGAGATGGAACCGAATCTCCCGATCCTGCGACCGGGCGAATTCCGCCACCGCGGCACTGTGTGGATCGCGCCATTCCGGTTGCCAATCCCGCCAAAACGACGTGCCACCCCGGGACTGTTCGGCATGCAGCGCCTCGAAGCGCGCATGCGCCTGGATCAAGTCGCCGCCCTCGCGGCAAAAGCGGGCGAAGTCGGCGCCCGGCGAACTGGGATAATCGGCCGAAGCCGTCATCGCGAACTCGGCGAACAGCGCCCGCAGCATGGCGAATTTCGCCGTCGCCGCTTCGGTCCATTCAATTAGCGGCAGGCGTTCGAGACGCACTCGGTCCGCATCGCGCCCGACGCCCGACCAGGCACGCGTCACCCGATCCGCGCCCAAAACCAGTGCCGGATCTGCGTAAAGCGGATTGAGGAAAATCCGGCTCGACGGCGAGTAGGGGCCAAAGCGACCCGGGTCAGCGGCGAACAGGGCGTGCACCGGGCTCAAGGCGAGCGCGTCGGCACCGAACCGCGCGGCTTCCTGCGCGAGAGCGACCGCGCCGCCGAAATCTCCGATGCCGCCGTCGCCGCGGCGGCGCAGCCCGTAGAGCTGCGCCGCCAGGCCCCACAATCGAGCGCCGGATGCTATATCGTCGATCCCGAAGCAACGCTTTGGTGTAGCGGCGAGCCCCGTCTCGACGTCGCCGAGGACGAGACGGTGATAGCCGATGTCATCCGGTAGAGGTGTGGTGACGAGCGCTCCGTCGCCACCATTGTTGAGGTCAAGTTTGTGGACTTCCCCGCTTTCGGTGATGAGCTCGATCGAAGCTTGGCCGTCCGTCCACTCCGGCCGAAGCGACAGAGTTTGACCGGCGTCAGCGATCACAAGCGGTGGGATCAACGCACGATCGCGCCGCAGCCGCTCGCGGCTGTCCGCGGCATCGCCTTCGGTCCGGCATGGGAGGCCGAGCGCATCCAAGATTTGATGCAGCACGCCTGGGGAAGTCGTCTGTGGCCGATCCGCCGCGTCCGTCCAATCGACGACAATGCCGGCGTCCCGAGCCAGATCCCGCACCTCGTCGTCGGTCAAGAAAGATCGTCCAAATATACGAGCGTGGCGAGACCGGCGAGCCTCCCCTCTCGCATCGAAGCGGCGGCATCCGTCACCGATTCGAACATGAGGCGGCCCCGCGGCACGTCCGCCTGGACCGAATCGGCGCCAAAATTAGCGAGGATCGTCAGCATCGCGCCGTGACCCATGCGCCATTGTGCTTCGACAGCCGCCATCCCGATCGCTCGTGCCGATTTGGCCTTCGCGCCGTCAAGCCTCGGCACGATATGGTCCCCGCGCAGCGCCAGGAGATGGTGAATCAATTCAGTCCGTTTGGCGCCAAGTTCCGGATCGCAAACAGGAATTGAATCGAGAAATGTCCGCGGCGTGTTCGGGTCGGGAACCTTTTTCAGAGCCTCGGGGTTGCCGAAGGCCGCGAAACTCGCGAATTCCGCGCGGCGTCCCTTGCGGACCGCTTCGGCGAGTTCGCCGTGATGGTCGGTAAAATAATAGAATGGCGTCCGGCTGGCGAATTCCTCGCCCATGAACAACAAGGGAATTTGCGGGCACAGAAGCAGCAGCGCGAGCGCCGCCTCGACCGCGCGTGGATCGGCAAGCCTCGTCAGGCGCTCGCCAAGAGCCCGATTTCCGATTTGGTCGTGATTTTGAAGAAACAGCACGAAGGCCGTCGGCGGCAGGTCGGTGCTCCGCGTGCCCCGAGCTTTCCCACCGCGATGGATTGACGGCTCGCCCTGATAGACAAAACCCTCCTCGAGACAGCGCGCAAGGCGCTCGGCTGGACGATCGGCGTAGTCCTCGTAATAACCTTCGGTCTCGCCCGTTAACAGCACGTGGAGCACGTGATGGCCGTCATCGTTCCACTGCGCGTCAAAATCGCCCGCGAGATGGCTCGCGACATTTCCCTCATGCTCCAGAACGAGATGGATCTTTCGCTCCGGCCCTATTTGTCCTCGCACGGCCGCGGCCATCTCATCGAGCCAGTCAGGCTCCGGAATGGCGTGGACCGCATCGAACCGTAATCCGTCGAAGCGATATTCGAGAAGCCAATAAAGCGCGTTCTCGGTGAAGAACCGGCGCAGCTCCGGCACTCGAAAATCGAGCGTCGGTCCCCAGTTCGATTTCTCATCACTCCGGAAGAATTGCGGCGCATAGGCGCCGAGATAGTTTCCGTCGGGACCGAAATGATTGTAGACGACATCCAGGAAAATCATGAGGCCGCGATCGTGCGCGGCATCGATCAGCGATTTGAGTTCGTCGGGCGAGCCGTAGGCTGTGTCGGGCGCGTAGGGGAGAACCCCGTCATACCCCCAATTGCGATTTCCCGGAAAATCGTTGATCGGCATCAACTCGACCGCGGTTATGCCCAGTGCCGCCAGTCGGAGTAACTCCTTTCTCACGCCGTCAAATCCGCCGAAGGCACCGACATGGAGTTCGTATATCACCGCTTCGTGCCACGGCCGGCCCCGCCAATCCGAATTGCGCCATCGATATGCGCGCGGGTCGACGACGAGGCTAGGGCCATGCACATCGTCGGCTTGCGCGCGCGACGCCGGATCCGGTACCGCGAGGCCGTCGGCCAGGCGATAGCGGTAGCGCGCGCCGGCGCCGCAAGCCGCTTCGGCCAGAAACCAGCCGTCGTCCCGGCGAGTCATCGCGATCGGAAGGCCGTCGATCTCGAGCGTCACCCGCTCCTGGGCGGGAGCCCAAAAGCGAAATCGGGTTAATTTTTCACTCACGAAATCGGCGCCGAAGGTGAGTGGGTAGGCGAAGCCTTCCGTCACGATTCCTCGCCAGACTTCGCGCGCAACAATACGGCGCCGCGCGCGGCCACATGAATTTCACCGCCTTCGAGATCGCGCTCGCCGGCCGCGGGATCGGTGCTGTCGAGAAGAATTCGCGCCTTCAGATCGGGCGGCGGCAACCGGAACAACCGATCGTCGGCCGTCGGATTCAAGAGCAGGGTCAGGATTACAATCGATTCATCGTCGTTCTTCGCCGCCCGACGCAAGACGAGCGTCCGTTCCTCGGGATTGTTCCACGCCTCGCTGGAAATGATTTCGCCGTGTTCGTCAAACCAGGAAATATCGAGAACGCCTGGTGCCAGTTCTTCCTTGCCGTAGAGATAGTTGCGGCAGCGCAACAGCGGATAGGCGTGACGAAGCGCGATCGCGCGTTTGGCAAATTCCGACAACGCCGCCGCGCTTTCCGTCGATCGGGCCTTCGCCCAATCAAGCCACGAAATCTCGTTATCCTGGCAATAGGCATTGTTGTTGCCATTCTGCGTCCGCCCGAACTCGTCGCCGGCCAGCAGCATTGGAGTGCCCAAGGCGAGAAAAACCGTCGCCAACATGGCGCGCTCCAAACGCTGGCGCACCGCGAGAATTCTAGCATCGTCGGTCGGACCCTCGCCCCCCCAATTGGCCGAATAGTTCTCGCCATGCCCGTCGCGATTTTCTTCGCCGTTGGCTTCGTTATGCTTCTCGGCGTAGCTGACGACGTCACGCAGCGTGAACCCATCATGAGAGGCCGCGTAATTGATCGAGGCCCAGGGGCGCCGCGCCTTCCGGTCGAAGACATCGCCCGAACCCGCAAGCCGCGCGGCGAAATCCTGCCTTTGGCCGGCATCGCCGCGCCAAAAGCGGCGGAGCCCATCGCGGAAGCGATCGTTCCATTCGGCAAAACCGGGCGGATGTCGGCCCAATTGATACCCGTCGGGTCCGATATCCCAAGGCTCTGATATCAGCTTGACCCGCGACAGAACGGGATCCTGGCGGAGCGCGTCGAAAAAACCCGATCCCGGATCGAACCCATGCGGTTCCCGGCCCAAGGTCACGCCGAGATCGAAGCGAAAGCCGTCGACATGGAACACGCCGACCCAGTAGCGCAACGAATCCATCACCATCTGCAACACGCGAGGATGGGAGAGATTCAATGTGTTTCCGGTTCCCGTATCGTTGACATAGCGACGGGGGTCTCCGTCGATCAGCCGATAATAGCTTTGATTATCGAGGCCGCGGAACGACAACGTGGGCCCCATCTCGCTACCTTCGGCTGTATGATTGTAGACCACGTCGAGTATGACTTCGATCCCGGCGGCGTGGAGGCGGCGGATTGCCACTTTCATCTCGTTGACGCCGCCGTCGGACAAGTAGCGCGGCTCGGGGGCAAAAAAAGCGAGGGTATTGTAGCCCCAGTAATTGTGCAGACCCTTTTCAAGCAAGTGTCGGTCCTGGACGAAGGCGTGGATCGGCAAAAGTTCGATCGCGGTAATGCCGAGCCGATGCAGATAGTCGATCAAATCCTGGTCGGCGAGCGCGGCAAAGGTACCTCTTTCGTTGGTTTGAATGTCTTCCCGCGTGATCGTCAGCCCGCGCAAATGGGCTTCGTATATGATCGTGTCGGACCAACTTGTGTTGGGCGGCCGATCGTCTCCCCAATTGAACGATTCATCGATCACGATGCCCTTGGGAACGCCCGCGGCGCTATCGCGGCGGTCCATCGACAGGTCGGCTCGGCTGGAACTCAGGCGATAGCCAAAGAGCGCATCCGTCCATCTGAGATCGCCGGTGATTTGGCGCGCATAGGGATCGAGCAAGAGTTTATGGGGATTGAATCGCAGGCCGCGCTGCGGCTCATACGGGCCGTGGGCGCGATAGCCGTATAGAAGACCGGGGCGTGCGCCCGGCAAATAGCCGTGCCAGACCTCATCCGTCCATTCTGGAAGCGGCATCCGCGCGATCTCTCGCCGGCCCGATGGATCGAACACGCACAAATCGATGCGTTCGGCACCGCCGGAAAAGACGGCGAAATTGATGCCGAGCCCGTCAGAGGTCGATCCGAGAGGATAGGGGCTTCCAGGACGAAGCCGCGCCGGAAAAGGAGCCACCATTAACCCTTCGAATGCAGATACAGCGTCGCGAGCGGCGGCAGGAGCAGATCGAGGGATTGGGGTTGGCCGTGACTCTGAGCAAAAACGGTTTGACTTACGCCGCCGTTTCCAAGATTCGAACCGCCGTACTCCGCCGCGTCGGTATTAAGAATCTCGCGCCATTCACCGGCGACCGGCACGCCGACGCGGTAGTGGTAGCGAGGAACGGGGGTCATGTTGCAGATCGCCAGCACGGGACGTTCCCCGCTCGTGCCGATCCGCAAAAACGCGAAGACGGAATTCTCGCGATCGTCGCCGACGATCCAGCGGAAGCCGCCGGAATCCGAGTCGCGCTCGAACAATGCCGGTTCGTTCGCGTAGATGCGATTTAGGTCGCGAACCAGCCGCCGAATCCCTGCGTGAGCCGGATTGTCCGCCAAATTCCAGTCGATCTCGGCATCGTGATTCCATTCGCGCCATTGCGCGATCTCGGCGCCCATGAAGACCAGCTTCTTGCCGGGATGCGCCCACATGAAGCCGAAATAGGCCCGCAGATTGGCGAAGCGTTGCCAATTGTCGCCTGGCATTTTCGTTATGAGCGAGCCCTTGCCGTAGACGGTCTCGTCATGGGACAGCGGAAGGATAAAATTCTCCGAGAAGGCATAAACGAGACCGAATGTCATGTCGTCGTGGTGGTATTTGCGGTAGACCGGCTCAAGCTCCATATAGCGCAGGGTGTCGTGCATCCATCCCATGTTCCATTTGTAGGTAAAGCCTAGGCCTCCTTGCGCTATTGGCCGCGTCACGCCCGGCCAAGCCGTCGATTCCTCCGCGATCGTCACGGCACCCGGACAACGCTCGGCAACCACTGCGGTGAAATGTCGAAGGAACTCGACCGCTTCCAAATTTTCGCGGCCCCCATGGACGTTTGGAATCCACTCGCCCTCGCGCCGACTGTAGTCGCGATAGAGCATCGAGGCGACGGCGTCCACGCGCAAGCCGTCGACGTGGTAGTGGGATAGCCAATGGAGCGCGCTCGCGATGAGGAATCCCTGCACCTCGCGCCGTCCGAAATTGTAAATAAACGTATTCCAATCATGGTGAAATCCCTCGCGCGGATCGAGATGCTCGTAAAGGGCGGTGCCGTCGAACCGCGCGAGTCCATGGGGGTCCGTCGGGAAATGCGCCGGGACCCAATCCACGATCACGCCAATTTCCGCTTGATGACATGAATCGACAAAGCGCGCGAAGCCCTCGGGGGGACCGAACCGGCCGGTGGGCGCGAACAGACCGAGCGGCTGATATCCCCACGAGCCGCCGAAAGGATATTCGGCAATCGGCATCAGCTCGATATGGGTGAAACCCATGTCGGCGACATAGGGCACCAGATGCTCGCTCAATTCATGCCAAGATAGAGTTCCCGAGAGATTCTCTCGCGGGCGCAACCAAGACGGCAGATGGACCTCATAGATGGCGAGCGGCGCCGCGGGATTCTGGCGCCGTTCGCGCGTCGCCATCCAATTCGCGTCGCGCCAGCGAAATGGCGCGGCATCGGGGACGATCGACGCCGTCGCCGGCGGTGCCTCGGTTTGCAACGCGATGGGATCAGCCTTGAGCGCGAGACGCGTGCCATCGAAACCGATAATCTCGTACTTGTATTTCATCCCCGGAACCAACCTGGGAATGAACAATTCCCACACCCCCGCAGCCGGCCGGAGCCGCATTCCATGTCGCCTGCCGTCCCAAGCGTTGAAATCGCCAACGACCGCGACCCGCCGCGCGTTCGGCGCCCAAACCGCGAAGCGTACGCCGCGTACGCCGCCGATCGACATCGGCTGGGCGCCGAATTGCGCGTCCAAGGCGAAGTGCCGCCCTTCGCTGAACAGATATAGATCCAGATCGCCCAGCAAGAGGCCGAACGAGTAAGGGTCTTCGGTCTCTTGCAGGGCGTTTGGCCAAGAAATCCGTAATCTGTATGGTGCTTCGTCGGTGACGAAGCCTTCAAACAATCCAGAAATCTGACCGGGAAGCAAAACGGCAAGCCTCCTGCCATCCGCGCGATCAACCGCCTCAACAATGTCGGCGCCTGGAAGAAATGCGCGGATGATTGGTCCGTCCTCCGTCCTGTGGGGTCCGAGCAACGCGAACGGGTCCCCGGATGTCGCCTCCGCAAGCGATCGAAGCGCGTCAGCGTCTATCGACGGAGGCTTCGGCGACGCCGTTCCCTCAGGCATTCTTGCCGCTCCGCTTCGCCAGGACGCGATCGGCGAGCGCGGCCAAACCGCCGAGCGGCACGTCGAGCCACGCTGGCCGGTTTGCCGCCTCGTAGCTGATCTCGTAGGCCGCCTTTTCGATCAGAAACAGATCGAGCAGTGCTGTCCCAACATTCGCGTGCGCGGCATCCGCCGCCGCGCGGTAGGCCGCGAGAAAGGATGCTGAGGCCGATCTTCGGAACGCACCGATTAGCTTATCGCGCGATGCCTCGGCCACATGCGCCTGGCTGGCCTGCCCTTTGCGTTCAATCATCGCCGCGGCATAATCGAACGAACGCAAGAGCCCCGCGACGTCGCGCAAGGGGCTGGATTTTGCCCGTCGCTCCTCCACCGGGCGTGAAGGCTCGCCTTCGAAATCGACGATATAGGCGTCGCCATTGGCGACCAGCACTTGGCCAAGATGGAAATCGCCATGAATGCGGGTGATGGGCGAACCCTCGCCAGAATGTGCCAATCGGCGTACGACTTCGAGCAACGCTTCGCGATTGGTCAGCAATTCGGTTGCGCGCGCCCCATCAATGTCCCGCTCCCAATTTTTATGTGAGGCGATAACATCTAGGGCCTCGGCGAGCAGTCGTTCGCATCGCTCCACCCAAGCCTCGGCGTGCGCGGCATTTGCTGTCTCGGGCGCGAAAGCCGGATTGTCGGATGGTCGGGCGAGGATTGCATGCATCTCTCCCAGCCGCTTGCCCATGATGGCTGCGAACGCCTCATAGGGGGCCAGATGTTCTTCCTCGCCTTCGCCTTCATGTCTTTCCGGGCGCAGATCATCGAGTGCGCGCGAGAGCTGATCGAGCGTCCAACTCCAGGCATCGCCCTGATTGCGCACGAAGCCCTGCGCCACGCCGAGGGTGAAACGATCGCCGTCCGCCGCCACTCGCACGACCTCGCCCAACAACGGCGCGGCATTGGCAAATCCCTGTTCGGTAAGGTATCGGCCCATTTCCGCTTCAGGATGAAATCCCGGCAAAACGCGCCGGAATAATTTGAGAATAACCGTCTCGCCCATGATGAGCGAGCTATTCGATTGCTCTGCCGAAAGCCATTGCACTTCAGCATCCGGGGCGATGCGTATGGCATCGATTTCGCTTGTGGGCTCGAACCGAATATCCCCATCGTCAGTTGGCATGCGCCGACGTCTGGGAAAGGACAGCATGATCTCGCGCGCGAAGCCGGCAAGGGCGAAGGCATCGGTGAGCAAGCCAGTGCGACGCCCACGACGGACATGGGCTAGAGCCAGCTGACTCGGTAACGGCCCCGTCGGCTCGTCCGACCAGCATACGGCCAGGGGCAACTGCCATCGGGACGTTCCTCGGGCCGTCGCGACCTCGATTTCGGCAAGTAAAATCTCGACGCCCTTGCGTGGCACCGGCGTTAGAAATGCGAGGTGGACGCTCTCGATCCGCTGATCTTTGACCGCGAACCAGCGCCGTTTAGAGAGATAAGGGAGAAGGATGTCACGCTCAAACACGGCGCGCGCCGGATCGGATAGCGCTTCGGCAAGTCCGTCTCGTAACACGAGGGTTTCGTATTCAGGCATGGGTTCCGGCGCCGGCGTGTGCCACGAGGGCCATTCGGATTCCTTCGCGAGAATGAACCAGTAAAAACCGTAAGGCGGCAGGGTCAGCAGATAGGTCAGTTGTCCGATCGGCGGAAACACGGAATCGCCTGTCAGCTCGATCGGGACGCGTTTTTCATGTTCCGAGAGATCGAGCTCGACCGCCTGCGGGGTGCGCGACAAATTGGCGACACAAAGCACCGTCTCGCCGTCCTGCTCGCGCAAATAGGCGAGAATTTTCCGGTTCTTTGGGTAGAGGAAGCGGAACGTGCCGCGGCCGAACGCCGGGTGCTGCTTCCGCACGGCCAGCATAACCCGAGTCCAATTGAGAAGCGAATGCCGGTCTCGCGACTGTGCTTCCACATTCACCGTTTCGTAGCCGTAAAGAGCGTCCATGATTGCCGGGAGCACGAGGGTCGCCGGGTCGGCGCGCGAAAATCCGCCGTTGCGGTCCGGCGACCATTGCATCGGCGTGCGCACCCCATCGCGGTCGCCGAGATAGATGTTGTCGCCCATCCCGATTTCGTCGCCGTAATAAATTACCGGCGTTCCGGGCATCGAGAGCAGCAGGCTCGTCATCAGCTCGATGCGCCGGCGATCCCTTTCGAGAAGCGGCGCCAAGCGTCGCCGAATCCCAAGATTCAACCGAGCGCGCTTGTCGGACGCATAGGCCTGCCAGAGATAATCCCGCTCCGCATCGGTCACCATTTCGAGCGTCAATTCGTCATGATTGCGCAGGAAGATCGCCCATTGGCAGTTGTCGGGAATTTCGGGCGTCTGACGGATGATATCGGTAATGGGAAAGCGATCCTCGCGGGCAATCGCCATATACATCCGAGGCATCAAGGGGAAGTGGAACGCCATGTGACATTCGTCGCCGTTACCGAAATAATCCTTGGTGTCCTCGGGCCATTGATTGG
>Ga0182024_10014752_pt1 | contig 15063 bp, 11 predicted proteins | sample P32metaG_FD_120480 | JGI IMG/M metagenome (GOLD analysis project Ga0182024, IMG submission 120480) | Permafrost microbial communities from Stordalen Mire, Sweden - P3-2 metaG (Illumina Assembly) | ecosystem: Environmental > Terrestrial > Soil > Wetlands > Permafrost | place: Sweden: Stordalen... | reverse complement strand
GCGACCGACCTTGCCGGTGATCGTGCTGACAGCGCGCGGAGAGGTCGAGGATCGGGTTGCTGGCCTCGAAGCCGGAGCGGTCGACTATCTCGTCAAGCCGTTCGCGCTCGCCGAGCTGGTGGCACGGATCAAGGCGCAGTTACGCGTCGCGCTGCAGGCGCCCACCACGACCGCCCGCTCCGGCGACATCGAGCTCAACCTGATCACGCGCGAGGTCCGCCGAGGCGACCTGCAGGTGCGTCTCTCAACTATCGAGTTCGAGCTGCTCACCTATTTCGTCCACAACCGTGGCCGTGTGCTCTCGCGCGCGGAGCTGCTCAATACGGTGTGGGGCTACGACCACGACCCGGGCACCAACGTCGTCGATGTGTACGTTGGCTACCTGCGGCGCAAACTCAGCCAGGGGGAACGGCGCGCGCCGATCACGACGATTCGGTCTGTCGGCTACCGCCTCGACGATGCGGATTAGCTCGCCGCTGCGCTCGAGCCTGCGCTGGCGACTCACAGCGTGGGTGGCCGGGGTGATCGTGCTCTCGGCCGCAATCACGTTTGCCGTCGTCTACCGCGACACCGACCAGCAGCTGCGAAGCCAGGTAAACCGCGACGTCGGCGGCGACGCCAGCGAGCTCGCGCAGTCGCTGAGGTTGCTGAGCGGCGACAGCGCCCGCCAGATCGCTGCCGCGGCCGGAAGGTATGTCAACGCCCAGCCCTTCAGTGCCAGTTCGGCGTTGCTCTTCGTGCTCGTGCCCGGCGCACCGCCGCAGAGCAACCACCCGGAACTATTCGGCGTCGGTCATGCCGATGACGGTGAGACGGCCGCCCAGCAGGCGGCCGAGAACGCGCTCGGGCGAGCGCTCGCCTTGGCGCACCTCGGGTTCTCGACCCGCCTTGCTCCTGACGCCGGAGAGCTCCGCATAACCGAGCGAGCAGTCCGCGTCGGCCGGCTCACGGTCATCGCCGGCGCCGGCGAGCCGCTCGAAACTGTGACTCGCGCCGAGCACGGACTCGCACGCGCGTTCGTCCTCGCCGGGGGCATCGCGCTCGTCCTGGCGCTGTTTGCTTCCTATCTCGCCGGTGCCCGCGTGTCGGCGCCGCTACGACGGATGGCGGCAGTCGCAGCTCGTGTTGATGCCGGGGACCTCCTGCCGCGGATGACGACGTCGCCAGGGCGCAACGACGAGGTCCGAACGCTTGCCGACGCCTTCAACCACATGCTCGACCGGCTCGCCGACGACATCGCAGCGCAGCGCGGCTTCATCGCCGATGCCTCCCACGAGCTGCGAACACCACTCACCGTGATTCGCGGTCAGCTCGAGGTTCTCGCCGCACAGCCGAATCCCTCAGGCGAGGAGGTGCGCCGGGTGGAGCGGCTCGTTGCCGCCGAGATCTCGCGCACGAGCCGACTCGTAGACGACCTCCTGCTGCTCGCGCAGGCGGAGCGACCGGATTTCCTGCGAATCGACTCGATCGACCTTGAGCCCTACCTCAGCGATCTCTGGGACGGCTTGAGCCTCACGGCAGAGCGCCGCTTCGAGCTGGGCGACGTGCCTCCAGGCTCCCTGCTCGCCGACCCCGACCGTCTTGCGCAGGCGCTGCGCAACCTCGCACGCAACGCGATCGAGCACACTCGCGACGGCAGCGGCCTCGTACGCCTTGACGTCACGTCTCTCGCGTCCGATCGCGTGCGCTTCAGCGTCAGCGACGACGGCGACGGGATCCCCGCCGCCGAACGCGCGCGCGTGTTCGAGCGCTTCCATCGCACTGACCCCGCACGCACTCGGTCAGCCGGTGGCGCCGGCCTCGGGCTGGCGATCGTGCGCGCGATCGCCGAAGCGCACCGGGGCCACGTCGTCGCGCGCGAGACCGCCGACGGCCATGGGGCCCAGATCGATCTCGAGCTCCCGGGGTTCACGCCAGCGCCAGCCGCGCCACGAGCGCGCGAACGACGCGACCGCGCAGCGCGAGCGTAGCGGTGGGCCGAACGACCCTCGAACGCGCCGACGGACTGCTCGAACATTGCGAGGACGAGTGATTGCCGACGCGGCTGCCAGTCACGGCGACGCGACGACGGCCTCGCCCCCGGTGGAAACGGCCTCCGAGCCGCCGACGGACAGCGCCGGTGATGAAGACCGCCTCACGAGCCCGGTCGAGCTGCTCTGGGACCTCGTCTTCGTGTTCGCCATTACGCAGGTCACGACGCTGCTCTCACGCGACCTCTCGTGGGCCGGCCTTGGCCGCTCGATGCTGGTGCTCGCTCTCGTCTGGTGGGCGTGGTCGGCCTTCGTGTGGGCGGTAAACGCGCAAGACGCTGACTCGCCGACGCTCCGCGCAGCGCTGCTCCTCTCAACGCTGCTGATCTTCATCGTCGGTCTTGCGATCCCGCGCGCGTTCGGCAGCGCCGCAGTCCTGTTCGCCACGACCTACGCTGCTGTGCGCTTCGTACATCTGGCGCTGTACGCCGACGCCTCACGCCGTGGCAACGCCTCAAGGTCGGCGATTGCGGGCTTCGCAGTCACCGTCAGCGCGGGCATGGCGCTCCTGATCGTCGGATCGCTGCTCGGCGGAACCGCCCAGATCGCACTCTGGACCGCGGCAGCCGCGATCGACTACGCAGGCCCTGCCTGGCTGACCCGGGAACGCCTCCGCGGCATACAGCAGGTGGCGGTCGCGCATTTCTCCGAGCGGTATGGCCTGTTCATCATCATCTGCCTGGGCGAGTCGATCGTCGGCATCGGCCTCGGCGCCCGCAGTCGGACGATCTCGGCCGCGCTCGTCGCGAGCGTCACCGCAGGACTACTCATCACAATCGGCCTATGGTGGACCTACTTCCACCGCTTCGCGGCCGCCGCCACGCAACGGCTCCGCACCCACGCCGACCCGGTACTCGCTGCGGCCGACGCCTACAGCTACCTGCACCTCGTGCTCGTCGCCGGCATCATCGTGTTCGCGGTTGGCATGCGTGCGGCGGCCGGTCATCCCGCGCAGCCACTCGACGGCGGCGAGCGGCTGGCGCTGTGCGCCGGCGTCGCGCTGTATCTGATCGGGCACGTCGCAGTCCACCTGCGCATGCTCGGTAGCCTCGACTATGAGGGGCTCATCGGCGCAGCTGCGCTCCTCGCTGCCTGGGCACTCACCGGTCACGTTGCGGCCTGGTTCAACGCTTTGGCCGTTGCCGCGATCGTCGCCGTCCTGTGCGCACTCGAAATGCGCCCTGATAGGCGCCAGCTCGCGGCGGCCGGCGAATGACGGCGCAGCTGCCACAACAGCCAACTCTTCCTGCGCCAGCCGCCGGCTCAGGCGGCGCTGTCGCCGCTCGTCGTGCGGCCGTTCGTAGCGCCCGGTCCGAGGACGAACACCTCGACGGCGAGATCCGGGTCGATGTTGTTGGTGCTCATGAACCCGATGACCGGCCGGCCGGTCAGGCGCTCGATGTCATTGTCGAGCGATTCGTGCATCGCGCGCTGCAGGCTCTCGCGCAGCCTCAGCACGAGCTCCTGATCGCCGATTCGCACCAACTCGCGCTCGGCCCGCGTCAGCGTGTCCTCGACCACGACGAAGATCGTGTCCGCTCCGAGTGTTGTTCTGGCTCGGCTAGGCCCGCGGCCGCTGACCTCAGCCATGCGTCGTACGACGGCATTCGAGATCGCGGTCGCCAGCTGGCCGCCGGTCAAGCGTTGCTCAAGCAAGGCTTCTCCCTCGTTGTCCTTCTGCCCATAAAAGGCAGAAGGCCCTGCGCTCGGAAAAAGCTCGTTCCGCGGTCGCTCCGTCACCGGCAGGCATCGTGGTTGGCGCTGCGGCTGGTGCGGTCGCCCGCGGCAACTGCGTCTTAGCGGTGGGGCAAGGCCGACTGCGTCTTTCACACTACACCCGCAGCCCAACCGGCGCGCATCGGCATGCGCCAATATTCACGCTATGTCTGACGCTTCAAGCGATCCGCTTCGGCCCGGCGAACAGTGGCCTCGTGGCGATCGAGCGCGGCGAGCGAGGCGTCTGCGTCTGGGCATCACAGCCGGCGCCGTGGGCGTGCTGCTGATCTCCTGGAACGCGGTCGCGGTGCTCGGGAACAACGGCAAGGCGAGGCTCGGGAACGGACCGGGCGGTTCGATCGACATTAATGCTCCGGTGACCACGCGGCAGTCCTGACGCGTTGTCGGCGCTCGCGCTCAGCAGCAACGTATTCTGGATCACGGCCCGCGCGGCAGGCCTCGCGGCGTTGGTGCTCGTCAGCGCCTCTGTCGGCGTCGGCGTCGCGTTGAGCGGTCGGCTCGACACGTCGAGCGGGTCCGATCTCCGCATTGCTCACGAAGCGCTGTCGCTCGCGGCATTCGCGATGATCGCGCTGCATGTCCTGGCGCTGCTCGAGGACTCCTACTTCCACCCGAGCATCGCCGACATCGCAATCCCCGTCCAGCTCGACTACCGCGAGCCGTATATGGCGATCGGGATCATCGGCGGCTGGGGCACGATCCTGCTCGGCCTCTCCTACTACATCCGCGGTCTGATCGGCATCGCGCGCTGGAAGGTCTTGCACCGCCTGACCGGCGTCGCCTGGGTGCTCAGCGTGATCCACACGCTCGGCGAGGGCAGCGACAGCGGCGCCGCCTGGTTCATCGCCGTCGTCGTGCTGACGGTGCTGCCGACGGTGCTGCTGATCCTCGTGCGCCTCTCGAACAAGCGCCGTCCGCCGGCGCGCCTCCTACCGCTGGCTCGGTCTCTACTGCGTCCACGCGGGAGCGGCATGTAGACGGCTCGCAGCAAACGGCGAGCCGCGCGGCAACCGCCAGGCACTCGCTCAGTCGACGTGAACCCAGTACGCCGTCGACGGGGTGCCGGCGGGGTTTGTGACGAAGAGCATGTACCAGTCGGACGGTACGAGCCCCTCGTTGGTCGGGATGGTGACGAGGATCGAGTCACCGTCGCGGACGACGCTCAGTTCGATCGAGCGCTGGACCGTGTTCGTGACGTGTGTCGAGGCGCCTGGCGCGATGAGTCGCGCGCCCTGGATCAGGCTCGCGTTCGGTGTGCTGAACCGAACGGTCTCCCCGCGGGTGATCGCGCGCGGTCCGCCGGTGATCTTGGGGCGTGCGCCGTGGTAGAGGTACGGCGGGGAATAGATCTCGATGTCCTGCTGGAAGTAGCCCTGGATGCTGTCGGTCTTGTCGCCGAACAGGGGGTTACCGCCGAGCGTGATGATCCGTCCGTCGGGCAGTAGCAGCGCCTCGGAGTGATAGTCGCGGCCGATGGTCGGGCTGGCCAGCGCGCTGATCTTGTTCGTCGCTGGGTTGTAGATGTGGCAGGTGAGGATGTCCGAGCCGAGCTCGCCGCGGTAGTAGCGGGAGCCGCCGGTGATCAGCACCTTGTTGTCGGGCAGGATCACGACGCTCGGATAGCGCGTCGGCTCGGGCAGGCTGGGGCCCGGAGTCCAGTGCGGCTTCTTGTCGTTGAGGTCGACGATCGCCGTTCGTGCGGTCGCTTTGTTCGATTGTCCGACCCCGCCACCGCCGATGATCATGTACTTCTGTGCCTGCGCTGGCGGTAACAGCACGCTGGCGCTGGTCTCGGTGTCGTTCGGGTTCTTCAGTCCCAGGATGTCCGTAAAGCCGTTCGTCGTGAGGTTCCAGATGCCGGGGGTTCGACCGACCGTCGCCGACCCATACCCGGCGTTGCTACCGCTGAAAAAGAGGTTCCCGTCCGGCATCAGGAACAGCGCCGGGTAGGTGGGGAATACGCGTGTGAGCTTCGGGGTCAGCGTCCACTTCTTCGTCGCCTCCGAGAAGATCTCGGTCTGGCCCTGGATCATCTGCCCAAATTCGTTGAGCCCTGACACGGCGAGCACCTCGCCGTTCTTAAGGCCAACGAGCGATGGGTACCAGCGTGCGATGTTGAGGTTGCTCACGTGCTCGTAGCTCTCGGTCGCCGGGTTGAAGATGTAGGACTTGTGCGAGCCCCAGAACGTCTGCTGGGTCATGTTGAGCGTGTTCGTCACGCCATAGAAGTTCTGCGCATCGACCGGATAGTGGCCGAGGATCCTGAACTGCGTCAGTTCCTTGATATCTGCCCGCTTGCCTCTTTTGATCGCATGGACCCAGGTAGGGGTTTGGCTCTCGGTGACGGTCGTGACCCTGCGCCGGCCGACCCGCCGGGTTCGCTTGATCGCCGGATTGATCGTGACCCCTACCGTCGTCACGTACATCAGGCCGGTCGGGGACTCGAGCTTTGTCCCGGCGGGCACCTTGAAGGGCAGACCGTTCGGCGACTGGTCGTCGAGCAGCAACACGCCGGCGGCCCGCTTCACGGCGGTTGCGAGGACCTCGTAGCGGGCGGTGCCGCCGGCGATCAGCAGCTTCCCGTCGGGTAGGAACGTGTGGCCGGAGCAGAACAGATCGCTGGGCGTGTGGATCAGCTTGAACGTGTTGTTCGCCGGGTTGTAGATCATCGACTTGAAGCGCCCCGCCCTGAAGTTCCCGAGGTTGTTCCCCGAGCCCGCGACGATCAACACCTTGCCGGTGTAGAGCAGCGCCGAATGGATCGCGTTGATCTTGTACTTGGCCTCGAGGTGAAGGGTTACCCAGTGGCCGTATTTCACCTTGTAGGCCTTGGTGTTGATGACGTAGTTGTGAATCACGCCAGCGGCGACCGACACGATCACCGGGCCGTTGACCGCAAGCAGGATTGTCGTGAGCACGAGCCCAACGATGTTCTTGTGGATGCGGCCTCGGGGGCGTCGCCGCGGACTCATCACGCCGCCTCGGTCCTCGCCTCAGTGCTGGCGACGAGCGGGTGCGCTGGGCTTTCCAACGCCTGCCGACCCCGTCGCGGCCTCGTGCTCCTCGCGAGTCTGAGACGGGTGACACGTGCCCTCAGGCAGTCCACGCGCCACATCGCGATCGGCACGAGACAGACAACGAGCGAGAGTAGTGACCACACGGCCATCCAAGGGTTGACGTGGCCGCGCAGCCCAGCAATGACGAAGCCGGGGATGATCGGCGCAGCCCAGAGGAAGTGGAGCCGGAACGTGTGCATGCTGTCGCGGCTCGCGGCGTCGCCCTTCGGGGTCACGGCAAACGCGGTCCGTCGGCGCCGTAGCCCGGCGAACAGGGCTGCCGCGTAGATCGGCGCTGACAGCGCCGAGATGAACAGCCCGTTCAACCCCGGCGAGCCCTCCTCCTCATGTGGGCTGATGCTGTGCCGGCGATTCCAGAAGTACAACCCGATCTGCAGGGCGGCGCCATCGAAATAGAGGAGCAACCACAGATGCGGTGACACGGTCAGTCCGCCCACTCCGAGAACGAGATAGATGAGGCCACTCATGACACCCAGCATCCACGCGAGCCCCGACGCCGGGTAGTAGGTCAGCAGCTGCGCATAATGAATCGCGCGGCGCGGTCCCAACCGCAGCACGGACCGTGGAAATTGGACGAGGATCACCTCGATGGCGCCGAGTGCCCACCGGCCCTGCTGGATGAAGTAGTCGGTGAAGGTCGTCGGGCCTTCCCCGACAGCCAAAAGGTCGGGTGTGTACACCGAGCGGAAGCGGTGGCCGGTCTTTGGATTGCGCGTCGAATGCACGGCGATGCTCGTGGCCAGGTCCTCGGTGACCGAGTCCTTCAGTCCTCCGATCGCAACCAGCGCCTCGATCCGCATCGCATTGTTCGTGCCCACGAGCATTGGAATCCCTCCAGCGTTTGAAGCCCGTTGCAGCAGCGACTGGAACACGAACTGCTGGGACTCGCCGCACCTGGCGATGAACTGATCGGAATTGCCGTAGACCTGCGGACCGACGACGTAGGCGACATCGGGATCGCGAAAGTAGCCCAAGAGTCGCTCTGCCATGCTCGCGATCGGCACGTGATCGGAATCCACCGATACGAGAAAATCGTAGTTAACACCTTGCGAGAAGAGCCATGCGTTGTAGTTTCCGTGCTTGGTGCGCGCCTTGAATGGTCCGGCTGGCTGATTCCAGCGTTCGATTCCGTGGCGGCTGAAGTGCCGCACACCGAGCGCGCTGCAGGTCGCCTTCACCTCGGGATCGTCGCCCTCGTCCAGCAACCAGACGTCGATCGGTCCGTCATGGCGAACCCGCAGAGCCGCCTCGAGCGTTCGCCGGACCATCGCGATCGGCTCCTGACTCGGCACGATCGTTGTGATGAAGGCGACGCGCGTCCCCCGCTGTGGCCACACCGGCACGGGGTCTCTCGCGAGCAGCGAGGCTCGGCAGATGATCCACATGCTGATGACGGCGAATAGGCCGATGGCGGCGGTGTTAAAGAGCATCACCATCGAGGCCACGCGCAACCACCCGTGGTGCAGGTAGAACTGCCAGTGGCTCGGGAGCATCATCAGCCACACGAAGAAGCTGGTGATGCATACGAGCGCGATCACGACGAACATGGTTGTCCTGATCGGGCGCAATCCGCCGAGGCGCCTGTACTGCACGCGGTAGTTGCCGTCGTCGCCCGGGTTGGTTAGCTCACCTGAGAGGACACTGAAGCGGGCGTAGTCATAGCGGGCCCCCGGACCGTCGAACGACCGCCTGCCGCCGTCCTCGTTTGGCCTGCCGCCGTCCTCGTTTGTGTCCGCAGCCGGCGCGGCCGGGAGCACCCAACTGCGGGCGCTGGCAGGCCTTAGCGGCATGGTTACATAATTCTGGCGGTCTTGTTGCAAAGGTCTTTGGACAACTGTCTAAGGTGATTGGTCAGCGCGTCGACACCCCCGTCAGACGGCGCCTACGGCTGCACTCGGAGGCGACTGAGGAGGCGTGTGCGCTGGGCGTGCGCCTCATCGGCCGTGCCACCGCGACGAGCATAGGTGCTGGTGAAAACACGATGGCGTAGTGATCCCCACTTACGGGTGGGTAACTTTGTCACCAGGTGCGCGGGCTGACGGGCACTTGCTGACAAAGTGGTGAAAAAACTACCCAGTTGGACAGCGGAAACGGCTCCGCGACCACCGCGCCGATCCTTCGCGCGCTATCGATGCTCCACGCCAACGACAGCGCGGGCTCGGTCGCGTGCAGCGCGCGCGAGGCTCGCAGAGGTGTTGGGCTTTTCACCTTCACGGTGGGCGAGCTCGAGCCGTCAGCCGCTCGGCGCCGTAGATCGCGATCGGCAGGAGACAGACGAGCAGCGAGAGCGCCGACCACACGTACATCCAGGAGTTGGTGTTCGGTGCAGCACGGCGAAGACAAATGCGGCGACGATCGCCGCAGCCCACAGCAGGTGGCGACGGAAGGTGCTCAGGTTGTCGTGACTCGACGCATCGCCTTTGGGGGTGACGACGAAGGCGGTGCGACGACGCAGCAGAGCTGCGAACAGCGCGGAGACGTAGATCGGGACGGTGAGCGCCGAGATGAACATCCCCGCAACTCCGGACGAGCCGCTGTCCTCATGCGGGCTCACGTTGTGACGGCGATTGCAGAAGTAGAGCCCCACCTGCAGCGCGGAGTTGCCGCAATAAAGAAACAGCCGCAGCCGGAACGACACGGTGATGCTGCTCGTGCCGAGCGTGAGGTAGGTGATGCCGCTAGTGACGCCGAGCATCCAAGCGATCGCCGCGGTCGGGTGATGGGCCATCAGCAGGGCGTAATGGAGCGCTCGGCGCGGCCCGAGCCCCCACAGCGCCCGCGGGAGGTGGCGCATGACCGCCTCGTTGGCGCCGAGTCACCAGCGGACTGTTGTCGGTGAACGTCCCCGGCCGCTCACCGCAGGATGTGATCGCTGCGCTCCACACCAGCCGGCCAGTTCGCAGGCGCTTTTTGCGCCGCATCCGTCGCGGTGAATACGGCGACCGAGGCGGAGCGTTCGCCGCCAACCGCTGAGAGCGCCCCACAACCGAGCGCCGCTGGCTTCGGCCTACGACTTCGTGGCCCGCTCTGGCTCGACCGCGGCTATCCTGCGTGACCGGGCTGGCGCGTCGCGGAGACGTGGCCCATGCACCTCCCGGCCTTGTGATGCGAAGGCGCGCTTCAATCCACGCCGGACTGCTTCTCACGACCGCGACGGTGATCGCGCTGATGACAGCCGGGTGCGGCTCCCAGGCTCCGAGCAAGCCGGGCAAGGTCGCTGCGAAGCCAAAGCTACGGGCGAATCCAAACGATCCGCTCTCCACGCGCTCGTTCTACGTCGATGACGTGTCGGCGAAGCTCGATGCCGAGCAGCTGCGCACCGCGGGACAATCGACGGAGGCCCGCGCGATGGCGAGCCTCGCCGCCGAGCCGACCGCGACATGGCTGACCGGGCAAAGCAACGTGCGCGCCGTCGTGAGCGCGCTGACCGGCCGTGCCAGTGCCGCCGGGAAGAGCGCGCTGCTCGTCGCCTACGACATTCCCGGTCGCGACTGCGGCGGCTACTCGGCGGGTGGCGCGCCGTCAGCTGCTGCGTACAGGCGCTGGATCACGGAGTTTGCGACCGGAATCGGCGATCGGGCCGCGACCGTGATCGTCGAACCGGACGCGATCGCGGAGTCGCTCACGTCCGCGTGCACGGCGACGCCGATGATCGCCGAGCGTCTCCCGCTGCTGCGCTTCGCCGTACAAACGCTGAGGGCGCAGCCGAACACGACGGTCTATCTCGACGCCGGTAACCCCGGCTGGATCAGGCCGGCAACCAGGCTCGTGCCGTCGCTGCGGGCGGCCGGAATCGCCGAAGCGAACGGCTTTGCCCTCAACGTGGCGAACTTCTACAAGACGAGCGTCGTGACCGCCTACGGCCAGACGCTCTCCCGGGCGCTTCACGGCAAGCACTTCGTGATCGACACGAGTCGTAACGGCGACGGCGCACCGCCCTCGTCGGGCCCCGGACTCGCCTGGTGCAACCCGCCCGGCAGGGCGCTGGGGCATCCTCCGACGACGGATACAGGCAACCCGGTCGTTGATGCCTACCTCTGGATCAAGACCCCAGGCGACAGCGATGGGACGTGCAATCGAGGCGATCCGCCGGCGGGTCAGTGGATGGAGCAGTACGCGCTCGGGCTCGCCCTCCGCAGCTCGCTGGCGCACTGAGGAGCAACCAGACGAGCGGAGACTCGGGCTTCACGGCTGGCGTGGCAGTCGGGGCGATTGCTTTCACGCCGATAAAGCAGCCGCCGTCCGCGCTCGACGGCAGTCACGACAGAGCACACTTCAGCTCGGACGGCTCTTGGAAGCCGGCCAGGGACGCTGCACGCCCAGCAGGCCGGGTGCTCGCGGTCCGGCTCAGAACGCTGCGTTACTCGCCAGGCCGAGCGCGTAGCTCGTCCACCACGTCCCGGCGCCCGGGCCGCCGTTACAGGTGCCGTCCGATTGGCCGGGGTCCTTGATCCAGAGGTAGGCATCGATCTGCGAGTTGCCGGTGTTCGCCGTTGGCGGGGCCCCGAGGCCGCGGCCCGGTGGGTTGCACCAGGTGTCGCCCGGTCCCTGGCCGTTGCGGCTCGTGTCGATGACGAAGTGCGATGTGTTGCCCAGGGCGCTGTTGATCGCCTCGCCGTAGGCGGTCTCGGAGGCGGTCGTGTCGAAGTTGGAGACGTTGAGCGAGAAGCCGCGGGCCTTGGCGATGCCTGCCTGCTGAAGCCGCGAGGCCATCGTCGCCGCCGACTGCCAGGTCGCGTTGCCCGAGTCCAGATAAACCGCGGCGAGCGGGTCCGTGGTCAGGGTGTCAACAGCGTAGTTGAGCAGCTGGTAGTAGCTCGTCTGCTCGCTCGAGCTCAAGCACGAGAGCTCCGGTAGGGCGTCGGGCTCGACGATCACGATGGCTCGGCGGCCCGCGAGGCCGGCAACCATCCCATTAATGAACGTCTCGTAAGCCGCCGGGCTCGAAGCCCCGCCGGCCGAGTAGCCGCCGCAGTCGAGCCAGGGCAGGTCATAAGCCACGATCACCGGCTCCGCACCGGTCGCTGCCGCGGCGCTGACCCACGAACCGACATCGGCTTGGGGGTTGCTGGTCCAGTCACCGAACCACTCTGCCTCCGGCTGCCCGGCGATCTTGTTGAGCAGCGCCGCGTTTGCGGTCTGTCCGGCAGCTGTGGCCTGCTGCATCGCCTGCACAGCGTCTGAGTTCGGATCGACGTAAAGCTTTTGTCCCGCGATCGGATCCCCCGACGGAGTGACAACCGGCACCGCTACGCTCGGCGTTGCCTGCCCGCTCGTTCCCGAAGTCGTCGGGTGCGGCTTCTTGAGCGCCGGGTAGCGGATCAGCACCTTCGTCGACCAGTGCGCGCCCTTGACCTTTGCCCTGACGCGGAAAGCGACAGTCCGCCCGGCGTGGTCGTGCGTATCGACGTGGGTGCCCTTCACCACGTAGTACACATCGATGTGCTTCTTCTTGCCGTGCTTGACGACCTCGCGGATCACATAGGTCGATACCCCGTGGAGCGCTGACCACGTCAGCGTCATGCCCTTGCGACTCAGTTTGGGTGCCCGGCGGTCGACGCCGTGGTGGCGCTTGCCTGCGTGCTTGTGGTGGCGCTTGCCGGCGTGGTGGCCGTGACCTTTGTTCGAGGTCTGCGCCAGGCCCGCCGAGAGCAGGGGCGAGCTGACGAGCAAAGCCGGCGGCGCTGCGGCATCGGCGATCGCGGCGCTGCCCGCGCCACACACGAGAAGGACGGCCAGCGCGAGTGCCCCAACGCGCAGCGAGCGCACGCTGAACAGAGCGCGTCGTGCTACGTGGCTTCGGCTCGCTGCGGCCGCTTTACGCATCAGATTCAATTCGGCTGCCCCCGCCGCGTCGCTCCGATGGACACACGCAAAGACCTCGCGCGCCGGCGCAAGAACATGCGCCCAGCGATCTAGTCGGCAGACCCCAACCGCAACTGAAGTACGTGCACGGGCATCGATCACCCGTCGAACCCGCGTGAACCAGCGCACATGCTCAAGCACCTCTCAGGGTGGCTTGCATAAACCGCCTCGTCTTCGCTGCCTACCGAGTTAGCTGACGGGCTCGCGCTAAACGACAGCGCTACTCGTGGCTACGCACGAGATTCGCCCCAACCTTCTGGGTCCCCGGTCCCCTGGCACCGAGCCAGGGATTCGGCAAGTCGGCGCACGCTAGCATCCGGCCGAGACCGAGTTGTCATAAAGCTGCACAGATTTACGGAAATTGCGGCTTTATGAGGGCTCTTCGTCGAGCCAGCCGCCCCGCTCGCCGCAGGTTCGCGCCACTCCGGACCCCAAAACGGCGGCGGCTCAACTCGCGGCCAGGATAGGGACGTCATGCACGACCTGGCTCGGCTTGAACGTCGAGGGGTAGATCGTGACGATCTCGCCCTTGCCGGTGATGCCGTAGACGAGCGCCGTGTGCGCGACGAGCGCCGGATCGGCCACTTCGCGCCGGGACCCGATGCCCCACGCCTGCCAGACCGCCGCGAGCGCGCTCGCGGACCCGATCAGATACTTCATCTTGCCGGTCATGCCATGAACCGCCAGGAATTGCGCGACCGTGGCCGGCGTATCGCCCCGAGGGTCGACCGACACGGCGATGATCTGCACCTGGGCCCGCTCGGCGGCCGACATCTCCCCGAGCGCGGTGTGGAGCTTGGAGGTCATCAGCGGGCAGAGGTCCGGGCAGTGCGTGTAGAGGAACGTGACGAGCACGGCCTTGCCGCGGTAGCTCCCGATGTTGACCGGCCCCCCGAGGTAGTTCCGTAGCGCGAGCGCCGGCACCTGCTTGGGATTCCCGACCGCGAGGCCCGCGTAGGCCGAGGTCTGCGTCGCTAGGGAGCCGCCCGGGGCTCGTGGTCCCGATGAGCCGCTGTGGATCAGCCGCGAGGAGACCACGCCGACGATCGCCAGCAGCAGCACGAGGTTTATGAGATCCCGCCGCCCCAGCGTCATACCGCGTCGGGCATGCCGCGGCGGGGTTTGATCGGACTCGATCATGACTCCCAGCAGTATCGGCTCCCCCAACCCGAGCCATAAGAACCACACGACGCGCCGCAGCCGGCCCTACGCGCTCGACACGCCCCCCAGCGCCCGGCCCCCACCGGGGCGCCAACCATCGATCACAACGCTCGCACCCATCAGCACCGCCACGCCCACGGGGCAGAGCAGCCAGGGAATCCCATTGAGCGCCGCCGGGTAGAGGATCTGCTCTTTTCCGCCGGCGGCGTCGAACAGCAGATGGGCGCAGTTGACGGCGAACACCGACCACGCGGCGATCCAGCGACTGCGCCGCCCGTCCCCGCGCCCGGCCGCCCGCGACAGCGCCGGCCACACGACGAGCGTCACTAGCGCCAGCAATAGCACGAAACCCAGCGAGTGCGTCTCCGGTCGCCCGCCCCGGAGCGTCTCGAGCGCGTGCGGGCTGATGCTCCCCGCCGCGACGACATGGTCGAGGTCGAGCACCGATCCGCCGACGAACGCGAGCAGCCCATAGCCGATCCGCTGCCGCGAATGCCAGACGATCGGCGCCACCACGAGCACGCCGATGACCCCGTGGATGAAGACCGCCCAGATCGCCGAGGCCAGCGGATGGTTCGTGTCCGAGAGGAACGGCCACTCGGGGTAGGAGCTCAAGCGGAACCTGGCATCGCGCGAGCGGCCGACCCTAGCTCGCCCACCGGCTGCCGTCAATTTCGGGGGATTCTGGGGCGGCGCGCGTCTCGCGGCCGCGTCACTTCACGAAGTGAGCGCTCGCTCGTGGTCTCGCATCGCTCGCCGCGGCCGTCGCCGCTGCCAGCCCCGCCAGGTGGCTCTGCAAGCCGACGCCGTAGGCGGTCGGCGTCCCGCCGTAGTTGACGATCAAAGCCGGACCGCCGCTACAGCTCCAGCCGCTGTCGGTCGCATCCCATGCCCAGCCGAGGTAGGAGACGCCATGGGCGTCGGCCCAGTTCATGTAGGCGAGCGAGTAGCTGTCGCCACAGTCGTTTTCGCCGAACTCGCCGGTCACGACCGGCGTCTTCGCGGCCAGCGGAGCGATCTCCTGATCCCAGCACGCCGCGTCGTTGCAGCCCGTGAAGCTGTAGGTGTGAAAGGAGACGACCAGCTGGTGGTCGGGGTCCTGGGGCTCGTACTGCGCCCACTGGCTCTCATCGCCCGCATAGCCGATGCCGCCGAGCATCAGCGGGTTGCGCGCGCCGCTCGAGCGCACCGCG
>Ga0182024_10014751_pt1 | contig 15064 bp, 18 predicted proteins | sample P32metaG_FD_120480 | JGI IMG/M metagenome (GOLD analysis project Ga0182024, IMG submission 120480) | Permafrost microbial communities from Stordalen Mire, Sweden - P3-2 metaG (Illumina Assembly) | ecosystem: Environmental > Terrestrial > Soil > Wetlands > Permafrost | place: Sweden: Stordalen... | reverse complement strand
GCCGTCGCCCGGCAGCGGCAGGGGGATCCTGAAGATCCGGTCCCCAACCTCCTCGGGGCCCCCCTCAGCCCAGGCTGAACCGATGGCCGAGGCTGGGCTCAAACGGTGGGCTCAGCGCTGGGCGTCGGAGCGGCTGCCGCGACCTCCGAGCTGGCGCTGATGGCGCTACTAACCGCCGCCAGGTCGAAGGCCCGGTGGGATCGGATCTGGAGCTGGCAGGTGAGCTGCCCTCCACCCTCGGTGCTGAGCCGGATGGGACGCACCACCACGCTCTCCCCGGGGCCCAGCTGTAGCGAGTCGGTCAGCTCCTGGTGGAGCCGGGTGAGCTGGACATTCGGCGGCAGCGTCAGCTCGATATCAAGCTGGATCGGGACGTGGGTAACGGTCAGCGCCGAGGCTAGAACCGCGGCGTTGGGTACGCGCACCAGGCGCCCGCCAACGTCCATCGTGGTGTAGACGACTCCCAGCTGAGTGATCACGCCCGAGTAGTCGAAGCCGCCGAACAGGTAAGTGCGCAGGTGCACCCAGCTCCCAACGGTGAAAGGCCGGGCCAGAACCAGCACGATCCCGGCGAAGACGCTGGCCATCGAGGTCTGGGCCGCGACGCCGACTATCACTCCGAGGATCGCGCCCGCCGCCAGCAAGCCGGCCAGGTTGATGTCGAGGGCTGAGAGCACCCCCAGCCCCAGGATGACGTAGAGGCACCACATCACCACCGGCCGCCAGCCCGCCAGGCTGGAGCCTCTGAACTGATAGAAGGCGCGGTCGACGAATGAGCGGATGGTGATCCCGCCCAAGACGACCGCCAGCAATAGCACTCCCAGCTGCACCTCGGCGCGGTAGTGCTTGGGGGCCAGATTCAGGAGTTGCGGCCTTACCGATAAGAGGGCCGCAAGCAAGAGCACTGCCACTAGGGCCGTGATCCAGGTACCGCGGCGTTCGCTGCCAATCGTGGGGCGGGGTCCGATCACGCGCCCATGCTGCCAGACAGAGCCGAGGCGACGCAGGCAGCGGATGGCGACAGCCTTTCGGCATGAGGCCGTCACCGGCTCTGATGGACTGCCGGTATATTCGCGGTAACGCTCATGGACGCACTGGTGCCGGTGGAAGGGGCCGACGAGGACTTTGATCGCCTGGCAGCTGCGCTCCAGGCCGACTCTCGCGACCTTTCGACATTCCTCGAGGTGGTGGCCAGCAAGTTCGAGGCTGCACTTCCGGGCCGGACCCGGGTGGAGCGTTCCGGCGGGGGGCTGCTGCGCCGCAATCGCCAGGTAAGTCGGGTCAGCCTTGAGCTCGGAGATCTCCACTTCGAGCTGGCCCGGTCGGGCGGCGCGGTGGCGGCCAAGTGCACCAAGGTCGTCCGCGGGATTGCCCTCAAGACCGAGCTCCTCAACCTCGACGCCTGGCTGGTCGAGCTGGCCCAGGCGCTCTCGACTCAGGCCAGCGCCAGCGCCCAGGATCGGGTCGCCCTCGAGCGACTTCTCGGCTGATGCGCTTTCTCCGACGTGGCGCTGGCACCAGCGAGACCCCGGAAGAGACCTCACTGCGGCTGGAGCGGGCGGAGCGCAGCCGGCAATTGGTAGAGGCCGGTGGCATCCCCTTGGAGGCTGAGGAGCGCATCCGCCGACAGCAGGAGGAGGGCGGGGTTTGGACCTCAGACCTCTCGGTCGACGAGCTGGCGGCGCTCCGGGGCGTTGGCTACGAGCCAGTCGCGCAGGTCCTGGGCAGCTCGCTCTACCGGCTTGGCTGGATCAATACCGGCTGGAGTCAGGGCCGAGGGCTGGGTCTTGGCCTGGGGGGGATGTACGCCTACGGCGCCATGCAGCCCGAGGAGAACCAGGCGCTCACGCGTGCGCTGATCGAGGCCCGCTCCCGGGCAGTCCAGCGACTGCTGATGGAGGCGCGGGGACTGAAGGCGGAGGGTGTGGTCGGCGTCCGGCTCAAGGTCACCCACTGGGACTGGGCCCAGGGGATGTCAGAGTTCACCGTTCTCGGTACTGCCGTGCGTCGCGGCGGTGCCCAGCCGCCGGCCGAGCCCTTCACCTCCACCCTTACGGGCCAGGATCTCGCCAAGCTCCTCTCCACCGGCTACTTCCCCGTTCGCCTGGTCATGGGCGCGAGCGCCCAGCAGGCGCTGGCCTTCTTCGGGCGCGGGTTCGGTGGCTACAACGCCTGGACCAACAACGAAGTCGCCCCGTTCAGCCGAGCCATGCACCAAGCCCAGACCGCCGCGCGCCAGCGCCTCGGACTCGAGGCCGGACAGGCGGGGGCCAGCGGCGTGGTGGGGGTGAACTTCACCTCCAACGTGATCGAGTACACAACCGGCTCCGAGGCCGTCCTGGGGCGGATCGTGGAGTGGGTGATTCTGGGGACCGCGGTCGTGCCCCGCCCAACTGACGTCGCTGCTCCAAAGCCCACTCTGGTGGTGCCGCTGAGATCGAGGAGGACCGCAGATGTCGGATCAATCAACCCCTAAGCCAGACATTCCCGAGGACGCCGTCCGCCGGCTGCGCGAGATGCGGAGCAGCGAGGGTCACAAGGGTCTATTCACCAGTGATCTCTCGATCTCCGAATTCCTGTTAGTCAAAGAGGCGGGCTTCGACCCGGTGGGGCTGGTGATCGGGAGCTCGATCTATCACATCGGGGTCCAGATCGCCAACTATCGTCAGAACCAGGAGCTGCAGGTGCTGAGCCAGGCCATGTATCAGGCCCGCGAGCTGGCCATGAGCCGAATGGAGGAGGAGGCGGACGCTCTGGGGGCGGACGGCATCGTCGGGGTTCGGTTGGACATCAACCGCTACGAGTGGGGTCAGGGCCTGGCCGAGTTCATGGCGGTGGGCACCGCAGTGCGGAGTCAAACCGGGACCATGCGCACCCCCCAGAACAAGCCCTTCACCTCGGACCTCTCGGGGCAAGACTTTTGGACCCTGCTTCAGGCCGGCTACGCCCCGCTGGCGCTGGTGATGGGCTCATGCGTCTATCACGTCGCCCACCAAGGGCTGGGGCAGTGGATGCGAAGCGTTGGCCAGAACCAAGAGATGCCCAACTTCACCCAGGCCCTCTACGACGCCCGCGAGCTCGCCATGGAGCGGATGCAGACCGAGGCCGAGGAGGTGTCGGCCGAGGGCATTGTGGGAGCCCAGATCCGGGAGAGCAACCACGGCTGGGGCAGCCACGTCATCGAGTTCTTCGCAGTGGGCACCGCGGTGAAACCCACCAAGGCGGATCACCGCATCGCGCCGCCTCAGATGGTGCTCTCGCTGGACCAGTGATTGGCGCGCCTGGCTGACCAACAGGCAGCGCTACCCCTGGTTCTGCTTTACGACGACCTCTTTCTGGGGCACCGAGAGCCAGGGCACCCGGAGTCGCCGGAGCGACTGCTGGCGATCACCGCCCGCTTGCGGGGCGAGTCCCGGCTGGCCCAAGTTCGCTGGGCGACCGCTCCGCTGGCCGACGAAGATGACATTCTGCTGGTGCACACGCCCCACCATCTAGCCCGGATCCAAAGGTTGGCGGCAAAGGGCGGAGGCTGGATCGACAGCGACACCTACTGCCGGGGCGACAGCTACCAGGTCGCGTTGGGCGCGGTCGGGGTCAGCCTGGCCGCGGTGGGGACGGCCACCAGCAGCCCGGCAGCAGCAGCCTTTGCCCTGGTACGCCCGCCCGGACACCACGCGACTCCGGATCTGGCGATGGGGTTCTGTCTCTTCAACAACATCGCGATCGCGGTTCGGCACGCACAGAAGCGCCACGGCGTCGAGCGGCTGGTGGTGATCGACATCGATGTCCACCACGGCAACGGCACCCAGGATGTCTTCTACGATGACGGCGACGTCCTCTACTGTTCGTTGCACCAGCTGCCTCTCTACCCGGGTACGGGCGCTGCCGCCGAGAGGGGAGTAGGAGTGGGCCTCGACACCACCCTCAACCTGCCGCTGCCGCCAGGAACGGGTCCGACCAGATGGCTGGCAGCACTCAGTCATCAGGTAATCCCGGCGCTGCGACGGCATCGGCCTCAGCTGGTCCTGGTGAGTGCAGGGTTCGACGCCCTTGCCGGCGACCCGCTGGCGCAGCTGCGGCTGAACCCTCAGGCGTACGGCACCGCCGCTCGCCTGATCCGTGAAGTGGCCGCGGAAGTGGGTGCCGGGCCAACGGTATGGCTTCTGGAGGGCGGCTACGACCTGATCCAGATGCCCGAAGCGGTCCGTCGCTGCGCCCTGGAACTGGCGGGGATCGCTGCCTCCTCGGAGGATTGAACCGGCCGGCTAGCTAGCATGGGCCCGATACCTCAGCCCGTGTCTCCCTTTCAGCTGGACTCCTTCGACCAGTCCCACCCCCAGGGCCAGCAGGTCAAGCCCCAGTCGGCGGTGCATCAGACCGCCTTCATCTCGAGCTCATGCCGCGAGGCAGGTCCGTTGGCTGGAGGACATCGCGTAAGCCCGGTAGCGCCGGCTAGGCTGGAAGAGCTGAAGTGACTCCAGCAAGGTGATCCGATCCCCTCGCTGCGGGTCTCCACCGGCGCCGTCGTGCACGGCACATTCTCACAAACGATATCGCGGCTCGATTGGTCACGGTCGGTTAGCCGCGTTGTACGCCGCGGAGCTGGCGACCTGGTCCCCCAGTCCTCGTGCCACGTCCAAGAGATGATGCTGCGACTCGTGGGCTGCGCGCTGCGCGATGTGTAGGATCGTGCGCTCCTCGCCATTGCGGAAACCACGGCGCCCAAAGTCCGCAGGCTCGAGGTCTTCGAGAATTGCCGCTAGCCGGTGCGCTGCGTCATTTATTTGCTCCGCCACGCCCTGGGGATCGAGTCGGTTATAGTCGCCCGCGGCAACCAGATCGCCGTGGGAAACGACCTCCAAATCAGGCTCGGTCGCGGCCATAATCACCAGTATTCTTCCCGCAAAAAGAAGCAGGACGTCACGCATGTGCGTCGCATATTCCTGAGGCGACCACACCTGTGCGGACGGCCTTTGGCGCAGTCTGGTGCTACGTGCAGCGTGCTCCAGCGCCCTGGCGTATGCGGCACCAATGCTTTTCACCGCAGCGCTGGCATTGTCGGTATTGACCGAAGAAAACCAAAAGCCACACTCAGCGCAACGCTCGCCGTGCTGGCCGTCGCCGTGCTCCGGCCCCTCGGTCAGGGCAGCTGCACCTCGGAGCCATCCTCAAGCCAAAGCGCCAAGGAACGCACTCCCGGCGCGCCGCCGACGGCACGGACACCAGTCACCTCCTCGCCCAGGTGCTCCAGCAGCTCCGACTCCGGTCCGCCGACCTCCACGTTGGCGATCCCACGCGGTTGGACGCCGTGCGCGGCCGCCATCGCCCCCGGATGTCGAGACGGGTCGTCCCAAGAGATGAAGAAGGGCAGGCGTCTTGGCCCCAGGGCATCTTCCAACCCCACGGTCGTCCAGCGGAGCTCGCTTCCATCCAGCAGGGTCCGGGATCCCTCTTGAGGCTCCCGCTCCAACCGTGCCGCCACCAAGCCAGGTTCTAGGGTGGCAAGGCAGACGGCCAGTGGCTGGAGCCGGTCGCGGTCCGCCTCCGCCAGCACCGCCCGTCCCAGAGGCGTCGTCGCGGCCAGCTCCGGATCCTTGACCGCCACCACTTCAAGGTACTGGCTGCCCAGGGGAACTATCAGGTTGGCGGTGCCCCAGGCCCGATGGCTGCCACCGAGCAGACCCTGCAGGCCATAGCCGCGCCAGAGCTGGGTCTGGCCGTGCTCCAGGTCGGTGGTGGCCAGAACCACGTGGTCGATGTGAGTCACGAAGGCAGGCGTCGGAGGTCAACAATCATGATCGAGACCTCATGCTGGGGCCGGTGTCCGCCGTTCTGTGCACCTGATCGTGAGAATGTAGCCGTGCTAGTTCCAATCCTAGAGGGCGATCCAGACTACGGCGATGTAGCCGCTCATATCGTCTCCCAGACCCTGGGACTGGAAGCTCGAGTGGTGGGGAGCCTGGACCAACTCTCGCAGCTAATCCGTCGGGATCAGCCGGCGGCGATCGTGGCCGACCGGGATCTGCTGCGAGGCGCCAGGGGGGTCGAGGCGGTGAGGAGCATCTCAACAGCACCACTGGTGGTCCTGTCTGCCCGGCCCGAGGAGACCGTCGCGCTGATGGAGGCGGGCGCCGACTATGTTCTGGCCAAGCCCTACCCGCCGGCGATGCTGCGGGCCACCATGCGTGCCATCCTGAGACGGCGGCAGGTCGAGAAGCGGTCCTCGGGTCGGGTGCTCGAAGTCGGCCCCCTGATCGTCGAGCCGGCTCGGCGTAGCGCTCGGATCGAGGGAAGGAGGCACTTCCTCAGCCCCCGGGAGGCGGACCTCTTGGAATACCTTGCGCTCAACTCTGGGCTGGTGCTCAGCCGGCGCCAGATCATCGACGGGGCCTGGGGCGGTGACTCTGCCGCGACGCCAGCTGCGGTCACCATGTGCGTGCACCGGCTGCGGCTCAAACTGGAGGTGGATCCCGGCCATCCCCGGTTGCTACGGACCAAGCGAGGTGGCGGCTATGTTCTCGAGGCCGAGCTCCTGCCTGCCGCCGAAGGCCCGTGAGCCAGACGTCTCGGGGCCGGGTGCTGCTCACCGGAGCTAGCGGTTTCGTGGGCGCCGCCGTGATGCGGGCACTCATCGGCGCTGGCTACGAGGTGAGAGCCTTGGTCCGCGCACCCGGCTCATTCCACCCGCCTTCGGGTGTGATCACCTGCTCCGGTGACATCACCGACCTAGCCTCGACGATCGCCGCCGCCAGCGGCTGCGACGCGGTGATCCACTGCGCCGCCGATTACCGGCTCTCACTGCGGCCCGCCGACGCCGCCCGCATGATCGCGGTCAACGTGGGCGGCACCGCCAACGTGCTGAGGGCAGCGCAGGCGAGCGGAGTCAAACGGGTGGTTCACTGCAGCACCGTCGGCACCCTTGCTTTCCAACGCTCGGGGAAGGTCTGCACTGAGAACGATCGCGCCCGATCCCCGGCGACATTGGCCGGCCCTTATAAGAGGAGCAAATGGGCGGCCGAGCGGCTCGTGTTGGGACCGGCCTCGGCAGGGCTGGAGGTGGTGGTGGTGCAACCGAGCACGCCGGTTGGCGGCGGCGACCACCGCCCCACTCCGACCGGCCTGACCATCCGCGACTTCCTGATGGGGCGGATTCCCGCGGTCGTCGACACGGGACTGAATCTGGTGGCGGTGGAAGCCGTTGCCCGAGGACATCTGCTCGCACTGGAACGGGGTCGGCCGGGCCAGAGCTACATCCTGGGCGACCGCAACCTGACCCTGCGTCAGGTACTCAGCCAGGTGGCCGAGATTGCCGGGGTGCGGCCGCCGAGGTGGCGGCTGCCGCTGGGATTGGCCATGGCGGTGGCCTTCTCGAGCGAGGCCTGGGGCCGGCTCCAGGATCGTCCACCAGCAATCTCCCTGACCTCGGTGCGGATGGCCGCCCATCCCATGTACGTGGACTCCGCCCAGGCCCGCGAGGAGCTGGGCTGGGACTCGGGCGACCTGGACGCGGCACTCCGGGCGGCGGTGGGGGAGTTGGGTCCGGCGAAGGAATCACAGGCGGCCTGAGGCGTTGCCATTGCTCACGCGCTGGTACGCATTCGGCCCCTGGATTCTGGTCATGCTGCTGGTCTGGCGCTGGTACGGCTGGCGCCGGGCGCTGGCAGTAGCTCTGGGCGGCTGGCTGATCGCTTTCGGCGCGGAATGGGCGTCGACGGCCGGACCGGGCATACCGTTCGGCACCTACGCTTACCGTGGCCCGGGGCTGCTCCACGACTGGCGGATTCTCGGCGTGCCCGTGTTCGACAGCCTCAGCTTCACCTGGCTGGCCTTCTGCACCTACGTGCTAACTGGGGTGCTCGGTGCCAGGGGCGCGCGCCGGCTGGTGCTGGCGGCGCTGGCGATGGTCGCGATCGACGTAGTGGTGGACCCGGTGGCGCTGCGCGGAGCCAGCTGGTGGCTGGGGTCGATCTACTCGTATCCCCACGGCGCCGGCGTCTGGTACGGCGTCTCCGCCCTCAACTACCTGGGCTGGTTGGTGGTGGGGTTGGCGCTTCAGCTCTGGTTGGGGCTCTGGCTCAGCGGGCCCCGGGATTTGTCCCGCCCTGAGGCAGCTGTCTCGGCGCTGCTCTTGACTGGGGTCGTGGTCGAGAGCAGCGTTCTGGCCCTGCTCCTCGGCATCGCGCCCAGCGCCGCAGTGGCGCTGGCGCTGCTGGCGGGATTGGCCATCGCGGCCCGGGGATTTGCTTCTCTCGCAGCCCGTCATGCGGTGCCGGTGGTGCTGGTGGCCTGCGCTCTCGCCTCCGAAGCGCGTGCGGTTCGCCACGCGTTAGGCCCGGGCTGGGTCGATCGGCCAGCTACCGGGTACCGGAGGTGGAGCCGGCGGCGCCACCCGGCGATCGAGGTCTGGGAGACTGGTTTGGGCCTCGCGGCAGCGGCCACGGCGGCGAGCCAGGCCCAAGCCTCCGCGGCGATCCTGGTGGCAGGAGTGGGGGGCGCCACCAGGATCGGGTGGCCGACGGGATCGATTGGAGTCGCCTCACGGGTGCTTGACTCGGAATCCCGTTGGTGGCAGCTAGATGTTGAGATCCACGACCGTCTACTTTCGGCTGGGGTGGGTCGTAGCGCCAGTCTCGCCAGCCGTGCCCGGGCAACGGACGACGACGCTGAGCGAGCGGAGCTCGCCGCCGCAGGCGTCGATATTGTCGAGATGGAGACTGTGGCCTGGGCCCAATCGCGGCCAGCGGGTGCCAAGCCGCCCTTGGCGGCGCTGCGCTCCGTGGTCGACACGCCGACGATGCCGTTGGGGGTCGCGACCGCTTTGATCGAGCCCGGAGCTGCGACAGCAAGCCCACTAAGGATCGCCCGCTTGCTCCTACTCCGACCCGCCAGTCTTCGTCAGCTGGGCCAGCTTCATAGGCGCCAAGAGCGTGCCCTGACCGAGCTGGGCAAAGCTGTCGCGTTGGCGGTGCCTCTGCTGGAGCGGCAGCCGGTGATGACGGAAGCACGGGGTCCCGGGGAGCGACCGGCAGGCAGCGTCGCCACAACCTCTTAGTAGCGCCGGGCCATGGCGGCCGGTCGGTCGCCCTCATAGTGACCGGTTGGTCAGCGCTCTCGGTCTAGATGATCCCAAGCGACCGCCAACCACCGCTGGCCGAACGGCCCGCTCCGTAGGCACCGGACTATGCTCCGCACAGCTGGGCCGGGAGGAAGTGGCTGGTGGAAGGCGACCAAGTGATCCGATCGGGACCTTCCGACGAAGACCAAGGTGCAAACATGTTTGACGCTGCCGAGGTCGGGGCGTTTCAGATCGGCACGCCCGACAGCGACGCTCACCTGATGTGGCGCCTGCGCGGCCGTGATGAGGAGGCCCTGGCCACGCTTTACGACCGCCATTCCCGGGTCGCGTTCGGCTTGGCCGTCCGCCTCCTCAAGGATCCCGCGGCCGCCGAGGAAGTAGTCCAGGACGCGTTCTTGACCCTCTGGCGGCGCGCCTCCGCCTATGCCCCGGACCGCGCCAGCGTGCGCGGCTGGCTTCTGGTGATCGTTCGCTCTCGCGCGATTGACCGGCTCCGACCCGCAAGCGCCAGGGCCCTCCAGGTTCCCCTCGATGAGGAGCCGCAGCTGACTGCCCTGAGCGATACCTGGAGGTCCGTGTCCGATTCGATGCGGCGCCAGGCGGTGCGGTCGGCCCTGACCCGGCTACCTGGGGAGCAGAGCCAGATTCTGGAGTGGGCTTACTTCGGCGGCCTCTCCCAGACCGAGATCGCTGAGCGCTCCGGCCTGGCTCTTGGGACGGTGAAGAGCCGGACCCGGCTCGGCCTGCAGAGGCTGCGTAGCCTTCTCGCCGAGACCATCGCAGCTGAGGACTCAGAGACGTGAGCTTCGGTACGGGAACTCAGCCGCCAGCCGGGCACCTCACCTGCGACGAGACGCGCGACCTCCTCGGCGCGTTCGTCTTGGACTCTCTCGAGCCCGCCGACGAAGCCCGCGTGCGTGCCCACCTCGAGAGCTGCGCCGAGTGCCGGAAAGAGGAGGCGGCCTTGAGGGCCGTCGCCATGAGCATCGGCGAGTCGGTCGCCGAGCTGGCTCCGCCTCCGGGTCTCAGGGAGCGGATCCTGGCCCAGGCGAGGATCGAGAGCCCGGCGCGAACCGGCTCAGCGCGGTCGGGCGAGAGCGGTTCCCCGGCGGGCAACTGGCGTCGGAGCCGCTGGTCGCCCTGGGTGGCAACCGCGGCCGCGGCGCTGCTTGCGCTCTCAGCCGGAAGTTGGGGGCTGATTGAGCACTTCTCAGGGAGCTCGCGAGCAACCGTGATGACCTCGGCGCCGCTCGCCCCGGTGGAAAAACTCCTGGCTAGTGGCGACGCCAAGGTGATATCTCTCAGCCCCAGCCAAGACTCGCAAGCCCGCGGCGTGCTGCTGACGAATCCAACTACTGGCGCCACCTATCTGCTGCTCACCAGCGTCCCGGAACTGCACTCGCCACGTGTCTACGCCCTCTGGTACATGGTCCTGAAGAGCGGCACCCTGATCCCGGTGCGTATCGGCCAGGCTGAGCGCGCCGGTGCCTACCGCGTCAACCGAGGTCCTCGTGGCTTCGCCACGGTTGCCTTGACTCGTGAGCCCGAGCCGGGCGACAGCGCTCCCCGGGGTCCGGTACTCCTGGTTGCCTCGCTGAGTTAGGCCCATTCGATCGTGGCCGCAGCTGCGCCACGAGTCTGAGTGATCCGGACCTAGTCCTCGCCTCGTACCCGGGAGCATGCAGCCCCTGAGCCGACTCACCGAGGGCCGGCCGTCTCCGCGCCTTCGATGCAGGCCCCTGGCCGGGCCCGGGCTCGCAGGAGTCGTGTCCCCACAGGGCAGCCACTCGGCACAGCTGAAAAAGCGGCAATCCGACAGGAGGAGTAGGGCATGAATCGAGTCTCGAGGCGCACATTTCTGCGCCAGGCATCGATGGGCGCAGCGGTGGGCGTGGCCACCACTGTTCCGAGTTTTCTGCGCCGATCGGATAAGGGCAAGGCTTCGTCGGAGATAGCGGCGGCGCCCGCAGGGCACGTGACTCAGGAAGGGCCCCTAGTTGCTCACATCGACGACGTGAACACCGGCGAAATCTCGGTGATGGTGGGTACCCGTCAGGTGACCTATCGCAATCACGAGATCGCACGGCGGCTCTTGAGCTCCGCGCAATAGGCAGCGTCCTTGGCGTGGCCGCAAAACACTCAGAAAACACAGTTGAGGTAAGCAATGTCATCGCATCGCGAGGCGCCCGAGATCTCCAAGGATCCGGTCGCTGACAACACCGACCTCTATGCCTTCGTGAGTCCGGACAAACCGGATACCGTGACCCTGATCGCCAACTTCATCCCTCTGCAGGACCCCGGCGGAGGGCCGAATTTTTACGAGTTTGGCGACGACGTCCTCTACGAGATCAACGTCGACAACGACGGCGACGGTGACGCGAACGTTAGCTATCAGTTCCGGTTCACCACCGAGGTCCTCAACAGCAAGACCTTCCTTTACAACACCGGGACCATCACGTCGCTGACCGACTCCACATGGAATCGGCGGCAGTTCTACGAGGTCACGCGGATCGATGCCTCCGGGAGCGTCATTCTCGGCAGCAACCTGGCGTGCCCGCCCTGCAACGTGGGGCCACTCTCCACTCCCAAGTACGCCACATTGGCAGGGGCCGCGGTGCACTCCCTGACGGGAGGTCGATTGGTCTTCGCCGGCCAGCGAGCCGAGGGATTCTATGTCGACCTGGGAGCCATATTCGACCTCGGCGACCTCCGACCTTTCCAGAGCCTGCACATCGGGCCCCGTCCGTCGGTGTCGGGGGTTAACTCTACCGCCGGACTCAATGTGCATTCGATCGCAATTCAGGTGCCCAAGACCGACCTAACCCGCGGCGGCTACGCGGGAACTAGCGCATCCAACCCGCAATCGGTCATCGGCGTCTGGGCCGCGGCCCGGCGTCAGCGGGTCAACCTGCACGGCGACGGCAGCAGTACCTGGGTCGGCCCCTGGATGCAGGTCTCGCGACTCGGCAATCCGCTGGTCAATGAGGTCGTCATCCCCATGGGCGAGAAGGACCAGTGGAATGCGCTGACCCCCAGCGGTGACTCCCAATTCCTCAGTAGCTACCAGCATCCCGAGCTGGCCGGCCTGCTCCCCACTCTTTACCCAAGCGTCTTCCCCAACCTCAAAGCCCTCAATACCAAGGGGAGTGCCAGGGCGGACCTAGTTGCGATCCTTCTCACCGGGCTTCCGGCGGGCGTGATTCCGGGATTCCAGAACTATACGGGCACGACCCAGGCCGACATGTTGCGGTTGAACGTGGCGGTTCCGCCCTCATCCAGTCCCAGCCTTCTCGGTCTCTTGGGCAATGACGCGGCCGGCTTTCCCAACGGCCGTCGGGTGTTCGACGACGTGACCTCGATCGAGCTCCGAGCCATCGCCGGAGTCACCTACGCGCTGGTCGACACCAGCTACAAACCGGATGGCGCTGCTTCGTTGATCTACGACGTCACCAACCCCAACACCGGCACCCCGGCGTCCCTCTCGAGCATTGGCATGAACTACCTCAGTTCATTCCCGTACCTGGGCACTCCCAACGACGGCTTTGACAGTCCCTCCGTGACTCCGACCTCCTTCGCAAGCTGAGGCTCGTTGACTGAAATGTTCGAATCACCGGTCGCCTCTGATCCCAGCCGCGCGGTCATGGTCGATGTCGGCGCTGGCTACGGAGCTTTGGTAGTCATAGCTCCACCGGACCTGTTGGGTGAGGAGATCGAGATCAGCCCCGTCGCCACCCCCGGGCTGCGGCAGCACGTCTATGTTCTCCCGCGCAGTCTCCCTCGGGACACGGCCTTTGCGGCCGTGTTCCCGAGATTGCGCGCGGGGCGCCACCTCCTCTGGAGTCCCGTGGGCAGCCCGGTGCTGACCGTGGCCATCCGCGAGGGCAGCGTCGAGGAGGTCAGCTGGCCTGCACACCCAGCGATTTCTGTCCCGGCCGACTCGCCGTCAACAGCGTCCACTCCAACCAAGGGAGACTGAAATGCTCGCACCCACTCATATCGTGCTTTTAGGGCTGGTACTCCTGGTGGCCCTAGTCGTCTTTGGTCCCAAGCGCCTACCGGAGCTGGGGCAGAGCGTGGGCCGCGCCATCCAAGAGTTCAAGCACGCCGGCAGCCAAGCCCGCGACGAGTTCAATGCCGCTGGAGCCGAGCTCCGGTCAACCCCGGCGTCACTCCAGGCGGACCAAGTCGTGACCACCCCGATCGCGCCCGCCAACGGCGGGTCCGCCGCCGCCACCACCGGTGTCCCCTCGACCGGGGTCTAGGGAGCCCGGTTCCAATGACCACCGGCCAGCTCAGCGGTCCTCTGGTCCGGGCCCCCTACCGGGGAGGCTCGGACCCTGAGGAGTCTGGCCGGGCGATGACCTGGGTGGAGCACCTCGAAGACCTCCGCCGAGCGATCCTGATCTGCCTCATCGCCTGGGCCGGGGCGAGCACCCTCGCATTCGCCTTCAACCACGAACTGATCCATCTCCTAGAGCGACCGCTGCAACTGGCGCTGGCCCACCGGGCGCGATCGCCCTTTGGCGATCACCTGATCGTCACGAGCCCCATCGAGGGGCTGACCATCCCGTTCAAGGTGGCGGCAGCTGCCGGGGTGGTGGCTTCCTTTCCGGTGATCGCCTGGCAGGCTTGGACCTTCGTAGCCCCAGCCCTGCTCCGTCGCGAGCGTCGCCTGATCGGACCCTTCATCGTCGGCAGCCTGCTCTGCTTTGCCGGGGGCGCGAGCTTCGCCTACCTCATCATGCCGATCGGTCTCAGCTTTCTCAGCACCTTCCTGGGTAGCAACGCCATCTACCTTCCCGACCTTGGCGCCTACCTGACCTTCTTCGGGGTAGTCATTGTGATCTTCGGCATCACCTTCGAGATGCCGGTGGTTCTCTGCCTCCTCGGGGCCTGCGGCTTTGTCACCAGCCATCAACTGACCAGGTGGCGACTCAAGGCCTACTTCGTGATCGTGGCGGTGGCGTTGGTCATCACCCCCGGGGCGGATCCCTTCACCCCTTCCTTCCTCGCGCTGGCCCTGATCGCACTCTATGAAATCAGTGTCGTGGCCGTCCGATACGCGCTCCGCCGCTGAATGTGCGACCGCCGGCAGAGGACTACGCGGGCGGGGCGGGAACTGGCGAGGCCTGGATGGACTCGGCGCCCTCTTTGCGCAGGCGAAAGTCGAAGTAGAGCAACACCAAACCCACTGCCACGAAGGGGGCGAGGAGAACCTGGACAACCACGGTTCCCAGCAGCTCGATCCCGCGGCCTCCAGGCGAGGTCAGGCCTCCTCCAGCGCCGGCGGCAGCGTTGATCAGCAAGCCCACCAGGAATCCAGCGATGCCGACCATGATGGTGAGCACCAGCAAGACCCCGAATGCACGCCAGGCTCCGCCCCGGGTCAGGTCCCAGGAACGGCGCAGCGAGTCGGCCGGGCCGAGACGCTCCAGCACCAGCACCGGGGTTGCCAAAACCACCCGTACATAGGCGACGAAGCCGAAGATCACGGCGGCCACGACCAGAAGAAAGTCGAGCAGGCCTCCTATTCCGTGGAGCAGGGCGGCGAGTAGGACAGCCACCAGCACCAGCACCACCAAGGCACCGACTACCAGGGCCAGGATCAGAAGGCCCAGACCGATCAGTGAGAGCCAGCGGCCGGTGGCGAATTCGTACACCTGACCCAGGGAGGTCGGGCGTCCCTGGTACCGATCGGCGACCACCTTGGTGAAGGCCGCGGTCTCGAGCGGGAACGCCACCACCAGAAGCAGGATCAGGACCAGGAGTCGCAGCCCCACACTCGGCCCTAGCCAGGCCAACAGCTGATGGAATTGGGCCGAGTCGAGCTTGTGCCCGTGGAAGTGCTTGAGAAAGCGGGGCTCACGCCCGACTCCCAGCCCTATCAGCGCGCTCACGATCTGATACGGCACCTGAACCACCGCCACCACTAGCACGAAGAGCCAGAAGTTGCGGCGGTAGAGGCTGAAGATGGTGTCGATCAGGTCT